>Ga0315268_10008990_pt1 | contig 10391 bp, 10 predicted proteins | sample C1_top_MG_FD_204535 | JGI IMG/M metagenome (GOLD analysis project Ga0315268, IMG submission 204535) | Sediment microbial communities from Yellowstone Lake, YNP, Wyoming, USA - C1_top | ecosystem: Environmental > Aquatic > Freshwater > Lake > Sediment | place: USA: Wyoming | collected 2017-08-01 | reverse complement strand
CTTCTTTACTTCTGTTTTTGACGGTTGTTTACGGGTAGCGCGAAAAGCCATAGGATGTTGTTTGGTTTATGAAAGATATATCGATAGTTGCGATGTTTTGTGTTGCACAAATACCCTTAAAGCAAGAAATAGTCAATATGTTTGGGAATTCATGAAATAAAACAGTACTTACGAGGATCGTTCAAATACTAGTTGGTATTTAATCATGTTCACTGCACATTGTCAAGCGGGCTATACACATCGGGGTACACCGCATAGACACTGAACGACCCCTGGGTAAACACGCGTTCACCCAGCATCGCAAATTTATCCTCTTTCATATCCGGATATTTCTCGCGTTCCATGCCTCCCACGACGATATACCGGACATCGTATCGCTTCAAGACATCGCGTGTTATCTCGATATCATCAGACGTATAGATAGTCCGGACGTCTTCCCGTCTCGGAGCCACTACGTCATACGTTCCGCGCCACAACCACTCATGGACCGGCCAACCGATGATAGTGGGAAGCCCGGTGAACGCACTGATTCTTGCATAATCCGTATAGCTTTCCCCGTCGGCTTCGACGATGACGGGTGGAAGTGAGTAGTGGGTAGTAAGTTGTTGCTTATTGATCCATCGTATTCCGCTATAATCATCCGGATACTGCTCTCTAAGCCATGCAAGTCCGTCCAATCCTTTATACGTACGCAGGCTGTCGAAATACGACCGCACGCTGAATAAAGGATAGACGGAGACAAGGAACAATTGAGGAATAAGAAGAATGAGGAATATCCTGGTGCCCCGTAGTCGTATCGAATGCATCGCCCTAACGATGCTGTATCCGGATATGATGGAAAACATGATGAACGCCTGGTACCCCAACTTGAACATCGTGTTTGACCGGAAATGTGCCGGATAGATGTCTTTAAAATAGAAGAATTCCGGGAAAATAATGAGTAATATCGAAACGACAAACAATACTATCAAAAGATGTTCTGTTTGAGTACCTTCTATACTCAAATGTTTCCTTATTGCCTTTTTTTTGTTGATTAAGGAATATATCAAATATCCTCCGCAATAAAAGAAAAATCCCCACAACAACCAGACCATCCAGAATGGCGAGTGTTGGCACTTCTCTGCCCCTTCAAGCATGACAGGACCGAATCTCATGTTCTGTAAAAATGACGGCGGACAATTCACGGCGACACCTGTTACAAACGATTTGAAATGATACATGAACGGAATACTCGCAAGCACAGCTGTTCCCACTGTGACTCCCAAACCAATCCCGACGTGTTTCCACAATTCTTTTTTATGAACAGTGGACAATATACACTGAACAATAAACAATATGATGAATAATCCCAAGTAGATCGGTCCGTCCAGAGCATTCGTCATAAGCAATATCGCAACCAACAATCCATAAAATCCATATCGCAGAAAATCATAATTCGTAATTCGTAATTCATGATTCTCCCGTTTATGGATACCATGACCAAAAAGTTGTAAAAGGATTGCGATAGCAAGAAGTACAAACGGTATCGAAAGTACATGCCCATGCACATCAGACACGACGAACGAATAGCTGGGGAACTCATGGATGGTGAACGGGATGAAGCGCGTCGCATTCGCATACCAATACCGTTCCAGTCCTTCAGGAAGTTTTGTCCAAAGCTCGCCCAGTTTCCAAAATAATGTCCAAAACGGCTTCACTCCGTCAACTGACGGATCGCCTGTATATCCTTTCGTAAACGCATACACCGTCTGCATGTTTCCGGCCAACGTGACCAGAAATGCCGTCAATACGGCTCCGGCGATTCTTCCGGATTTCCTGATTCCCTGTATACCTCCGATGATGTGATATCCGATGGAGAATGACATCGTACCGCACAAAGCAAATATCGTCGCAAGCATGAGGTTGAAGGTATACGTTAAATCCAATCCGGATAATCTGGTCAGGACCGCCATGACAGTATGCCCAAAGTAGTAGTAATTAATGGGAAATCCTACATACCACATGTCGGGCGCAGGAAACCATGCGCTTCCGAGTATGGACTTGGTGAATCCGAAATCCATGAATTTCTCTAAGCCATGGATGCTTGCCTCATGACCCTTTACCCATGCCCAAAGAAACAGTAATGCCAGAAAAAACAATTCCTCAAAAAACAATAATACTACTTTACGTGTCATCCCGGGCTTGACCCGGGATCCATCCTCTTCCTTAGAAACTGGATTCCGGCTCGGAGGCCGGAATGACAATACATTCGTCCATAAACCCAGCACAAACACAATGCCCATGGCTATAAGGACTGATTGAAAAGTAAACGGGAGGATATGGAGCGAAGCAAAAAGATACACCAGGAATGTCACCAGAGCCATGCCGACTGATTTTGCGAAAAGATATCCGGAATCAAACCATGCGCCACCCGAAAATAGTGCTTTCGTCAGGGGAAACGCAATAGCCCCCACCAAAAACAACGTGCCCCACCATTGCCACACAATCCAGATATCAGACCCCATGAACCGATTATAACGAGACCGTTACAAAAAGCGAAGAGGTACCTTATGTCGGAGGGTAGTCAACTTCAGGATAAATGATTGTCGCGTCGGGACTTCTGAAATCAACTAAACGTAACATATCCGGTGTTCCTTTTGGTGCCGGTGGAATGTCATCTTCATGCCCCTCACCTTTAGCCGAATCATGGATATGTACAACATAACTCATATCGTTCGGGCTGATAGGTTTTTGTGTTTCAATCGGTAGTGCCATAGTTCCTCCGTTCTTTATGCAATTGTGAGCAATCATACAGTACTCTGCTTGTCATTTGACTGACTGTACGTTGTACATTTTCCAGACAAGCTGACATATGTCATTATTTGGTATACTCACCGTATGGATATCGCTATCATCGGAGGCGGAATCACAGGACTTACCGCTGCATACACGCTTACCAAACAAGGCCACCACGTCACCGTTTTTGAAAAAGAAGACCACCTTGGCGGACTTGCCGGAGGATTTAAGGGAAATCCGACAACCAGCGGATGGGAATGGACGCTGGAACAGTCATACCATCATCTGTTCACCAGTGACCATTCAATCATCCGGCTCATGAAAAAACTCGGTATCGACGACAAACTCATCATCAAACGTCCCATAACGGCGAATCTACTTCCCTACGATAAAGCCGGTGCCATGCGGATTTTTTCGAAGAACGACAAGCGAACTGCGGGTTCGAGAAAAAATACGCATGGTGCCAGCAGTTATTTTGCGCAATTAGACTCCCCCCTCCACCTTCTTCGATTCCCCGGATTATCAATAATAGATAAATTACGTACCGGCGCGCTTGTCGCATTCTGCAAACTATACCCTTTCTGGCAGACACTGGAAGGTGTAACCGCAAAGGATTTCTTCACAAACGTCGGGGGGTCCTCCGGCTGGCGGATGATTTGGGAACCGCTCATGACGGGTAAATTCGGGCATTTCGATGACACGATTGCCGCCTCCTGGCTCTGGGCCCGTATCCACAAACGGACGTCAAGCCTTTGCTATATCGAGGGCGGATTCTCGACATTGGTCGATACGTTGGAAAAAACCATAAAACAACAAGGCGGAACAATTGTCACCGGTGTATCTATCGATACTATTAAACAACTACCCAACAATAAGAATTCCCAATTCCTCATTCATAATTCAAAATTCGATGCTATCTTAATCACTACACCAACGACAATCGCCACCACTCTTCTTCCCCGACTGCTTACTACCGACTACCTGCTACAGGCTTCTAAAATCCCCCATCTTCACGCGCAGACGCTCATACTTGAAACCGAAAAACCGATTCTCGACAACACATATTGGCTCTCCATCACTGACCGGACGTTCCCCTTTCTGGCGGTCGTTGCGCACACCAATTTCATCGACAAAAAACATTACGGAGGGCACGACATCACCTATGTCGGCAACTACCTCCCCGATGGCCACCCATACCTTTCTATGACCAAAGAACAACTCCTGAAGAAATTCATGCCATATATCCTCCGTCTTTCTCCTGATTCGAAATTCCTAATTCATAATTCGTATCTATATACCGCTCCATACGCCCAACCTGTGCATCAACTCCATTATTCCCGGCGCGCACCGAAGCTCCATACTGGTATCCCCGGCATCTATCTTGCCAATATGGACAGCATCTACCCGTGGGACCGCGGGACCAATTATGCCGTAGAGCTGGGCCAAAAGGCAGCGCGTGAAATGTCATCTCCGGCGTTATAGTAACGTCATCCCCGCGTACGCGGGGATCCAGAGTAAAATATGTCTTATTATATCTACATCCTTGCAAGCAAACAGAATGGTACGCTCTATATCGGAACCACAAACAACCTTATCAAGCGGGTATATGAACACAAACAAGACTTTGTGGAAGGTTTCACAAAAAGGTATCATGTTCATATACTCGTATATTATGAGATGTTCTATACGCCAATAGATTCCATTACACGGGAAAAACAAATCAAACAATGGAATAGACTTTGGAAACTGAAACTTATCGAATCACAGAATCCTGATTGGAAAGATTTGTATGAAACACTTATATAGACACTGGATTCCCGCGTTCGCGGGAATGACAAAAAAACATATCCTAACCGGTATAGTGCTGATAACAGCCATTATCTTTTCCTCCTGGCTCATGTTCCATACGTTTTCCTACAACGGCACGACCCATGAAATCCGTATCGCGTTTAAGCTTTGGAGTGATTTCGGAGCGCATATCCCGCTTATCCGTTCATTTTCCATGGGTGATAATCTGTCCCGCATGTCACACGAACTCATGCCGCAATATCCGATATTCCCGGGTGCACCCATCCGGTATCACTTCATGTTCTATATGGTTGTCGGAATCCTGGAAAAACTCGGCTTGCGGATAGACTGGGCACTGAATTTACCCAGTATTGCCGGTTTTACCCTGTTGTTATGCATGATTTATTTCATCGCAAAAAAGCTCTTCGGGTCGATATCTGTGGCTGTGTTATCCGTCGTGTTTTTTCTGTTCAACGGATCGCTCGGTTTTCTGCAGTTTCTTAAAGAACATCCGCTTTCAAAATCCACCATCAGCCAAATCATCCATATCAGGGACTTTCCTGCATTTGCTCCGTGGAAATCCGGGGACGTATCGGCGTTCTGGAATCTAAACATCTTTACCAACCAACGGCATCTGGCGTTATCGTTCGGCATCATCGCGGCATTCGTGTTTACCTATCTTCGCCCCAAACCATACAGAACCAAACAGCAAGTATGGATGGGCTGCCTGTGGGGTATACTGTTCGGCATGTTCCCCTACTTCCATCAGCCGTCGCTCCTTATCATCGCTGTTATTTTGCTTTGGTATTTCATGGCGTTCCCCAAAGACAGGATTTTCACCTTATCGGTCGGTATCACATCCGCAGCATTGATCATCCCGCAGATACTTTTACTGACACCTACCTCGAAAGTCGTCTCATGGTACCCGGGGTATATCATCCATAACGACATCATTATCATGCCCGTCCTGCAGGCGATACTCCGCATGGTAGTGTTCTGGTGGAACAATCTCGGGCTTCACAGCATCCTGATCATCACGGGCTTTTTCCTCATCCCGAAAAAAGCACGGCTTCTTCTGTTCCCCATCGTTCCCCTGTTTTTTATAGGGACACTGTTTAAATTTTCCGTCGAGGCATCGGCAAACCATAAATTGTTTAATTTCGTCATGATATTCGGCCAGATGATTTCGGCATATGTCATCGTCAGCTCATTCCGTACGGTATACCGTCATTTCCGTCATTGGATGGCTCGCTGTCTGTTGCTTATTGTTTATTGTTTTGTGTTTATTGTGCTCACATGTTCCGGGATTCTCGATTTCTTCGTCGTCGTCAATGATACCCGCGGTTCACTCAAAGATGTTCCTTCCAATGAAATATCCCTGTGGATCGCTACAAACACGCCGAAGAGTGCCATATTCCTCAACACCCGGTATCTCTATGACCCCGCCTCGATGGCAGGCAGGTCGATTTTCTTAGGATGGCCATACTTTGCGTGGAGCGCCGGATACGAGGAAAATAGGATGCCCATCATGGACGTGATGTATGAGACGGGAACCCCCGCAGAGCGCTGTGATTTGTTACACAAATACAATATTTCCTATGTAGAAGTTGAAGATGTCCGGAACGATGAAAATTTGCCTAACATATCGCTTTTCTCATTTCTGAAAGGATATACCCCTGTGTACCTGTCGAGCAACAAAACATACGCGCTATTCACGACCGATGCGCTGTGTGCGCATCCATAGATCCTCTGCAAAACGCCGCCTTACGGTGATTTCTTTGCGACAACCACTATACTTGTCCCGAAAGGCACATAACCGCCCATCACCACCTGCGCTTCTATCCTGCACAGAAACAGCATAATCGTATTGATGTTTGGGGTAACCAAACGGAAATCCGACCCGTACGATGCTTTTGAAATAACCATCTTTACGGATCGTATCAACCACCCGGGAATAACCAAAAACGAATAGACGAACGATTGCTTCTGTATGCGAAATCCGTTTTGCGTCAAAAGTATCTGTATATCGCGGCTTCCGTATCGTCGTTTGTGGTGCAGAACAACGTCCCACATGCTCCAATACCATTTGTACGCCGGAACCGTGGCGACCAATATCCCTCCGGGTTTCAGGATGCGATACATTTCCTTTACCGTCTGCACATCACGACGTGTTCCAACACATCCAACAATGTCACTGCGTCAAACGAGGAAGCCCGGAAGCCCGTGTGTTCTGCCGTTCCCAAACGTATCCGCGACAATCCCCTTTTTCGGCAAAAATATATGGCATCATGAGAGTTGTCCAGACCCCATGAGCGGCCGAATTGTAGGAACGTTTCGACATTCTTTCCGGTTCCGCAACCGATATCGATGATGGAGATCTGTTTCTTCGGAACATACACCGTGAGAAGTTTTGTGACCAGTTCACGTTTGGCCCTGTGCCACCAATGTGTTTCTTCTAAATCAAGAGATCCTGATAGAGGTACTGTTCCACACTGTATAGTATACAAAAAATCGCTGAAGATAATCGCTATGGGGAATAAGCCCGAAACGTAAAACGCGCCTGTTCATACCCTCTATGGGAGATAGCTCGCCTGCCCAACAAACTATCCCCCATACAAAGTACGATTCCAGCGCGTTACGTTTCTCGCCTGCTTTACCCCGTTAATCGCTTTGCGATTTTTACGGGGCCAACAAACTATCCCCCATAAAAACTACCTTACAATGATTTTTTCCTGCCTTTATCCTCGGAATCGTTTTACGATTTCAATGACTCGACCAAAAATATATACTATTATTATTCTTCCTACTTTCTGCCGACTACTTACTACTCATTAATTCCGTTCACTTTTCCTGCTCAGATATTCTACTTAAGATTGCCGTGTGGGGATTGTATATCGATACATATCGGTTGTCAACTTGAAACAATCACCGTGTCTTTCCGGCCAAATATATATACATCGGGATGACCGTTTTGGATGTTACGACGAAAGAATTGCGCAGACAAAAAATGTCGATGGAAACATATGACTCTGGCGTGCTAAAAACATACATCTGGCTTCAGAAAAATAGTTGACAAGCATTTCTGATATTGATATTTATATCAGGTAGGTAACACTCTTTTTGCCCAATTAGAGCGCTACCGATTTAAAAGGCATTACTACTCGTAGCTAAACCTAAACCCAATTGCTAGCGGTAGTGATGCTTTTTTGATGGTTTTCTTGTCATCCTGAACTTGATTCAGGATCCATCATGTCTTCGTTTGTCATCCTGAACTTGATTCAGGATCCATCATGTCTTCGTTTGTCATCCTGAACTTGATTCAGGATCCATCATGTTCTTGATATACTATCTCCAATGCCCCGCGTACGATTTCACTACTATGTCTACATCCTTGCGAGCAAACGAAATGGCACGTTGTACATTGGTGTTACAAATAATGTCGGGAGAAGGGTGTGGGAGCATAAGCTCGAAATTCTTCCGGGATTTACAGAACAATACCATGTTCACCGGCTTGTTTACGTTGAGCTCTTTTATGATATCAATAGTGCTATTCTCCGCGAAAAACAATTAAAGAACTGGAGACGGGAGTGGAAAATTTCACTTATCGAATCTCACAATCCCCTATGGGAAGACCTTCATACCAAAATTATCTAATAAAATCTGGATGCCGGATCAAGTCCGGCATGACAAACGAAAAAAATACGCTGCCTTCATATAAAGCAGCGTACTACCCAATTGCCAGCGGTACTATGTCTGTGTTTACAACGTAAATATCGGGATATTGATCCCCTTCTTCTTCAACTCAACGAACTGTTTCCGCACATCCTCTTCAAACCTCATACGTTCTTGTGTATGAGGCGATATGCGTTTCGTCTTCCCTTTGCCCAAAAGGGATGCTAAACCATGACCGAAGGCCTTTAAGAGGCCTGCGGAACCCATTGTACCTTGCGGTAGTTGTGTCACTTATCTATTCAACCATGTCCAAAACACCTTGTCAAGTCCCATAGGATATTTCATGTTAAAAAATCATAGTCTTATAGTTATTTTATTGATAGATAGACCGTCCTATTGCTCTATGTAATTTTATAATAATAATTGTGGATAACTTGTGATATACAACAAATACCCATATGTCGATATACCATAGGAATTCCAGTTACGTGTTCGAATCCGAATGAATGCATCAAAATACACCGGAAACACATATAAGGATTAGCATGTGGCCAATAGACTCGATATGGGCAATATCAGATTCGATGAGGATGAGAACATCGCGCTGGAATTCCAGCGGTGTAGTGAACAATAAAACTATTTAGCCTCGTTTACCAGTCGAAGCTCTAACGAAGTCTCGCGAAGAACAGCTGACCTGCCGGAGTCTGGTGGATTTTGGTGATGATGATGACCACATCCTGGCCGACCATGGTTTTCGTTTCTTCGATGACAATCATTGTACCGTCAGGCAAATACCCTACTCCCTGATTCCGTTCTTTTCCTTCATGGGCTATCTTTACCGTCAATTCTTCACCTGCAACAGCGGAAAGCTTAAGCGCGAGCGCCATGTCGGTGACATTAAGGACTGTAATCCCCTGTGCGCGCGCCAACGTGGCGAGGTTGTAATCCACGGTCATGAGCCGTATGTATTTGCCTCCGGGGCTACTTCGCCATTTGTGAGCGAGTGCCACGAGCTTATGGTCGATTTCCTTCACAAGAGGGACATCATCTGATATGACTTTGGCTTTCAGAAGCGGATTGGCTTTCTGCCAGCGGAGTTTCCCCGCCACATCAAGCCCTTTTCTCCCTTTTGTACGCCGCAGCATATCCGAACTGTCCGCCACATGCTGTACCTCACCGAGGACAAATTGCGGGATAAGGAGTGTACCGGTGACAAATCCGCTTTCGACGATGGATACGATCCTGCCGTCGATAAGGACACTGGTATCGACGAGAACGGGGTTTATACCCAGATCGGGTGGTTTCTCGGGAGCTTCCTTGTCCTTAGTGAACGGACGGGTCGTGAATTGACCTATGGCAACGAGATTTTTGACGATTTCCTGTGCTACCATCCGGGCAAATGCCGGATTGGAGCCGGATTTGGCAACGACCGCTTTTGGTTTGTCTGTTTTGAGCTGTTTTGGGCTCACATCCGGAGCTTTTCTCATTTGTTTCATTGTGTCTATTGTACCATACGGACAACCACTATTGCCCTATCTTGTTGCGCACAGGTGGTATACTATTGGTGGGTTTATCTTCATTCTTCCCCCACGAGAACTTGTTCATTCAATGTGTATTTCTTGCTCTTTATAGAGAAAGGGGGTGAACCATATGAACAGAGCAGAAGCGCCTTGTGATCTAAGGGCAGTTTTGATGAATATCCAATCATTGATGACTAAGGATAGACCAAAAAAACCGTTGACACCGGAAGAAGAACTAGCACAACTGGAAAAAGCATGTACCGTGCAACCGCAGAAAGATACGGGTTTGCATATCACAACGACCACAGAAACAGATCCGAATCTCCTTTCACAACAAGCAAATGAGTTTTTGCGGGGAGAGGCTATCCCGGACAAGCACAAGGAAGAACAAGTGGTTGAAACGGTCAAGCCATAACATGGCTTATACTACAGACGTTGTCATATACAACGGGAAGTTGTTGTTTCCTATTTAAACTAAATACCCCACCAACTATCCTGTTTAACTCCAATAAATCATGTATGATAAATATATTGTCATATGTCGAAAACACGTTCTTCCCGTGCGTTTACCCTCATAGAGATCCTCATCGTGGTTGCGCTTCTGGGGGCACTCCTTCTGGGGTTGTTAGTAACGAT
>Ga0315268_10008989_pt1 | contig 10392 bp, 7 predicted proteins | sample C1_top_MG_FD_204535 | JGI IMG/M metagenome (GOLD analysis project Ga0315268, IMG submission 204535) | Sediment microbial communities from Yellowstone Lake, YNP, Wyoming, USA - C1_top | ecosystem: Environmental > Aquatic > Freshwater > Lake > Sediment | place: USA: Wyoming | collected 2017-08-01 | reverse complement strand
CGAAAGCTACTTCGACAAAACTGTCGGAAACTTGAGAATAGGCTGGGTGTGCATTCATATTGAACAATATGAAAATCCCGAAAAAGCAAACGAGACTTTCAGCAACGATTTGGAGATGAGAATCGAGAGCGAGAAAGCTGGAGACCCAAGGAAAGTAATCATGGAAGAGGTAGGCGACAAAGGCTATCTGCATGACAACCCAGAAAGACGGTCCATCGAATCTTCGTTTTGGAAGAGACTTTTGGAGACCACGCCCTGGGTCGATGGGGCAGAGGGCTCCCATGTTATCTTCATAAAAGAAAACATAGTTGTTACAGTAGCTTGTGATTACAGGACTGAAGCATTGAGCCAGGGCCTGTACATAACCAACGATGAGCTTATCCAGCTTGCCAAGATTCAAGCAGCAAAGATCGTGCCATGACCTTCGCGTTGAATGCTTCCGTCAACGCCCCCCTTTTATGTCAGAAGCTGAATACGATGTATAGGAATGAGCGCCGTGAGGACTATCACAGGTAGAACCATGGTTGCTGCAACAGTATTAACCATCTCATGTTTCATTATCACAAACACTCTGATCGAATCTCGGCCAATCAACGTCATAGTTGAAGGTGAAATTCCAAGGGTGGTACAGACACCACTGTTGTACGGAGAAATGGAGGTATTGACCTTGACGATTACTTCTTGGATAGCCGGATTGTCCGCCATGTACCTCTACTTCGAGACCTCCAGAAAACCTTGGACAGCGTCGAGAACGCAGATGGAAAACCATATAGTATTGGAACAGCCTCCGAGACTGGAAGAGCTGGAGACCGTAAGTACGGCGATGCGGGTCTTGCGAGAACCAGCTAAGAAGATTCTGGAAGTCCTTGTCAAGAAAGGAGGGGAAATACTCCAAAACGACTTATGCTTGGAGACGAACTTCTCGAAGGCCAAGATTTCGAGGACTCTGAGGGAACTTGAAGCCCGAAACGTAATTTCAAGAAAGCAGTACGGAAGCACAAAGAAGATAATACTTTCGGATTGGATGAAAAAAGAAACCGTTCTCAACCCATGAAGCTATGACTTGAACGACTGCTCTTATCAAAGCCTGCAATTTAGAGCGCGCCGCCCTGAATGAGTGACCCAATAATTCAATGGAAGCACAATCGGCCAGATTGCCTCTGAAGTGATTCGACTTGACGGTGTCATTGAGCAAATGAAGGACTGAGGGAGATGTCAGACGGTCGCTGTCAAAATAAGGCATCAGACGACATAGGCAGGTCTCAACTCAGTGCTCTGTGACAAGCATTGCCTATGCCTTATCAACATGTCGTCCAACGCCTTTTCCAAGTCCACTTTTGACAGAAGCCCGACAATCTGCCCCACCGGTCTTCCACCGCACAAAAACATCAATGTTGGAGTGCTCATGACTCCGAAATTCGTTGCTATCTCCTGATTGGTCGGATCTTCAAGAATGTTCAGCTTTACAAACTTTATCTTGCCTCGATATTCTTCAGTGGCTTCGTTAAATATCGGGTCAAGTCTGAAACACCACGGGCACTGATTGTGCCAGAAGTAAACGACAGTCAACATGGCAGATTGCGTAACTTCCTCGTTCCAGTTGCTTGCATCTACTTCGGTGACGTTCTCCATAACCATCAAGCTCCAGCCAATAACGATACAATGCCATTAGATGTTCTAGCGGGGTGTTTTGGACTTTTCAATTGCGTAGGACACACTTTCATTCGTCACGACCCCTATGACCTTTGCGGGCTCTGCCTTCTCAACGACGGGAACGAGGTCAATCTTTTCCCGAGTCATGATCTTGTAGGCTTCAAGGATAGACTCATCAGAAAACACGGAGATCTGTTTCATAGGCATCTGCTCCACTCTGAGCTCACTTCTCTGTTCCGGCTTGACCTTTATGATCTCGTTCCAAGTCACAATTCCATGAAACGCGCCATCTTTCTCGATCAGAATGTCGTGATACCTCGCTTTGAACATCACTTCCAAAGCTTCAGTGAGAGTCGTTTCAGGCTTGACCACGGCCGCTTCCGGGTACATGACGTCCTTTACGCGGATACCAGCCATACTCGTTGAAACAACCGTCGCTTCGGCTTCTTCACTCGCGCCGATGTAGATAAACACGCCTATTATGCTCAGCACGAAATTGTAGAAAAGTCCGACGAACACCATGCCTATGCCGAAGAACCTGCCAATGATAGCTGCGTACCTAGTTGCGTCTGAAAATTTCATGCGTTCGGCAAGAAGGGCCCTGAAGACTCTGCCGCCGTCCATTGGGAACGCGGGAATCAAATTGAAGGCGCCCAGAAATATGTTGAGAATTGCCAAGTCAAGCGCGAGACTTCCGTAGAGCGTTCCCGCCATTTCCGTTGGCACAACATAATTCACGCCGAGGAAAACTAGACCGATCACCATGCTTGATAGCGGTCCGGCAATGGCCATCCGCCATTCAACTCTCGGATTTTCAGGAATCTCCTCGATCTCAGAAACGCCGCCTATCGGATAGAGCACGATCTTGCGGACTCTTATCTTGTAATGCTTTGCAACCAAGGAATGGGACAGTTCATGAACGACGACGAAGACGAACAGAAACAATGTTAGAGCAAAGAAGTACAGGTCGGGATACGTGAGAACGAACACGGCGATCATCAACAGTATGAAGGTTATGTGAAGCTCGATAGGGATGCCCCACGCGGACCCGATCTTAATAGAAGTTTTCATGAGCGTAGGTTAATGACGCAAAAACTCTTTAGGTTTTCGATGAACGGCAAAAAGACAATTTCGCTTGCCTTCAGCCTTTCCCTCTCAACCGTTGGATGACGTACGCTGCGATCACTATACACGACACTACCGCAATCACGGTTGACGCCGTAAGTACGACAATATCATCGGTTTCTATTATGAAAGCTACGGAAATTGCAGCAAAGAAAATGCCAACGTAGAGACTTGCGTTGCTGTTCACGAACTCTACAAATTCCGTATGCATGAGCCGATAGTATCTGCTTATCAGAATCAGAATCGAGGCGAAAGCCACGAATATTATGACAAAAGTGTAGGTGATCCCTGCCCAGTAGTTTTCGCTTTCAAGAGTGAGCAAGAGCCCAATTTCGTCTCCGATCAGACCGCCACCAGCGCCAAAGAGAATCGCTGCGAATCTGTCAATCTTCACGTCATTATAACTTATGCCCAACCAGCCACCCACTGCAAGCATGATCAAGCCCAACCAGAAATGGTGAATGTGGAGGCCACCGGGGACTAGGACGGTGTCAGGGCTTATAGTGGTGAATATCCTAGCCATCGTGAAAGAGAGTATAAAAAAGGTCAGAGCCAAGACCGAAAGATTAGGTCTCTCTTTTGTCTCTTGTCCCGAAACCACTGCATCCCGCAACCAGATTCTTTGAACAACAAGTTCATATAAAAAAACTTTCAAAACTTATATGCTTTCGCTCTTGGAATTAGCACGCAAGGATGAAAAGTCTGAAGTTACTTGATCAGGGCATCTTGCTCAGTGCAACCTCAAGAAAGTGTTCAAAGCCCCTTCGAAAAACGGTGATCCGCACTTTTTCGCCCACTTTCCTCTTGTGAATCTCATTCAGCAAGTCTTCGATGCTCTCGATCTCCGCGTTGCCCATCCTCAAAATTATGTCACCCATTATTACTCCCGCACGCTGCGCCGGACTTCCGTCGGTTACCTTCGATATCAGAACCCCGTGATCCAAAGGAATATCATAATATCGTGACACGTCCTCGGTAAGGGTCAGACCTAGTATTCCAAGCCATGGTCTTACGGAAACGCCGTCCTTGATCATTTCGCCCGTGCATGCCTTGGCAGAGTTGATCGGAATGGCAAAGCCTATTCCTTGAGCGTAAGGGATGATTGCAGTGTTAATCGCGACAACCCTTCCTTCAAGATCCACAAGCGGACCCCCACTGTTTCCGGGATTTATAGCTGCATCAGTCTGAACAAGGTTTTCCACGAGCCCCCTCTGAGACTCTATGGTTCTGCTCGTTGCGCTTATCACCCCAGAAGTCACACTCGGACCCCCCGCCAGTCCGAAAGGATTCCCAATCGCGTAGACCCTTTGCCCGACCCTCAACTTGTCAGAGTCCCCGAGCTCCGCGGCCACGAGACCTTGCTTATTGACCCTGACAACAGCCGTGTCGTGAACAGCGCAAGAACCAATTATTTTTCCTTCCAAGATCTTGCCGTCCGACATGGTCACGCCGATTTTTTCAGCTCCACCGACCACGTGATTGTTAGTCAAAACGTAGCCTTTAGGATCGACTATAGTTCCAGAACCCATGCCCTCAACAGGAACTACCTGATAGAACATGTGATGAACAAGCTTGATCGTGCTAATGTTGACAACGCTCTTACTCACCTTTTCCAGAATGTCGAGAACGTCCTTTTCATCATACGAAGACAATTCTTCCACCTTTCTGTTTTCGCTTAGACACCGGATTAATGCAGAAATCACACTCTTCTATTTTGACTTTTGGGCTCGACTTTTCACAGAACTGGCACATGAGACCTGTCTTGCGGACAACCATGCACGTCTGACAGAAGAGTTGCAAAAATTCTGTTCTCTGATGTCTTCCGTTGAGAAGTAAAACTACCATGCTGCTTATCAGAGGTCGCACTTCTTGTGCATCATCAATTCTTATAACGTATCCTCTCACTTTTCGGGAGTATTTGCTTACCGCTGATTGAGACATCCCCAGGATTTCTGCAACCTTATCCTGTTTCAGGCCATGTTCATCAACAAGCTCTTTTGCCATCATCGCTTTTATCGCGGGTACGACGGATTTCACAGCTACCTCGCATGGCAGTATCAAGAATGTTCACCGTTTGATTTAGTTTGGGTGGAAAGGTATATAAACATGACGTATGTCATATTGTTTATGACGTATGTCATGACAGGCAGTCTCCCAAACCACCTTTTGAGAGCAATTCTCATCTCCTTTCTCCCCTGTCATGACGTACGATGAAGGTGCCAGTAGCAAATGGAAACAAAAAACAATGGGAACCCACTGCAAGGAGCAGACCAGCAAACAAGCTTAGCAGGCCTCTTAGAAAAACTGGAAACCACATGCAAGAACTGCAACCCATTAAGCCCAATCACGTGTTTAACAGGATGCAAGACTTGGAAACTGAAAAATCAGCTCAGAAAACTTCATGAAAAAACAAAGAACCCCGACTTCATGATGAAACTGCTGAACACGATAAAAAACAAGAGACGACTAGAACTGCTGGAAATAATAGCAAACGAACGTTCTTCATCAACTCATCTGCAACAAAGACTGAAAGGGCTGGGTTTCAACCACAGCCAACAAACGATAGTCGAAGAGTACATCAACCCTCTAATGGAAGCTGGACTCGCAGATCAGACTCAAAACGTGTATTACGCAACCTTTTTCGGCTCCAAGCTCAGCGAATTGACAAAGAATTTCCATGATATCGGAGAGATCATGCCCCCGCACTCGGAATGCTACGAAGAAGTAATTCTTGACGCCCTCCTGAAAGGACCCAAAACCTATGAAAACCTGAGAAGTATAGTTCCGGCAAAGAGCGTTTCAAGAGTTCTAAGCAGGCTGCAAAAGGCGACACTGGCCGAGACGAGCAAGGCCAAAGACTACATATTTTTCTTCACAACAAGAAGAGATCCACACACTTCGAAACTGTCGTCAACCGAAGCAAAAGTCTACGAAAACATCCCAACAGAAGGAATCTGCGCGCGTAGACTCGCTGAAAAGATCGGAATATCTCTGAGAAGAACATACAAATACCTCAGAAAGCTGAAGGGAAAGAAATTGGTTTTCACCAGAAAGAAGCCCACGTCTTATGCGTTGACCGCCAAAGGCGTCCAAATGGCCATAATGCTGGAAGCTCTCCGCAACTTGACAGTCGAAGCTCTGGCAACAACGGCACATCTCGTAAACGACGAAGAAGGGATTGGCCCGCAGATGCCAGGCACTCGCCCGACAAGAAAGAAAAGGAAAGATGAAAAGATCGTTCCCTTAACGACTATACAACCTCTCAAAGAAAGCTAAAGCACCTTATCAAGGACTATTCAGATTCATCATGCCCTACGCCTAGACCAGCTTTTCGTACTCCGGGTTGATCCGCTTGTGCTTTGCTTGAACCGAAGAGCCTATTCTACGCCAATCATCCACGATCCTCGGCCAGAGCTCTCCCCTAGAAAGCTTGTCAACGTAACCCTTCATGGATGGTTGACGTTTGATTGTGCCCATACGCCAGTCAACATCTATGAGTCCCATGCGCCGTATGTGATGGAGAGTGTTAACAACCTGATCCTCATCGACCGGGTACGTTGCGATCCCTTTAAGATCGTCTATCAAAGAGTCTGTTGAAATCTCATTTTCAAAACGCAAGCATATCAGCGCCACCATGTTTTGAGTTGATCTTGCCGTCGGAGTCGGATATGGCGGACCTTTCGGAGGGACCATTATCTGTTCTAAACGTTGAGCGTATCGCTTGTAGAACTGGCGTTTCAAGGCTTCAACCATCATCAAGTAAGCAACCACGAACGCAGCCAGAAACGCAAAGAATCCGAGTGAAGGATCTTCAAATTGGAACAAGTGACCCAGCGCCGTGAGGGGCAGCACGATTGCAACGCCGACTATGGTTAAGCTGCTAATGAGCAACGGCTTGCTAGGTAAACTCCTGAAGAATGGCGACCTTCTCGTTCTTATGGCGAAGATCACTAACGTTTGCGTACATAAAGACTCGATAAACCAAGCTGTTTGAAACAAGGGGGCGTTGTTCCACGCGTTGAAAACGTAGAGCATTATGAAGAAAGTCAAGAAGTCAAAGATTGAACTTATGGGACCGAAATATAGCATGAAATTCCTGACATAAGAAGCATCCAGTCTCTTCGGCTTCTGAATGTACTCTAGGTCAACATTGTCCGTTGGAATAGTCAACTCGGAAAGATCGTACAAAAGATTGTTCAAAAGGATCTGCGTAGGAAGCATCGGCAAAAAGTTCAAAAAAAGAGACGCACCTGCCGCGCTGAACATATTTCCAAAATTCGAACTGAGCCCCATCATGATGTACTTCATCGTGTTCCCAAAAGTCTTTCTTCCCTCCAGAACCCCTTCTTCAAGAACCCTCAGATCCTTGTGCAAGAGAATAATATCCGCGGATTCCTTGGCCACGTCCACGGCGTTCTCGACCGATATGCTCACGTCAGCCACTCTCATTGAAGGAGCGTCGTTTATTCCGTCACCGAGGAAACCCACAACATGCCCGCTACTTTTCAACGCGTTGATAACCCTGTCCTTCTGTGAAGGGGTGACCCGCGCGAAAATGTTAGCTTGTTCAACGACTCTCGCAAGTGCGTCATCTTGCATCTTGCCGATGTCGGCGCCAAGAACGACCCCCTTGATCTCAAAGCCCAGCTGATCGCAAACTCTTCTCGTGACCAGCTCGTTGTCGCCAGTGAGAATCTTGAGCTCTATGTTGCTCTTCTTGAACAGTTCTAAAGACTCCTTGGCAGTCTCTTTAGGCGGATCCAAGAAAGCGACAAACCCCAAGAACACCATGTCAATTTCGTCGTTAACCGAATAAACGGTCTTCTCTTCCTTGACCTTCTTGTAAGCAGCGCCAAGAACCCTGAAACCCTCGGCGCTCAGGTCGTAGTATTTCTGTTCGATTTTTCTTTGAATCTCAGGTGTCAAATCGTATATCTTTCCTGAAAATTCGTAGTATGAGCAGATCTTGAGAATCTCTTCCGGGGCTCCTTTGGTTATGAAGAACCTTTCCCTCTCCCGCTCAGCCACAACCGAAACACGCCTCCTGACAAAATCAAACGGGACCTCATCAATTTTCACGTAGTCTGTGATTTCAACCTCTTTATGTGAAATTATGGCCTCGTCCAAGGGATTCTTAAGCCCAGTCTCGTAGGAACTGTTCAGAAAAGCATACACGAGAACCTTCTCGTTGTCGTTTCCTTCCAAGTCAACGTGCAACACGACCGCAACTTTGTTCTCAGTCAAAGTCCCCGTCTTGTCAGTGCACAAAACATCCATGTTGCCAAAGTTCTGTATTGAAGCCAACTCTTTCACTATAACCGCCTTTTTCGACATCGCCAAGGCTCCTTTCGACAGGTTGATTGAAAGAATCAGGGGCAGAAGCTCGGGCGTCAACCCCACTGCCAACGCAACGGCAAAGAGCAAAGACTCCAAGACTCCACGCAGGTACAGCGCGTTGATGAAAAAAACGAAGATGACAAGGAGAAAAGTCACCTGCATTATCAAGTATCCGAACCGTCTCAGTCCCTTTTCAAATTCGGTTTCAGGCCTTCTTTCAACGAGCTTCTTAACGATTTTTCCATAATCTGTCAAGCCGCCAGTCTTCACAACGACGGCAGTTGCCGAACCACTCACCACGGAAGTTCCCATGAAAAGGTAGTTACTCCACTCACCGATGTTGCAAGCTTGTTGTGCGTTCAGAGGCGTAACCGTCTTCTCAACCGGGAATGACTCGCCAGTCAAAGCTGACTGATCTACGAAAAAGTCTTTTGCACCTATCAACCTCGCATCCGCCGGAATGAGGTCACCCGCAGACAGCTCTACTACGTCGCCAGGCACAACCTCTGAAAGCCTAATCTCTTTCTTGACAATGTCACGAAGCACGCTTGTGGTCGTTGCAACCTTTTCCTTCAGCTCATCCGCTGCCTTCTCTGCCCTAGACTCTTGCAGGAACATTAGGGTTACGCTCATCAAGACTATGGTAAGAATGATTGCCGCGTTCACCACCTGTTGCACGTAAGCGGATATCCCGCCCGCAAGCAACAGTATCAGGACCAGCGGATTCTTGAAATTCAAAAGAAATTTCGTTATCGCCGTTCTTTTCTTCTTCTTCGCTACCTCATTATAACCATAAATCCTCAGAGACTCTGATGCCTGTTCTGACGTCAGACCAGAAGGAGAACTCTGCAAACCTGCAAAAACATCATCAATCGGCGAACACAGAATTTCTCCATTAGTAGCGTATTGAGCCCAGCCAAGCGGCTTCTTTTCATCTTTCTTTTCAAGTGAATTCACAGTCGTCGCAATCCTCACCATCCAAAACTACGTGCCATAAGAGCTGGGCCTCTTGCTCATGTTTCAAAAGCTGATGTACAATTAAGTCTTATAATCATTTCGACAGGATACTTTCGTGATCCTAAAGGCTTATCGGTAAACGCGTATCCTACCTGTTAAAACCATTCTTCGCCAATGCACCCAACAAAAATCTTTTAACATAAGAAACCTCAAACTAGACACTCAGGTACGGACTTCTGGTAGACTGTCTTCAAGCTAGTCTAGCCATGCGTCAGGAGGCACAAGTCTAATGAAAAACAGAGTTAGAAAAGAGAAAGATGTCTTGGGCGCGGTGGAAGTTCCGAGAGACGCGTACTGGGGCATAAGCACTCAGAGAGCAATGCGGAATTTCCAGATAAGTGGAAGAAAATTTCCCAAAGCATTCATTCTAGCCTTGGCAAAAGTAAAAAAAGCCTGTGCAATGGCAAACCTTGAACTCGGCAACATGGCTGATGAAAAGGCTCAGGCGCTTCTCACGGCAATCGATGAAGTATTGTCAGAGAAGCATCTCGACCAGTTTCCGCTTGACGTTTTCCAAACAGGCTCCGGAACCCAAGTTAACATGAACATGAATGAAGTGCTGGCAAACAGAGCGAACGAGATTCTGGGTTCTTCTCTCGGAAGAAAGTTTCCAATTCACCCCAACGACCATGTTAACAAGAGCCAATCTTCGAACGATGTAATTCCTACGACCATGCATCTTTCGGCTCTTGAACTTCTCAATTCCAGATTGTTTCCAGCCTTAAACAGGCTAAGGAAAAGCCTGAAGCGGAAAATTGTCGAGTTTAGAGACGTAGTGAAAGTGGGCAGGACCTATCTTCAAGACGCGGTGCCCATTCGCTTGTCTACCGAGTTCGAGGTTTATGAAAGACAGATCAGTCTAGACCAGGAACGCCTCAAGAACGCGTGTGAGGAATTGTACTTCGTTCCTATAGGAGGAACTGCCGTCGGAACGGGCATCGACGCCGACAAGAACTTTGGAAAACTAACCGTTTCTCACCTGAAGAAGATTACTGGGTTTCCATTCAAACTCAACCCTGTCAAAGCCGAAGGCATCGCGTCTCACAGCTCAATCGTAAAGACAAGCGAGACTCTCCGGCTTTTGGCGCTCTCAACGTTAAAAATGGCTAACGACATCCGCTGGATGGGAAGCGGCCCTCGAGCAGGACTCGGAGAGATGACACTTCCACAAAATGAGCCTGGCTCGTCGATAATGCCTGGGAAAGTTAACCCGACGCAGTGTGAGGCTCTGATACAAGTCTGCATACAGGTGATGGGAAA
>Ga0315268_10008988_pt1 | contig 10395 bp, 12 predicted proteins | sample C1_top_MG_FD_204535 | JGI IMG/M metagenome (GOLD analysis project Ga0315268, IMG submission 204535) | Sediment microbial communities from Yellowstone Lake, YNP, Wyoming, USA - C1_top | ecosystem: Environmental > Aquatic > Freshwater > Lake > Sediment | place: USA: Wyoming | collected 2017-08-01 | reverse complement strand
GAGAGAGATTCTGCCTCGCGTACCGGGTCGCGAGGATGTTCGCACGTCGAGCCGCAGCCAGTCAGACTGGCGGACCCTCAGCCATGCATGTCGTACCGCCGAAGTGAACCGCCGAACGGAACGGAGATGACGTCATCGGAACGTCCGAGCATGCGCGTGGACCGGGAGACGTGAGCGGAGGGTCACGGGCGATCCGCCCCGCGGCTGCCGGGAGTCGACGTGGCGGCGGACTCAGGCGTGACGGAGTCCCCTGACCGCGAGCCGGGCCAACGGAGACTGGTCGCCGCGAGCAGGGCGCCGGTGGCGGCGACCGCCGCCGTGGCCCACTCGCTGTCGAGCCTTCGTCCGGCGACGACGAGCGCGAGGATCGCGACGACCGTGGCGACGGCTCCCGCCACGAGGACGATCGCGACGTCCGACGCGGGTGCGCGCCCGGCTCCGCTCCGCCAGCGGTATGTCCACGCACCGGCGAGGAACGACGCGCCGGGCAGGAAATGGAAGACCAGGCCGGTGGCAATCGCGAGGGCGAACCACAGGACGCCGACGCCGATTGCGGCCAGGATTGCCAGGACGACGAGGCCGTGCGGGCGAGTGGCGTTGCCGTCGGAACGCTCTCGGCCCGATGGCGCCGTTTGCATCACTCGACCACCTCCGTGGACGGATCGTCCCCGCGGCGAAGCGCCCGCGCCGCGACGATCACGATCGCCGTGAGGGGAGCGCCAACCATCAGGAGGAGCGCGAGCGGCGCCCGCACCGCCAGATCACGGACCCCGCTCTCGATCGAGAGCGCGAGGTCCGAGGCGCCGAGTGCCTGGTAGACGCCGCCGAGCGCGTTCGAGCCCTGGAACACGATGAACGCGGCCCCGAGGCCGATGAACAGGACGCTCGAGAACACGACGGAGCTGTGGCGTCGGATCGGACCAAGCTGGATCTCACGTCCACGCAGGCGACCTCGGCCAGTGGCGCCAAGGCGATCCCAGGCGAGCGCGAGGACGAAGAGCGGCGCGGCCATGCCAGCTGCGAAGATGGCGAGGAGGAAGGCGCCGGCGATCGCGCCGCCCGAAGCGCCGGCGATCGTGAGGACGCCGCCGAGCAGCGGCCCCGAGCAGAACCCGCCGATCCCGTAGACCAGGCCCAGCACGTACGTCGCGGCCAGGGACTCGCTGGTCACGCCGAACCCCCGGCGTTGGACACGCCCTGCTCCCGGCACCTCGAACCCGCCGACGACGAGCTGAAACGATCCGATGGCGATCAGCAGGAGGCCCGCCACGATGGAGAGCTCCGTCCGGTGCTCCAGGAAGAGACTGCCCAGCGCCCCGAGGCCCAGGCCAAGGGGGACGAAGAGCGTGAGGAGGCCGAGATAGAAGACGCCGGTCCGCAGCAGCAGCTGGCCGCGCGACGGGAACGCGTAGGCGAAGAAGGCCGGCAGCAGCAGCGCGGAGCACGGGCTGAGCAACGACAGCACACCCCCCGCAAACGCGACGACTGTCTCGATGCCCAAGGTTGCCGCCTGCCTACTTCGACGCGAGCGCGGCGTCGATGGCCGCCTGGAAGACGGCGAATGGCTGGGCGCCGACGATCCGCTGAGACCCGATAAGGAAGGTGGGCGTGCCGTTGAAGCCCTTCGCAGAGACGTCGGCGAAGTCGGCCGCGACGGCGTCCAGGTGGCTGCCCGAATCGACGCAGGCGTTGAAGGCCGCCACATCAAGGCCGAGGCCCGCGCCGAAGGTCTTCAGGTGGTCTTTCGAGAACGCTCCCGAGTTCTCGCCGCCCTGGCTTCGGTAGAGCAGGTCGTGATAATCCCAGAATCGACCCTGATCGCCAGCGCAGCGAGCTGCGTTTGCGGCGTCCCGCGATTCCTGGCCGATCCAGACAAAGTCGTGCCACTCCAGGCGAACCTTGCCCGTGTCGATATACGCGGTCCGGATCTGTGGCTCGACCAGGCGCGCGAACGCGCCGCACGACGGGCACTGGAAGTCGCCGTACTCGCGGATCACGACGGCCGCGGCAGCGTTCCCGAGGACCGGCCGGGGCGACGCGACCGCGTTGGCGGCCGGCGCCGATGCCGCCCCACCGAAGGCGAAGATGCCCGCCACGACGAGGACCGCGGCGCCGAGGAATCCCGGCAGCGCCCACCTCCGCAGGCGAGTCCGTGCCCGGTGGCGTGGCGAGGAAGGGCGCGCCTTCGCGCGGAGGACCCGCTCCGCCGGCTGTCGAGCGGGTGCGACGGAGCGTGCCGGGTCGACGCCGGCGGCGGGGCGCGAGCTGGTCTGGGGACGACGGTGACGGCTGCTCAAGAGTCCACCTTCGGGCCTGGGACGAGGCGCCCGGCCGGGCGATCGCCCGATGGTACGCGTGCTTCGGCGTGCCGGATGTGAGGTGGCTTACGGACTCGAGAGACGTCGTGTCGGGTGTCGGGACGTGTGGTGCGACACAGACGGTCCAGATCGGCGGAGGTACCGTCGCGTTGATGAACCGCCATCCCGTCGCCCTGGAGGTCGGCCCGATCGACGCCGAAGTCGAAGCCCCGGCCGCGCTCCTGTTCCAGATGCTCGGTGCCATCGGCCAGGGAACCCAGCGCCCCGGAGAGCGCGCGGAGATCCTCGAGCGTGACGGAGACGCCCTCGTCTGCGACTTCTGGACCGTCGTGTCGCTGCCGTTCGGCCGGACACGGTCCGTGCGCACGCGCGAGGCGGTGCATCTCGTCCCGCCCGACCGGATCGACTACGAACACCTCGGCGGCCCCATCCGCGGCCTGCGCGAGTCGATCACGGTCGAGCCGCTCGGGGACCGCCGCAGCCGGCTTGTCTATCGAGGGACCTACATGGCCGGAGGGAGGCTCGCCGGCCTGGCGTTCCGGCTCGTCTCGAGGGGCGCCGTCGAACGGGCCGTTCGCGACCACTTCGCCGACCTCGGGCAGCGGGCCGGGGCGCGGGCCGGCAGGAGTCGACTCTTCCGAGCGGAGCCCGGCGACGCCGACGGCGGGTCACGAACGGCCCCCGGCGCGCCAGGGCGTCACTGATCGCGTCTGGGCTCAGGCGACTGCCCTCGCGACCGCTGCGAAGTACCGGAGATCTCCCCGCTGGACGGCGGCGCGCACCTCGTCGGCCAGGCGGCGGACCGCGGCGCGGCCGTTGGGCTGCAACCGACCGGACCCGGCGGCGCCGGCGAGCATGGCGAGATCCAGGCCCATGTCGCGCGCCGCGACCACCGCGAGCCCGAGCCGGGCCTCGACTCGGTCGACCAGCGCGAGGATCGTGGAGGTCCGGTCCCACCGTCGTTCGAGCACAAACCCCGCGGCCGGCAGCCGCTGCTCGAGCTCCCCGGCGCGCCAGGCGTCTGTGACGCAGAGCGCCGCGCCCAGGACCGCGTGGTCCGCGAGCGCCGGGATCGGCACACCGGAAACCTCGACGTCGCTCATGACCAGCCGACCGCCCGAGCGCAGGACCCGCCGCATCTCGGCCAGGGCATCGGCGCGCGGCAGCGTCGAGAGGACGCACTCGGCAAGGATCCCGTCGAAGGTGCCTGGCTCGCAGGGCAGGTCCAGCAGGTCGGCCCGGTGCCACTGCACGCGACCGGTTCGCTGACGCGACTCGGCGCGAGCGATGACGTCCGCGCTGGCGTCCACCCCGTCGACCTGGAGCCCGAACTCGGCCGCGGCGACGCATGAGCTGGCGCCCAGTCCGCAGCCCGCGTCGAGCAGCCTTGCGGCGGGCTTCAGCCGTGACGCCGCGAGGAGCTGGCGCGTGCTCTCCAGTCCCCCGGGGTGCAGCGACTCCCCGATCAGGAGCTCCGCCAGAGGATTCCCGTAGACGGCCGAGCAACAGGCGATGACGCTTGGCTGCTCTCGCGGGAGCTCCAGCTGGGGGCCTTCCACGACCGGGGCCGGCGAGGCTTCTCCCATCATCGGGCGGATTCCAGGACGGGGATGGCCCGCCCTCCCCGGCGCCGGGCGGCCAGGCGCTGTCGTGTCTCCTCGCGGTAGCCGACCGTGTTGTAGGTGCAGAACGGGATCATCCGGCCGTCGTCCTGGAGGATCCCGATGCAGCACTTCATGGCCTTCTTGACGTCGAACGTCCAGGGATCGAGGAAGTCGCGCATCTGGACCATGAAGACACGCCGGGCGAGGTTCGCGAGGGCCGGCAGGTCGAGGTCGCAGGCGGCGCAGACGAATCGCTCGTTTGTGGCGTCGCCCGGGACGGACCCGGCTGACCAGAGGCCCTCCAGGGCGTGGAGGATGTCCGTGTCGATGTGCGGCAGCGTCCGGTTCGTGATGTAGTCGAGGTACTGGTCGACCTCGAGCACGCGCGGAAGCGGGATCACCTCCCCGTCGTCGCCGAGGTACGCATAGGTGACCGAGCTGCAGGTTGGGAAGCAGCATGGAATCGGCACGAAGTCACTGGAGCGGAAGGTCTCGCCGCCGGTCTCGAGGGCGCGCAGCACGTCCGGGATCGTCATCCTGCGGAGCGGATCGTGGTCCGGATGGCGACCGGTGTGGGTGACGGGTTGGAACATCACGCCGCGAACCGCCGGGTGTTTCAGGCCGAACTCGACGATCGGTCCGACCTCGTGCTCGTTCACGTCTCGCTCGACGGCCGCGACGAGGATGACGTGAAGATCGGCGTCGGCCAGTCGGTCGAGCGCGCGCAGCTTCGTCTCCAGCAGCGGCTCTCCACGAAGCGTCCGGTACGTCTCGTCGGTGAGGCCGTCGAACTGCAGGTAGATGAGCGGCCGCAGGGCCGCGAACCGCTCGAACCACTCCGGGTCGTTGGCGATGCGAACCCCGTTCGTGTTGACCATGACGTGGGCGATGTCGCGCCGCTGGGCCGCCGCGATCATCTCGAGCAGGTCCGGGTGGATCGTCGGCTCGCCGCCGGAGAACTGGACCACCTCCGGATGGCCTTCGAGCTCGACGAACCGGTCGAGCATCGACTCCACCTCGGGGACCGTCAGGTTGAAACCGGCGCCGGCGTTGGCGAAGCAGACCGGGCAGTCCAGGTTGCAGGCGGTGTTCACCTCGATGAGGGCGAGGCAGGTGTGCTGGCGGTGCTCGGGGCAGAGGCCGCAGTCGAGGGGACAGCCCTTCGAGATCTCGGTCGAGATCCGCGCCGGCGCCTGCCCGGGCTTGTTGTAGCGGGCCTGTTCGACGTAGGCCCGCGCGTCCGCGTAGATCAGCCCTTCGAACCAGCCGTGCCGGGCGCAGAGCTTCCGCATGAACACATGCCCGTCACGGAGCAGGATCTGGGCGTCGATGACGTCCCGGCACTCCGGGCAGATCGAGCGCGTGACCTCGTGCAGGATCTCGCCATCCGGGCGCGCGACCGAGGGAAGCGTGGGGAGCATGCAGCCTCCGAAAGAAATCTGGGTTGAAACGGGACCGCGGGCGATGCCGCCCCTGGACCCGCGTGTCAGTGACCGGCTTCGCCGCCGGACAGGCGCTCGCCGGCGCGGATTCGAACCGGCACTCGGTTCTCGCTCGGCGTCAGCGGGCAGGAGTACTCGGGGGAATACGCACAGTAGGGGTGATATGCCAGGTTGAAGTCCAGGACGTAGGTGCCGTCGGGCCCTGGCTCCAGGTCGAGGTAGCGGCCGGCGCCGTATGTCTCGGTGCCGCTCGTTGCGTCGAGGAAGGGGACGAACAGCGAGCTATCATGCCCGCCCGACAGGTCGTACGCGGTAAGGGCGTGGACGACGGCATCGAGCTCGAAGTGCAGCGATCCGACGCGTCGGGCCGGCCGCATCTGCCCATCCGACATCGGGATCCGGAAGGTCGATGGACCGCTGCCGCCGTACGGGTCAAGGCGAATGCCCTCGAACCGGAATGCGAGGTCGACCGGGTAGTAGACAAGACCGCGGAAGCTCTGCCGGGCGGGGGCAGGGATCGGTCCCTCCGGCGAAGAGCGGAAGAACGCGTCCTTCGCGGCGCGGTCGCGCTCGATCAGCGCCGCAAGCCTCTGGTGGGCCCGTGCGTCGTGGTCCGCGCGATGGTCATGGGTCACCGATCGTCTCCTGTTGCGTGGCCATCGCCCCTGACCGTACGCCCGGTCGCGGAGGGCGGAATGTGACGGCGGCCACATTCAGGCGCGGTTGCCGCTGCGTAGCATGACCCTCGAAGGACCCGGCACCGGGTCCAGTAGCGGGTCGTGCGCTCGATCCCGCGACGACTGGAAGAGGAACCTCAACTCGAGTGGTTGGCCAGGAACGCGCGTCTTCGCGAACAATTCATGTGCCGCCAGCCATTCCCATGTCGCGTGTCCCGGTCGTGACCGCGGCCGTCATGGCCGACGTCGATCGCCTGGCGATCGAGACGTACGGGATCACGCTGCTCCAGATGATGGAACAGGCCGGATCCCACCTGGCCGAGGTGGTCCGGCTGGAACTCGGAAGCGACCTCCGCGAGCGCGGCGTCGTCGTCGCGGTCGGCCCCGGCAACAACGGTGGGGGCGGACTGGTGGCGGCCCGTCATCTCGCGAACCGCGGAGCATGCGTCCGGGTCATCCTGGCCCGGCCCGCGCTGCGGATGACGGAGGCCGGTCGCCACCAGCTCGCGACGCTGATCGCGATGGGGACCAGCTGTTGCGTGGCGACCTACGACCTCTCGGACGAGGAGCTCGAAGGCGCGCTTGCGCGGGCGGACGTCGTCGTCGACGCGATCCTCGGCTACAACCTCCGGGGAACCCCGCGCGGCGAGGTCGAGCGGCTCATCGGGTTCGTGGTCCGGTCGGGCCGGCCCGTGGTCAGCCTCGACGTTCCTTCGGGCATGGACCCCGACACGGGCGAGGCGCCCGGGATCGCGGTCACGGCCGCCGCAACCCTCACCCTCGCGCTTCCGAAGCCCGGCCTCGTGCAGGGCCCCGGCGTTGCCCGCGGCGGCCGGCTCTACCTGGGCGACCTCGGCCTGCCCGCGGCGCTCTATGCTGAGCTCGGGATGCATATCGGGCCGTTGTTCGCCACCGACCGCATCCTGATGTTGGACCGCACGAGATGATCACGCCCGCCCAGGCCCGGTCGCTCGCCGAGAAACTCGGCCTCCTCTCCGAGCTGACGCTGTTCGCCGGGCTCTCCGAGGCCGACATCGGCGCGATCGGCCACGCCACCACGATGACGCACTGCGTGCGCGGCCAGCAGATCCTCTCGCCGGATGACCCGCCCGACCGCATCCACATCATCAAGAAGGGCCGTGTCCGCGTCTACCGGATGACCCCCGACGGCAAGCAGCTCACCCTCGACATCTTCGAGAAGGGCACGATCCTCGGCGACATGGGCCTGTTGGGCCAGGACCGACTCCCCGAGGCGTACGCCGAGGCGATCGATGACGGCGTCATCTGCACGATCACGCCGGACGAGCTGCGCAAGCTCATCGAGCGGTTCCCGATCATCGGCGTCAACGTCATCCGCCACCTTTCCCGGCGGCTGCAGGCCGCGGAGCGCGAGCTCGAGGCGATGGCGTACCAGCGGGTCGACCAGCGCCTCGCGCGGAAGCTGCTCGACCTCGCCCAGCGGTTCGGCGTCACGACGGAACGGGGCACGCTGATCCAGGCCCGGCTGACCCAGCAGGAGCTTGCCGAGATGGTCGGGACCACCCGCGAGACGCTGGCCCACACGCTGGCGGACTTCCGTCGGCGCGACCTTCTCGACACGAGCCACCACCAGGTCGTCATCCGCGACGCGGAGCGCCTGGCCGACCTCGCCGACGGCGACGAGCTCGCGTGAACCTCCGTCTCGACCGCTCCCTGCAGAGCTCGCTCGCGTCGCGCGAGGAGGACCGCGTGCTGGTGATCGACGCGTTCCGCTCGTGGTCGGGCTCGCCCGGAGCTTTGGCTCGACTACCTTGACCGGCCAGGGTCCTGGGATCCGCGCTCGGCCGATCCGACCCCGTCGTCCTGACCCTGGCGTCCGCTGAGGAGGCCCAGGTTTGACACGACGAATGGGATCGCGAAGTTGGCAGCAACCTTGAGCGCGATGGCGGCGCTCACGTGGCCTGCAAGCATGACGTCGCCCTGGTTCACGAGCGTCAGAATCGTCCCGACAACCAGGGCGATCGTCACCGTCCGCCGGAGGTGGGACGGGACGAGGCAGTACGCGACGGCCGCCTGAACGCCGCCGCAGGCGTCGACCGCCCGAGCCGACCCCGGCTCCAGTCCCGCGCTGTTCTCACGCATGGGGCTCGCTGACTCACCGTCGCCCGTCACGATCGATCTCCCTGATCGAGCTTGACACAGAAGGGCGGCACGCGGTGCGACAGCAGCTCGCGGGCGTGGTGGCTACGCAGGGGACTCCTCCACGGTCGCAACCGCCTTGAGGTGCCGGCCCTCGAGCGCGCGTCGGACGGAGAGGAGCGCAGCGATGCCCTCGCCGACTGCACTTCCGACCTGCTTGGTCGCGCCCGACCGCACGTCGCCCGCAGCGTAGACCCCGTCGAGCGATGACGCGTACGCATCGCCCGTTACGATGAAGCCGCGTTCGTCGAGGTCGACGATGCCGCGCAGGAACTGGGTGTTCGGGTCCAGGCCGACGAAGACGAACGCCGCCGCCGGCTCGAAGCGCCACTCGCGACCGGTCGCCCGCTCGAGCGCGAGAACTGCTCCAAGGCGCCCATCCGCACGCTCGAAGTCGAGGATGTCCATCCCGGTGTGGACCTCGATCTTCGGGCTCGAGTGGACCTTGTCCTTCACCAGCTCGCTCGCGCGCAACTCGCCCCGGGTCAGGATCGTGACCTTGTCGGCGATCGTCGCAAGGAACAGGGACTCCTCCAGGGCCGAGTTGCCGCCCCCGATCACGACCAGCTCCTTCGCCCCGCGATAGAACGGCCCGTCACAGGTCGCGCAGTAGTGCACGCCGAGCCCGATCAGGCCGCTCTCGCCTGGGACGCCCAGGCGGCGGTACTGGGAGCCCGTCGCCACGATCACGGCGTCGGCGGCGTACGTGTCACCGGACGCTGTCGTGACCATGACGCAGTCATCCTCGCGATGGACGCCCGAGACCTCGACGGCCGAGAGCAATTCGACGCCGTAGCGGCGGGCGTGGGCGATGAGACGATCCGCGAGCTCGGCGCCGCCGATGCCCTCCGGGAACCCCGGGTAATTGTCGATCCGGTCGGTCGTGCCGGCCTGGCCGCCGAGGGCACCGCGCTCGATAACGAGCGCGTCCAGGCCCTCTCTCGCCGCGTAGATCGCCGCCGAGAGACCAGCCGGTCCACCGCCCAGGATCAGGACGTCGTAGACCATCCGCTCGGCGCGGAGCTGGAGGCCCAGCTTCTCGGCGAGATCTGCGTTCGACGGTTCGAGCAGGTGGCTGCCGTCGGGAAAGACGATCGTGGGGATCGTCCGTCCGCCATTCTGGAGCTCCTCCACGAGCCGCAGCCCGTCGGCGTCGGCGTCGATGTCGACCCAGGTGAAGGGGACCCGCTGCTCCATGAGGAACGCCTTGGAGCGGCGGCAGTCGGGGCACCATGGGGCTCCGTACACGATGATCTGGTTCATGGGCCTCTCGATGGGGTCTGGGGCGTGTGGGTCGGCGGGTGCCGCCTCGTGGATGATCCGGCCGACGGGCACCTGGCGATGTGATACTGGCCACAGGTGGCCTCCTGTGACGTGTACCACATCCCGACGGGTCCCCGGGGCCGAAGTCAGCTCATGAACTGGCTCCTATCGCTTGGCGGCGCGAAGACCGCCTGCCCTCACGTTCCCGAGTCCCTCCCCGCGCCGTCGGGTGCGCGCTGCGAGAGCTGCAACAGCACCTTCAACCTCCGCTTGTGCGCCACCTGCGGACATGTCGGCTGTTGCGAGTCGCAGGCCGGTCATGCCCGGGCGCATGCGCACGCGAAGGGCCACCCGGTGATCGTCTCGATGCCCGCGGGCAACGGCTTCACTTGGTGCTATGACGAACATGCCTACGTCGGCTGATCTCGGGCCGCAGTTATCGCATACATACAGTCGGCCCGCCCATCCCGTTGCGCGCGGCCTGAGATGAGCGCGACAATGCGGCGATTGCAGCACGCTGGCGTCCGCCGAGCTCTACGACCCGGGCAGCCTGAGGTGGTAGGCCGCCAGCCAAGCCGGAAACGGGACCCGTTCTGGCGAAGCCGCTCGCGGGCCTGCAGGCCGCCGCCTCTCGGAGCCATCAGTTGCTCGTGTGCTGGAGTTCTGCGTTGACAGCGCGTCTCCCGTCGGGTGTACTGGAGTTCAGCCGCTGAGCAACTGTTTGGCTGTGAAGACGGCGTGAAACTTCACGGACGACTGGAGAACCCGGGGACTGCCGAGCGCGGGCGGGGCTGGTAGACTGGCCCCCGCGCCGACATAGCTCAGCGGTAGAGCAGCTGTTTCGTAAACAGCAGGTCCTGAGTTCGAATCTCAGTGTCGGCTCCACTCTCGCCGACGCATCAGGGAACGACGG
>Ga0315268_10008987_pt1 | contig 10396 bp, 9 predicted proteins | sample C1_top_MG_FD_204535 | JGI IMG/M metagenome (GOLD analysis project Ga0315268, IMG submission 204535) | Sediment microbial communities from Yellowstone Lake, YNP, Wyoming, USA - C1_top | ecosystem: Environmental > Aquatic > Freshwater > Lake > Sediment | place: USA: Wyoming | collected 2017-08-01 | reverse complement strand
AGCGCACCGCGCGCAGCGGCAGTTCCAGGCCGCAGGACAGTACCAGGGTCTCCAGGCGCTGCAGGCCCTCCCGGGCCGAGTTGGCGTGCAAAGTGCACATCACGCCCTCGTGGCCCACGTTCATGGTCTGCAGCATGTCCATGGCCTCCACGCTGCGCACCTCGCCGACGATGATGCGGTCCGGCCGCATGCGCAGGGTGTTGGTGACCAGGTCGCGCAGGGTGATATCGGGCAGGCCGGCCGCGTCGCGCACCCGCGTGCGCAGGTACATGACGTGCGGCTGGGGCAGCATCAGCTCCGGGGTGTCCTCCAGGACGATGATGCGCTCTTCGTTGGGGATGAGCGCGCTCAGGGCGTTGAGGAGCGTGGTCTTGCCCGAGCTGGCGCCCCCTATGATGAGGATGTTGCGGTGGTGCTTGACCGCGAACTTCAGGAACGAGGCGCTGCCCAAGGTGATGGCCCCACTGCGGGCGATCTCGCCCAGATGCGGCCGGCGCGCGGGCCGCTTGCGGATGGTGATGCACAGCCCGCCGCGCACCAGAGGCGGGGAGATGACGTGCACGCGCGAGCCGTCCAGCGCCGAGAGGTCCGCGTAGGGGCGGACCGGGCCGAAGCTCTCGGACCGGCCCAGGACGGTCTTGAGGAACAGCTCGATGTCCGCCGGCCCCACCTGGAAGGGCTGCTTCTCCAGCTGCGTGCCGGAGCGCTCCAGGAAGACCGAGCCGTCGTCGTTGACCACGACCTCGATCACCTCGGGGTCGGCGTAGGCCTTCAGCAGGCTCTGGGCCGCGTCGGACATGGGCCCTTAGCGCCCCGGGGCCGTCTCGACCACCGCGGCCCGGCAGAAGACGCAGTGGCGGTCCATGCAGCTGGGGCAGAACAGCGCCCCGCAGGAAACGCAGCGGTACCGCTTAGGCGCCTGGGCGACGTTTTTGCGGCACTTCGCGCAGACTTCTTGAGCCATGCCCCCTCCAGAAGCGGCTCATTTTATCATAAAATGTCCGTATATGCGCCGCCAGGAGTTCGCCGCCCGGGTCTGGTCCAAGCTCCTGGCTTTCGACCGGGCCCAGGCGCTCCTCAAGCGCGGGGACCGGGTCCTGGCCGCGGTGTCGGGCGGGCCGGACTCCGTCTGCCTAGCGCACTTCCTGCGCGTCCTGGGCCGGCGCAAGGGCTTCTCCGTGGCGCTGGCGCACGTGCACCACGGCCTGCGCGGCCGGGAGGCGGACCGCGACGCGCGCTTCGTGCGCGAGCTGGGCCGGCAGTGGGATCTCCCCATCTCCGTCACCCCGGTCCCGGTCCGGGCTCTGGCCCGCAAGCGCGGCCAGGGCATCGAAGACGCCGCGCGCGCTCTCCGCTACCAGGCCCTGACCCGGGAGGCGCGGCGGCTGCGCTGCAACAAGGTCGCCACCGGGCACCACCTAGACGACCAGGCCGAGACCGTCCTGCTGCACCTGCTGCGCGCCAGCCGCCTAGCGGCTTTGGCCGGCATCTCGCCCCGGCGCCCGCTCTCAGGGAAAGTCTCGCTCATCAGGCCGCTCTTGCCCCTGCGGCGCGCCGAGGTCCTGGACTATCTCCGGGTCCACGGCCTCGCGCACCGGCGCGATTCCACCAACCGCGACACGCACTTCACCCGCAACTGGCTGCGTCGGCGGGTCCTGCCGCTGCTGGAGAGCCGCAACCCGCGCATCCGCGAGCGCCTGGCGGCCTTTGCCGCCCAGGCCCGGGCTTTAGGTCAGGGGCGCAAGAAGGACGTGGGCCTTTAAGCCCGCGCCGCAGAGCACCACCGGACCGTGGCCGCAGCCCAGGACCTCGAGATCGAGGGCGGCGAGCTTGCGGACCGACTCGCGGGCCGCCACCGGGTCCTGGCAATGCGCGTCCCCAGGGATGGCCAGACGTCCCCCCCGGTTGTTCAGGGCGTCCCCGCAGAGCAGCACCCTCTCCCCGGGCTGGAAAATGCCGATGGAGCCCGGGGTATGCCCGGGCAGGCGCAGCACCTGCCACTGGGGCAGGGGCCGCAGGGTCTCGCCCTCATCGATGGGGACCACGACCTCCAAAGGACGGTACGGGTAGCGCAACCGGAGCAGGGACCGCCACAGCCGCAGGCCCCGGCTGCGCGGCGGCTGGTCCTGCCCTTTGACGGCGGGGATGTCGGCGGGGTGAGCGAAGACCTTGACCCGGTGGCGCTCCAGCATATCCCGGGCCCCGCCCGCATGGTCGAAATGGGAGTGGCTCAGGACGATAGCCTCGATGTCCCTGATGGAGAAGCCGTTGCGCTCGATCTCCTTGATGAGCCGGGGCGTAGCCGAAGGATAGCCGGTGTCAAAGAGGGTGAGGCCGTGGGTCCCCTCGATGAGATAGCAGTTGGCCGGACCGGCGGCTTCCAGCAGGTAGAGTCCTCTTCGAATGCGCTGCACTAGCGTTCCACTATGCGCAGCTTCTTGATCCAGACCGGCCGGAGCGGCCGGTTGGAGCTCTCCAGCTCGTTGCGCGGCACCTTGGATATAGCCACCGCCGTGTCGAGGCCGTCCACGACCCGGCCGAAGAGGGTGTTGCGGCCGTCGAGGTCCGGCCCCGGGCCCACGGTGATGAAGAACTGGCTGCCGTTGCTGTCCGGGCCGAAGTTGGCCATGCCCACCAGGCCGGGCCGGTCATAGCGCGCGCGCGGGTCGATCTCGTCCTTGATGGTATAGCCTATGTCCCCGTCGCCCCGGCCCGAGGGGTCGCCGGTCTGGATCATGAACCCGGGCACGACGCGGTGGAAGGCCACGCCGTCGTAGAGCGGCTCGTAGCGCACGGCGCCGTTGCGCGGGTCGCGCCACTGCTTACGGCCCGTGGCCAGGCCGATGAAGTGCGCCACGGTCTGGGGAGCTTTGTCCTTGAGCAGTTGGACCGTGATGGCGCCCATGGAGGTCTCGATGACCGCGAAGGTTCCGGCCGGCACCGGCTTCCTGCCGCAGGCGCCGGCCCCGAACATCAAGACGGCGGCAAGCAACGCCCTCATGGGACCAGGAGCTCCTTGGGAAAGCCGATGTCCAGGACCTTGAGCTCGCCCACGTAGCGGCGCGCGTGCGCGGCCACCAGGCCCCGCTTGGGCAGGCCCAAGGTCAAAGTGAGCGCGGCCGTGACGAAGACCCCGCTGTGATAGCCGGTGTCCGGGTGGATGCCGGAGGGCAGGTCTATGGCCACCACCGGCTTTTGGGAGCGGGTCATGGCCTGGATGACCTTGTGCACGACTCCGGCCGGCTTGCCGCTGGCGCCCGTGCCCAGCAGGCCGTCGAGGATCACGTCGACTTGCGCGAGCCCGGCCGCCAGCGCCGCCTCGTCGTCGGCCGGAAAGACCGGGACTCCCGCGGCCTGGGCGCGGTCGAGGTTGACCTGCACCGGCTCCGGGTAGCGGCCCGCCGCCTCCTTGCCCTCCTGGCGGGGCGCGCAGATGAAGACCTGGACCTCGGCCCCGCCTCCCTTGAGGATGCGCGCCGCGACCAGGCCGTCGCCGCCGTTGGCGCCCCGGCCGCAGCAGACCGCCACGCGGCTGCCGCGCAGCTCCCGCCCGCGCAAGCCGAGGAAGACCACGGTCTCGCCGGCCACGGCGCGGCCCGCGTTCTCCATGAGGTCTATGACCTTCAGGCCCCGCTGGTCGGTGGCCAGGCGGTCGATATCGCGCATGCGCTCGGCCGTGACCACGGGCAGGCCCTGGTAGGTGGCGGGAGGGAGCTCCTTGGGCATCAGTCGAAGCTCTTCACTACCTGCATCACCAGGCTGGCCATGGCCAAAGCGAGGGCCACGCCCGAAGCCGTGACCGTGGCCAGGTAAGGCAGGACCAAGGTGATCCAGGCGCGGCCCTGGCTGAACTGGTAGGTATCCTGCAGGCTGCGCGCCTTCAGGCTCAGGTTGTAAAAGCCCAGGAGCAGGAAAGCCGCGGTCAGAGGCCAATGCGCGCGGGGAAAGAAAACCATGAAAAGCAGCGCCAACGGGACGGCCAGGGCCCAGATCAGGTTGGCGAAGCCGAAGAGCACGAAGAGCTCCCCTCCGCTGCCCGGCCGGCCCTCGAAATCCGCGATGAGGTGCAGGACCGCGACCAAGGCCAGGCCGGAACCCAGCTCCCACAGGAGGAACAGGCAGAAGATGACCCCGTTGCAGGGCAGCGGCGCCAGGCGTCCCGAGACGCCCATGGCCAGAAAGAAGCTCAGGGCGCCCAGGATGAAGCACAGCACTCCCAAGGCCAGGGGCCGCCGGGACTTCACCGCCGCGGCGGCCTTGAGATGGTCCTCAAAGAAGTCGAACACGAGTTCCATCAGAGCCCCCTAGCGCACGGAGTGCGCTGGTACTGACCGTCCTCAGGAAATGCGTTGGCGGTCATGTGCTCAGAAGCCCCGCCAGCGGTACTCGAGCCCCAGGCGGTCCGCGCCGGAGAGTTCCTCCAGGATGGGGGCACGGCCTTCCAGGATGCCGTGGAACCGCGAATCGAACATCTCCAAGATGTCGCTGATGCGCTCGGTATCGCGGCGGACCCGGGGCTTGCCCGCGATGCCGCCCAGCTTGCCCGCCAACGCCACCGCGTCGTCGTTATCCCCGATAGCGTCGACCAGCTTGGCCTCCAGGGCCTGCCGGCCCGTGTAGATGCGCCCGTCAGCCAGGGGCCTGACCTGCTCCGCGGGCATGCCGCGGCCATCGGCCACGGCTTTCAGGAACTGGCCGTAGGCGTCATCGATCATGGCCTGCAGCAGCTCCCGCTCCTCCTTGGTCATGGTCCGGGCGGGCGAGCCGATGTCCTTGAACCTGCCGGACTTGATGGCCTCCATCTTGTACCCGACCTTGCCGAAAAGCCCTTCCAGGTTGCTCACCGAGAAGATGACGCCGATGGATCCGGTCAAAGTCCCGGGGTGAGAGACGATCTTGTCGCAGGCCGAGGCGATGTAGTACCCGCCGGAGGCGGCGATATCTCCGAAAACGGCCACGAAGGGGATCTTCTTCTCCTTGCGGATGCGCAGGATCTGGCTGTATATCTCCTGCACGGCGCCCACGCTGCCGCCGGGGGAGTTGATGTCGAGGATGATGGCCTTGACGCCCTTGGCCTCGGACATGGCCTTGATGCGGCGCACCCACTGCTCGGCGCCGCGCTCCCATAGGCGGCCGCCCTGGGAGTTGGAGATGGGGCCGTGGATGGCCACCCAGCCCACGGAGTCCCGCTCCTTGGCCAGAGAGAGCAGGCTCTGGGCCTGTTCTCTCCCGTTACCCGCCGGTCCCCGGCCCGAGGAGCGCAGGATGAGCACGCCGGCCGCGGCCAAGGACGCCGCATAAAGGCCGGCCACGGCGAACATGAGCCGCCGCTTGATGCGGCGGCCGCCTGCAGGATGAGGCTGCGTATCGGGAGGGACCACGGAAGCGGGCCCTCCGGGCGACGGTTCTTGGGGGTTGGGCGTCAGGTCCATGGTCACCTCATTGGTCCGCGGGATGCTTCGCGGCCGCGTAGCAGACCACACGGTCGCGGCCTTGGGATTTGGCCAGGTAGAGGGCGCTGTCGGCCTTGGCCACGAGGTCCTCAGGCGTGGCCGCGTCGCGCGGGAAGTGCGCGATGCCGATGGATGCCGTCACCGGGATGGTCTCGCAGGCCAGGACGAACCTTTCGCCCGAGATGGCGCGGCGGATGCTCTCCGCCTTGCGCAGCACGCCCTCGGGCTCGGCGCGCGGCATGAGCACCACGAACTCCTCCCCGCCGTAGCGCGCCACGAAGTCCGTCTCATAGACCGAGTCTTTCAATATCTCTCCGATGCGCCGCAGGACCTGGTCTCCGAAGGGATGTCCGTAGCGGTCATTCAAGCTCTTGAAGCGGTCGATGTCAAGCATGAGCAGCGAGAAGGTGGTCTTGAAAGTCCGGGCCCGCACCGTCTCCTCGCGCATCTTCTCGTCGAAAGTGCCGCGGCGGAACACGCCGGTAAGGCCGTCGACCTGGGAGAGCTGCTCCATCTCCTGGAAGAGCTTGACCCGGCGGAACGCCAGCGCGGTCTCGGCCGCGAAGGTCCGGGCCTTGGACATGAGCGTCGCCGGGTCCTGGTCCTGGGGCAGGCGGGCATAGAAATAGCCCACGAGCTCGTTGGAATCATGGATGGGCACGGCCAGGGCCCGCTCGGGCGATTCCAGCAGGTGCGCCTCGCAGAGGCTCAGCCCATGCTCCTGCACGTAGCGCTCCCAGGTGGACCAGGAGCCTCCCGGCGAGTTCTCCAGGTTGCGCGCGCTCAAGCGCTGCAGGACGCCCTTGTCGCCGGCCACGTACAGGGAGAAGTCGGCTACGCCCAGGAACTGGCTGGCCGCCAGTTCCAGCTTGGGCCGCATCTCCTCCCAGGAAAGGGCCTCGGAGAAGCCCTTGATCATGCCGTAGAAGGCCAAGGTCTCTTTGTGCTCCCGCTCGGTGCGCAGGCCCGCGGCCTTGACCTGGGCCAGTTCGCGCGCGACTCCTTCCCGCCGGTCCTGGGTGCGCCCTAACTCCTCGGCGCGGGCTGCGTGCTCGCCGCGCGAACGACGGCATAGCAGGAAGCTGTAGAGGCTGCCCAGCAGGCCCCAGCCCACGCAGAGCCAGGCGCCCGCCCCGGCTTGCGGGCCGGCCAGCAGCGCCAGCGCCGTCCCGGCGGCCGCCGCGGCCAGCACCCCTGCGGCCGCGGCCCAGGACCGGCGCGGGTAGCTCGCCAAGAGCCCTGCCGCGGGTATCAGGGAGACCGCAGCGCAGGCGAGCGGGAGGTTCATCCGACCACCTGGTTGCGGCCGCCGTGCTTGGCCTTGTAGAGGCGCTCGTCGGCGATGCGCACGATCTGGCTGGCCGTGGTGGCGTCCCCCGGGAAGCTCGACACGCCGAAGCTCATGGTGGCGCCGGTGCGCTGGCCCTGCAGGACGAAAGGCTCCTCAGCCACACGCGCCCGGATGCGCTCGGCCAAGCCCACGGCCTCGGAGCGCACGAAGTTGGGCAGGATCAGGCAGAACTCCTCCCCGCCGTAGCGCGCCGGGAAGTCCACGGGCCTGGCGAAGGAGGCAAGGATGGCGGCCAGCGAGCGCAGGAGTTGGTCGCCGGCCTGGTGGCCGTAGTGGTCGTTGTAGGCCTTGAAATAGTCTATGTCGCAGAGGATCAAAGAGAGCGGGGTCTGGCTGCGGCCGGCGCGCAGCAACTCCTCGCGCAGCCTCTGCTGGAAGGCCCGGTGGCTGTAGAGCTGGGTCAGGGCGTCGTGCACCGCGGCCTCGTGCACGTGCTCGTAGAGCTGGATGTTCTCCAGGCTCAAGGCCGCCATGGTGGCGAAGAGGTCCACGGTGCGCAGGTCGTCCGGGGTGAAGGCTCCCGGCTGGTCGGACTCCAGCTTCAGGAAGCCGGCCGGCTGGCGCATGACCTTGATAGGGATGGCCACTGCCGAGGCGAAGGCCGGGGCCCGGCCGCTCCAGGCCTGGGCGGAGGCGTCCTTGACCAGGACCGGAGTCTGGCGTTGGGAGGCCAAGCTGACCAGCGGGTCGGAGGCCGCCTCGGCCAAGACCTGGACCCGGGCCTCGGGGAAGCGCTCCGCCAGGGCCTCCACCAGACGATAATAGACCTCGCGGCTGTCGGTGATGCGTCCCAGGCTGCGCGCGGTCTCGGTCAGGTCGCGGCGCAGGCGAATCTGGCCGCCCACGCTCTCCTGATACCCCCGGTAGTACTTGAGGTCGCGCTCGTCGTCGCGGATGCCCGCGTCCAAAGCCAGCCGCTTGGCCAAGGCATCCCGCTGGTCCGCCAGGTCCCGGCTGCGATAGAAGGATATGCCCCAATCCAGGCCCCAGAGGCCGGCCATCTCCACGGCCAGGGCGGCCTTCTCGGCCAGCTGGGGGGTGCGCAGGGCCAGCAGGACGCCGGCCACGGTCGCCAGGAAGGTGAAGATGAAGGGCAGCTCGGATTCGCGGCGCAAATCCGTCCACAGGGCCAGGACGCCGTAGAAGGGATAGACCGCCAGACCGAGGTCGGGCCGCAGCACGAGCTGCGCCGAGATGGCGGCGAAAAGGAGGTTCGCGCCGAGCAAAGTGACGGAGCGCTTGGCGAGCATCAGCGACGGCGCGCCAGGGCGCGCCGTCCCTGGAGGGCAGCCGTTCTCCCTTCCCGAAAGGGACTGCACGATGAACTCATCAAATGGTGGAGGTGGCGGGATTCGCACCCGCGTCCAAACGGCGACCGACAAGGTCACTACAGGCTTAGTCCGCCTTGAGCTTCATCCGGGCAAAACCGGCGGACTGGTACGCCCGGACTAGCCCCGTTCTGGTCTCAAGGCCCCCTCCGACGGTGCCAGCGGGAGGACCCCCAGCCTGCTCATGATGCCGGCTGCCCCCCAGCAGGTGTCGGGGACCGGCGTGTGCTCACTGCGTGTTAGGCAGTGGCCCAGGCCAACTGTGAGTTGGCATTTGTTGTTCGGCCGGATTTTATCCTGGTTCCAGCCACCCAGGGCCTGCGACCGTTGCGGGAACGCCGCCTGTCGAAGCTATTCACCCCCTGGAGACAGTATACCAGACGGCCAGGAACCGCGCAATATAGCGAGCTAATCTTCGCTCGGCGTCGCGAGTCTTTGGGCCCGCGCCTCCCAGCGGCCGGCCTGGACGGCGTCGCCGGTCTGGCGCCAGAAAGCGGCCAGGCGCAGGCTCACCGCCGCCTCCAGGCCGCGCTCGCCCTGACGCCGCGCCAGGAAGACCGCGCTCCGGTAGAGGCGCCGCGCCTCCGGGGCCTGCCCGCGCCGCTCCAGGACGCTGCCCAACTGGGCCATGAGCTCCGGGTCGCGCCGCCAGGCTACGCGGCCGCGGGCCACCTCCAGGAGCCGGTCCGCCTTGGGGGACATGTGCATGCGGTCGAAGGCATAGGCCTTCCACAAGAGGGGCTGGAGGCTCTCCGGAGACTGCACGATCCAGGCGTCGAACTCCGCCAGGACCTTGGCCCGGCGCAGCGGCTGGGCCAGCAGCGCGTCCAGGACGTCGGGCCAGAGCTGGTTGGGCGCGACCAGCCGCCGGGGGGCGCCCGCGACCAGCCAGCCCGCGGAGCCGGACCGGCGCAGGTAGACCAGAGCCGCGTCGTCCGCGTAGACCAGCCTCCAGTCCGGGTCCTCGTCGATGACGCGGGCCGGATAAGCGGCGCGGCGGTTGCGGATGACGGCATAGTTGAACCGGTAAGCCTCGGAAAGCTGCCGGAAACGGCCGGGCCAGCGGGAGGCTTCCTTCAGGAAGGACGGCTCATAAGGCTCGGCGCGGCTGTCCGCGAACACCGGGCGGTCCGAGCGGGCCAGGAGCTCGCCGCCGGTCTCGGGCTCATTGAACATGCGTCCGCGGATGTCGTTGGCCTTGAGGAAGTTGACGGCCCCCTCCAGAGCGGGCCTCCCGTAACCGGAGACGCGTCCCCAGGGGACGTAGACCGTGTACCAGTGCCAGGCGAAGAGCGCGGCCAACGCCAAGGCCAGACGCGCCACGCGGCCGGCGGTGTCGCGCCAAGGATGCAGGAAGTGCCCGAGAGCCAGGGTGATGACGGGACAGGCGGCCAGCAGGTAGAGCGGCCTCATGGCCGGGGCGACCAAGGCGAGGGCCAGCAGACCGGCCGCGGCCACGGCCAGGAAGAACTCCTGCTGGAGGCATATCCAGGCCGCGGCGGCCCCAGCCGGGACGAAGACGACGTAGAGGCTGAGCCAAGGAGAGCGCGGCGCGAAAGCCGGGGCCGCGCCGAGGAAGGTGTGCCTGATGATGGCGAAGCCCTGGGGGTTGAGGGCGAGTCCGGCCAAGGCCGCGGCGATGAGGGCGCCGAAGCGCAGGCGCTCGCCGCGGCCCGCGTGGATGGTGGTCTTGACCACCTTGATGCCGACCAGCCCCAGTCCGATGAACGCGGAGGAGCCGTTGAGGTTGGACCAAAGGAGCAGGGTGATGCCGACCTGGGCCACGGTGGCCCAGGTGAAGGCGCGCTTGGGCCGCAGCACGCGCACGATGAGAGCCAGCAGCAGGAAGTCGAAGAAGCCGGGGGTCTCGGTCATGCCCGGCCAGGCGCCCACGGCGCCCAAGGCCAGCACGCCGGCCGCGAGCAGGGGGCTGCCGGGAGAAAGGGGCAGGAGCAGGGCGAAGGCGGTTGCGATCACGACGCACTTGAGGGCCGCCAGGGCCGGGAACCCGCCGCTGTGGTCCAGGTGTTTGAACAAGACGTCGCCGAGCCAGGAGTCCGTGGACCAGGGCTGGCCGGAGGCCGTGTAGGAGAAGCTGTCCGCAACCGGGATGGCGCGCCGGGCGAGTATGTCGGCGCCGGTGCGAATGTGCAGCCAGGTACCGGGCTCGTGCGCGGAGTAGGCGGCCGTGAGCAGGACGAAGATGAAGAGGAGGGCGGCCAGGGGCCAATGCGGATGGTGCGGGCTCTCGTGGGGGTGGGCCT
>Ga0315268_10008986_pt1 | contig 10397 bp, 13 predicted proteins | sample C1_top_MG_FD_204535 | JGI IMG/M metagenome (GOLD analysis project Ga0315268, IMG submission 204535) | Sediment microbial communities from Yellowstone Lake, YNP, Wyoming, USA - C1_top | ecosystem: Environmental > Aquatic > Freshwater > Lake > Sediment | place: USA: Wyoming | collected 2017-08-01 | reverse complement strand
ACACCGCGGTGCGGCTGGACGTACTGCACAAATTTCTGGCGCAACAGGGGCTGGCGACTTAGGTAATCATCGCCATGCCGCTCACCATTCCCTCCACCCGCCGTTTAATGGCATCGCGCACCTGGCGTAAGCTATCGAGGTCTGTCGGGTGCGCGAAAGGGTAGCAGCGCTTTTGTGTCCATTCGTGCACGGCGGGGCAAGCACGATCCGCCGCCTCATCCAATGTCACCACCAAATCCGCCCACGCCAGCGTTCCGGCATCGAATGGGGTCGGCATGTGCTCGGCAAGCGTAACGCCGGTTTCGCGCAACGCGCTCACGAGCGCCGGTGCCGGCGGTACGGGATGCAATACCATGGCACGCGCCTCTATGAATTCCGCACCGGTAGTGTTCGCGAATACAGCCGCCAGCATGGCGCGACACCCGTCGCCGCTACTCAGGAATACCACACGCGCTTTACGTTTATACCCCACTGCCCTATCCTGCCCGATAACTGTTCAAAGGAATAAATAATGGCAAAATTTTACCCGGCTTTGACCGAAGAACTGACGGAATTTATCCGTGCACAGCGCCTATTCTTCACCGCCAGTGCGGCCGCGGATGGCCGCATCAACCTCTCGCCCAAGGGGCTGCAAACCTTGCGCATTTTGAACCCGACACGCGTCGCTTATCTCGATCTCACCGGCAGCGGCGCGGAAACCGCCGCGCATTTGCTCGCCGATGGCCGCTTGACGCTGATGTTTTGCGGTTTCGAGGAGGCGCCGCTGATTCTGCGGCTCTATGGCAAAGGCACGCTGGTGCGCCCCAGCGATGCGGCATGGGAGAATCTCTACCATGGCTTTCCCCCCATTCCCGGCGCGCGCCAAGTGGTGGTGCTCGATATCGAATCCTTGCAAACCTCGTGCGGCTTCGGTGTGCCACGTTACGAATTCCGCGGCGAGCGCGATACACTGGTGAGCTGGGCGGATAAAAAAGGTGAAGCCGGATTGCGCCAATACCGCGCCGAAAAAAATCGTATCAGCATCGATGGCCTACCGACGGGCTTAAGCGATTAAAGCTTAACCACAGATGAAAACGGGCAAATACGGATTCGCACTCATCTTAAGCAAGACAAGGGCCGTGATAGATCGATTATTTTGCATCTACAGCCAGCTCACCGTGAAATTTCAAACGAATCCAGCCTTGCACAGAGAGCAGTAATAATCCCAGCGCGATGCAGGCCATCCCCAATAATTCTGCTATCCCAGGCTGTTCATCAAGTTGTATCCATGCGGAAAGCACGCCAATCACCGGTGCGCCCAACAAGCCCAAGCTTGCTACGCCGGCAGGGAGTCTGCCGAGAATATATAACCACAACACCCATGCCACGGCATTGGCGGGGATGACGTTATAAAAAAGGGCGACGATAAACTCACTACTCTGCCAATGGATAGGTTGAGATGGCGTCAAGGCGACGATCACTAAAAAAGGCAGCGCGCCAAACAGCATTTGCCATGCCGTAAGCGATAACAAATCCAATCGCGTTTTTTGACGTAGGGTTTTCGCCACAATCACACTCAAAGCCCAAGAAATACCTGCCATGACCGCCAGCAATTTGCTGCTTACGTTGCTGTGCATTTGCCATGGTTCTAAAATAAACATCAAACCGACAAAAGCCAGCAAAACGGCGGGCCACTGGATGCCATGCACACGCTCTTTTAACAACGGCCAAGCGAACACCACCACCCAAAAGGGCATGGTATAAACGAGCGCCGCAGTCTTTCCCGCGCCGCCCGCTTGTAGCGCCCACATACTAAACCCGAAAAACCCAGTGGTTTGTAATAAGCCGAGCAAGGCAATCTGTCCGATATAATCTGGCCGTTGGATTTTCTTATATACCGCAATGAGGATAAATAGGCTCAGCGCCCCCAGCAGCGTTCTAATCGCAGCAAAATCAAAGGGCGCAGCATACTTCACTGCGACTTTCATCATGATCCAGTTATAGCCCCAGATTGCGGAGAGCACGACGAGCGCAAGCACAGGCCGCCAATTGGCCATGCGTAGGGTTTTCATATTTTCACCTTAAGTGGTCTGGTCGGCGTGATAACGGGAGGCCGTGATGCGCAGAGCTATTATTGACGGGCTTCATTGCCGATCCAAACTCTCAACAGAGAATAGGGTGGCGAGCGCCTATCTTTTCCCTTGTTAAACGACTTCATGCGATTAATTTGATTGCTTACTATATAAAGCCATCCATCTCCCCTCGCTGCCAAGGAGTCTGGCCATATAATTTTGGCATCGGCGGAAACGACACTCAGAACACCATCCCGCTGTCGTTTTATCACGGCGGAATGCTCCAAATCAGTCAAGTAGAAGTTGCCCATGCCATCAATGAGCAAACCATCCGCTATTGGCGTATCCGCGACTGTTTCGACTTTCTTCTGGCGCTCGGAATCGGGCAACTGACTATCTCGTAAATAGCGGGCGCGAATTCGGTATAGCGTTCTACCGGATAACGCCTTCCAATAGACATAATCCTCTGTTGGATCCAGCGCAATACCATCGATACCAGCCTTTAAATTAATCACATTTCGTTCCACAAATATTGCAACTTTCTCTGGCATGACGGAGCGGTGTCCATCCAAGGCTCGCCAGGCTTTTTGTGCAGCAATGTCATAGACAATAAGCGCGCTCTGGCCGCCAGTAGACATATCGCTGATGTATATAAACTTCCGTTTCTCATCAATCACCAAATCGTTTAAGAAGGCAGTCGCGGGATTCGCAATCTTTTCCGGAAAGGTGAAAGCGTGCGTCAGTTGTCCAGTTTGCGTGCTGTAAGCCAAAAGCTTAATTGCGCCCTTGGTCGCGGGTTGAAAATCGACCCGTGCGTTATCTAATATCCACAAATTGTCTTGCGCGTCGAATTTCATGCCCAGCGTCGAGTGCCAACAGGCAGGATTGCCCGGGTCATAGCGATTCATTTCCGCATTCGGGAAAGGAATGATTTCCCCGGAAGATGCCAAGCGTCCCACGGCGACCGCAACCACATCGTCCCAGCGAGGGAAGCTTAGAAAGACATCTCCAGAGGAACTAACCGCTACACCGGCTGGCATATTCTGAGAAATCACGGCCACTAATTCTGTGCGGCCATAAAATTGCGCCTGCGCCGACTGAAAGTTCGCGAACAAAGAAAAACACCCCAGCATAAGCAAGCGAAACGTACGCATATTTGTTTTTCACCAACTTCCCACATTGGGCATCGATGCCCATGGCTCGGTAAGCGCCAACGCATTGCCGCATTGCAATAACTCAATGGAAATTTCATTCGGGTCTTTTATGAAGGCCATGTATCCATCCCGAGGAGGACGTAAAATAGTCACCCCCTCCTTTATCAAGCGGTCGCAAACGTTGTAAATATTTTCAACTTGGAACGCCAGATGGCCAAAATTCGTCCCAGACAAGTAGGTTCGCTTGTCCCAGTTATAGGTTAACTCGATTTCAGGCGCACCAATTTCGCTGGCAAAATAATACAAACTGAACTGACCTTGTTCGTAATCTTTATGACGCACCAGCTTAAGCCCCAGTTTGTTCTCATAGAAATCCATTGATTGTTCCAAATCTCGAACCCGAATCATGCAATGCAGAAATTTCATTGCGGGAGTACCTCGAACTCGTTTTTCAGGAATGCAGGGAGTGTTATGCCCGTCACGCTATGCAGTTTCGCTAGATCGAAATGATTTGGGATGTTGTAACCCCAAGTAGCCCAGTAGGCACTATAGTTTGCTTTTTTTGCCTCAATCACATTCAGCACGTTATCATCGAAAAAATAAAGAGACTCATTATCGATCTGCTCTTTGCGAGCAATATCTTCAAATGCTTCTAGCTTGACCTGATAGTCCCCATAGATTTTTTCCGGCTCCATCTCTATGCCCGCGCTCTTCAATATTTTCAGTACAGATTGACGATCTTTAGCCGTAACAATATAGGTGGGCGTCTTAATCGACGCCAAAAAATCTTTCATTCCGGGATAGAGGGTATGGTAAGCCAGCCATCGCCCCTCCATCTCCTCTCGGACAAGGTGCCGATAGTGCGACACCCGGGTCACGAATTGATAAATATCATCACTTGAGATTTGCTTATACCGCGCATCGAAATCTGCCTGCGCAATAATCGGTGTATCGCTGTCAACCAAAGGCACGTAAAAATGCCCCAAGTGTTTGGCAAAATTTCTTAAGTAACTAAATCGTTCAATAAATTGCCGCGGGATCGCTTCGAGCCCATCATCGCTAAAGGAAGCAATGTCTTGGCCATAATGAGCATTCCACGAAACTAATATGCATTCGTCTAATCCATCGCAAATTAAGCCATCGAAATCCAATGCAAGCACTTTTTCTTTTTTCATGGCTGGTACCCTTCTTGGCTCATTTATTTTCTACTTCACGCCTTGCTTCTTGAGTGCGCCTACATTAAATCTCACGATATTAAACGGTGCTTGTGCCGGGCCATATTCATTGCCCTTGAAAAGATGGTTGAATTGGCTATTTACCACATAAATCTCGCCATCGATCACCCTCACCGCAGTCGGCGTATTTAGTTTGGGGGACTCGATTTCCTTGACCACCGTCGCCTCGGTATAACTATTGGAAAATATCAATTTTGCAATGCCTGGCTTTTTAGCTCCGAAACCCTCCACCACTAACAACTTATTTGCTGAAGAGAAGAACATGCCATCTCCCCCTTCAATTGGGCGACTGAGCTTTACTTCTTGAATGGATTGATTTGCCACGGTGAGGCGAAATAATTGCCCGCTATTCGTTTTGTCAACTATGAGGTACTTACCGTTGCTCGTGAGTTGAATACCATTGAGATTAAAACCTTCCCCGCTGAACCGCGTATCCGTTGCCCAAGCTTGAAGCGTGTAGTGAGCGGCATCTACCTTCCAAATCGTGGGACTGAAGGAGTCGGTAATATAGGCATTACCACGCTTATCTAAAATGATATCATTGCAAAAATGCCCGGCTTTTTCATCGAACATGATTTTCTTCACTAGTATTTTTTTATCGATGTCATATACATGAACGCTGGCTTTACCCGTTGTTGCTGGTGTGGCGTATTGGCTTGCGCCCGCCTCTGAGTTGCAAACCCACAGCAATCGCTTTGCATCGTTAATCGCCATACCGACGACCGAATGCAAGCCATCTTGCCCAGCGGGAATAAATCCCGAAACCGTTCCAGCCTTAATGCGCTGAATCTCGCCTTTGTAAAAACTGCCCACAAAAAGCGATTTGGTTTGAGGGTCATAAGCCATCCCTTCGGGAAACATCTTTTCACCCGTTAGGTTATAACTGGCATCTGGCAGTGTATCCGCATGCAGGGCGTTGCCTAGCCCCATTAGTAATACCCCAAAAACACAAACCAGTGCGGCGTGTTTGACATCGACATTCATATTCTTCTCCACGTTAATAGTGCGGCATCTCAGGACATGCGTACGACACCGCAACCCCCATGCGCACTTTTACTCTTAGGTTAGGCCGCAACTGCCTTACGCTGCTGCCCAGTAGTAGCTTCCACCGCGACAAATACCGCCTTCATAAATTTGCCCACTTCCCCATAGTAGGAGCAGGTCACCATATTGCGATCCGTGATCACATCCGCATCGATAATATTGGCACCCGAATTCGTCATGTCATCAACCATCCCGATGTAAGCACATGCGTTTCTGCCACGCATTATTTGGGCCGAGATCATGATCCATGGCCCATGACATAAGCCGCCAACGACCTTACCCAAAGTATCCATTTCTTTTACGAAAGCCAGCACATGCTTATCTTGTCGCACCCGATCAGGCGCCTCATGTCCACCCGTTAAAATCACTGCGTCATAGTTGTTGGTCGATAGTACATCGAAAGCAATATTGGGCTTAGCATTTCGATCCATGGGCAGGGGGATACCGTATTTCCCTTTAACAGGGCTCCCACCTTTAGTCGCCACATCGACTTGATAACCCTCTTCGCGCAAGCGGTAGTAGGAATAAATAACATCATGATCCTGAAATCCTGGCCCGGTAATAATGACTGCACGCCGCATTTCAAATCTCCTAAAGTTAGATAACTGATTTTTGTTCTGCCACGGTAAAATAGAATTGTGTTGAAGAAAGGGTGGTATCCGATAATGACTCAGCAGCCAAGACATGAATATCATGCTTAAAGGCGTGAGTCAGGTCGAGCGACACTGCAAACAGCAAAAGCTCTTTTTTCTGCTCGATAATGTCTTTGCCACACTCCACTCCAAAGGTGTAGGTGCCCGAAATATCATTGGTGCGGAGCTTTGCACCACACACGTCATCGTTTATCAGCATTTCCGGTAGATGCACGACCCTATTTTTGGTTTCATAGGCGGTACCTTTACGCCCGTACTGATCGCTTGCTCGCACTAGATCCAACTTGTTCCTTGGCGTTTCTATTTCAATTAGCACTAAATTTTCGTCGCCCACATTTTCTGTCAAATGAAAAACGCCTTTTTTAATATGCGCCAACTCATGCTCAGCAATCTTTAGCGTATCGTTCAGAACCCGCACATCCCCCTGCCCTGACAAGCACAACAATACTGTTTCCTTCCTGGGATGACAATGCATTGAGGTCGCGTGGCCTGGAAAAATGACGAGTTTCCAAATATCGTAGAAATTATCCGCATAGATTCGATACTCATAGCCCCACGGCTTATCAATGACGAGATCCAGATGATTGTCTGAGTCCGTTTCGGCTGTGAGCGGTTTATCTATTGTCATCTGCAGGTTAAATAGATTAATGTCGTCAATCGACGGCGCAATCATCCGTTTTTCCCCTAACTGGTTAATCATTTAACCTCCTCTACACAGAGTAGGTTCACTATTGCTTCCCCCACACCTTTCGCGGAGGCTGGATTTTGCCCTGTGACAAGGGTTCCATCGACGACTACATTCGCCGTCCAATTTGGTTTTTTCAAGTAAGTGGCTCCGGCTTTGATTAGCTCGTCTTCCAACAAGAATGGCATGACTTTCGTTAGTCCAGCGGCGTATTCTTCCTCATTGGTAAACCCTGTTACCTCCTTGTTTCGAATCATGAAGGTGCCATCAGGATTTTTTAGGTGTGTCAGCGCGACAGGGCCATGGCACACAGCGGCGACAACTTTTCCTTGCAAAAATGCAACCGGCAGTATGCGGTTTAACTCAACATTGGAAGCCAAGTCCCACATCGTTCCATGCCCTCCCACCACAAGATAAGCGTCATAATCTTCTGGCTTAATGGTATGTAACGCCCTAGTGTTTTTTGCCAACGGCGTGAATTTCTCTAATTCAGGAGTAATGCTGGTGGGATCAATCGGAGCATCCCCTCCCTTGGGTGAGGCAACGGTAATTTCACACCCTGCATCTACTAGCGCTTCATAAGGATGCGCAAGCTCCGACAAATAAAATCCGGTTGGCTTACCAGTATTTCCAAGTATGTTATGGCTGGTTACGATCATCAGTATTTTCTGTTTCATGAGAACCTCCTGAGTCATGCTGATTAACAATAGTTCACGACGAAATGCCTAGATGGAACAGTCATTTCGTTGCGGGAATGTTGAATGGAAATATTGAATATGAATAATCATTTGTTATTATGGAGAGCATGATAAATTCAAATACAAGGCGCTTCCCCGATATGCGCCATATGCGCACGTTTGTCGTTGTCGTGGATGACAAGAGTTTCTCCAGGGCGGCCGAGAAATTGTTTATGACTCAACCCGGTGTATCGGTGCATATCCAGAAACTGGAAGAAGTACTGGGATTCAAATTACTGGAGCGTTACCCGCGAAAAGTCATGCTCACCCCGTCGGGCATGCGGTTTTATAAATTCTGCTTGAGCCTATTCGATCAACTGACTGACACGGTGGAATCGATGGAACAAGGTGTATCACAGGTGCATGGCTGGTTGAAGCTTGCCACGCCAGGTAGCTTTGGCGGCATCTTGCTGCAGCACTTATCGCATATGCAGGTGCAATACCCCTTACTGCAATTTTCCGTGCACTATCAACCGAATGAAGTAATTCTGCGCGACTTGTATGAAGGGCGCCTGGATGTGGGATTTGTCACGGAAGAAAGTAAGGATGAGTCTTTCCATTCGGAAAAAATTCTAGAAGAAGAGGTGGTTATTTTCGCGCACAAACACCACAAAGCATGTGCAATCACTACCAAGAGCGAAATCTGCGAACTGCCCTTCATCGATTATCCGGATAGACGGCAGCTCTTAGACAATTGGTTATCCCACCACTTCGGCAAACACAGTTTCAATCAAGATCAAATGCAGTTCAAATATTTCGTCAACAATCTGGAAGCGGTTATTCAATTGGTTGCCAAACAGCAAGGATATTCGATCATGCCGCTCAGCGCGATTAATTCGCATGCACTCAAAAATGAGTTAGTCATATTAAAAGGCCCGCGGCCGGACTCGCTAAAACAGTCGATTTTTTGGACGCTTCGTTCCAATCAATATATTTCGAAGCGCATTCACATTCTCAGAAATTCTTTTTTACCCACGTAAGGTATCGTGGCTTCCCGCGGCCAGCGCACGCTTCAAGCTCTCCGCCAGCATCGGCACGGTATCGTACTCGGCCAGCCGCGCCGGATCGATCCACTCGAAATCGGCATGCTCCCAATCGATATTGATTGGGATCGGCTGTTTCAACGCCACACGCATCGGATGAACGCGCCAAGCCTTATTGATCTGCGTATCCTGAAATTCGTAGGGCTCGCCCAAAGCAAATTGGGCGACATCTTGCGGCTGGATACCCAGCTCTGCTTTCAATTCTTGCAGCGCCTTTTCTTGCAGCGGCTTCACTTCATCCAAATAGCCCGCCACGGTGCACCACTTGCCCTGGTAAGCGCGCACTTTGCAGCTGCGCTTGAGCAGCAAAATTTTTCCTTGGTATGTGACAAAACAGATCAGCACCGGCGCTTTATCCGCATGCGTGTAGTCGATGCGTCCGTCGGGCAAGCGCGGCAGATGCGCGAAATCCTTGAGAATAGCGGTGATGTCCATTAACGGCGCAAGAGAAAATCGAGTGCGATGCCGGCAAAAATGGCGGCACCTACCCAATTATTGTGCAGAAACGCCTTAAAGCAGCGCTCGCGATCACGGCCTTTGATCAAGCCATAATGGTAAATCATCAACCCAGCCGCCAGCGCCAGGCCGAGATAATACGGCCAGCGTAAACGCGCGGCCACACCCACCCAGGCCAAGATGGCCAACATGATGCCGTAGCACGCCATCACCGCCGCCACATCGTATTTGCCGAAAGTCAGGGCAGAGGTCTTGATGCCGATTTTCATGTCGTCCTCACGGTCCACCATGGCGTACTGCGTATCGTAAGCAATCGCCCAAAACACATTGGCGCTGAGCAATATCCATGCGACAGGCGGCACGAACCCGATCTGCGCGGCATAAGCCATGGGGATGCCGAAGCCAAATGCGACACCGAGATACGCTTGCGGCAGGGCGAAAAAACGTTTGGTGAACGGGTAGGTCGCGGCCAGCGCCAGTGCTACGACGGACAGCATGAGCGTCAGCCGATTCAAGGGCAAGATCATCAGGAATGCCAGCAGCGCCAAGGTCGCAGCCAAGGCCAGCGCTTCCTCATTGCTCACCAGGCCGGCAGCCAGCGGCCGGTTTTGGGTACGCGCGACATGCGGGTCGATGTCGCGGTCCACATAGTCGTTGATGACGCAGCCCGCCGAACGCATCAGCACCGTGCCCAGCACGAAGATCCACACGATCACCCAATTCGGCTGGCCGGCGGTGGACAGCCACAAGCCCCATAAAGTCGGCCACAGCAAGAGCAAAATACCGATGGGCTTATCCAGCCGCATCAGTTTTTCATAAATGTTCAGCCGATCGATAAGGGTCATGTCATATACCTAAATCCGGGTTGCATATTGTGTGTCAGCGTAAACACAGGGTCAACTGGAAACAAATGACATGACTTGATTTGTCATGCTGTTGCGCAACCCTGGCCGGCTGTCTTCTGTTTAGATCACTAAGCACTAGAATTTCTTGCTAAAATTGCACCTTCCCGGTTATGGCCTCCACACCGCACCCACTGCATCGCCCCATACGCAGCTATGTCCTGCGCCAAGGCCGCATCTCGCATGCACAACAACGCGCCTATGATGCCTTGCTGCCGCTGTTCTCTCTCCCCTACCAAGCGCGTGCGCTCGACCCCGGCCTGATATTTAAGCGCGACGCACCCAGAGTGCTGGAAATCGGTTTCGGCATAGGCGAGAGCACAGCCGAAATTGCAGCCAGCCACCCGGAAACGGACTATATCGGTGTGGAAGTACATACCCCAGGAGTCGGCGGCTTGCTCAAGCAGATCGGCGAACGAGATTTAAAAAACGTGCGC
>Ga0315268_10008985_pt1 | contig 10398 bp, 8 predicted proteins | sample C1_top_MG_FD_204535 | JGI IMG/M metagenome (GOLD analysis project Ga0315268, IMG submission 204535) | Sediment microbial communities from Yellowstone Lake, YNP, Wyoming, USA - C1_top | ecosystem: Environmental > Aquatic > Freshwater > Lake > Sediment | place: USA: Wyoming | collected 2017-08-01 | reverse complement strand
AGTTGACGAGTTGTCAAAAGTGTGGGGCGTAGACATTACCAAAGCAGAGATACAAGATATATCACTGCCTGACGATATGAAAAGAGCCCTAGCAGTAAAAGCAGAGGCAGAAAGAGAAGCACAAGCAGTTGTAATCAAGGCAGATGCCGAACTGAAGGCATCAAACATTCTCAAACAAGCGGCTGATAATATGAAAGACCCAAATGCTATGCAACTGAGAATCCTAGCAGCAGTGAGCGAAGCAAGCAAAGAAGCTGCAAACACAATAATCATGGCATTGCCGCTAGAGACATTGAAGTATGCAGGTGTAGGAGACTTGGGAGCATTAGCTTCAATAAACAGTAGCGCGGCTAGAAGACGAGTAGAGAACAGAGACAAAAAACAATGAAAGCGATAATCTTGCTTCTTTTTGCACGTGCTTGAATAATGTCTTTCCGAATTTGACCCAACTACTTGTCTGCTGAATGCAACATTCATGCATAAAGCGCGCGGGTCTCAGGACAGACAACGTGGAAATCAGGGGCGAAGAGTGCAGTTCAGCATTACTTATCATGGCTCCAAATACCGCTCAGCCCGCGTTCCAGTTTCGATAAACGATTGTCAAACAAGCTGCGCATACGTACCATGATAGAGATACAATTATTGACCTTTTTTTTCTTTGTTAAACACGAAAGAATTGATGAGGTCTTGTCGGGGAAAGTGCCGCGCGGGCTAAATTCTCAATCATAATGACAATAGAAGAGCGTTCCAGAAGTGTTATTTAATCCCGTCGCCAACTTCTTGCTGCAGGAAGGGGAAAATACAAATGATAAAGAAAGTGGTTTCCGTTTCACTCCTGACGCTTTTGCTGATGAGCATGTCGGCCTTAGCATCCAATATTCAGCCACCCAAAGCAAGTGGAACGATCTACATAAGATCCGATGGAACAATAGAGGGCACAGACAAGATTCTCCGCAACGGCACCATCTACACTTTCCATGACACCATAACAGACTCAATCGTACTCGAGAAAAGCGACATTGTGCTAGATGGAGCAGGTCAAATTTTGGAGGGACACACAACCGGAATAGGAATCGACCTAACACGTGTGCACAATGTCACGGTCAAAAACGTAACAATCAAAACTTTCGAAACCGGCATTAGTCTCACGGAATCTTCATTTTGTAGTATCACACAGACCTTCGTAACGATGAGCTATGGTTTGGGGATTTTGCTCAATCGTTCTATAAACGTCAACGTCGTTGGAAACGATATCTCATTTAACAAGGATTTCGGTGTCTTCCTTTGGGTTGCCAACAATAGTTATGTTGCCGAAAACGACATAATAAGTAATTCAGGCGGTGTCGGAATTCAAGAATCTTACAACAATACGCTAGATGGAAACAACGTAACCGCAAACGAAGACTTCGGTCTTGGACTTCTCGTCTCCCACAACAACAGTTTTTCTAGAAACACCATAGCAAGACACACTAATAATTTGCTACTCTGGTGGTCTTCCAACAACAGTTTTTCTAGAAATGTGATTACTCAAAGCACTGGATCACCAAGCGAGGGCATACAAGTATACAACTGTACTAATAACAGTTTTTCGGGAAACAACGTAACGAGCAACTACGACGGCATCTTGGTGATTCAATCATCAAGAAACAATGTTTTTTCTGGAAACACGATAACAGGAAACAATAACGACGGCGTTTATTTACTCGAGTGTTCTGACAACAGTTTTTCCAAGAACACTATTACAGCGAACAAAAAAGAGGGCATAGAGTCCTACGCTAATGCGACTGGGAACAGTTTCTCTGAGAACACAATAGCAACTAACGAGTATCATGGCATCTTGCTTGCCGAAACTTCAAACAATAACAGTCTTTCTGGAAACACTGTCACAGACAACTATTATGGCATAGGACTGCTTGCGTCCCATAACAACAGTCTTTCTGGAAACACCATTGCAGCAAATGAGAATTGCGGAATAGCATTCTATGATTCCACAAGCAACATTTGCTTCAGAAACAACGTGGCAGACAACTCTCTTGGCCTAAAAATGTCAAATTCACGCAGCAATTTCATCTACCATAACAACATCCTGAACAACACTATTCAAGCCACATCTGATTCCCAAAATACGTGGGACGACAGTACCTCCGGCAACTTTTGGAGTGACTATGAAGGCACAGGCGAACCGTACATTATCTTCGAAGCCAACCAAGACCGCTATCCGCTGAAGACTCCCATGGGTTCATTTCCAATGTTCTATGATCAAGAAAGATATTATTGCCTTGTGTCCAGCAACATGACGGTGAGCAGATTTGACTTGAACAAGAGCAAAACGTTCAGTTTCAAGGCTATTGGAAGCGGCTGGGTTAACGTGACACTTCCAAGAGCGTTCTTGGACGGCTCATTTCAGGTGTTCATCGGCGACACGCAGACTCCTTGGCTGTCTTCGTGGAATAGTACGTACACGTCAATCTATTTCGAATGCAAAACGGCAGGCTCCAACAGTGTCAGAATTGAAGCCCAAGTGAAGCTTCAGGGAGACGTCAATGGAGACGGCGTGGTCAATATTATAGACATCTTCCAAGTGGCAAAAAGCTTCGGAAACAGACTCAATCCATAGAGAAAACAATGAAACATCCTCTCCCCCTTTTTCATTACGACAAACTCACCTGGCAAACTCCGTAGCGCGCTCTGTCCACTAGTGTATGCCTATGATTGAGAAGTGTGAGGTTTCTCCCCGGACGATGTTGAGTTCCGCATCAATGTACGTCATGATGCTCGTCCACAGCGACGTCTTGCTGAAGTTCTTCGCGCACACGAATATGTCTCGGATGTCGATCTTCCCGTCTGGGACTAGGTACTGCGATCCGGTGATGTCGCCGGCTGCGTTCCAGTTTGGACTTTCAGGAATCGCATTGAAGCCATGTGCTATGAGAAAAATATCCAATATGTTGACCTCGCCATAATTGACGACGTCACCAGGTATGGGAGTGTACTGCATCATCTGCAGATTGCCCTCCCGATCAAGCCCCATGCCCGTATCGTCATAGGCCAGGCTGACCGTTACGCTGCCAGAATAGTTTGCCGTCACCCTAATGTCGTAGTACTGTCCTACAAGGTAGGCTAGGACAGGCGCCTCAACCGTAGACGTTTTGTCTGTCGTCGCATAGCCTGCGGCCGTAACGTTAGAGAAGGTCAGTTTAAGATCGCTTGTTGGATGAACCGTGACGTTTGCGCCCACCGTGATGTTTATGAAAATTGTCAGAGTGGCGCTGCCACTGCTCGGGCGGACGTTTGAATCTCCACTGTAGCTTGCCGTGATGGTTTCAGAGCCTGTGCTGTTGTCGGTGTAAAAAGTTGAACAGCTTCCGTTGGACAGGGTGCAGATGGACTGGCTGAAACTGCCCGTGCTGCTGCTCGTGCTCCAAGTTGCAGTGCCCGTCGGGTTAGAACCAGAAACTGTGGCGATGCAGGTAACGGGAGAACCGATGGAAACAGGGTTAGGTGAGCAGGAAACGGATGTTGAAGACTGTACCTTTTGTGCTTCAAGCATTGCTTGAAGAAACGTTTTCTGCCAGTTGAGTGCTACGAGATTAAGGTCTTTCTGGTCGACGACTCTGTCGCCGTTCACGTCTGCCAGTGGGTTCCACCTTTGATCACCCGGCCGCGAGTCGAAAGCCCCCAATATCACACTCTGGTCCAGAACATTGACAACGCCATCGCCGGTTACGTCCACAGGCCATGACCTTGTTTTGACTATGAACGGAGAGTAGGCATAGTTGTTAGCTGGGTTTGTGTCTTCAACGTCGTTTCCGCCGGACGCGACTGGGCTTACGAACAGACTTATCGTCCAGTTGCCTACAGTGATGCTGCTTGCTTCGTACCAGTCGAACTCGTCGGTGTAGTCTCTGTCGGTTGGGCCCATAGTTATGGTTTTGAGTATTGGGAAGTAGTAGTTGCCGCCCTCGTCGGTTCTCTTGAGGCCCAGGAGTACTTGTATGTCTTGGTCTCCAGTGACGTATTTCACGTGTACGCTGTAGTTTATCCATGCTGCCTTGCCGCCCATTCTCATCTCGCCTTGGTAGAGTTGTATGTATGGGTAGGCTGCTGTTATGTTGGTGATCGTTTCAGCTGCTGAAACATCTACTGCCCAATGTGGATCAGTTGTCTCAGGTGTGCTAATTGTCGCATGGCATAATTGGTCAGGATTTTGTATGCCTGCAGCACTTACTTGACCTATCGGAATCAGTGTGCTAAACGTCATAACGACTGTTAAACATAAGCATAATAGTTTGCCATCCATAAAATCTCCTCCCCTTTGTTGCATGCGCTATCAAAGAGGTGTTCTCTAGTTCTAGTTAAATCTTGTGAAACAATGTTTCATATAAAAAATAGACTAATCATCTTTGATCAAAAGTGCACATAAATCCAATGATAGAGTAGCAGATCTGGACAAGAACGGACAGATGAACAAGGACAACGTCATAAACATTCTGGACATATTCATTATAGCATGGGACTACGGAAAGACAGTCTGACCCAATCGGAAGATTTCAAGGAATTGTTGAATCAGAATGGCAATAGAAGAGCGTTCCACAAGTGTTAATTGGAGAAACTGATTGCTCTATCAAGTAAAGGAGAAAGAAGATGGAGAAGGCAGTTTCCGGAACAGTGTTGGTACTGCTACTTCTGGGTTGCCTAGAATTGGCATTCAAGTATGAATTCGCAGAAACGCAAGCTGGAACTTGGACTGTTGATGATAATGGTCCAGCACGAATACACGATGTACTGACATCAAAAACTGAGCCTCAAATTATGATGTTTCAACAGGGTGGAACAATCTTCAATTCAATTCTCTAGCCTACTCTTTTGAAGCGCGCGCACATTGAGCCTATCTCTTTCTAACCTCTTAGTTCCCTGAAGTCTCTCGCATAGGCTATGATGACAGCCAAGGAGCAATTTCAAATATACCCAAAGCAAGAATACAACTATCGGAAGCGCATGATATGGGAAAGGCGGAACTTGGCAAAACGAACGATAATGTTTTGGTCAGAGATTTTCGCAAATCTGATCTGAATGATTTGCTCGATCTTTTGCCTAAGTGTTTTGCTAAAGAGTTCGAGGTTACTGGCTTTGATCCCGATCATACAAGAGACATGGTCAATCGCGCCTACGGAATAACAGGCAGACTCTTCTTAGGATTGTCACGGCTCTGTGGAAAAGAACCAATCAAATTTCTGGTTGCAGAAGCTGACAGCGAAGTCGTTGGCACCACAATCGTGAATAGTAGAGGAAAAGTTGGCTACATATCAGCAGTGATGGTGCATCCGGATTACAGAAGAAGAGGCGTTGCAACGAGACTGATGAAAAATGCCATCGAATATGTCCAGAAAAAGAGAATGAGCAGAACAGTCTTGCATGTAGAGTCAACAAATACCCCTGCGATAAGCGCATACACCAAGCTAGGATTCAGAGCATTTGAGCACATTGCATATTTTGTAGGAGAAACAGACTCTACACGCGCACCAGAAGAGACTAATGAAGTCAAAGCCAGACCTTTTCAGGAAGATGACTTGGACGAAGTCTACAATCTCATTAGAGCCTCAGAAGATCCGAATCGCCTAAGGATCTTTGATTTCAGTAAGAAAAACTTGAAAACACCATTCTGGCAACGCTTGTTACATTACTCGACTCAGAAGAAGATAGTTGCAGTACTTGATGGCAAAATAGTCGGGTATGCAGAGACAAGCTACACCACGCCTAAAGAAACTGGCAGTATCAGTTCCATTCAGGCATTTGCCCAGGACAGATCAAGCGGGATTGAGAGAGCGCTAATCAGCGAAGGGATTAAAGAGATTAGAAAAGGCGGAGCAAATAGAATACGAGTAATGGTTGCTAGTTCGAAGCAAGAACTCATTGAGAAACTAAAGAGTATGGGATTCAGAGAGAGTCTGGTGATGGATGGAATGTTCGTCGAAGTTTAGTTCCAACTGTGCTGCAGTGCCATTTCTGGGACTGAGCGTCCGGAGTGTCCGCATCAAAATTTCAGTCCGTGATTGAACGCTCAAGTTTTCCTTGCCGAAGCTTCGACTCTAGGAGTAGGCTTCCTCTCCATGTTGACTCGAGTCAAGGCCAATTTCTTCCTCTTCTTGGCTTACGCGTAGAGGCGAGAAGATCTTGATCAGCCTAAGCAAAACATACGAGCCGACAAACGCGAAGGCGCCGACTACGACGACAGCGATCAACTGCGAAACTAGCAGGCTGGCATTGCCGTAGAACAGACCATCATTTCCAGTTGGGTTAATGCGCTTTGATGCGAACAAGCCAGCCGCTATCGAACCCCCAAATGCCGCCAACGCCATGGCACGCGCACGACAGTCAAAGCCTGCCGTGTTGCCCATCTCGTTGATCATCTTCATTTGTTAACGCGCGCGCCTACTCCTCGACAGCGCGTTGAAAGCTCCTCAGTTTGTCTAACCATTCTTTTCAATTCCAGCAAGAGATTTGGCAAGTTGCTTTTTCAACTCAATGTTCGCGTCTCTTTCAATCATGATCCTTTGCGCTTGAGGCGAACCTGCACCATGCATCGATTCGGTTTGATATCCAATGGCGCCCAATCCCATCGATATATTCTCTATAAGTCTAAGCATTCTGAGTCTAGATTCCGTCGGTATCTCCTCGGCACCCTTCAGGTATTTGGTGATATAGTTTCCGGTTTCGGGGTTTTTGAAATCCTTTTCAGAGGGCAAAGTTACCATTAAACCGCCGGCGATGTCTTGTGCCAATCTAACTATTTCGTAAGGGAATCTGGTTACATTCTGTTTGCAGATATTCGACAATAAAGTGTTGACTGCACAGGTTCCTGAAGATGTCTTACATCCTTCGGCTGAGCAAGCTATTCCGCAGGCGTACAACGTTTCGTTCAAATGATTCATCTCGACGATCTTATCTCTGATGTGCGATGCTCCTGCTACCCCATTGTACTCGGCGATGGTTGCTGTTGCACCTATAAGCACATCCCCGACGCCCGCCTTACACCCGCCATAACTCTGTCTATGATATGCTGAGAAACTGTTGACGAGTGGCCAAGCAAATTCGTATTCTCCTTTCATGAAAACTCTTTCCCATGGCACAAAGACGTCATCGAAAACTATCATCGCCTCTTGCCCGCCGTACTTTGCATTTCCAAGATCGATGTCTGAACCGTCAAGTTTTCTCAAGTCGCAAGACTGTCTGCCGTAAATATAGATCAGCCCTTCCGTGTCGCTTGGAATCGCAAAGGACACAGCATAGTCTCTGTCTTCCTCACGCATAGCTCTAGTGGGCATAACGATCACCTCATGAGAGTTCACTGCGCCAGTCAGATGGATTTTTGAACCCCTTACAACGATTCCGTCAGCCTTTTCTTTGACCAGTCTCAGGTATAAGTCTGGGTCTGCTTGTTCACTCGGTCTGAGACTTCTATTCCCCTTTGGGTCCGTCATCGCGCCGCTACACACCAGATCGTCTCGTTGAACGTATTCCAGATACTTGGTGAACCTTTTGTAATATTCAGTCCCGAGCTTTTGATCCATCTCGAATGTAACGATCGAAAGAGCATTGAGAGAGTCCATTCCAACGCATCGCTGATAGCACATACCCGTTTCTTGCCCTAGTAACCTCTGTAGTTTCACCTTCTTAATCAGGTCTTGAGTACTTTGATGCACGTGAGTGAAACGATTAATCTTCTCGCCTGTAAGATGCGATGTGGCAGTTGCTAAATCTTCGTACCTCTTGTCGTTTGCGACATCATAGGTCACAGCAACAGAATTGATTGATGGCCTGATAATCGGGTGGTCAACAGGGTTTTCTACTCTTTCCCCAAGCAAAAAGACCTTAATTTTCCTTTCACGCAGGCTCTCTACATATTCCCTGCCTGTCTTCATTGCTCTTCCAACCTCCTCTTTGGTCTCTTGAAGTCTTGCCTTTATTTAAGCATGCGTTGAAGCGCGTATGACTGTTCCTAAATCAGTTTACGAAGTGTCTTAGCGCGCGCCGCGCTTCTATCCGCCCCAGATGCCAGCCTCTAGAGACCCGATCACAGGAGAATATGGAATCTCAATAACGCAGATAGCCCAGTAACCAAGACGCGCGCAAGCTCTGCGAGCTCACGAGCCAACCCTAACTTCTTTTTTCTTTCCAACATCTCCGTTACTCTTAACCATACGAGCTTGAGCACCATGTTACCTTTGTCTCTCTTCTACTCTGATCTCCATAATGATATGTCCCCATCCCCCACAGGCCACTCCAACATCGAAACATCCAGCCCTCTTGAACCGGATTTTGTCAGGATCGGCTCCTGCATAAATGAGTTCATTGATGGCAAAAATGAATTTGGGCAATTCCGCCAGAGCATAGATACATATTCTTTTAGGATTCTTCTTGGTCAGCAGGTTGCCTGCACCGTCAAAAATGAACCTGTCGCCAACTCTGTGTTGGCTGTTGCAGTTCTTGGATTCCACCACCTCGGCAACAATCGTTTTGTTCATCAGCTCGGACGCCTTTGCCAAGACATCAACGTTGCGGGGATTCTTCCTGAACCTTTCCATTTCCTCATCATTATAGCCAAGGTGCGTTTGCATAAACTTCCAAAGATTTTCGTCAACTCCCACGGGATACGCCTCCTTACGACAGAATAATCAGTATTAACGCACTTATGTCTTGTTCCATGTTGCTTGCATCCGCCTTTTCGAGTAGCCATCGTCAAGGCATCACACAATACTTTTCTCATCTCATTTTGCATTCGCGCAAGCGGGTATGCGACGAGAAGGCTCCTTGTTAGAAGCCTGGTGTCTAGATAGCGCTTGTCTTCTCTCCATCTTTAAACAAATACACATCGCCAATGAAGGATAGAGCACCGTTATCACAAACAAGTGCAGAACGTTCGGGTATACCGTATATTCTGCCTTCCCTTGAAAGTTCTTTCAATTCACTATCTCTCGAAGAATGGTAATGGACCTTAACACTGAAATCCACCAATCTAATGCCTGCGGTTATCATAGTCACCGGGTTGCCTCTGTTTACTGTAAGTATGCAATCTTTACCAAGTGCTAGGGCACCCGCGCTTCTTCCAACGATAACTCTATCATACTTGCGCAATAAACTGTCAACATTCTTGTCTCTCATACGCTGGACCAAAACTCTCGTAAGCCCACCAGGCAAATACACCAAGTCCGAACGCTCAACTTTTCCGGCAATCTCTTCCAATGAGTCTGAATATTCCGCAAAATCAACAGCACTTGCCCCAAGGTCTCTGAAATAGTCGACCATTATCTCCCTATAGCTGTCCACTCTGTCAACCGATTCCGCTGTCCAAGGAAAGACGAGAACAAACGGCGCGCCGCCAGCATCGATGAATGCTCTCCTATTGATCTCCATTGAATCTCTCTTTACCACGTCTTCTCCGCCCAGAAAATACAGCTTGCTCATAGACACACTAGACTGACTCGACTCTTTTAAGACGTTCGTGCTTCTGACCTAAACATGTTCTTGGAAAGAGGAATTGCAGGAATTTCAGAAAGTGAAACGACCTTTCCACATAATCGCTTTATACCGTTTCATCGTCTATACACTTAGGTAAGAAGGATGAATCGATTCAGCGTTGTTTTCGTGTTTGGCATAATCATTTGTTCAATGGCTTTTGGAGCCCTGGCAACCAGAGTGAACTACAGGATGTTGCCTTCCACACCGATCTCGATTAGACCCCAACAAGATAACAATGGAACAACTCGCATTAACGGAGTCGAAATGACTACGTTAGTGACGAAAGAAGTTGTTATGAAACCCTTCATGCAGTTTGGTGATGTCTTGACAGAGTTCAAGCAGGGAGACATAATCGGAGTCTATCTGAGCTATTCTTTCTCTTGGAACAAGAATTTTATCAAATACGAATCAGGCGGTCTAGGGAATGATACGTACATCTACATTGACGGAAACCTGTCAGCCTACTTTGTCACGACCGTGACAATATACGATCCGAATGGAAAACTTGTCGCAGACAACAATAACATATACCAATGTGGCGGCGGAGGGACGAGTGCAGGAAGTAGCCAAGCTGAGGGACGGAGGTACATTGTAGAGGTGCCCTTCACTTGGGAACCGGGAAAATACACGATAGAAGCTCACGTGGAGGAGCTTTTCACAGGATTCAAGGATTCGAAGGACACGGTCTTGACTATACTTTTGGGTTCGCCAACTGAAGTGAAGCATCCTTGGCCGGTAGCGGCAGAACCGCAGAATTTCGTACTTAAGCTGAACGATTTGCCAGGCGAAGGATGGACTCAAGGTGATGAGATATCGTATTCTACAACCTTTTCAGACTGCACGGCGCGGTACGAAAGCTACTTCGACAAAACTGTCGGA
>Ga0315268_10008984_pt1 | contig 10398 bp, 4 predicted proteins | sample C1_top_MG_FD_204535 | JGI IMG/M metagenome (GOLD analysis project Ga0315268, IMG submission 204535) | Sediment microbial communities from Yellowstone Lake, YNP, Wyoming, USA - C1_top | ecosystem: Environmental > Aquatic > Freshwater > Lake > Sediment | place: USA: Wyoming | collected 2017-08-01 | reverse complement strand
GCAAAGACGTGGCCGGCCGGGTTCTCGTACTTGACCGTCATCGTGTCGGTGAGAACCGTCCCGTCCGGCACTTTGGGTCCCACCGTAACCGGAATCGTGATGACGACGGTTCCGCCATTGGGCAGGATGGGCCCCAGGTTATTCCAGGTCAAGGTCTGGCCTGCCCGACCCGTTTCACCAGCAGCACCCGAGGAATAGTTCACCTCGGCAGGCAGGACATCGGTGATGACCAACCCGGTCGCCGTGATGGAGCCAGAGTTGGTGATGCGCAAGGTATAGGTAAGCGCTTTGCCTGGCTCCACGTTTGCCTGCCCGTCCGTTTTACTGAGGGCAATGGTCGGCGCCTGGATCGTAGTAGTCACCGTGCGGGTCAGCGCAGCCACCTGCGGCAAGCTGCCTGGATTAATACCAACGAAGGCGCGGTTGACCGCAGCCGTGTTGTCGGTCAGGTCCTGACCCTGGCCGTCAACGGAGAATGTGAAGGTGAGCGTGCCCCTGGCCCCAGCCGGGACCTCGCCCAGATTCCAGGCGACCTGGCTCGAGGTGGCCGTGCCGGTTACGGGTTGGATTGAGGTGGTGATAATGGAACCGATGCCGGGTGGCACGTTATCCCAAATCCACACGTAGGATAGCGGCAGGCTGCCGTTATTGGTATAGTAAATGGTATAGGTCAGCGGCTGGCCCTGCTGGATGGTGGGGCTGCTCACTTGCTTGGTGAGTGAGAGCGAAAGCGTGCCCGTGATCGGAACGATCTCTCCCTTGCTGGCATCGCAGTAGAATTGATCGTATTTGCTGGTAGAGGCATAACCAACACCCGTGTAGGAACACAGCCGGGTGATGGATGGCGTGAGCGCAAGGAAGGTATAAGTGACCTCGGCATTGGCAGCATAGCTGGGCAACGTCGGAAAGTAGAGGCGATCGTAAACTACACTTGACTGAGCATTGTTGTAAAAGCGCACTTGGGAGCTCAGCAAGCGGTAAGCACTCGGGTCAAAGTCCGGGTTGCCCACCGGACTAAAACTGACTTGGTGGGGATTTACACCCAGGTCATACGTGACACTGACCGTGAAGGCAACGCCGACCACGATATTGACGCTGGTCTGCGTCACGCCCGAATTGCCCGTGCTTTGATAGCCTTTGGTCTGAACCGTCTTGTCGACGGCCGGGTCTCCGTAAGCGTTGTGAGACGTGGCCACTGAATTTGCGTTGCTGGCCAAGGCCGTCACCGTATATTGGTGGCTGGCGCCGATGACGGTCGAGTAACGGGCGAACCAATAGGCGTGATAAGCTGCGCCGGGGGCCAGCGTGGGAACCGTGCGGGTTGGATACTCTCCCTGCACCAGGATCCAGATGTTGTTCGCCGGGTCTTGATAGTTGAGGGTGACGGTCAAGTCCGTGGCGGCGGTGAGAGTGCTCGTGTTGGTGATGACAGCCTCTACGACGAAAACCTTGGGCACCGCTTCGCCACCAGCGCCACCCGGGTTGTTCGAGTCGAGGGTCGCCCAGGGTGAGCTTACGATGCTCACGGTCAGGGTCGTGGAATCCGCTAAATCCGGGCTGGCGGGATTGGACGCGTTATTGGCGCGGAGGCTGTCCCGTCCAGGCGCAGAGAGCAAAGGCTGATCAAGGCGGAGCGGGAGTGTGGACCTTGCATGCTCTACCGGCGAGGGCTGTAAGGTCCGAGGCTGGGCCAGTTCTTGGCCGCTTGCAGAGACGGCTGCAGGCATCATAAACGGCATTAAAGCCTGCACGACCATCGCGCAGATAAGCGCGACATGAATCCCCGCTGAGATCAATCGCAAATGAGCGAATAAAGGCATCCTAATTATCGGGGCAATCCAGGTACGAGGGGATACAGTTGGCGTGTTCATTGAGACTCCTTTTATCCGAAGGGATTTTGCGTAAGCGCAGTCCGCTTCTACTATAACACAATATGCTTCGGCCTGGACCGGCGCGATGTAACAGATGTATGACGAATAGTGTTGAAGGGCCAGGCATTGGTTAGATTAGGGTAAGAAAGTCATGGACAGACGAGGAGATGGCAGTTCCCTTTGGCCTTCCGGCCCGTCAACTCGGAAACATCACCGTTCTTTGCCGCTCAACCCGACTTCGATGCGCGCAGCGCGTTGATGCCGGTGAGTCGGAATCACAATGGGGGGCAACCGTTTGGGCCGGCCAGTATGGTTTCGGCCGGCGTAGGCGCACTGCAGGTGCGGACGAGCGGCGAAGAATCGAGTTGCTGTTGGCAAACCATGCGGACTTTGTTTTTATCAGACGATGGGCAGCAACACCGTGAACGTCGTCCCGACGCCCACCTGGCTGTCCACCCGGATCTGTCCGCTGTGGGCTTGGACGATCTCTTTGACCAGCGCCAGCCCCAGGCCCACGCCGCCGTATTGCCGGGTTGCGCTACCGTCCACCTGGTAAAAGCGCTCAAAGATGCGATGGAGCTGATCGCCGGGAATGCCGATGCCGGTGTCGGCGACTTGAAGTGTCACAGTGTCTTGGTTGTGGGACAGACACACAGTCACTCGCCCACCGGCGCGGGTGAATTTGACTGCGTTGCTGATGAGGTTATCGAGCGCGCGCCGCAAGGCCATGGCGTCGCCCAGGAGAAGGGGAATGTCAGTTGTGATCTCGGCCGCCAGTGTGAGCCTGGCCTGACTGGCAACCGACTGGAGATCAGAGACGGACGCCTGAACAATTTGAGCCATGTCTACAGGCTCTTTGTGCGCGCCGCGCTCTTCTTGGGTCAGAATACCCACAATGTCGTCTACGAGCTTGGTCAGCATCTGGGCGCGGCGCGAGATGACGGCGATGGATTTGTGTTGTTCAGGCTGTAGCTTGCCGAGCCAGCCGGCTTCGAGCACTTCGGCGTGACCCCGGATGAGCGCCAGTGGCGTACGCAGTTCGTGCGAGACATTCTGGATGAATTCTCGCTGGAGGCGATCCAGCTCGCGCTGCTGCTCGAGCGCGCGAGCCAGCGCTGTGGCGCGCTGCTGCTCGGTGGCGTACAGTCGCGCGTTTTCGACCGCAATGGCCGCGGAACTGCACAGCGCTTCCAGCACGGCCTGATCATGCTGATCGAAAGTCCCGTCACTCTTGTTGATCGCTTCTACGACGCCCAGCACCTGACCTTTGTAAGTCAGCGGCACAGCCAGCAGCGTGTGGGTGATCAGCCCGCTGTTAGCATCGGCGAGTGGATCAAAGCGGGGATCGTGTTGCGCATCGGCGATGAGGGCAGGGCATTTTTCTTGCACGACCCAGCCAGCAATGCCGGCGGTGAGGGGCAGTCGCTTGCCCACCAGCATTTCCGCGTTGAGGCCGGCAATCGCGGCACAGACCAACTCTGGATCGTCCGCATCCGAATCGGGTGGGCGCAGCAGCACCGATGCGCCCTCCACGTCGAGCAGACCGCGCACTTGTTCCAGCAGTCGCTCCAGTAGCGTGTCAAGGTCGAGCGTCGAAGCCATCAGTTGCCCGGCCTGATTGAGCGCGCTCAACTCTCGGGCGCGGCGCGACAAGTTCTGGTTCAACCGCTTGATTTCTTCATCCGTACGTTTGCGCTCGACGACCATTTGCCATTGCCGGTAAGCGCGTTCGGCAATGTGCGGCATGTCCACCAGCGTGGCTTCCGACTTGACGACGTAATCGAGTGCGCCGGCTTTCATCGCTTCGACGGCGACGCGCTCGTTGCCGTGACTGGTCATGATTACCACTGGGACGGCAGGCAACTCGGGCTGCGCCGCGAGCAGTTCCATGCCTTCGCCGTCGGGCAGCCGCCAGTCGGCAATGATCAGGTCAGGTAGCGCCGGCGCATCCGCCAGTCGGGCGCGGGCCTCGGAGAGCGATCCTGCCACTTCCAGTCGAACCTGGTTGTTGCGCGCTTCAAACGCCCGTCGCACAAGCTCGGCGTGCGCTGCTTCGTCTTCGACCAGCAGGATGTGCGTTGGTTTGTCACTCATAGACCAAGCCTCGATAGGGAACGCGGACTGTGACCGCCCGGCTTGCATCTACAGTTGCGGGCGCGTGTTCCAGCCTAGCCAGTAAAAGCCTAAATCTTCCATCAGGTCAGTAAATGCGCCATAGCCCACGGGCTTGACCAGATAACTGTTGACGTGATGATTGTATGCGCGCGCCACGTCTCGTTCTGCTTCCGACGTCGTCAACACGACGACCGGGATCACGCACAGCTCTTCCGATTCTTTGATCGTCCTGAGTACTTCCAATCCGTCCACCTTCGGCAGGCGCAAGTCCAGCAGGATCACGTGCGGGCGAGGGCTGGCGCGGGGATTGGCGTGCTCGCCGCGCCGGAACAAATAGTCCAACGCGGTCTGCCCGTCTGCAAAGTGGATGATTTTGTTCGCCACGCGGTGATCGGCCAGCGTCCGCATAATCAGTTCGGCGTGATCGGGATTATCTTCAACGAGCATGACCAGTACGGGTTCGCCTTTCATCTTTGTCCTCCTTGAGAGTGTTGCGCCGGGGTGGGCAGCGTAAAGCAAAAGGCTGTGCCATGCCCGTTCCCTTCTGACTCGATCCAGATGTGCCCACCGTGCACCTCAATTATACGCCTAACCAGCGACAAGCCAACTCCGGTGCCCTCGGTCTGCGCGTCGAGCTTGTTGAACAGGCCAAACACCCGCTCGTGATGCTGCGGCTCGATGCCGATGCCGTTGTCGCGCACGAACAAAATCGGCTTGCCGTCAGTGTCTGTCCCGCGTTGGCCAATCTCGATGCACGGCTCGGGTTGAGCGCCCATGAACTTGGCCGCATTGTCCACCAGGTTCTGCACAACTTCAACCAAGCGCGCACGGTCGCCATAGACGGTTGGCAGGTCCGGCGCAATGGACACCTGCGCGCCGTGCGCCTCTAGGCGCCCATGCGCAAGCTCGAGCGCTTCGCGGACAATCGTCTCAAAGGGCACCAACTGCGGCGGGTTCATCATCCGCCCGATGCGCGAAAGCTCTAGCAGCTCGGTCAGCAGTCGCTGCATCTTGTCCGTCGCTTCGATGATGCGTCCCATGTCGGTTTTCATCCGTCCGAGGTCGCCGGACGCAGCGTCTTTTTCCAGAAAGCCCAAAAAGCCGCGAATCGTGACCAGCGGGCTTTTCAGATCGTGCGAGACGGTGTAGGTGAATCGCTCCAGTTCGGCGTTCTTGGTCTCTAGCTCGGCAATCAGTTTTTCTCGTTCCTGTTGAATCTGCTTTCGCTCGGCCAGTTCTTGCTGGGCGGCGGTATAAAGCTGGGCGTTCTGAACGGCGATCCCAACATTCATGGCGATGGTCGTCAGCAGGCGCACATCGGCTTCCGTGAAGGCGTTTTCGCGTTCCAGGTTTTGCACGCAGATCACTCCGATGACCTGCTCTCCCGCCTGTATAGGCACGCCGAGCCAGGAGACTTGACTGAGGCTGACAGGAGCCGGCGCAAACCTGACCACACCCAATTCCGAGCTGCGCCGTGCATAGTCCTGATTGATCAGGAGCGGTTGGCGCGATTGGATGACCCGCGAGGTCAGCCCTTGACCGAGTGGCACTGGAACTGTAGCCAGACGTTGATCGCCATGCCGATAATAGGGAAATTGGACCAGGTCCGTCTGCCGATCATATAGGGCGATATACATTTCCTGAATGTCGAAAAGCTGAACCAATTCTTGTGCGATCAGCTCGAACAGTGCGTCCAATTCCAATTGCGCCGCGGCGGCCTGGCTGACGGCATGAATGGTGGCGAGTTCATGGAGGCGCTGCTGAGTTTGCTTCTCGGCCAGCTTGCGTTCGGCCAGTTCTTGCCGGGCGGACGTGAAAAGCTGTGCGTTCTGAATGGCAATGCCCACATTCGCCGCGATGGTTGACCACAATCGCACATCGTCGTCTGTAAATGCATCTTCCTGCTCATAATTTTGTGCACTGAGGATGCCGATGACCTGGTCCCCCACCTGCATCGGCACACCCAGCCAGGCTTTGGGACGACGCTGTGGGTCTTGAGGGAGATGCCGGCGGATCGCACCCAGTTCAGCGCTGTGACGTTCATAGTCCCGGTTGATCACCAGCGACTCGCGTGTGCGGATGACCCAGGACACCAGGCCTGGCCCCAGGGGAATCGGGGGCGGCTCGATTTTCTCATCACGGACGCGCCAATAGGGAAAACTGACAAGATTGGATTGCGGGTCATATAACGCGATATAGGCGCCCTGCACGTTGAGAAGCTGGCGCAGCTTTTCCCCGGTCAACTCGAGCATGACACCCAATTCGAGCTGCGAAGCAGCGACCTGGCTGATCGCGTTAACGGCGGCAAGTTCGTTGAGACGCTGGTGTATTTGCTCTTCAGCTTGTTTGCGCTCAGTAATATCCTCGACCATGCCCAGGGCATATTGGCGGCGCCCCTGGTCATCATAAATGAATGAAACCGTCATGCGCGTCCAGATGACGTGACCATCTTTATGCACATAGCGCTTTTCCAGCTGAAAAGACCTGACGCCGGCCGCCAGTTGGCCTTCGACAAACAGGCGCTCCGTTTCCACGTCGCCTGGATAGGTGAGTTGAGAAATAGCCAGGCCATGCAGTTCTGCCTGGGTGTATCCGAGCATGTCCTGAAAGGCCGGGTTTGCTTCGATGAGGCGGCCCTCCAGATCCGCGAGTATCAGGCCCATGCCCGAGTTTTCGAAAATGGCGCGAAAGCGCTGCTCACTTAGGCGCAGGGCCGCGCTGGCAACCTTTTGACCCTCTTCGTTGCGACGGGCTTTGGCGGTGTTTTCATTCAGCCGGCCGATGACGAGCCATTGCAGAATGGTGGTCAGCACAATACTGGTGCCGGCGGCGACGTAATCGGACCAGGTGAGGGATGCACTCAAGGCGGTCCTGACATACCCGTTGGCTTCGGCCCAGCCTAGGGCCACAATCGTGGCCAGGCAGAGCGCCCCATAAAACACCGCCCCCCACCGGCCTACCATCAAACTGGCCGAAAGCAGCACCATCGGCAGCCCCAAAATCGCCGTGTCGCGCAAGCCGTAATTCCTAAACATCAGAAAGCCAAATATCACCAATCCGGCGAACGGCGCCAGCAGTCTACCCGGCGTCAGGCTGCCGCGCAGAGCCAACAACAACGTGATCAGCAACAACACGCCGAAAATTGCCATTACCCAGGTGTTGATGTTGGCAATAATCAGCAGGCTGTCAACCACGAGCGCGGCACTCAATACGCCGACAACCATCTGCTTGGCAGCTTGGTCTTCAACGCCAGGATCATTGTGCAGGATTCGTTTCAAGAAATCAGGGCGGTTCATAACCTATTCAACCTTCTGCGTGTTACGCTTGCCAGATTCCGAGGACGTGGTTGTTCTTTTATCGCGTGATGGGCATCTCGCCCAGTGTGAAACAAAACGTCGCGCCCTTGCCTGTCCCCTCTGATTCAACCCAGATTCTTCCGCCATGCACTTCGACAATGCGCTTGACCAGCGCCAGACCTATGCCAGTGCCTTCGGTCTGCGCGTCGAGCTTATTGAACAGACCAAACACCCGCTCGTGATACTGCGGCTCGATGCCGATGCCGTTATCGCGCACAAAAAGCATCGGCTTGCCATCGGCGTCTGCACCGATCGTTCCAATTTCGATGCGCGGCGCGGCCTGGTCGCCCATAAACTTGCAGGCATTGTCCACCAGGTTCTGGACGACTTCGACCAGGCGGGCGCGGTCGCCAAACACCGTCGGCAAACCCGGTGCGATTTCGACTTGCACACCACGCGCTTCGATGCGCCCGCGCACAAGCTCAACCGCCTCGCGTGCGATCGCTTCAAACGGGATCATCTCTGGTGGGTTCATCATCCGCCCGATCCGCGAAAGCTCCAGCAGTTCATTCAACAATTGCTGCATCTTGTCGGCCGCAGAAGCGATGCGGGCGATATCGGCTTTAAGGCGCTCCAGCTTTCCGGACGCAAGATCCTTTTCCACAAAGCCCAAAAACCCGCGGATGGTGACGAGAGGCGCTTTGAGATCGTGCGAGACGGTGTAGGTGAAGCGCTCCAGTTCCGTGTTCTTGGCTTCCAATTCGGCGATGAGGCTTTCGCGCCCGGCTTCGGCCTGTTTGCGTTCGCTGATGTCACGTATGATGCTTTGGATGTGCATGGGCTGGCCGTTCTGGTCATACACCATCGCTGCGTTGATTTCGACCGACAGGCGCGTGCCATCCTTTTTGACGAACGTGCGCTCATAGATCGGCAAGGATTTGCCGGACAGCAGGGCTTGCATGTTGGCGGCGCTATTGACGTGTTCTTCTGGCGCGACGATCTGCCTCGACGACATGCCCACCATCTCCTCCTGGGAATATCCCAACAACTGAGCGGCTCGTTGGTTGACGGCCAGGTGGACGCCGTCGAGGTTCAGGAGAAAAACGGCGTCGCTCGTCCGCTCAAAGAGAGCACGATAGCGCTGTTCGTTCATCCGCAACGCCCCATCGGCCTGGACGCGCGCCAGAGCCGCGCCGCACTGATCGGCCAGCATCTGCAAAAGCATCAGGTCCCGATAGCCATATCGTTCCGGCGTATAGCTCTGCACAGAGACCACGCCGATGCAATGTCCCTGCCGGCGCATGGGCGCAAACAGCATGGACTGGGAGCGCCGTGACGCAAATCCCCACGCTGTCAGATCGTCAGTGATCGTTCCCGGTTTCCGATTCACTAGAACGGGCTTGCCGTCAAAAACCGCCCGGATAGCCTCTGGCTGTTTCGCCTCGCTTTCCGTTTCAATGTCCAGTGGTTCTTGACCCTCGGCCGGCGTGTCCTCGGCATAAACGGGAGTGCGAAGCTGCTCTTGCTCATCGTATAGATCAAAACGAAACGAGCCATGCGAAAACAACTGTCTGCAGCAGACGGCCAGAAGCTTGACCAGTTCTTTCAGGGTCAACGGTGCAGTCAATTCCAGAGCAAGGCGCTGCAATATCTCTTGCTCTCTCTCAGCCCGCTTGCGCTCGCTCACGTCCCAGAACATGATCTGCACGCCGGTAATCTTGTGTTCTGCATCCCAAAGAGGTGACTTGAAGACTTGGACATAGCTTGTATCGCCCTCCAAAGTTTTGTGCTCTTCCACAGCCTCCAGGATCTGGCCGGTCTGGGTCACCCATTGATCATCTTGACGGTGCTTGTCCGCCAGTTCGACCGGATGCAGATCATAGTCGGTCTTGCCGACGATTTCTGCCAGCGACTTGTTGAACCCGTCACAGAACTGCTGGTTGCTGAAAGTGAACCGGCCCACCAAGTCTTTGCGGCATACGCTCATGGGCAAGGCCTCAACCAGCGAATGGTACAATGCCTCACTTTCCTGCAACGCCCGGTTAGCCTTGATCTGCTCCTGTTCACTCTGTCGCACCTGGCGGAGGCTGGCGTTCAGCCGCTTGACCGAAAGCCTTTGCAGCCCGGCGATTGTCAGGATGATGATGGAGGAGAGCACAACCTCGCCGCGACTGGTCATGAAACTGCCTGTATTCACGATGATGTGGTTGATTTCGAGTGCGCCGAGGGCGATCACCACGGCGACGATCAATGCGCCAAACACAATAGGTGCGTTCGCCCCCAGCGTCAGGCTGGCAATGATGAGCACGGCCGCATAGGCCAGCATGGCCGCGTCGTGCAAGCCGCCCCCTACAACAAGCAAGTACGTCAGCACGGACCAGATCGAGAGCGGAACGAGCACCCGCGCCGGCCACAGGATGTTCCGTTCGAGAAGAAAAATGCTCAGCAGAACAAATGCGATCAGCGGGAGCAGCGCAAAAACGACATGCGATCGTCCTCCCACAACGCCTTCGGCAATCAAGACGACGATTATCGCCATAAGGGTCACCGTGAGGATGGCCCGGAGCAGGTGAATGGTAGCCTGCCGCTCGTGCTCATTTGGTTCGTGCAGATCAAGCAAACTGCGAATTTGATGAGACATCACAGTTACCTCGCTCCTGGCAAGCAATGCAAGAACGTTTGAATGGTGTGCACGCCGTCGTGCAATAGTCCTTGGGTGGTCGAGAAGCGCGTCAAGTGGAGATCGGGTGCATTGTCTGGCCCTGGGGTCAGGACAGTCTGAATGGGCAGTAACATCAACAGCACAGTGAGAACTACCAGAGGAGACAAGTTTCATCGTGATCCTCACCGATACTTGTGTGGCACAACCCAGTGATGATATTCTATCACACATCGCGCCGCTCGGTGATTCACATTGCCGATGGAGGTTTGTCCGGCAAAAAACGGCATGCAGCACACCGACTATAAACACCATCGTCGTCGGGCGAAATGAGGGTCTCAGCATCCTCACAGCATTGGCTCAACTTGTTCTCAATCGGAACGTGCTATAATCTTGAAAGAAGGAGAAATGCGAGACACCCAATGGCAACCGTTCTCATTGTAGACGATGATCCCAA
>Ga0315268_10008983_pt1 | contig 10398 bp, 6 predicted proteins | sample C1_top_MG_FD_204535 | JGI IMG/M metagenome (GOLD analysis project Ga0315268, IMG submission 204535) | Sediment microbial communities from Yellowstone Lake, YNP, Wyoming, USA - C1_top | ecosystem: Environmental > Aquatic > Freshwater > Lake > Sediment | place: USA: Wyoming | collected 2017-08-01 | reverse complement strand
GACTCGGATCGACCTGGCTGGCCAGGATCTTCAGGACGCTAAGGGAAAGTTCAGTTGGGTCGATGGCTCAAAGACCCTGGTTTTTCCCGAGGTGGAGGCGTCGCTATACGAGGGCCGCTGGAATGCCTCGTGCCTGATCGGTTTTCAAAACAAAGAGTTCGACCTCAACTTGAAGGCGAAGGATATCAGCTTGTCTTCTCTGTCTTCACCTATCGAAGGCAAACTCGACTTCGACCTGAAAGGCAAAGGGCTTCTAGATAATGACTCGGCCAAGGGCATGTTTGAGATTAAAGATCTCAAGTACGCCTCTTTTCCAAGCCTCCAAGCGCGAGGCGGGCTCGAGCTCAGCTATCGAGACAACAAGCTGAACGCTCTGCTCGATGGGAAGCTCGAGCCGGGAGAGAACACATTTTCCCTGGCCTTCACCTACCCCCAGGCCGACAAGTCGTTTTTTCTCAGCGCCAAGGGCCGCTTGGCCAATTTCGACCTCTTCATGCCATGGAAAGGCGCCCTGGGAGAGGCCAATTTCTTGGTCGAAATCCGCGGGACGAAACCTTCTCCTCAGGTCAGCGGAGCGATTGATTTTAAAGGTCCGATCTTTCCCTTTCCGGATTTCGCCCAGGCCCTGACGGATTATACGGGTCTCATTTTCATCCAGAATAACAGGGCCTCGGTCCGGTCGCTCCAGGCCAAGCTCGGCGGCGGCAGCGTCTCTGGATCAGGAGAGATCCGGTTCGGCAAAAGCGGTTTGGAGCTCGTCGACCTCCGGGCCGAGGGCAAGGATATGATACTCTCACTTCTAGAGCGGACGCGCGGCTTGGCCGACGGCTCGTTGCGGCTCCTCCGCGACGATACGCATTTCGCCCTGTCCGGGAATTTTCTGATTAAACAACTCTCCTGGCGAAGGGAGATTTCGGAAAAATTCAGTTTTTCTTCTTCCCCCTATGTCGAATCGAAGAAAGAGCCGAGTGTTTTTGATGATATGGCTTTGGATATCCGGCTGCAGGCCGACGACAATGCCGTTGTCGAAAATTCGATCGGCCGGATCCAAGGGCGGTTCGACCTGACGATTGCCGGGACCGTCAGCTCTCCCATCGTCCTCGGCGATATCGAAGCTTTAAGAGGCGAAGTATATTTCCAGGATCGAACGTTCAGGGTTCTCCGGGCCCGGCTGAGCTTTTTCAATCCCGCTTCGGTCGAACCCTACCTGGATTTCCGGGGCGAGACCTTTCTCAAAGACTATCGCGTCACGTTCTCCCTGAGCGGGCTCGTCGACCGCCTCCGGCCGGAATTTACCTCGTCTCCTCCCTTGCCCCCCGAAGATGTCCTGGCTTTGCTGGCCTTGGGAGAATCCTTTAAAAGAACCTACTCTTATGACACAAGCTCCCAGCTCAGCACGGGATCGCTCCTTTCCTTCCAGATTGCCGAAGACGCCAAGAAACGCGCCGAGAAACTTTTCAGCCTGGACCGCGTCCGGATCGACCCGTTCGTCTTGGGAGCTTCAACGGAAATGACGGCCCGGCTGACGGTGGGTAAAAAAATTTCCAGGGATATCATCCTCTTATACTCGACCAACCTGACGACCCAGAGGGAAGAAATCGTCCGCATGGAATGGGAATTCCGGGACAACTTTTCGCTGGTAGGCCTGCGTGATGAGAGAGGACGCCTAAGCTTTGATGCCAAGATCCGAAAGCGGTTTTAAGGTCTTTTGTCGGGCGTCTTTGATGATGCTCGCCCTAGCCATATCTGCCCAAGCGGCGGGCGAAGATCCATTCCCTACCATCGCCGGAGTTTCGGTCGAGGTGGACGGGGCGGCGGCGGGCCCGGAGATCGCCGCGCTGATTCCCATCTCTGCTGGGGAGCCGTATTCCCTGAAGAAGATCACCAATTCCATCAAGCAGGTCTATCAAACCGGCCTTTTTTCCGATATCCAGGTTCGCAAAGAAGGCCAGGCCGAAGTGCAGTTGAAGTTTCTTCTGACGCGGAAACTCATCACGCGCAATATTTCCTTTCTTGGCGAAAAGGTCCTTTCCCAAAAAAAGTTGAGAGAAAGCCTGTACTCCCTGCGCCCGGAGGGATTTTACTCGATAGAGCGATTGAGCCGGGCTAAGGAGGAGCTCGCCGAGGCCCTGGATAAGGAAGGCTATCTCCATTCGAAAATCTCGGCCAGGGTGGAGCGGGAGCCGAACGCGCCTCTGGTGGACATTGTCTTTGGCGTTTCGCTCAGCCCGCGGTACATCGTCCGGAGCATCGAATTTCCGGGAAACACGGCCATGGCCCTCGGCGATCTTAAGAAATTAATCACGAGCCGAGAAGGACAGCCTTACATCCCCCTGCAACTGGAAGAGGATATGGCCCGGCTCAAAGACCATTTCCTGTCCGCCGGATATCCGCGGGCGGAGGTGGCCCTGGCCGGCCGAACCTTCGACGAGGAAAGCCGCAGCGTGGACCTGTCCGTCCAAGTCGCTCCCAATGAAAAGATCCTTATCACGATCACCGGAGCCAAAGTCCCCGAGGCTCTGGTCCGGCCGATTTGGGAGGAGAAGATTTTCGAGGACTGGGGGCTTCTTCAATCGGAAGCCAAAGTCCTCTCCTTCCTGAGGGGTCAGGGCTTCATCTTTGCCTCCGCCAAGTCCTCAATTGAGAAAGCGGCCGATGAAATCCGGGTGATCCATGAAATCAACCCCGGCAGAAAATACAGGATTTTCGGCCCGGACTTCGAAGGCCTTCACTATTTCACCCCCGCCGAGATCAAGGCCGAGCTCGGCATCGGGCCGGATATCCCTCTGCTGGGCGGCATCGCCGGGGAGAAAGTTTTCGAGATGCCCCGCCAGATTGAGAGTCTCTACCAGACAAAGGGTTTCCATCAGACCCAGGTCGATCTCAATTTCCGGCTCCGCGAGGGCTACATGACGGCGATTTTCCACATTGACGAAGGCCCGCAGCAAAAGATCAGCCGGATAACCATTCAAGGAGCAACACTCTTCAGCGTCGAGACCCTTCGGACTGAGCTCTCGAGCACGGAGGGAGGCCCGTATTTTCAGCCGAGCGTCCAGAAAGACATTGAGCGGCTGGAAAACTTTTTTCTGAACCAGGGCGTCCGCGGCACGAAGGTATCGGCCCGGGTAGAAAAGACCGCGGAACAAGCCTTCGATGTGAGTTTCCTCGTCCAAGAAGGGCAGCGAATCCGGGTCGAAAAAATCGTTGTGGCGGGTAATGTCGTCACCCGCAAGAACACGATCTTGAGGGAGCTGCGGATTCAGGAGGGAGACTGGGCCTCTTCGAGCCGGATCCTGGAAACGCGCAGAAACCTGGAAAGGTTGGGCATTTTCTCCGAGGTGAAACTGGAAGAAGTCTTTGTTTCTCCGGATTCGGAAAACCTGGTGATCGGCTTGCGGGAGGGAGAAAGAAATTATATCGGTCTGGGCGCGGGCTTGGAAACCCGAAACCCGCCCCAGAATGTAGAGTTCTGGAAGAGCGGAATCAGCCCTCGGGGGACGATCGAGTTCATCCGGGGGAACCTCTTCGGCACCGCCTCCCAGTTCAGCTTCGTCACTCAGTTCAGCCTGGTCGAAAAACGCGGCGCTGTCTCCTGGGAACAGCCTTACTTTTTCGGCCTGCCCGTCCAGACGGCGCTCAACGGCTGGCTGGAGCAAGAAGAAAGAACCAGCTACGGTTATGACCAGCGAGGGGCGAGCTTCACCGGCATCAAAACGCTCGGCCATAACTGGATCTCGCTGACCACGCTCCGATGGGCGAGCACAACCTTGACCTTTCTGGACATCGCCGAGTCCGAGGTGGACCGACAGTTCTTCCCATTTTCCACGACATCCATTTCGGAGAGCCTCATCCGTGACCGCCGCGATGACACGTTTAATCCGGAACGGGGATCGTTCCTGAGCCTGGTCGCGGAATGGGCCTATCCGTTGTTTGGGGTCGAGTCGGATTACCTGAAAAGCTTCGTGAAATACCAGCAGTTTTTTCCCATCCTGACGCGGATGAATTTCAGCTTCACGGCCCGGCTGGGATTGGGCTCGGGACGCATGCCCATCCATGAACGTTTTTTCGGGGGTGGCAGCAATTCCTTCCGGGGTGAATCCTTTGACGAGCTCGGCCCCAAGGATGCAAGTTCACAAAAACCGATCGGCGGAAAAGCGCTCCTCATCGTCAATTTCGAACTCCGGTTTCCTCTCTTTTCAACCCTACCGAACCTGGCCGGGGTCATTTTTTACGACAAGGGCAATGTCTTCTACCGGCGAAAAGACTTCCGTTTTCGCGACCTGGAAGATGCCCTCGGGCTGGGCATTCGCTATCGCACGCCTCTCGGACCGCTCCGTCTCGACTTCGGCTGGAACTTGGATCCTCCGACAGGCCGCGCCCAACCTCTTGTTTTCATTACGATCGGCAATATTTTTTAACGATACGCATGAGGACAAAGAAGATTCTCGCCTGGCTTCTAGCCGCTGGTACTCCGCTCCTTGTTTCTTGTACCTCTTCCGCTCAATCCGTGGTCGTGGATTGCATCGTCGGCATCGTGAATACGCGGGTCATTACCCTCACCGACCTCAGGATGGTGGCCGCTTTCGGCGTTTATGCGGCCGAAGAGAAGCCTCAAGGAGCCGACGCTGCCGCCTTTCTGCTGGATAGAATGATCGATCAAAAAGTCGTGATCGATCTGGCAGGGGAGAGGATCCAAGTGGACAAAGTCAGGACGGAGGCCGCCTTCCAGAGCCTCATCGACAGGCTGGGGCCGGAAAAAGCCAAGGCGGAAATGGACACCTTCGGCCTTGCTGTCGACGACCTCAAATCCTATCTCGAAGAAAAGATCATGTGCGAAACGATCATCGCCAACCGATTCATCCAAAGCGCCAGCGTCACCTTAAGGGAAATCGAGGCCTACTATGCCGAGACCTATGTCCCGGCCCAGAAAAAACTGGGCGTCGAACCGCGGCCGATGGTCGAAATGCTCAGCCCGATCGAATCGGAGCTCAAGAAATCCAAGGTTGAATCACAGGTCGCTCTGTGGATTAAAAACCTCCGCAAGCAGGCCGAAGTGGAAATTCGGACGGAGTGCCTGAAAAAATTCAAGGAGATCCCATGACCCGCGTCGCTTTTTTATTTCCCGGCCAGGGGTCGCAGGCTGTCGGCATGGGAAAGCGCTTTTTCGAACAGGCCCCGTTGGCCCGGAACCTTTTCGACCAGGCTGACGAGATTCTCGGCTACAAAATCTCAAAGCTGTGTCTTGAGGGTCCGGAGGAGGAGTTGCGCCTGACGCAGAACACGCAGCCCGCTCTTCTCCTCGTCAGCACCGTTGCCTTTCGGCTGCTCGGGATGAAGCCCGTTCTGGCTGCCGGTCATAGCCTGGGCGAGTATTCGGCGCTCGTCGCCGCCGAATCGCTGCGGTTTGAAGATGCTCTCCGGATCGTACATAGGCGGGGACGGTATATGCAGGAGGCCGTGCCGGTCGGAGAAGGTGCGATGGCTGCCGTTCTCGGCCTGAACTATGACGACTTGATTCGGGCCGTATCCCAGGTTCAAAGCGGCGTTGTCCAGATCGTCAACTGGAACAGCCAGGAACAACTTGTCATCGCCGGCCACAAACAGGCCGTGGAGGATGCTTTAAAGCTCGCCAGGCCGCCCCGTTCGGTTCTGCTGCCCGTCAGCGCCCCCTTTCATTCGTCGCTGATGAAGAGCGCGGAAGAAAGACTGGCTGTAGATTTGGACAGCGTGGAATTCAAGGATCCGGCTTTTCCCATCGTGACCAATGTGGACGCCAAGATTATCCGGACGGGCGCCGAAGCCAGGGACTCTCTGAAGAGACAGGTCAGCCGGCCGGTGCTTTGGTACACGTCCATGGAGGTTCTCGGCGGCGAAGCGATAGAGGCATTTGTCGAACTGGGTGCGGGAAAAGTCCTGGCGGGATTGATCAAAAGGATCGCGCGGCTATGGCCGCGGCCTATTGCGGTCTGGAATGTCGAGGACCCTGACTCTCTCGAGAAAACTCGTCAGTCACTGCTTTGACCGTTCGAAGAGTAGCTGGGGGCCATATTTGATAAAGTATTCGCCCGCCGAATAGATAGCGGAAGCGATCACCAGCCAAAGCCCGATTTCTCCGATGATAGCGAACCTGCCCAGGATTCCTTTGCCCAAGATCAGAAAAGAAATCGTGATCGTCTCCAGGGTCATTTTAATCTTTCCCGGCCAGGAGGCCGGGATGATCACGCCTTTGGAGGCGGCGATGGCCCGCAGGCCGGTGACGGCGATCTCGCGGCCGACAACGATGACCGCCATCCAAGCAGCCACGGCGCGCGTTTGGACAAGGCAGATGAGAGCGGAAGCGATCAGGAGCTTGTCGGCGATCGGGTCCAGAAGCTCTCCCAATGTGGTGATCTTGTCGTGCCGCCGCGCTAAAAACCCGTCCACCGTATCCGTCAGGCAAGCGACCAGAAAAACAAAAAGGGCGGCTCCTTCGTGCCCTTTAAATCCGGAGAGGAGAAAAACGATGAGAAGGGGAACAAGAGCGATCCGGACCAAGGTAAGCCAGTTCGGCACGTTCATGAAAATTCAGATTACACTGCTGAGTTTGGATTGTCAAATCGGCCCGTTGATTGAATCGGATGGAGTTTCTCGGTACAATGGGTCAGCCGTTTTTTGAAGGCGCATTCGGATGAGGATGCTTCGCTCTCGCTGCTCCAGGGCAGGACTTTCTTCTTCTTTGCGGGGGCGCCGCAGCGGAGATTTTCCGGGATCTGATCATTGAAAGAAAAAAGCGCGATCAAATTCAAGGTCCGTGAATACCGGCCGGAGGACGAGGCCCAGCTGTTGGAGCTCGTCAAGGAGCTGGAGGCCGAACTTGCCGAACAGTTTCATACCGTCAGCGTCCAGTCCGGCGTCGAGGATTATCGAACCCGATATCTCAGGCCGGGCAACAAATACAGGACATTCGTGGCGATTGTTGAAAAGAAAGTGGTGGGCTATCTCATGGGATTCCCCTCTCTCGGGGCGCCAGAAATCGACAATATGTACGACGTCCTGCCGGTGGCGCCGGGCTCCGTGCCACCCGAGTTCTATCTCCAAATCACGTTCGTCTCCAAGCCGTTCCGGAACCGAGGGATTTCCAAAGCTCTCCACCTGAAAATTATCGACTATGCCATCCGCCAGGGACACAAGGAAGTCTATGCCTGCATCGCCAAATGGAATCTGCCGGAAATCAAAGTCATCAAATCGCTGAAATTCAATCTTAAAGACCTCGGCTATCGCTACCGGTTGACCTTGAAATTGTGACCCCCCCGGAGCGCCGCCGTTCTCCGCTTGCCTGAGCCGCCGAATCCCCATATAATGCGGGTGGAAGCGCACCGTAACCGTCCATGCGACATAAGGGAAAAACCTACTGGCGAAGGCGCCGGGATAGGCTCCTGCAAAATCATATGCGTCTCGAAGGAAAAATTCTGGATGTGGGGTGCGGCTGGCGGAAATACGGAGGTGAAGCCGTCAGGCTTGATTCGAATCCCGAATGTCATCCCGACGTCGTAGCGGATATCCAGGGCCGGACCTGTCTCGCGGACGCAAGCTTTGACACAATCCTCGCACTCGATGTCCTGGAGCACCTTCGGCATCCCCGCCGGGCGGTCGAAGAGATCGAACGCGTCCTCAAGCCGGGCGGGGTCCTGTATATGACTGTCCCGTTTTGCTTCCCTCGCCACGGTACGGAATATTACCGGTTCAGCGACCTGGCTCTCCGGGACTTGCTCGAAGGCTTCGACATGGAAATCATTCCCGTCCGCAAGAGCAAGTTCTGGAATTTCGTCTGGAACTACTATCCCCAAGACTCGATTGTCGAGGGCTATTTTGTCAAGGCCAGAAAAAGGACCAGCCGGAAACCCTGAAGGCCGAGCATGGTTGAAAAAAAATCCTCGACTCCTATGATGGAGCAGTATTTCCGGATCAGGAAACAATTCCCGGACACGCTCCTTTTTTTTCGCTTGGGCGATTTTTATGAGATGTTCTATGAAGATGCCAAAGTCGGCTCGGGCGTCCTCGAAATCGCCCTGACGTCGCGCCAAAAAGTGCCTATGTGCGGCGTGCCCTACCATGCCGTGAATTCCTACTTGGCCAAGCTTCTCAAGCGCGGATACAAAGTCGCCGTCTGCGAGCAGGTCGAAGACCCCAAAACGGCCAAGGGCGTCGTGAAGCGGGAAATTATCAAGGTCCTGACGCCGGGAACGGCCGTCGAGGTCGATCTCGATAACGCCAAAGAAAATGTTTATATCGCTTCGTTGATGCATACCGAGACGGGCTGGGGATTGGCCTGGATCGACTTGACCACGGGAGAGATGAAGGTCAGCCAACAGGAGGGATCGGAGGTCAAAGCCCTCGCCGACGAGCTCTACCAGGCATCGCCCAAGGAGCTCGTTTTTGCCGAGGGCGATGAGGAATTCGCAGACCGGGCGCTTTTCAAGAGCGACCTGGAAGCTGTGCTCAAGAGTCCGGTTGAGGCCTGGGCCTTCGAGTTGACCCAGGCTAAAAATTACCTCTTGGATCATTTCCGCGTCAAGTCGCTCGCCGGTTTTGGAATTGAAGCCAAACACCTGGCGATCTCCGCGGCGGGAGCGCTGCTGTATTATCTGAAGAAAGTGCGGAAGGACTCTCTGACGCTCGTCCACAAGATTTCTTACAGGCATTCCGCCGACCATATGGTCCTGGACGCCTCCTCCATCCGCAACCTCGAGCTCGTCAGGAATCTCAGGGACGGCCGGGTCGACCACTCCCTCCTGGGCGTCATCGATTTGACCGTCACTCCGATGGGTGGCCGCCTGATGCGGACTCGCCTTCTTCAGCCTCTTCTTGATAGCGCCGAAATCCGGGAGCGCTTGGATGCCGTAGAAGAGTCCGTCAAGAATACAATCGCCCGCCAGGAGATCCGGGAAAGCCTGAAAGGCGTCCTCGATCTCGAGCGCATCGTGGGCAAGATTTCCTTGGCGGCCGCCCACCCCCGCGACCTCGTCGCTCTCAAGAGGTCACTTCTTCCCCTGCCCAAAGTGCTGCCCCTGCTTCAATCTTTCGAGAGCGCGATCCTCGGCGGCATTCGGAATCGCTGGGATGACGCCGCGGACATCGCCGAGCTTCTCGACCGGGCTATCCTCGAAGAGCCGGCCTTCCTGTTGACCGAAGGCGGAATGATCAAGGATGGTTTTCATCCCGAGCTGGATGATCTGCGGCAGGTCAGCCGTTCCGGAAAAACTTTCATCGCCCAACTCGAAAAAAAAGAGCGCGAGCGCACCGGGATCTCTTCGCTCAAGGTTCGCTACAACAAGATTTTCGGCTATTACATCGAGGTGACCAAACCGAATCTGCCCCAAGTCCCTCCCGACTATATCCGCCGGCAGACGCTGGTAAATTCGGAGAGGTTTTTGACTCCCGAGCTCCAGGAATATGAAGAAAAAGTCCTCCACGCCGAAGAGAGGATCGGCGAGCTGGAGTACAAACTGTTCATTGAAGTCCGAGACAAGATCGCCGCCGAGACGTCCAGGCTGCAAAGGATCGCCTCGGATATCGCCGCGCTCGACGTCCCTCTGGCCCTGGCCGAGCTCGCCGCCCGACGGGGCTATTTCCGGCCCGATATCAATAGCGGCGATGCGATCGTCATTAAGAACGGAAGACATCCAGTCATCGAAATAACCAACGAGGAGCCTTTTATACCCAACGATGCCGCCCTGGACAGGGACGAGGATCAAATCCTGATCATCACCGGACCCAACATGGGCGGGAAATCGACCTACCTCCGCCAGGTCGCCCTCATCTCGATTCTGGCCCAGATGGGATCGTTCGTCCCGGCCCAAGAAGCCACTCTCGGAGTCGTGGACCGGATCTTCACGAGGATCGGGGCGATGGATTTTCTCAGCGTCGGACAATCGACGTTCATGGTCGAGATGCTGGAAACGGCGAACATCCTGAACAACGCCACGCCCAAGAGCCTGGTCCTGCTCGATGAGATCGGTCGCGGCACAAGCACCTTCGATGGCCTGAGCATCGCCTGGGCGGTTGCCGAGTACCTCCATGAACAGGGCGACATCCGGGCTAAGACCCTGTTCGCCACCCACTATCACGAGCTGACCGAGCTGGCCCTCACTTTCCCGAGGATCAAGAACTATCACGTCGCCGTCAAAGAGTGGAAAGACGAAGTCGTTTTTTTAAGGAAGATCGTCGCCGGGCCGTCCGACCAGAGCTACGGCATCCATGTGGCCAAGCTGGCCGGCATTCCCCGTTCTGTGATCGAGAGGGCCAAGGAGGTCCTCTTCAACCTGGAGAAGCTGGAGCTCGACGAGACCGGGCTGCCGCGTCTGGCCTACCGGTCGCGCCGGAAGCGGGACAAAGCGCAGCTTCTTCTCTTCGCCGAAG
>Ga0315268_10008981_pt1 | contig 10400 bp, 10 predicted proteins | sample C1_top_MG_FD_204535 | JGI IMG/M metagenome (GOLD analysis project Ga0315268, IMG submission 204535) | Sediment microbial communities from Yellowstone Lake, YNP, Wyoming, USA - C1_top | ecosystem: Environmental > Aquatic > Freshwater > Lake > Sediment | place: USA: Wyoming | collected 2017-08-01 | reverse complement strand
CTCTTGCGCCTGTGAGGAAGCATAACTCTGATTTGGTGACGTCAGACGCAACGTGACTTTCACCATCTTCGGCAACGAGTTGGTTTGATTCCATTCCTCCATCCAACCGTTCGCACGCGAGTCCCAAAATTCCAACAGCAATTCCTTCACGTTCTTGGCGAGCACCAGTGGATGCTCCTTCTCGTCCTCGTCAAATTCCATCAGGATGGGGCTTTGCCGCAGGACCAGTTGCCGCCGTGAATCCTGTCCGCTCTCCACGGAAAAGGTGACCCGCCGCACGTCGAGATCGCCGAACTTGCCGCCGCGCGGAAATGACTTTGGCAACCGCGCCACGAAACTCAGCATCGCCTCGCTGCCATTCTCCGCCACGAACCCGTAGTGCTGCAGATCGGCTGCGAAAGACCGCGACGCCGTGAGCGCCTCCTCGATGGTGTTGATCGCAATCCGCTCCCGCTGGGCTTGCGCCGCCGCTTCCAAACCGGTCTCGGAAGCTCTCAAAATGGCTATCCAACCCGAGTAAATCGCCGTCACCACCAGGCCAAAAATTGCCAGCGCCACAAGAAGTTCGATGAGCGTAAATGCCCCAGTCTGCCAATGTTTCGCGCGCTGCGTCACTTCATCTCCCTCCGTCCCTGCTGCCCGGCGGCGACTCGGGCCGGAACAACAGGATGCTCATCTTCGATTCTACCGCCCCGCCCGACCGCCGCTGCACGATCATGTCCACCTGGAACAAGCGATTCGTCTCGGCCTCATAAATGTCACGTGTCCATTCATAATCCGGATACATGTCGCCGAAATCGCCGGTTTCCAAGCCTTCGGTCAGCTTGTTCGTGAGAGAAAGTTGGGCGGCGACCATGCCGCAGTCCACGGTCTTGCGCTGCAACGCCCGCGCGTTCCGGAGCGAATTCGCCACCAAACCCAAAATCGCAAACATCGCCATGAAAAAAATCCCCAACGCGATCATCACCTCAATCAGCGTGAACGCCTTCGAGTGACTTGAGCCCCGTCGTCGGATTCGTGTCACAGGCCGCCGGTCACTTGTCACGTTGCAGTTCATTGCACGACGTTGTCCACGCTGGTCAAACCTGTCGTCACTTCCAGCGACACTTTCCTCCACTCATTCTTGCTCGAACGCAAAATCAACGTCATCTCGTCGCTCGTGCCATTTGGATAAAATCGGACGCGCGCCCATTCAGAGTCCTTGTACTCCGAGAGGTTGATGTCCAGCATCTCGATGGCGATGTCCTCATCAATCTGCGCACTCGAACTGGAACTCGCCGAGACCGACGGTCTTGCCGCAACGGCTCCCCCTCCGGCTTCAGGCGACGGCGACCCGCCGCCCCCTCCGCCCTCAATCTCCAGCCGGTGTTCCAGTGGGTGAAAAACCACATCCATCGGCGCGCCGCTAAAAATCGCCCGCGCCCGCGCATTTCGACAAACTTCCTCCACGTCGCTCGTGGCTTTGCGCATCCCTTCCTTATTCAAAAGCCTGTAAATGGAAGGGATGCCCATCGCCAGGATCATGCCCATTATGCCCACCACGACCATCACCTCGATGAGCGTGAAGCCAGAGGCGGGTCGAGGGTCGCGGGTCGAGGGTCGAGCGCCTGTATTCTGCGTGCATCGCCCGTGAGCTTCTGGCTCTCGACCCCCGGCTTTCGACTCTCGACTCATCTTCATCAGCGATTTGACCCGATGTTCGAGATCAACTTGAACATCGGCAGCATGACGCTCAACAGCAGAAAACCGACGCCCAACGCCATCACGATGATCAACACCGGCTCGATCAAGTTCATCATCACGCGCAACGCGATGCTCAACTCGCCTTCGTACGTGTCCGCCACATTGCGCAACGCACCCGGCACATCGCCCGTTTCCTCGCCGATTTTTACCAGGTCCACCATGAGTTGTGGGAACACCTTGCTTTGCGCCAGCGGCTGCGCGAGCGTTTTGCCATCCGTCACCGCGTCGCGGGTTTTGGCGATGGCATTCTTTAGCAGGCGATTGGGCATGACTTGCTCGGTGATTTTCAGCGCCGTGAGCACCGGCACGCCGTTTTCCAACAACGTCGAAAGCGTGCGTGCAAACTGGCCGAACAAATTCAATTTAACCACCTTGCCGATCACGGGCAGATCCATCTTCCACTGATCCAGCCGTTCCTGTCCCGCTTCGGTCGCTTGGAACCGTTTGAATAAAATTACCCCGGCTATCACCATCGCAACGCCCAGCCACCAGTAGTGCGTAAAAAAATACCCCACCGCTATGAGCATGCGTGTGGGCAATGGCAGGGTCACGGCGAACCCTTTGAACATTTCCACGAAATGCGGCAGCATGAAATAGATGAAGAACAGGATCAGCCCCACGCCCACACAACAAACCAGGATCGGGTAAATCATGGCGGAAGTCATTTTTCCCTGCACTTCGGCGAACTGTTGAAAATGTGTGGCCATGCGCCGCAACACGTCCACCAGCGCGCCGCTTTGTTCGCCCGCCCGGACCATGTTCACGTAGAGGTCCGAGAAAATCACCGGCTGCTTCGCCATCGCGTCGGAAAGGCTCTGGCCCTCCATCACGTCCTGCTTGAGCTGCTTGCTCACGTCCGACGGAATGCCCTTCGATTCCAGGTGAATCATGCTGCTGAGCGCCACGGTGAGCGGCATGCCCGCCTGGAGCAGATTCGCCAGTTGCTGCGTGAAGGTGGCCAGTTCCTGCAACTTCGGTTTGCGCTTCTTCGTCATCGCCTGCCGCAACGCCGGCGGCAGCATGGCCGTGAACGAATCTTTGCGTGCGACCTTCTCGCTGCTCGCCGCGACCACACCTTTGGCGGCCTCCACCGACACGGGGAAAAGCCCCAGACGCTCAATCTGCGTCAGCGCCGCCGGACGATCGGCGACATCCAGGACGCCCTGCACGACTTCGCCGGAACGTCGCCGCGCTTTGTAAGAAAATTGTGGCATAATCTCGAATCGCTTCTCTTTGATAACCCAAACCGCGCTAAAGTTGCAGGTTGAATGTTGCTGGTTGCAAGCTATGACTGTCGTCAGGCTTCAATCTGCAACCTTTGACTTGGAACTTGCAACCCTCGCTTCGTCCGCTCCGCCCCGCCGATAACCCTGCAAATCCACCGTCACGTGCAAGTAGCCAACTCCCTTGAGCGCCGCCGCCACGCGCGCCGACACCCCGCTCTCCAACAACTTCGGCAATTCCGCCGGCCCAACTTCGATGCGGGCCAGATGAATGACGAGCGACGAGTGAAGCGCGTCGGGATGCGAACCCCCTGTCGTCTGCCACTTGCCACCTGTCACTCCCAGCTCGTGATGCCGCACCCGCACATCGTAGAACCCAAAACCTTTGAGCACCTTTTCCGCCGCCTCGATCATCCGCAACTTCTCCTCCGTCACCGGCTCGCCGTGCGGGATGCGCGAACTCAAACACGCCATCTGCGGCTTGTCCGCCGTCGGCAATCCCAACTGCGCCGACAACTCGCGAATCTCCGCCTTCGTCAACCCAACTTCCTTCAACGGCGCGCGAACTTGAAACTCCTTCGCCGCCTCCGCGCCCGGACGGAAATCGCCAGCGTCACTCGCGTTTTCGCCGTAGGCGATGACCGCAAAACCCTCCGCCTTGGCCAACGCCCCCAACTCCTCAAACAGTTCGTGCTTGCAGAAATAACAGCGGTTGGCGGGGTTCGCGAGGTAGTTCGGATTTTCAAACTCCGACGTGCGCACCACCTCCACGGGAATTCCGAACTGTTCGGCCACCGCCAAGGCTTCCTCCAGTTCACGACGCGGCAAACTCGGCGAATCGGCGATGACCGCCAGCGACTTCGCGCCCAGGACGTCGTGCGCCACGCGCGCCAGAAACACCGAATCCACCCCGCCCGAATACGCCACGAGACACGAGCCATACGAGCGCAGCAATTTGCGCAACGCTTCCAGTTTGTCAGCCACAGTCACGACTTGAGCGTGCCACTTGCCGGAAGACTTGTCGAGCCACGCCTGCCATTCATGCGGACGAAGAACTGCCGGGGGCCGAATGGCGTGCGGGCCAGCAATACCTTGAGGATTTTGCCCCGGCGAAAATCCTTGATCGAAATGCGCCAGTCAGGTTTCCTAACCGTATGGTAGCAACAGCCGTTGTGAAAACCAACCGTGCACGCCCCCGTGCATCCACTGCGGCATAAATAACAATGTTCGGCATCACTACGCGTATGACCCAGTTCATCCATCCTTCTGCGGTCAGCTACAAAGACATTGACCTATCGTGGATGATCGGGCGTGTTGTTACCGAGGTTTCGATCAGCGTGCCAGAGCTTTGGTATTTCTCGTTTGGCCCGGACGTCAGCATCGGAGTCGAGTGTCTTTGGCGCATCGTCGAGCACGGGCGGGTTGGGTTGACGAGTGACGACCACGGACACCAGTTTGGTTTGCCTGCTCCCGTTGATGCGGTTGCACGCAGCACGGATGTGCTTTCAGGGCATCGTGTCACAGCGGTTCAGTTGCGCCCGTTCACAGCGGACTTGGTGATTGAGTTTACAGATGACTTACGGCTAGAGATTATCCCGACGTCATCAGGCTACGAGGCTTGGCAGTTGCGTGCCGCGACGGGCATGTCATACATCGCAGTTGGTGGAGGAGAAGTTAGTAAATGGAAACCATGATGCCTAATACCGAGATAGGCTGCAAATCTCGCTGAAGCTTTTCCAGAATCATCCGCCATGCCGTCCGTCGCCAACGTCACGATTCACGCCAGCCAGTTTCCCGAAAACGTGCGGCGTGACTTGCTCGGATCGCTGCGCTCGCGGCAGGTCAATCACAAGTTTCATTACGACAGCGTCAAGCAGACCCAGAAATGGCTGGCGCTGCATCAGGCGTATTCGCCGTCGCGCAACGACCCCGACGGCACCGCGATTTACAACGCGGCGTTCGCCGCCGCCGTTGCGGCCCACGCGACGCCATCGGCTCACGTCATTGGCTTGGGCTGCGGTGGCGGACAGAAGGACGCGCGGTTGCTCAAGCAACTGGCCGGTTTGGGCAGGCAAATCATTTACACGCCCTGCGACGTGAGCACGGCGATGGTGCTGGTGGCGCGACAGGCGGCGTTGTCCGTGGTCGCGGATGAAAACTGTCTGCCGTTCGTGTGCGACCTCGCTTCCGCCGATGATCTGCCCGGCGTTTTCGCCACCCGCCACCCGTCATCCGTCACGCGTTTGATCACGTTCTTTGGGATGATGCCGAACTTCGAGCCGGACAGCATCCTGCCGAAGCTCGCGAAACTGGTCCGGCCGCACGACCAATTGTTGTTGAGCGCGAATCTGGCCCCCGGTCCGGGCTACGCCGCCGGCGTGCAGCGCATCCTGCCGCAGTATGACAACGAACTGACCCGCGACTGGCTGATGACCTTCCTGCTCGACCTCGGCGTGGACCGCGCAGACGGCGAGTTGCGGTTCGCCATTCAGGAATATCCGCCGGGCGGCGACTTGAAGCGTGTCACGGCGTTGTTCAGCTTTTCAAAACCACGCCGGCTTGAGGTGGAAAACGATCGGTTCGAGTTTTCCGCAGGAGAAACCATCCGGCTGTTCTTCTCGTATCGCCACACGCCCGACCGCGTGCGCCGGTTGTTGGCGCGGCACGGCTTCGAGTTGCGCGAACAGTGGGTCACGGATTCAGGCGAAGAAGGCGTCTTCCTCTGTCGCCGCGCGTAAATTCTTCTCCCCGCCGGCGATGTCGGCGGTCAAAAGACTTTCATCGTTTCCAACACCGCCCTGATGCGCGGCACTTCATGCGTGCGAAACAAGTCCGTCTTGCCCAGCGCCGCGAGCACCGCGAAAAACGGCTCGGCGCAACGCACTTCATCCTGGAAATACTCGAACGCGTGCGGCAGCGCGTGGCAAATCGGGAAACCCAGCGGGCGCAGGCGGAACGTGTTCAGAAAAACGTTCATTTGATGGCGCACGCGCACGGCGCTGTCCTGCAGGTTGCGGTAATAAAAACCGAGGCCGGGGTCCAAAAATATCTTTTCCACGCCGTTGCGCTGCGCGATTTCGATCTGCCGCGCGAAGTAATCGCGCATCATTCCAACCGGGTCGGCGTTGAAATCAAAATCGTCCACTTCGCGCACGTTCTTACCCTGCACGTAGCAGATGATGACCGCCGCGTCATGCGCCGCGACCATGCGGAAAAATTCGTCGCTGCGCTCCGAGCCGGTGAGGTTGAGAATGTTGGCGCCCGCTTCGAGGCACGCGCGGGTTACAACGGGTTCGTAGGTTTCCACCGACACCAGCACACCGCTTTCGCGCAAAGTCTTGATGACCGGAAGCAATTTGGTGTTTTGCCCCGCATCATCCACGCGCGCGGCGTTGGCGAGTGTGGATTCCGCGCCAATGTCCACGATGTCCGCGCCTTGTTCACTCAGCACGCGACCGCGCTGGGCCGCTGCCTCGGTCGTGAGGCAAACGCTTTCGCGATACCACGAATCGGACGACAGATTGATGACGCCCATGATGGCGGGCCGCGAGTTAAAGGCGAAATGGCGGCCGCCGATGGAAAATTCCTTCACGCGGGCCGAGGCGGCGGCGCGATTCTTTTCCAGTAGTTCGGAAAGCTGTTCAAGGTTCAGCATGGCGGGATGTTGGAGTTCAAGCTTTAGCTTGTCGGCATGTTATAGCGCAATTGTGAAGCAGGCTAAAGCCTGAACTCCAACCAAAAAGTGGCGCGCCCGCCGCGATTCGAACGCGGGACCATCTGCTTAGAAGGCTTCTTGGGCACCCCAAAAGGGCCGTGTTTGCTGAACAATTATAGCTCTTTCCTATGGAAGTCAACACCTGCGGTTCCGTGCGGACTCGTGCGGAGGCGAAGTGCTGGCACAAAATGGGCACAAAACTCACTCCATTCTCTCCTACTCCATGACCTTATCAGAAGCCATGTGTGGCTGGTTCTGGCGAACGGAAGGTTGAACTCCTCGATCACATTTTTTGTAAGGCCATAAATCAGGTGCTCAAATTTCTCAAGCTCCTCGCACGGACGATTGCGTGTGCCGATCGTTTGCCGTGTCGTCGTTACCAATCTGGCGGACGGGCATCGGTTGAAAGCATCGATAATTATCAGTTACCAGACCCGCGAACTATTGCAGACTTTGCAGACGGAGAGCACCACCGGCACTTCCACCAGCACGCCCGCGAAGCCCGCCGCAACCAGCGCTGCGCCCACCAGATAAATCCAAAACACGCGTGGCAGTCCTTTTGTTTTCACGTCGCCGGTCTTGATTTCCAAATCGTGCGGACGCGGATAATAGTGGCGCACGGTCAAAACGAGCGTGAGACAAATTACGGTTGGAATCAGCAGCGCGGCAAATGCAAAATGGAAACTCCCGCGCCAGGCCAGTACCGCTGCGACGAGCAGCGGCCCGAACAGCGCGCCGAATTGGTCCATCGCCTCATGCACTCCGAACGCCCAGCCGAAGCCGATTTCGCTGCCGGCGTGCGAGAGCATCGCGTCGCGTGGCGGGTTGCGAATCGCCTTACCGCCCACCGACTCGAAACGAGACGCAAACCGTAACCGGCCAATTCGCCGAGACCAGCGACGATTCCCACGACCGTTGCGCTGGCCGACAGCAGCGCGAGGAACGGACCGTAAACGCTGCGTGCGCCTTCATAAGTGAAATCGGCGAAGAAACTCAAGATGCCGATTGTCAAAAGGAACTTCAGCGCGGCGGACTTTTTCAGCCTTCTTTGCATAGGCTTCCGTTTTAATCGCCCGGAAGTCCATGGATTTTGGCGTGGCCGACGTGGTTGCTGACGTAACGCCGAAATGAATCGTCCATCGCCATGACCTTCGGCCAAAAAAACGGCAGATGTCCGTTCCACGGCGACAATTCGCGTTCGGCTTCTTCGGGAGTTTTCCCGGCGATTGCATAAAGATAAATGGCCGATGCCAGCGCCGAACGATCCGCCCCGCCGTCACAATGAATCAACACGGGCTTGGGCGCATCGCGAAGGATTTGCTCCAGCTTCATCATTTCTGCGTCCGTCAATTCCTGTCGCGCTGAGATTCCAAAATCGTAATGCGCGACATTGAATATTTCCGCCGTCTCCATTTCTCCACGATACCATTCCCGGTCGCGGCTTTCGCCGCGCAGATTCAAAATGCTCTTGATGCCATATTTTTCAATGCAACCGATCAGTGCATTCGTGGACATAACGCCCGCGCGGTAAGCCGCTGTTGGGACAACAACGCGAAGATTGTCGTGGCTCAGGTCACTCCAAATGTAAGCGCCGAGGCAGGTGGTAATGCTGGCAACGATTCCCGCTGAGAATAGAGCGAGTTTCTTTCGGCGGGTCATGTCTGTCTGTGTGGTTGCGCGAATTAAGAGCAATCCGCAGAGCCACGCAACGGCGAGCGTCCACCCGCCCATTATGTCCGATGGATAATGGACGCCGAGGTGGAGTCGCGATATGCCAATGGAGGCCACGTAAATCGAGCCGCAGAAAATGACAGGCCAGCGCCAGCGCGTTTGCCAGGCGATGACCGCAAGTCCAAAGGCGAACGCAAGCGAGACCATCGCGTGTCCGCTGGGAAAGCCAAAGTCTGTTTCGGGTGCGGGAGACTCCCAAAAATGCGGACGGGCTCGATGGAAGGCGGTCCTGGTCAGATACGCAGCGAGCACCGTTCCGATAATGCAGCGCGCGAGGAACTGCGCGTCCTTCCGTCGTTGTGTGACAATCAAGCCAAGTGCCGTCAGTGTCGCTAATATGATGACGGTGCGAACATCCCCGGTTTCCGTGACTGCGACCATGAGCGAGTCCCGGCCCGGCGTGGTGAATTGATGGGCGAAATGAAGGACGGAGTCATCCCAACCCAATCCGTCCCGATTCCACACCGCTTCCGCCAGCCAGCCGAAGCAGAACAACGGCAAGAGCACTCCAAAAACCAACAGAAGCCATCGCTGGGACACGGGCGCGGCCGGGATGGAATTCAGCGGCGGGGAACTCATGGAGTCACCCACGCACTGCGAAAGCGCGGTTCGGCGCGAGTTCGAGAAGCATCCTTGGTTTTCTGTTCGGCGCTGTCGTCGCTCAACAACTGGAAATTCCGAAGTCCTTTGTCCGGGTAAATGATGATGGCTTCAGGGTTGAGACCTTTCAACGACACCTGCTTCATGGGCAGCGGAGTCGCGACCCCGCCCGGCCAACGGAAGAGTTTGGACGTGCCCCCGGCGTTGTAAGGTCCGGCGATGATGATGAATTCTCCCTGCCATGAAGAAATGTCGCGAATGCCAAGCCCGCCCAGGTCCAATTGAATTGGCGCTCCAAGTTGGGCGTGTGCGCCGGTAATCACCTCGTCTGGATTCAGCAACGGAACGAGCAACGCGCGGCCCTTGGGAACTGGATTGCGAAAACCGATGAGCAGATGGCCATCGGGCATTGCGGCGAGTCCTTCAATCGCCAACCCGCCGGCGCTCTTCGGCTCGCGCGCGCCCGCGACAGCCAAGCCGAATTTCTTCAACTGCTGTGCGGCGCTCAAATCATCCAGCAGGTCTTTGTAGAGCTTGCCCACGGGAACAAGTTGAATGCCGTGTTCGTTTGTGTGGATGTCCGTCGTGAAAAACCGGTGACGGCTCTCGCGCTCTTTGCCGCTCTTGTTGCGGCCATGAGAAGTAATCCAATATAAGCGATTGCCAATGCGCGCAGCGGCTTCGATGTCCGTTTCCGGCGAACGCGAGTCAACCTCCAGAAATGAAGCAAGGTCCATGGATTGCACAGGTTCTCCGCCGCGTTCACGATGGTAAATGAGGATCACGCTGTCCTCGTCGCTGGCATTGGCGAAGAAGTTCGAGTCAATTGCCACCGCAGCAGAACCATCCATTGCGCCGGAATAGACCAGCGGCGCTGGCATGTTGGTTTGCGCTTGAACGACTGATATTGTCGCGCAGACCAGCAGCAGAGCCCTCAACGTTAAAACAATCGCCGTCATATCAATCTGGTTTGGTGCAATGAAATCATTTCCACGCCAACACCACCGCGCCCGCCACCACGAGACCGCCACCCACCCACTGCTGCCAAGTCAACCTTTCGTGTAGGAACAAAGCCGCCAAGGCGATGACAAAAACAACGCTCAATTTGTCCACCGGCGCGACGCGCGAAGCCTCGCCAAGCTGGAGCGCTCGAAAATAACACAGCCATGACAGACCGGTCGCCAGCCCGGAGAGCGCGAGAAAAAGCCAGGTGCGGCGGGACAATTCAAATACGGCGGTGGGTTTGCTTGTGACGAAGGCAATGCCCCAGGCAAACACCAGCACCACCGTTGTGCGGATGGCCGTGGCGAGATTGGAATTGACGCCGGCCACGCCAACTTTCGCCAGAATCGCGGTCACCCCGGCGAAAAATGCGGACAATAAAGCCC
>Ga0315268_10008980_pt1 | contig 10401 bp, 9 predicted proteins | sample C1_top_MG_FD_204535 | JGI IMG/M metagenome (GOLD analysis project Ga0315268, IMG submission 204535) | Sediment microbial communities from Yellowstone Lake, YNP, Wyoming, USA - C1_top | ecosystem: Environmental > Aquatic > Freshwater > Lake > Sediment | place: USA: Wyoming | collected 2017-08-01 | reverse complement strand
AGCAGGACCTCCGGCTCATGCTGGTGCCCAAGGACCCGCGGGACGACAAGAACATCTTCCTCGAGATCCGGGCGGGCGCAGGCGGAGACGAGGCAGGCCTCTTCGCGGCCGAGCTCTTCCGTATGTACTCGCGCTATGCCGAGAAAAAACGCTGGAAGCTCACGCTGTTGGACATGAGCACGACCGGCGTCGGCGGCGCCAAGGAGATCGTCGCCCAGATCCAGGGTAAGGGCGTGTTCAGCAAGCTCAAGTACGACAGCGGCGTGCACCGGGTCCAGCGCGTACCGGCCACCGAGTCCAGCGGCAGGATCCACACTTCGACGGTCACCGTGGCAGTGATCCCCGAGGCCGAGGACGTTGACGTCCAGATCGAGCAGAAGGACCTCCGCATCGACACCTATTGTTCCTCGGGGCCCGGCGGGCAGAGCGTGAACACCACGTACTCGGCCGTCCGCATCACCCACATCCCGACAGGCGAAGTAGTCGCCTGCCAGGACGAACGGTCCCAGCTCAAGAACCGCAATAAGGCCATGAAGATCCTGATGTCACGTCTCCTGGAAAAGGAGCGTGCCCGGCAGGACGCCGAGGCCGCCAAGGACCGCAAGGCGCAGGTCGGCTCCGGCGACCGGAGCGAAAAGATCCGGACCTACAACTTCCCCCAGAGTCGGGTCACGGACCACCGTGTCGGGATCTCGCTCTACAAGATCGACGCGGTCATGGACGGTGATATCGACGAATTTATCGACGCCCTGGCAGCCCATGACAATGCTGAGAGATTAAAAAATCTTTAGAAGGTATGAGGGAATGAACGTAAGAAGGTAAGAAGTCTATGCATGCAGAATCGAATCATCTCTTACCCTCGTACCTTCTGCTCTTCCTTCCTTCGGTACTTCAGTGACGACCCTCGCCGAAGCGATACAGAAGGCCGCAGATAGCCTGTCGGCGCAGAACATACCGGACGCGCGGCTTGATGCCGAACTTCTGCTTCGCCATGCGCTCGGGAAGGACCGGGCCTGGATCCTCGTCCACATGCAAGACCGGCTGGACGATGACGGGCAGTGCTCCTTCGAGCGAAGCATTGAACGGCGCAAACTCCGGGAACCGATCCAGCACATCACCGGCAGCCAGGAATTCTGGGGCCTGCCGTTCACGGTCACTCGGGATGTGCTGATCCCCCGTCCGGAAACAGAGTTCGTTGTTGAAGCTGCGTTGACGGCTGTCAGCAGGAATAGCACGCCGGTCATCGTGGATCTCTGCACCGGTTCCGGATGCATTGCCATATGTCTTGCGAAGGAACTGGCGAAGGCCCTGGTCTTCGCGACAGACCGGTCGGACCGGGCGCTGCATGTCGCCCAGGAAAACGCCCGGCTGAACGGTGTTGCCGATCGTATCAGGTTCCTTGAGGGAGACCTCTTCGGGCCTCTGGAGGAATTGGACCTCCTGGGCAGGATCGATTGTATCGTCGCGAATCCGCCTTATGTTCGTGCAAGCGACCTCGCAGCGCTCCAGCCGGAAGTGAAGGATTTCGAACCCGCGATGGCGCTCGTCGCCGGGCCGGAAGGCACCGAGATCGCGGAGAGGATCATCCTTCAGGCGCCGGAGTACTTGAGGCCAGGCGGGGCGCTCATTATGGAGATGGGCGTCGGGCAAGCTGAAGTGCTCAAGAATATCATCGAAGAGATGCGCCAGTTCGGACCCGTCGGGATCGTGAAGGACCTGGCGGGGATCGAACGAGTCATTACAGCGAAACGAATATAATTCTGTAACCACAGATGAACACAGATAAAGGCAATGCGGATTTAAGTCTGACAGCTTTTTATTCGGCTATGTTCCGGTTTTGACATCATCAGTGTTAATCTGTGGTTCCAAAGGTCTTTATGAAATCAATCATCATCAACGGCGGGAAAAAGCTCCACGGCGAGGTCGCCATCAGCGGCGCGAAGAACGCGGCGCTTCCCATCATCGCGGCGGGCCTCCTGTGCGAAGGCGTGCACAAGATCGCCAACGTGCCAACGCTCGTGGACGTCACGACGTTCGGCAAGATCCTCAGGAATATGGGGGTGTCCTTCGAGCTGAACGACCACAGTGTCGTTCTGGATTCCTCGAAACTGAGCAGCCCCGAAGCGCCCTATGACCTCGTTCGGACCATGCGTGCGTCGGTCCTCGTGCTCGGCCCGCTTGTGGCCCGTTTCGGCAAGGCGCGCGTCTCCCTGCCCGGCGGCTGCGCCATCGGCGCCCGGCCCGTGAACCTCCACACCATGGGACTTGAGAAGCTCGGCGCCAAGGTGGAGATCGAGCATGGCTACGTTGTGGCCAGCGCGAAACGGCTTCGGGGAGCGCATATCTATTTTGACACCGTGACCGTGACCGGCACGGAAAACCTCATGATGGCGGCAAGCCTCGCCGAGGGTGAGACCATCCTGGAGAACGCGGCCCGCGAGCCCGAGGTCGTGGACCTGGCCCAGGCCCTCATCGGGATGGGCGCGAAGATCGACGGTGCCGGTACCGATGTTATCAGGATACAGGGAGTTCAGAACCTTCGCCCCCTGGACTACACCGTTCTGCCGGACCGCATTGAGACCGGGACGTTCGTGATCGCCGCGGCCATCACCGGCGGCACCATCACGATCAATAAGTGCAACCCTGCTCATCTCGACGCATTGCTCGCCAAGGTAGGAGAGGCAGGTGCGAAGATCACGATCGGCGACGGGACAATCACAGTACACGGTCAGAAAAAGATCAGGCCGGTGAACATCAAGACCCTGCCCCATCCGGGATTCCCCACGGACATGCAGGCGCAGTTCATGAGCCTCATGGCCCTGGCCGAAGGCACCAGCGTCATCAACGAGACCATCTTTGAGAACCGGTTCACCCACGTGGCCGAGCTCCGACGCATGGGCGCAGATATCGTGGTCGAAGGCAGAAGCGCCGTGGTCAAGGGTGTGCCCAAGCTTTCGGCTGCTCCCGTCATGGCAACGGACCTCCGGGCAAGCGCGTCGCTCATCCTCGCGGGCATGGCGGCGGAGGGTCAAACGGTCATATCGCGCATCTATCATCTTGACCGGGGATATGATAATATCGAACAGAAGCTTTCGGTATTGGGGGCTGACATCAAAAGAGTCTGACAGAAGGATTTCAACGCAGATGACGGCCGACAACATATGAATTACGCTGTTAAGTCAGAATCCTTTTATCATATTTTGTCATAAGCAATCAGCATTGATCAGCGTTGAATGTTTTTTTCTCCGTGTCTCCGTGCCTCCGTGGCGGATTTTTGAGGTTTTTATGAAGATCATCGATTCACAACAAAAGGACATCGTCGCCGAGCTGAAGCGGATCATCGATCGCGGCGAAACAGCCACCGAAGAAGCGGCGCAGACGGTCAAGGAGATCGTGGAGCGCGTGCGCAAGGAAGGCGACCCGGCGGTCCTGGCCTATACGGAGAAGTTCGACCGCGTGAGCCTCACGCTCAAGAACGTCAGGGTCACGCCCGAGGAGATCAAGGACGCCTATAGCCGGGTGGAACCGAAGAAGGTGGACGCCCTGAAGCTCGCTGCGGCGAACATCAGGTCCTTTCATGAGAAGCAAAAGCTTTCCTCGTGGGTGAGCCAGGAGGCAAACGGCGTCATCCTCGGCCAGCTTGCGCGGCCGCTCCGGAGCGTTGGCGTATATGTTCCCGGCGGTAAGGCGGTCTACCCTTCGTCGGTGCTGATGAACGTCATCCCGGCGCGGGTCGCGGGCGTGGAGCAGATCGTCATGTGTTCGCCCGTCCCCGGCGGCGTGCTGAACCCCTACATCCTCGTCGCCGCTGATATTGCCGGTGTCTCGGAGATCTACAAGATCGGCGGCGCTCAGGCAGTTGCCGCCATGGCCTACGGCACTGCCACGATCCCCAAGGTGGACAAGATCGTGGGCCCCGGGAACATCTATGTGGCGACCGCGAAACGCTACGTCTTCGGCCAGGTGGACATCGACATGATCGCCGGTCCAAGCGAAGTGCTTGTCATTGCCGACGACTCAGCCGATCCCTCCTTCGTGGCTGCCGATCTCCTGTCTCAGGCGGAGCATGATGAACTTGCCTCGGCCATCCTCGTCACCCCTTCCCGCAGCATCGCGGAAAAGGTCAATGCCGAGGTTGAGCGTCAGATAGCGACCCTCACGCGGAAAGAGATCGCATTTAAGGCCATCGAACGCTTCGGCGTCATCGTGCTGGTGAAGGACCTGGCCGAAGCAGCCGATGTTTCGAACTCCATCGCGCCCGAGCACCTCGAGCTTTCGGTCGAGAAGCCCTTCGAGCTCCTTGCGTTGATCAAGAACGCGGGCGCCATATTTCTCGGCCACTTCACACCCGAGTCGGTGGGTGATTATGTCGCCGGTCCGAACCATGTACTGCCTACCGGTGGAACGGCGCGGTTCTTCTCACCCTTGTCCACGGACGATTTCATGAAAAAGTCGAGCCTCATCTTCTATACCAAGGAAGGGCTCGACAAGGTCGGCGATGCGGTCATGCAGATCGCCGATGTGGAAGGGCTGGAAGCGCACGGAAATACGATCAGAGTTCGAATGTCCAAGAAATAATAAGCTTAAAGGGGAAATGGGGACACGAACAACGGCGAAATGGGGATAAAAGATTCTGACGTACTCTCCCTTTCGCCGTTTCCTTCCCCCCTTTCTCCCCTATAGATTTTTCTGTTCTGAGAAGGAGAATACTATGGCTACAAGAACCAAAAAGAAACCAGCCGCACCTGCCGCTTCAAACCAAAAGCTTAAGCTCGGTTTGCCCAAAGGCAGCCTGCAGGAGGCGACCTTCAAGCTCTTCGGCAAGGCCGGCTACCGCATCCAGGTGAGCTCGCGAAGCTATTATCCGTCGATCGACGATGCTGACATCGAGTGCATCATGGTCCGCGCCCAGGAGATGGCCCGGTACGTGGACAACGGCATCTTCGACGTGGGCCTCACGGGCAAGGACTGGATCCTGGAGCAAAACGCAGATGTGGTCGAAGTGGCCGAACTCCGTTACGCCAAGGGCGGGCTCAACCCGGTGCGCTGGGTTGTTGCCGTACCCGAGGACTCTCCCATCAAGACCTTGAAGGACCTGAAGGGCAAGCGCATCGCCACAGAGCTCGTCGGCTATACGAAACGGTACCTGAAGTCGAAGGGCGTCACCGCGGACATCGAGTTCTCCTGGGGCGCCACGGAAGTAAAGCCGCCGAAGCTCGCCGACGCCATCGTGGAACTGACCGAGACAGGCAGTTCGCTCAAGGCGAACAAGCTCAGGATCGTTGAGACCATGCTTGAATCCACGACGCGGTTCATCGCCAACAAGAAAGCCTGGCAGGACCCGTGGAAACGGAAAAAGATCGAGAACATGGCGATGCTGCTGCAGGGCGCATTGGCTGCCGAGGAAAAGGTGGGCCTCAAGATGAACGTACCGAAGAAGGCGCTCAACGAGATCTGCAGCATCCTTCCCGCCATGCACTCACCCACGATATCGCACCAGACCGATCCAGCGTGGGTAAGCCTCGAGGTCATGTTGGATGAAAAGCAGGCCAGGAGCCTCATCCCCCGTCTCAAACGCAGGGGCGCCTCGGGGATCATCGAATATCCCCTGAATAAAGTGATCCCATAAAATCTGAAAGGCGGCCTTTATGGCCGCCTTTTTTCTTTCCCGCACACTCCAGCAAAGCTCCCCTCTACAACGCCAGCACTACCTACCGGAAGCACAGCATTATTTCCCCCTTGACAAACATTGTTACATCTGTTACATTGATATCAAGAGTTACACTGGAGGTGCCCCATGAAGACCTTGTTCGAGCGTACGGAAGACCTGATGGCTGAAGTGGCAATGGCAGAGGAAGGGACGAGCCTTGGAACGATACAGGACGAAGCCTGCGACCCTTTCAGGGAAACCATCGAAGAGAATCTGATCGAGATCGCGTTCGCCGAAGCGGCTGACTACGATGATATCCATACCGCGATCATAATGGAGCACCTGCAGCACTGCAAGGCAGCGTAAAATCATGACCAGGACCACTGCACAGGAATGGCTGCTCATCTTCTACAGCATTCCCTCCCACCCCGTGAGCGGCAGGATGAGGATATGGCGCAAGATCGCGAAGGCTGGCGCAGTCCAGCTCAAGGGAGCGGTCTACATCCTTCCGGCAAGCGATGAGCACGAAGAGCTTTTCCAGTGGATCATCGGCGAGGTGAAATCCATCGGTGGTGACGGTTCCTTCGTACGCACCTCTCGGATCGAGACACTTTCCGATGCTAACGTGCGAAACCTTTTCAATACACAGAGGGATGCGGAATACCGGAAGCTGGACAAGGTCCTGGATGGACTGGAACGGAAGGTCCAGAGCGCGCGTAAGGGTGCGGTGGCCGGCGTCCGGGATAGCGTTTCCGGCCCACTCGCAGAGATCCGCAAGATACGCGATGAAATACAGGGCCGTGATTTCTTCAATGCCCTGCTCGGCAGGGAAACGGACAAACGCTTACAGTCGCTTGAATCGTCGCTCAGAGGCCTTCAGGAGCCCGATACGGCAAAGCCGGCGCCCCTTGCTAGAAAAGACCTGAAAGCATACCGCCGCAAGGTCTGGGTGACGCGCAAGCGGCCATTCATCGATCGCATGGCCGCTGCATGGCTGATCCGCCGTTTTCTGGACCCTGATGCGACGTTCCGGTTCATCAATGAGAAGGAACGCGAACAGCTCGCAGCGGGAGAGGTCGCCTTCGACATGCAGGGCGGCGAGTTCACCCACCATGGAGACCTTTGCACCTTCGAGGTCATGGTTCGGTCGTTCGGCATCAAAGATAAGGCTGTCCGTAAGATCGCCGAGATCGTGCATGATCTTGACCTCAAGGACGACAAGTACGGCAATGCTGCAGGGAGCGGCATCGAAGAGGTATTGACCGGCATCAGAAAAACGGCAAAGGATGATGCCGACATGATAGAAAAGGGTATTGCCGTGTTCGAAATGATGTACCAGTCGCGGACTTGATCCTTGATCCGGACAATAAGATAAAAGAGTCCTTCAACGCAGAAAAGATTATGAAAATAACTATGATTGGCGCTGTAAGACCAAAGCATCTACATGGTTTTCTTCATAAGAATTTCAGCGAAAATCTGCGTTGAATTCTTGCCATTTTGATTTGAACTTTATTCCTAAGCTAGCTAACTAGGGAGGCCCGCTCCATGCCTGACAACACTATTCCCCTTCGCGAATCCTTCCGTTATTGGCTCAAGTTGGGATTCATCAGCTTCGGCGGCCCCACCGGCCAGATCGCCATGATGCACAAAGACCTGGTCGAGAAGAAAAAGTGGATCGCCGAAGACCATTTTCTCCAAGCGCTGAACTTCTGCATGATCCTGCCGGGCCCCGAGGCGCAACAACTCGCAACCTACATCGGCTGGCTGCTGAACGGCAAATGGGGCGGCATCATCGCGGGAGGCCTGTTCGTTCTTCCTTCCATCTTCATCCTCTGGCTGTTCGCCTGGCTCTATGCCTCGCTCGGCACCGTGCCGTCGGTCGCGGCGCTTTTTTATGGATTAAAACCGGCGGTCGTCGCGATCGTGCTTGAAGCCGTGCTGCGCATCGGGAAAAAGTCACTCAAGACAGGATTCCTCTACTCCCTCGCCGCGGCGGCATTCATCGGGATCTATGTCTTCAACATCCCCTTCCCGATCATCGTACTGTCCGCGGGATTGATTGGATATGTTTCCGGAACGCGCGCTCCGGGGTTGTTCCCGAAGACCGCTGAGGGAAAGTCCTCTCCACAAGCGGGCTCACCTGTAGCAGAAAAGGCCGCCGAGGGCAGGAGCAGGGGCTGGAAACGATTTGCTATCGTGCTCATGGTCTTCTTAGTTCTCTGGGCGCTGCCGATCGTGCTGCTCGGCCTATGGCGGGGCTGGAACGACACGTTCATCGATATCGGGATCCTGTTCAGCAAGGCCGCGGTCGTGACCTTCGGCGGCGCGTACGCCGTGCTCGGCTACATCAGCCAAGAGGCTGTGAGCCACTATCACTGGATCATGCCTGAACAAATGATGGATGGATTGGGTCTCGCGGAGACCACGCCCGGCCCGCTTATCATGGTGAACCAGTTCGTGGGATATCTTGCCGGATACTACCACGCTCAAGGGCTTTCGCCCGCTCTCGGCGGGGCGATCGGCGGGCTGCTCACCACCTGGGTGACCTTCATCCCATCGTTCATGATGATCTTCCTGCTGGCGCCGTACATCGAGACGCTCAGGAAGAATAGAAAGCTCGGGACCGCGCTGTCCGCCATCACCGCGTCGGTCGTCGGCGTTGTGCTGAACCTTGCCGTGATCTTCACCCATCACACCCTGGTCCCCGATGCCGGGGGCTTCGACTGGTACGCGCTCGTGGCATCGTTTGTCGCCTTCGTCGGCATGCAGCGGTTCAACTGGGGCATGGTTCCGGTGATCACAGGCTCTGCGGTTGCGGGATTTGCATGGAAGATACTGATCTGATATAAAGGAGAAGACCATGAAATGGATCACCCGCGAGAACGTCAAAGTCGACCGCGTCGCCTGCCCGTGGCTCATCAAGAAGTTCGTGGACAAGGACGCGGAGTTTCATTTCGTACCCGCTGACAAGGTTCAGACCGAAGCCGACCGGCTGAAGGCGATCCCCTTCGATGTCCCGAACGCTGAGCTGGGCCACCACGGTAAGGAGTGCTCCTTTGATGCGATCGTCAAGAAATACGGTTTATCGAATGATCCCGCGCTCGCGCTCCTTACCCGGATCGTGAACGGAGCTGACACGGACAACAGCCTTCATCATCAGCCTGAAGGTCCGGGGCTGAACGCGATAGCCGAAGGATTTCGCCATCTGGGATTTAAGGACGACCATGCGATCAACGCCGCGGAATGGATCGTATATGACGCGCTTTATGCCTACTGCAAAGAAATGACCGCGAAAGAAAAACACCATGGCGCGTTTGCAGCGTAATGTCGTTCTGTTGTTCACGGCCAGGAGCGTCCGCCTCTTCGCCTACGGAGCGCTATCGGTCATCCTCGCCCTGTACCTGCATGAAGTCGGCCTGAGCGGCTCGTCCATCGGCCTGCTCTTTACGCTCACCCTTGCGGGCGATGCCGGAGTCTCGCTCTGGATCACGACAACAGCCGACCGGATCGGCAGGAAGCGGATGCTGCTGCTCGGCGCGGCGCTCATGGTCATGGCGGGCATTGTGTTCGGCGTGACCGGGAATATCATCCTGCTCATGATCGCCGGGGTCATCGGCGTGATCAGCCCGAGCGGGAACGAGATCGGCCCGTTCCTGTCGCTCGAACAGGCGGCGCTTTCCCAGCTTCTTCCGTCTGAGCAGCGCACGAAAGCATTCGCCTGGTACAATCTCACGGGTTCTCTGGCAGCCGCCGCCGGCGCCCTTGCCGGAGGATTCCTGTCACAAGGTCTGAAGCACGCCGGATATGCTGATCTGGATTCGTACCGCGCGGTGATCTTCGGTTATGCGGCCTGCGGGCTTCTGCTGATCGCCCTCTTCCTTTTTCTATCACCCGAGGTGGAGGCAGCGGCAACGGTCCCCACTAAAGAACGCGTGCTCGGATTGCACAAATCCAAGGGCGTGGTGATGAGGCTTTCGGCGCTCTTCGCGCTCGATGCCTTTGCCGGCGGATTCGTGATCCAGAGCATGGTGGCCTACTGGTTCCACATCAAGTTCGGCCTTGATGCCGGTGTTCTGGGCAGCATATTTTTCGGAGCGAACATCCTGGCGGGCGTATCCGCGCTTCTCGCGGTACCGCTCGCGAATCGCATCGGACTTATCAGCACCATGGTTTACACGCACATCCCCTCGAACGTGCTCCTCTGCCTCGTGCCGTTCATGCCGACCGCGGGATCTGCCATTGTCGTATTGCTGCTCCGGTTCAGCATCTCGCAGATGGACGTGCCGACGCGCCAGTCCTACACCATGGCGGTCGTCGCCCCCGATGAGCGTTCCGCGGCGTCGGGTGTGACGGCCATTGCCCGTTCGATCGGGGCGTCTGTCTCGCCGGCGCTTGCAGGCGTTCTTCTCGCCTCCCCGGCTCTGCTGGGCGCACCCTTCCTTGTTGCCGGCGGACTTAAGATCGTCTACGACCTGCTTCTGTACCGAAGCTTCCGCAAGGCCGACATCAAAGCCTGAATCCTGATCAGCAGTATCGTGTATAACGCGGCATCGGGATTTTCCCCTTGTACCTCCCATTCCTTTCCTGTATATTATCGAAAATGTCGACAAAAACGAACAAAACTAAGCAAATCATCACTCTCGTCCGGCCCGCTATCCGCGGCCTCGCAGCCTACCACATCGACGAGACCTCCGTTCGCGTGAAGCTCGACGCTATGGAGAATCCCTTCCTTCTGCCGGATAAGATACGAA
>Ga0315268_10008979_pt1 | contig 10401 bp, 10 predicted proteins | sample C1_top_MG_FD_204535 | JGI IMG/M metagenome (GOLD analysis project Ga0315268, IMG submission 204535) | Sediment microbial communities from Yellowstone Lake, YNP, Wyoming, USA - C1_top | ecosystem: Environmental > Aquatic > Freshwater > Lake > Sediment | place: USA: Wyoming | collected 2017-08-01 | reverse complement strand
CCGCTGCCACCGGGTTGACGCTGGCGTCGGCCGCCAACAGCTCGATCGTGACGGGCTTCTTGGCGCGCGGGGGCAGCCACCCGGCCGCGGTCTTCGTCCAGCCGGCGGCGCGCAGGCCGAGCGTCGCCGCCTTCCGGTCGTACGCCACGGCCGGCGTGGCCTTCGGGTCGTACGCCCACGACGACGGCGGGATCGGCGTGTCCGCCCGCTGCCCGAACCCGGACAGGAGGGCCGTGATGAGCGTGTCCCGATCGACGGCCGCGAGGAGCGCCGTCCGGACCCGTGCGTCGCCGAACGGCCCGGCTCCCGGCCGCAGGTTGAGGTAGATGCCGGTCAGGGTCGTCCCGGGGTAGGCGATCCCACGCGTCGCGGGTTGCGTCGCCAGTGCCGCGGCGGTGGCCGGCGGGAGGCCGGAGACGGCGTCCACGTCGCCCGCCCGGTATGCCGCCACGGCCTCATCGGGTCCCGGATAGAAACGCAGCTCCAGGCCGGCCAGCCGTGGATTGTCGGGCGTGACCGCGCCCGGGCCAAGCGTGGCGAGCGGTCCGGACCCGGGGTCGAGCGGCGTGAGAACCGGGACGAGGAAGGCGGCATCGGCGGTCAGGTCCGTCAGCGCGAACGGCCCGTTGCCAACCGGGCGTGTCGAGAAGGGCGCGTTGGCAAGATCCGCCACGGGCACGTTGGCGAGCAGGTGGGCGGGCAGGAGTGGCTGGGCTGCCGCCTGGAGAAAGCCGCCGAGTGGGACCGCCAGGTCGAACTGGACGGTGGCCGCGTCGATCGCGGTCGCGGTGACGCCCTGCCAGCCCGCGGCGAGCGGGCCTGTGTAGGCCGGATCCTGGAGGACGTGCACGGTGTAGACCACGTCGTCGCTCGTCACCGGGACGCCGTCCTGCCAGAAGGCGTCCGCCCGAAGCCGGAACGTCCAGCGGGTTCCCTTGGCATCCATCGTCCAGCTCGCGGCAAGATCTGCCACGGGTCGCCCGTCCGCGCCCGAGCGAACCAGGCCGCGGAAGAGCAGCGCCACGAGGTCGCGGTCCGCCTGGGTCCGCGCGGTGACCGGGTTGACCGAGCTGGGGAGGCCGACCACCGCCTCCCGGTGGATCACGACCGCGGCGGCCGTCGGCGTGGGAAGCGGCGCGACGACCGGCGCGAATGCCGGCGCGGCGATGGCTGCGCCGAGCGCGCCGAGGACCAGGACGAGGACCAGGACGAACGCGCCGTCTCGACGGCTCACGAAGCGGCTGGCGGCGTGCCGGGCCTACGCGACCTTGGCCGGGGCGAAGACGTAGCTGGCCAGCGAAAAGACGGCGAACAGGATGGCGAGCATGATCGTGAACTGCCACAACCGTCGCTCGACGCCGCGCCGGCTCCGGTAGACCGCCGAGTCACCGCCGAAGGCCGCGGACAGCCCGGTCCCGCGTGCCTGGAGCAGCACGGAGGCGATCAGGCCGATGCTGACGATGATCTGGCCGACGGCCAGGAACGTGTTCATTCTGGGGAGATCCTCCAAGGGACGGGCCGCGGGCGATGGTAGCACAGGGGGCGCCCATCGCCTTCCGTCGCGCTGCGCGCCGCGCGGCGCGAGGTCAGCCCGCCGGCCTTGCGGCTCCCTGCGCGGCCACTGCGGCCGCCGCCGCGGCAACCCGCGCCGGATCGCCGAGATACCGCGAGCCGACCGGGCGGAGCGCATCGTCAAGCTCGTAGACCAGCGGCACGCCGGTCGGGATGTTGAGCCCCACGATCTCCTCGTCGGGGATCCGGTCCAGGTACTTCACGAGCGCCCGAAGGCTGTTGCCGTGAGCGGCGACGAGGACCCGCTTCCCGGCCCGCAGGTCCGGCGCGATCGCCGACTCCCAGTACGGCAGGAACCGGGCCACCGTGTCCTTCAGCGACTCGGCACGGGGCACGTCGGCATCTGCGAGGTCGGCGTAGCGCGGGTCGCGGCCGGGGAATCGCTCGTCGTCATCGGCCAGCGCCGGCGGCGGCACGTCGTAGCTCCGGCGCCACAGCTTCACCTGCGCCTCGCCGAACTGGACGGCCATCTCCGCCTTGTTGAGCCCCTGCAGGGCGCCGTAGTGCCGTTCGTTGAGGCGCCAGCTGTTGAGGACCGGACACCACATCTGGTCGAGCTCGTCAAGCGCGATCCAGAGGGTGCGGATGGCCCGCTTCAGCACGGATGTGTGCGCGACGTCGAACCGGAACGACTCCGCGCGGAGGAGCCGCCCGGATTCGTGCGCTTCGTCGAGGCCCGTCTCCGACAGGTCGACGTCGGTCCATCCCGTGAACCGGTTCTCCTTGTTCCAGGTGCTCTCGCCATGGCGCAGGAGCACGAGCGTGGGCATCGGACAGCTCCTTGTCGCGATGGTCAGGCGACGGCGCGACGCGCCGCGGCGGTCACTGCCGCGCGGGCGACCATGCCGGCCATCTCGTCGGGCTTGAGGGACGCGCCCCCGACCAGCGCGCCGTCGATCGAGGGCTCGGCAAGGAACTCGCCAATGCTCGCGCTGGTGCACGACCCGCCGTAGAGGACCGGGACGGCGTCTGCACGCGCGCCCCAGCCGCCGGAACGGAGCGTCGCCCGGATCGCGTCGGCCATCGCGGAGGCATCCGCGCCGGAGGCAGTGCGACCGGTCCCGATCGCCCAGACCGGCTCGTAGGCGATGACGATGCCCGCCGCCAGCAGCGCGGCCGGGTCGTGACCGGCGAGGGCGCCCGCGAGCTGGCCGGCGACGACGTCCTGGGCGTGGCCGGCCTCCCGCTCGGCAAGCTGCTCGCCGACGCACAGGATTGGCCGGAGCCCCGCCTCGACGGCGCGGCCGAGCTTGCGCCCGATCAGGGCATCCGACTCCGCGGCATCGCGGCGCCGCTCCGAGTGGCCGAGGATCACCCAGGTGGCAAGGCCGGCGAGCATCGGCGCGCTCACCTCGCCCGTGTAGGCCCCGGCGAGCTCGTGGTGGATGTTCTGGGCGCCGACCGCGATCCCCTTCCCGGCCAGCGCGTCGCGCACGGCGGCGAGGCAGACATACGGCGGGCAGATGACGCGGACGACACCGGGCTCGGCGGTCCGGGCGGCGATGGTGCGGGCCAGCTCGGCAGCATCCGCAGGGGTGGTGTTCATCTTCCAGTTGGCGGCTACGATCACGTCACGCATGCGGCCATCATGCCACCTGCCCGCGCCCCCGCGGCGGGGCCGGGCGTCGCGCCCGGGCATGCCATTCGGCCCGGCCGGAAGGATCCGACGGCCCGCCGGCTGCGTGGAGGGCGAGTGTCTCCACCCTGTCCAGCGCGCGCTGGACGCGGCCGCGGGGCATTCCCAGCTCGGTGGCAAGCTCGCCGAGCGACGCTTCCGGGATGGCCCGGCGGAGCGCGGCCACCGCCCGGACGGCGTCCGGCTGGTCCGCCAGCCGGCCGTCGGCGTCGAGCAGCGCGATCGCGGCCAGCTGGCGAGCGGCCGCGGCCGCGATCCGGTCGAGGTTCGCCGACTCGGCGTTGAGCAGCCGGTTGAGATCGCCCCGGACCGCTCGAGAGACCTGGCGTGACTCGAGCTCGAGAAGCGAGGGGCCGGCCCCGATCCACCGAAGGAACGTGCCGATGGCCTCGCCGCCCTTCCATGTCACGACGCCGCGCCCACGTCGCACCCGCGCTCCCGCCGGCAGGCCCACGGCCGCGAGGCGCGCGGCGAGCACCGGCCCCTCGTCCGCGGGGACGACGAACTCCAGGTGGTAGCGGCCCGCCGTGATCGAGAGCGAGCCGCGGACCAGGAAGCGGCCGCGCAGGTACGCGGCCCGGCAGTGATCGGCGGCGCGATCCCAGTCAAACGCGAGCCCGGTCGCGCGGCGGATGCCGTGGGCGTCGTCCTCGCGCAGGAGCCGCACCATCAGCCGGGCAAGGGCCGGCCGGTCGCCCCGGATCGCCGCCGTGCCGAGCCCGGCGGCCTCCGCGGCACGGTCGCAGGGACGGAACGGCTCGACGGACGCCAGCTCGGCCCGGAGAGCGGTCACCAGGTCGCGGTCGGCGCCGCCCACGCCAGCTCAGGCGGACCGGGCAACCCCGAGACGCCGTCCCGGCACGCCCTCGCGAGCGAGGATGCGGAGCAGCGACGCGGCAAGCAGCTCGGGGTGGTGGTGGTGCGGGTTTGCGGGATCGACCAGGTCGTCCAGCGCCAGGCGCGGCCGCCGCGCCGCGCCGACGGGCGGCCAGCGGAGCTTCACGGCCACGCCCAGCTCCAGGTCGGGCGTGCTGCCGGCGAGGTGATTGTTCGCGAGCACGACATCCACGGGGAGCGGCCCCAGGTGGCCAACGAGCGCCTCAACATGGTCGGCCAGGTCGTAGCCCTCCGTCTCGCCCGCCTGCGTCGCGACGTTGCAGGCGAACACGCGCAGGGCGGGCGTGGCCGCGAGCGCCGCCCGGATCTCCGGGACGAGGAGCGGGGGCAGGACCGACGTGTAGAGGCTGCCCGGGCCCACGACCACGAGGTCAGCCTCCGCGATTGCGACGAGGGCGTCGCGCGAGGCGCGGACGTCGGCCGGCTCCAGCCAGACGGATTCGATCGCGCGCATCCGGGAGATTCGCGACTGGCCTTCGACCAGGCTGCCGTCGCGGAGACGAGCGTGCAGCGTGATCGGTGTCCCGGACGCCGGCACGACCTGGCCGCGAACTGCCAGGACCCGGTTCATGTGCCGGATCGCCTCCTCGAAATCGCCGCCGTCGATCGCGTTCATGGCCGCGATCAGGAGGTTGCCCACGGCGTGGCCGGCAAGATTCCCCTCGTCCTGGGTGAAGCGGTACTGGAGCAGCTCCCCCATCGCCGTCTCCGTCTCGGCGAGCGCCGCGAGGCAGTTGCGGATGTCCCCGACGGCAGCGATCCCCAGCTGCTCGCGCAGGCGACCGGAAGACCCCCCGTCGTCGGCGACCGAGACGATGGCGGTGATGTTCGCGGAGTGCTCCTTGAGGCCGCGCAGGAGCGTGGAGAGGCCCGTCCCGCCCCCGATCGTGACGACCCGCGGCCCCCGGGCAAGCAGGCGGCGCCGGTAAACGAGGTCCACGAGGGGCTCATCGGCGCTCTCGGTGAAGGGACCGAGGAGCGCGCGCACCACCCGGTAGGAACCGTACGCAAACAGGAAGACGCCGACGCCGAGGAGCATCGCCGCCCGGACCCAGTACTCGAGGAACTGGAGGGTGACGACCGAGACCGCCGCCTGCACCGGGCCGTCAACCGCGACGTCGCGATAGAACTGGCGGAGCGCCAGCGCGCCGGCGAGCGCCAGCGCCGTCAGACCGATGAAGGCGACGCCCAGCCAGCGCTTGACCCCGATCCCCGGCCGGAGCCAACGGCGAAGGTTCATGCGCGCCTCACCCTCGCTCGAGCTCTCGATGGAAGATGCTGATCTGGGCGTGCCCGCGCGCCGCGAGCCAGGCTCCGATCTCCTCCGCGAGCGCGATCGAACGGTGGAATCCGCCCGTGCACCCCACCCCGATCGTGAGCCGCGTCTTGCCCTCGGCGAGATACGCCGGCAGGGTCAGGTCGAGGAGGTCCTCCACCGCGACCAGGAAGCGGCGCGCGAGCGGCTGGTCCAGCACATAGGCCCGGACGCCATCCGTGAGGCCGGAGAGCCGCCGCAGCTCGGGGACGTAGAACGGATTGTGGAGGAAGCGCACGTCGAAGACCAGGTCGCACTCCAGCGGCACGCCGAACTTGTAGCCGAAGCTGATCAGCTGGATCGCGAGCTGGTCGGGGTCCACGACCTGCCAGAGCTGGCTGAAGATCCGCTCCTTCAGCTCGCGCAGCGAGAGATCCGACGTGTCGAGGACGACGTCGGCTTCGGCCCGGACCGGCGCCAGCAGGCGGCGCTCCTCCGCGATGGAGCTGGCGATGCCACCGGGTCCCGCGAGCGGGTGGCGGTGGCGCGTCTCCGAGTAGCGACGGATCAGGGCATCGTCCCGCGCCTCCAGGAAGAAGACCTGCGGGCGGATGCCGCGGCCCTCGAGCGCCCCGCGCATGGCGGCGAACGCCACGGACGCGTCGCCGGCGCGCACGTCCAGCACGATCGCCACCCGGTCGAAGCGGGCAGGCTCGCTGGCGATGAGGTCGGCGAGCCCCGGCAGCAGCTCCCCCGGCAGGTTGTCCACGCAGGCGTAGCCCAGGTCTTCGAAGAGCTTCGTGGCCGCCGTCTTGCCGGCGCCGGAGAGCCCGGACAGGACCACCACGTGCTGCCCGGCTTCGCGGCCCGCGCCTGATTCATCATCGTCGCGCGGCCGGAACAGCGTCACCGGCGGGATCGTCCCCATGCCGCGGAGTTTACGCCGCCCTCAACGGCCGCCGGCGCGGATCAGCACGATCGAGAACTCGTACAGCAGGTACATCGTGACGCCGAGCACGGTCGGGCTGATGGGATCGCCCCCCGGCGTCACGACGGCGCTGATGATCGCGATCGCGAGGATCACGACGCGGCGCGAGCTGCGCAGGCGGGCGCTCGTGATGATCCCGACCTTGGCGAGGAGGACGAGCACGATCGGGTACTCCATCACCAGCCCGAACGCGAGGCAGAGCGTGGTCACGAAGCCGAAGTACTCGCTCGCGGTGATCAGGGGCTGGAGGTCGGGCGACGAGAAGCTCAGCAGGAAGGTGGAGGCGAACGGCAGGATCACGTATGCCACAACGACGCCGACCACGAAGAACGCCAGCGCGAGCGGCGCCCACGGGCGCGCCATCCGGCGCTCCTCGCGGGTCAGGCCGGGCGAGATGAAGGCCCACAGCTGCCACAGCAGGACCGGCATCGCCAGCACGAACCCGACGACGACGGCGATCTTGAGGTTGATGAAGAAGGCATCGCCAAGGCCGGTGTAGACCAGCGGCTTCCCAAGGTTGAGCGGGGCCTTGAGGAACGTGATGAGCTGCGGCGCGAAGTAGAAGCCGACCACGGTCCCCAGCGCGACCGCGAGGAGCGAGATCCCGATGCGCCGTCGCAGCTCCGAGAGGTGGTCGACCAGCGACATCACCGTCTCCTCGCCGGCGGCGGGTGCAACGGCAGGCGGTGGCGCGGGCGGAACGAGCCCGCCGGCGCCGTCGCGAACGAGGTCGGCGTCGGCCATGTTGATCGGGGTCGAAGGTCGCTAGACCCTCGCCTCGGTTGCCGCCTCGGCGGCCGTCGCGGCGGGGTCGGGCGCAGCCGGGGCGCTCAGCTCGTTCGGCGTCGCGGCGGACGCGAGCGTGTTCGGAACAGGTACTGCAGGGACGGCGGCGACCGGCGCGGGCGGCGCGACGGGGGCGGGCGGGACCGGTGCCGGAACGACGGGCGCGACCGGGGCGTCGAGCTTCACCGACTCCTGCACGTCCGAGGCCGCCTTGCGGAACTCGCGGATGCTCTTGCCCAGCGCGGAGCCGACGTCGGGCAGCTTCCCCGGACCGATGACGAGGAGCGCGATCACGAGGATGATGACCAGCTCGACGGGGCCGATGTTCGGCATGCGCGGCGAACCTCAGGTGACGGGATCTCGGCCGCAGCGCCGGCACATCCGAACGCCAGTCGCGGCTGTCTCAGCGTAGCACAGGGAGGCGCGTCGCCCACTCGCGGGCGGCCGCCGCGAGACGCTCCCCGGGATCCGCCGGGTGCCCCGGCGGTGGTTCCCCGAGCGCGGCCCCCGCGATGCCGCGCGACACGTTCACGAGCAGGCCACCGCCCGGTCCCCCGCCCGCCGGCGCGGCCGTGGCAGACCCGTGGGCGAGGACGTCGGCTGCGGCGCCGCCCTGGGCACCGACCCCGGGAACGAGGAAGGCGAGGCCCGGCACGATGGCCCGGATGCCGGCCAGCTCGGCCGGCGCCGTGGCGCCGACGACCAGGCCGGCGCGCCCGCCGAGCCCGGCCGCTGCGACGAGTCGCGCGACGCGCCGGTGGAGCGGCTCGGCCGGGAAGCCGTGGTCGGGGTCTGCCGCGACCACGAGGTCCTGCAGCTCGCCGGCGGCCGGGTTCGAGGTCCGGCAGAGGATGTACGTGAAGCGGCCCTCGCGCTCCAGGAACGGCTCCAGCGCCCCGAGCCCCAGGTAGGGGCTTGCCGTCACAGCGTCCACGCCAAGCTGCTCGAAGAGCGCGACCGCCTGGCGCGCGACGGTCGTCTCGACGTCGCCCCGCTTCGCATCGGCGACGACGGGGATGCCCGCGGGGATCGCGGCCCGGACCCGCTCCAGGGCGGCCAGCCCGGGACTCCCGAACGCCTCGAAGAAGGCCAGGTTCGGCTTCATCGCAGCAGCGACCGGCGCCGTGGCCTCGACGATCAGCCGAGCGAACCGCTCGACGCCGGGCAGGCCGCCGGGGAAGCCGACCGGGATCGCGTCGGGAGCGGGGTCGATCCCCACGCACAGCACGTTCCCGACCGCTGCGGTCCGGGCTGCGAGCGCCGCGAGGTAGCCGTCGGTCATGAAGGCGAGGGTGACGGGGACGGCGTGAGCGACGGCGACGGCGATGCGGCCGGCGTCGGCGGCGTCCCCCACCAGGCCGGCCGGCTGTTGCCGTCCAGCCCGCTGAACGTGGTGAGCGGATCGATCTTGACGACCGACACGCCCCCGTTCGTCTCCCGCTGGAGCGTGGCGAGCTGGAGGTCCACGGTGACACCGGAAAGGCGGAGGAAGGCCAGCTGTTGGCCGTCCGGCGACCAGCTGGGGCTCGACGACCGGCCATCCGTGGTCACCCGGGCCAGCTCGGCGCCCTTCGCGTCGAGGACCACCACGTCGGTGCCGAGCGAGGTCGTCCGCACGGCGGCCACGTACCGGCCGTCCGGCGACCACGCGGGCCCCGTGTACCCGGCCAGGGTGAACGGCGTGTTCGCTTTCGTCGCAAAGTTGTACTGCCAGATGGCCGGCGCGCCTGCATTCCCGTTCCGCGCGTTCACGACATAGAGGATGGAGCTGCCGTCCGGACGCCAGGCCGGGTCCTGCTGGCCCAGCGGCGGGTTCTCGGGCAGCCCGGCACTCGCGAGGTGTTTCGTCTTGAGATCGACGAACTGGAGCACGGGATCGCTCCGGGTTGGATCGGGCCCGTCCGAGATGACTGCGACCCGGGTGCCGTCAGGCGAGACTGCCGGGTCGAGGATGAACCAGAACCACGTGTACGCGTTCGCGGGCCCCGTCTTGTAAAGGCCGGAGAGGATCGCCTCGCGGCCGGTCCCATCGGGGTGGATTCGGGTCAGGATCGGGTACTGGAGGTCGTAGCGTTTCACGGACCCCTCGGCCGGGAAGCGGCCGGGTGTCTCGCGCGTCTCGATGAAATAGACCCAGGTGCCGTCCGGCGACCAGGTCGGCTGCGAATCGCGGCCGGTATTCGTGAGCTGCCGGGCGGCGTTGCCGGACTGGATCCAGAGGTTGCCGGCCTTGACGTACACGAGGGACCCCGGGACCTGGATCGCTGGGTTCACGTCCGGCGGCGCGCTGGGTGAAGGCGTCCGGCCAGGCGCCCCATTGTCGCTGCCTCCGTTCGCGGTTGGACTTCCCAGGAATGGCACCCGGCCGGTGAGCGCGAAGACCGTCACGACCGCGATCACCAGGAGGCCGGCCATCGAGAGCAACGGCGCCAGGAACGGCGCGATGCTGCCAACTCCGTACGGGTCGCCGCGGGAGCCGCGGGCGGGCCGGGCGCTGCCGGGGCGTCGGGTCATCGGTCAGGCGCTCGCGACGGCGGCTGCCGCGGCCCTGGCGATCGGCGCCTGCGCGGACGTCCGCGCGGTGGCGACGTCGATGACGCCGAGCTGGAGAGACTCGTAGCCGCCGAAGCGCCGGCTCATCAGGCGGGCGGCGACATCCACCCGGTCGCCTTCGCGGACGGTTCCGACCAGGTCGCCGCGGCCGAACGCGATCCCATCGAGCACGTCGACCTCGCGGCGCAGCGTCAGCTGGGCGTGGCCGCCGGCGGCCGCGCGGATGCGGGTCACGGTCAGGCCGTGCACCCCGACGACCGGATCCGGGTTCCCGGGGCCGGTGGGTCCAAGGGCGGCGAGGTCGCGAAGGAGGTCGTAGTCGACGGATCGCGCGGGCAGCGCAAGGTCCAGCGCCAGCGAGCGCCGCGCGTCACGGGGACCCCGGGCGGCCAGCAGCTCGCGGAGTCGTTCCGTCAGCTCGTCCCAGCGGCGCTCCTCGACCTCGAACCCGGCGGCCCCGCGGTGTCCGCCGTGGCGCACGAGCAGGTCCGCGCAGTCCTGGAGCGCGGCCGCAAGGTCGTAGCCGATCGGCGCTCGACACGAGGCGCGGAGGTGCTCCCCTACCCGGGTCGCGACCACGGCGGGCAACCCGGTCTCATCGGCCAGCCGTCCGGCGACGAGGCCGATGATCCCGACCGGCCACGGGCCGCGGACGAGCACGGCCGAGCCGTCTCCTCCACCCTCGGCGTCAACCAGGGCGCGGGCTTCCTCGAG
>Ga0315268_10008978_pt1 | contig 10402 bp, 5 predicted proteins | sample C1_top_MG_FD_204535 | JGI IMG/M metagenome (GOLD analysis project Ga0315268, IMG submission 204535) | Sediment microbial communities from Yellowstone Lake, YNP, Wyoming, USA - C1_top | ecosystem: Environmental > Aquatic > Freshwater > Lake > Sediment | place: USA: Wyoming | collected 2017-08-01 | reverse complement strand
CGGCAGCGGCATCGGCGTAGCCTGCAACGGCAGGAAGGTCAATGCCAATATAATGGACGGTAAAGACCAGATCATCCATAAATATTTTGGCTGAAACACCATCCAGGATATCCAATACCCGACCTTTTTGGGGAGTCCCGCCGGGAATACAGATCACACCAGAAACGGTCACACCTCCCAAAGAAGAGGTGGGAGAGGTCTGTGACGTAGATGCAGGCGTGGGCGTGGAGCTGGGTGCCAATGGGGTGAGGTCCGTGGCAAGGGGGGTGGCGGTGCGGGTGGGGAGACCGGAAAAAGCATTGGTGATGGTGGCGAGACCGCGCAGATAAGCAGGGGTTTCTTCAACCAAGGCGGTTTGCGCCATGCTGGTATAGCGGGCGGGTAGATCCACAGTGGGTGTGGAAGAGGCAAAGAGCATGGATGCCAAGCCCTGACCGGATGAACCGACCGGGACTCTAAAGAGCACGATCACAATGGTGAGAAAGCTTGCCAAAATAAGAAAGAATAGGGCAACGATCAGTTTGTTTAAGCCATCTTTCTTCCAAAAAACCAGAAAATTGTTCAATTTCAAGAAACCTCAATTATTCGACATTATAACAAAACTATGTTGGGTTTCGGACTAAGATCTGTCCGTGAAAGATTCACTCTAGGCTCGCCCTCAACCCAACCTACCTATCTGGTTTTAGGCAGGAATAATGGTGGAAATCAAGAACCATGCAATTATCTTCTATTACATGAATAAAAGAAACTATTACCAACCGCCTTGACCGGTATTATTATGAAAGTGACAAACATAGCAATTGGTTTTTGTGTCCATGGAGGACCTGGCATGGCAGGTATTACACCAATATCCACCGGTCTGTGAGGCTGTGGTAGTGTTGTTATTTGTGAGTTCATAACCAAAACCAAACGGAGAAAAACTTACCTGAAGGTCGGCTGTATTGGACGCATTCCGCGTTCGTAGCAACACAGAGAATAAGTTTGTGAGTCCAGTGACAGGTGTGGGAGAGACCACGTGGACACCATGACATTGACGGCACTGAACGATCATTCCTTGAGCGTACCCGGTTCCAGTCGCAAGGTTTGTATTACTGGATGTCCTTGAACCATGACCATCATTTGTGAAGCCACCATTAATGTTCGCTAATGCTTTTGTTGGAGGAATGATGGTGGATGGAAAACTATTATCATGACAATCTAGGCACCAGTCTGACCATTTGTCAGTTGTATTCCCGCCTGTCTCTGTAAAATACCCTGAACCAGGTGTGCGCGCATCTGTCGGGTCAGGATTTGCCACAACAGGCCAGGTGGAGTTATCCGAATGAGGATTGTGGCAGTCGGTACACTCGATCTTGAAGCCGCTGATATTTTGATCGGTTTTGGCAACATCATGCCGGTCATTTAATGTTGTTAAATTATTGGCACCGGCAGGAGATTGGACCCACCTTGTTGGTAAGGTGTACTTTGTCTGGACATTGGTCGTGGCTGGACCATCTGCGTCGTGGCAAGTGTAACAGAAACGTTCCTCCTGGCGTATGCCATCGTCCGTATTCCCGTCATTTGTATAGTTCCAGGGAGCCAGAATGCTTTTCTTATTCGATCCATGCCCGTTATCATGACAATCCAGGCAGGAGCCATTGAACGTACCAAAAGCATTATTGTGGGATGCATTCGTCCAGGAAGTACCCGAGTTGATGATTGGCACCGAGGTATTATCACTGAACGGGGTCAAATCCCCATTTGCACCATTGGTATCGTGGCAGGAAATGCAGAAATTCTCATAATTTGCGGCATTCCCAGAATTATCCAAAAGATACACAACCCCTGTATCGACATTCTTTAAACGGACTACCCCTTGCGAGTGTTTTGACTGATCATGGCAAACCTGGCAGTCAGCATCCGTGACGGTATTACTTCCGGTCACGTGGTGCGAAGTGCGAATAAAGTCACCATTCGTTCCGACAATTGCCCGGCGACCACCTACCGGCAAGTTATCCCCATTATCCTGCGGGGAGCTATGACAGCCGATGCACGAACCGGAAACTGGCATAAAGCCATCCCTGGTAGCCGGACTTGAATCCGCACTGTGAGGGTGGCAAGTGGTACAGTTCTGCCCGCGATAATCTATACCACCCAAGTGATTGCCTGCCCCGGAGTGGGCAACCATCGGGTAACCAGGGTTATTGGTATCCTGGTGACAGGTGACACAAATATCATCTACATTGGATGAAGTGGATTCTGGCAAAGCAGAGTCGATCTCGTCATACGAGTTTGCACCCGTAAGTGAAGTAAAAGACACCGGTCCAGTTGTAATCAGCGGGTTGTTTTGTATCTTGACCATTTCACGAATATTGAATAAATTCTTGGTGCCATGAGGATCGTGACATTGGATGCAAAGGAGTTCAAAAGTTGCTTCTACTCCCGGTTTGTCTGCATTGGAATGGGTGGAAACTGTTTTAACACCGGTAAGGTGGCAGCTCAGGCAATAATCATTGCTTGAGACCGGTGATATTTCATAATTAACCAAAGGACCGGAAGATTTGGCTGAATGGGCACGGTGACACAAGGCGCAAGCATCTGTATTAGAGGTGAATCCTGTATGCGGGTTTGGAGCTGGTGTTGGGGAAGGCCCAGCCGGTGTGCTGGTAGGTGTTGGAGAGATCGTTGCCTGGATATGGACACCTCCAGTCGGGCTGGGACCAGGAGTGGGTGTATCCAATATTAAAGGGGTTGGTGTTGGCAGGAGCGGACCGGAATACAGGAGGGCATCATAGGCATGCAAGATACCAGCCCCAAAATAAGGGTCCTTTCCGGTGGCACCCAGGTCAAAAGCACTTCCCAGCAAGATCGAACGCAAGTTGTCCACACCCTGGAAGTCTGGCAACCCAGCCAACAGGGCAGCCACACCGGAAACATGGGCAGAAGAGACAGAAGTTCCAGACAACTCAGTGTAGGTACCCCCCAGACTGGTGGATAATATTCCCACACCGGGAGCCACCAGGTTGACAAAATCATTGGATGAAGAGAAGGAAGCCCAATTCAACCCGTTGTCCACCGCGCCGACAGAGATCACTCCGGGGTACGCGGCCGGATAATAAACTGTATTAAACCCGCCGTTACCGGAAGCAGCCACGACGAGTGCGCCATGAAACAGGGCGTAATCCACTGCATCCTGCAGCACCTGGCTGGAACCCAGGCCGCCGAAACCCAGGTTGATGACCTTTGCTCCCATATCAGCAGCATAGCGGATACCTTCTGCAGCCTGGAGATAGGTCCCAAAACCCGTATCATCCAATACTTTTACAGGCAGAAGACGAGCGTTGGGGGCAATACCAGCGATACCAAGACCATTGTTGATGGAAGCCCCAATGATGCCGGCCAAATGGGTACCATGACCCTGGTCATCGCGCGGGATGTTATTCCCGGACACCAGGTTCCAGCCGCGCCAATCATCCACATAACCATTGCCATCATCATCGACACCATTGGTACGTTTGTCCTGACCGGTGGCGTCCAGACCCACTTCACCCGGATTCTGCCAGATGTTATTCGCCAAGTCGGGGTGGTCCAGGTCAATTCCAGTATCCACCACCGCCACGATCACATCCTTTAAATTTGAAACGGAATCCCAGGCTGCCGGGACCTGGATGTTCCACAAGTTCATCTGAAGGGAAATTTCAGGGTCATTCGGCATGCTTGCGATGGAAGCCAGGTAATTCGGTTCGGCAGCAAGCACACCGCTGATATTCTGCAAGGAGGCAAGCACTTCTGCAAGGGTGTTCGACTGTGTTTTCACCAGGATTGTATCTTGTGAACCGGGTACATCCTGCAATTGCCCCAGGTTTACACCCAATAATCGCAAGGCATCCAGGACTTCAGTACGTTTCAACGGGTCGACCTTGAGGATCATTTCATCCTGCGTGTGAGGCGAATCCAGTTGAGCAGAGATACCCGCAGGAATTTCGACGGTCGGGGTGGGTGTGGCAGGCTGCTCCGTAGGCACGGGCATGGCATCGGTAGGAGTACCCTCCGGTGGAACCTGGGGGGTGGCTTCGGTGGGAACCGAGTCCGTGGGGGTGTAGGTGGCTTCAGTGGTCGGGGCTGATGTGCCCTCAACTGGAGTGGCAATCAGATTTTCGGTGGGGACCTCACTGGTTGTGGTTGGAGAAGTTTCCGGGGTGGGGGTGGGAGTGGCAGTTGACTGAAGTCCCGGGGCTTCGGATGGGTGGTATTGATCGGTATTACTGATGAAATCCACATATTTGACCGCACCCCGGCAAGCCGGGTCAAGCTGGGAGGAGAAATTAGCCCAGTCCAGTTTCTTATAATTGTGGAAAGTACGTGAAAAAGCGGTTACGAAACAACCCGGACCGGCGTTGTAACTGGTGAGACTGAACTTCCACAGGTTCTGGTAGGATACGGATTCCCGGGCTGGCTTACCGGTGTAATTGGTGACCACCAGGTTGACCAGGTTGGCATTTGAAAGCAGGGTATTGGCAAAGACATCGACACTTTGTGCCATCTTGGGAAGGTCCAGATTGTAGGGGCAGGAGGCGCAATCGACAGTGGCATTCTGAATGACCACACCCATCAATCCATTACGGATGGCTGGATCCTGGTCGGCATATCTGCGTTTGCAGCTTTCTTCGGAGAAATTCTTGCGGCAGAGCTGCAGGTAATAAGTATTGTTCCAACGCAAGGTGGAATCTGCCCCGGCCTCAGTGATGTGACCCAGGCCATATTCCTTGACATTTACAAAAACCGCCTTCGGCCAGAACTGACTCTCCCAGATGAAGATATTTTTAATGATGATGCCAGGCACACCCGTTTCCTTGGAGGCGTTCATGATGTCATCGTTAAACTGGTTCTGCCATGCCAGCACGGCTGGAAGCGCCAGTTTCGTGGCACATTCATTGGCAGCGCCTCCATTCAGGAAGGCTCCATTTGGGCAGGAACTGGCATCCACCAGCCCGACATTCACCAGGTGACCAGCCAGGGTGGAAAGGGCATATTTCGAATAGAGTTGGTACCCGTTGACCGGCACGACCAACCAATCGGGGAAACCTTTGGTGTCCACCCCGAAGATGGGATCGGTACCGTCTGTGGAATCTTGAGCAAAAACGTTGGAGGTCTTTAAAGCGAAAGCTGCCAGCCCGATGATAAGAAGGATCATCAGTGCAGGCAAGATTCTTAGATTGAGGCGATGTTGAAGACGGCTATGATTCACAGGTACCTATTTTACCCGATAAGGAAGGGATGATCTTTTCATTGTTCAGTATGATGTTCGAGGAGAAAGCGTTTACCGCCAAGGCACCAGGACACAAATATCCATCATTTTCGTGGTTGTTTTCTTTGTGACTTCGTGTCTTCGTGGTAAAGGAACGGACGATGAATAAAGGCTGGGATCGCTTCCCCGATGAAACTGGGGATGGTATCCCCGGTGAGGCAGGGGACGATGACGCTTTGCTCCCTGAAAGAGGAGATTGCCACGCTTCGCTCGCAATGACCCTAGATCGAGGAGCAATGACACCGGGTGGTGAAACAAGAAAAGCGGTACCCACCAAGGCACCAGGACACAAAGATGCATCATGTTCGAGGTTGTTTTCTTTGTGACTTCGTGTCTTTGTGGTAAAGGGTTGGGGGCTCGGAGATCGCTTCCCCTGCGGGGATGATGTCCCTTGCGGGGAGATTGATGAGACAACATGAGATTGTTTCGTCGTTGGAAATCTCCTCCTCGCAATGACCTTATTCCGCGGCGCTCCCTGGCGATGACAAAAATATACGGGGGGATGGACAGCCGGTTGGGATGAAGCTGCGAAGGGCTGCCCAGCCCCCTGTTGGGCCAGTAGATGTGTACAGGCGGCACGCCCGCCGACCCGGACCCGGTGGCGGTTGGGGCATGCTGGTGAGCAAATAAAATGGAGGTGAGCACCTGTCACGAACTACCTGTCTTTCTTAAGGGGGGCGCGGGCCTGCGCCACCCCTGTGAATAAAAATGTTACGGTACGTAATTGAAGTTGACGTTATGACCGTGGCACTTGAGGCAGATGGAGCGCTCGTCGAGCTTCATCAGGATGCTGCCGGTGGTCAGGCTTGCGCTGGCGTAGGTGGCGTTGGTATTGGTCATGACCGAGCCAGTGCCGTGGGCAACGTGACAATCCACACACGGAACAGAACCGGTGGAGTTATGGCGGTACATGTAATAGCTATCGCCTGAGGCAATCTCACGACCGTTGCCAACATCAGTGACCGTACCAGAAACGTAGCGGTCATGGCAGGTGCCACACCAGTAACCGAGCTGGGCACGACCTGCAGTGCGATTGGTTGTACCTGTGCCTGCCAGGGTGGTGTTGCTGTTGTTGAAGGTAGTTCCACTGGTGGTTGCACAATTTGTATAAGTATTCGCGGTGTAAGTCGTCCCAGAGACCAGTGTAGGAAGGGAAGGCAGACCCAGGGTTGGATCTTTACAAGTCACAACAGACGTTTGTTGTGAGTTTGAGACATCCCTTAATGTAGCGTTGACTGTGATGGTTGTAGCCGGGCGTTGGTAAACATAATTGCGACCAGCCAGGTCGTCGACCTGAGAAATGTAGGAAGACCAGGTTCCCCACGCGGTACCTTCCCAGCGGCTGCGGTAGAACATTACCGTTCCATCCAGGGTGGACTTGGTGTTGGGGGTGTACCAGTAGCTGGCGGTCTCTCGAACGGTGATTCCATCCGTGGACTGGGCATTGCCCGCACTCCACCAGGGCACGGAGGTTCCGGTGACTTCGAAGCCTGCGGAACCGGTGGGTTGGAAGCGCAGCAGGCGGTAGGAGGGCATGGGCAGGCCGGTGGAGATACCACCCTGAGTGCTCGCTGTCCAGGTTGAAGATGTAGCAGTCTCACCCCGTCCAGCACGACCATGCGGGTCGTGGCAGGAGGTGCATTCCAGATCGACTGATCCCAGGGTGGAATTGTTTATATTCCCGGAACCCCAGATCGCCTGGGCGCTACCATTAACGGAATGCGATGATGTGACGGCATGCGAGGCAGGTGCTGCAGCCGCAGCATCATAACCTTCCTTGCCGTTCCAGGTATTGACCATGCTGGTGTTGGTAAACCCACCACCAAAGAGGGTAATGCCTCCATCACCCTGGGCACCCAGCGGGGCAGCCAGAACGGTGATGGCGGTGCTGACATAAACACCATCGACAACATTGGTGTATGCGCCTGCGCCGTTATGGCAGGACAAGCAAATTGCTTCCGTGGAAGCAACCAGCAGGTTGGTGATACCCTGTGCCGAGTGGGCACGGTGACAGCCGGCACATTTTTCGGTAGTGGCTGTAAAGCCGCCATGCGGGCCGTTATCCGCGGTGGCGGTGGTGGCAAGGGCAGCGACGAGCAGCAGCCCCAGCACCAAAACGATGATATATTTTTTCATATTTCATTCTCCTGATAAGAAATGATGGTACAGAAATGCGGGTCCTTATTTGTTAATTTTCCTTGCAAACTCACCTCCAGAATGATTTTTCGGGACAGAACGTCCCATCCTACAGTGCCTGTAATAGTGAACAGGACGCTGAAAAGACCATATTAATAGGACCAAACATCCAGGCGGTTGTTCTCGCGGTCGGCGATATACAAACGCCCGGTGGCGTCAATGACCACATCGTTGGGGAAGTTCAACTCGCCTTCGCCCATACCCAGGTCACCGATGGAGTAGGCATAGACCGGCTCATCCTTGGAAACATCGTAGACGCGGATGACCGCACCGACCGAATCCGTCACCAGCAGGCAGTCGCGGCTGCTGATCCACATGCCGCGCGGCAGGTTGAGCGAGCTTTCGGAACTGCCCACCCCGAAGAAGGAGCGGTACTTGAGCTCGGGGGACCAGGCGGAGACGCGGCTATTGTTGCCATCCGAGACGTAGAAATTGCCGCGGCTGTCCATGGCTGCGGATTGTGGAAATTCGAACTGCCCGTTCCCGGAGCCAGATCTGCCAAATGAAGTAATGGCGGGAGCGAAATCGACCAGTGCAGCAGGCAGGAGTGCCTGGGCCTGGATGATATTCACACTGTTAAACCCATTGGTGATATCAGTGTATATCAAATTCCCACTCTTATCAAAACGGATACCCAGCGGACCCCAGGGTTTGGTGGTTGGCGGGACGATGGCCGATTTTACCTCTCCACCCACCGTAGAATAATGGATCAAATGATTCACCCCATCATAATTCTCCACCTTGAGGCTGGTTGGGGCAATGCTGACCTGGGATTTCAAGACTTTGCTTAGGGTCATTTCCTGGGCTAGGATGGCGTCGATGAATTTCCCGTCTTTATCATAGATAAATATGGCATTGCTGGTGCGGTCGACCACGAAGACGCGGCCATCCGGACTGACCGCCAGGTAAAGGGGCTGGCGGTTGCTCTTGTCCACCCCGGGTGGGGAGAAAGTGGTGATGAGATTGCCATCGCGGTCGAACATCTTGACCAGGCGCTCACCCGTGCTTTCACTTACATAAATGCGCTGACTATCCGGAGAGACCGCCACACCCACGGGACCGTCAATGCCCTTGAAGGCGGAGACGTAGGTGGGGGCAGTGCAGGAAGTAACCTGGGCGGGCAAGACCAGCTCGGTCAGCGGCTTGGGCTGCAGGATATAGCGCAGGAAGAGCAGGCTGACACAGCAGACAGCCAGCAGGAGCAGCAGCAGGACAACGATCAATCCCCTCCGCTTGCGCTCCTCTTTTTCCTCCAATGCTTGAGCTTCCTCCGGGGTGAGAGGCAGCGGGGGTTCTGCAGAAGGGGTCTCAACCGCCAAAGGTTCGACGGGCATTTCAACAGGAGTAAGGTTTTCAGTCTTTTTTACCATGATATCGATACCTATTTCTTTAATAGTGTTTCCACGCGTTGGAGATTGTTGGAAGCACTAAAATTATTCGGATCCAGCTTGAGGGCGGCCTCGTAGGCAGCTTTAGCATTCGGAAGGTCATCCAGGGCTTCATATGTCTGCCCGAGACCGACAAATACGGGGGTGAAGTCGGGGCGGGCAGCCGCGGCTTCCTTCAAGAGAGGCAGGGCGGTGGTGTAATCTTTTATGGAGTAAGCCTGCATGCCCTGAGCGTATTTCATAAGGTCATTGTCTTTGAGACCCTGGAAGGAGACCTGCATGGCCTGGTAAACCTCGGTGTAGTCCGGAACAAAAGTAGCGGCTTTATACAGGATCTCGACCGCCTTCTGGTATTCCTGGATGGCGTTGTAAGCCAGACCGAGCTTGTACATGGCATCCGCATCCGTGGCGCTGAGCTGCACATCTTCCTCGAGCGGAGCAACCGCCTCCTGGGGTTTGCCAAGCTGAAGGTAGGAGTCACCCAGGAAATAGAGGGCAGCCTGGTAACGGGTGTTGAGACCCAGCATCTCGGTACCCTGCTGGCTTTTAATGAACTTCTTCAAGGGTTCGATCGCCTCGGTCTGGCGACCGCTGTTGGCATAAGCAATGCCCAAAACGAAATCCACATTGACCTTGTCCGGGAAACTGGCCTGGACCTCCAGCGCCTGGGCGATGGCTTCATCCCAGCGCATGTAGATCATGTAGGTCTCCGCCAGGGCCAAACGCTTGTCCGGATTGGTCGGGTCATCACGGGCAGCCTGCTCGGCGGTGCGGATCTTATCCTCTTTGACGGTGGACTGGTTGGAATAGAAGCGGTCAAAATAGTAATAACCGCCAAACGACCCGATCAGCAGGACCAGGGCAAGCAGGGCATAAAGGATGATGCGCCTGACCTGTTTGGAACTGGAAAGGTATTTCTGGATAAAATTGTTGAGGAAATCTTGTATCTTTTGCATGTCACTCTCGGATTTTATGGATTCTGCAGCACGCCTGCGGGGTGGCAGCGGGCACAGGTGATGTTCTGGTGGCAGGTGTAACAGATCTGCCCGCCAGCTTTCTTGAATTCTTCGGCATGGGTGAACAACATATCCGCCGGATGTTTGATGCTATGGCAGATGCCATTGTTGCAGAAACCCTGCCCGTGGCACTGGTAACAACCCTGCTTCTGGGTGTCGGTGGTGGTGCGGTGGGTGATGGTCCAACTGTAATCGTTGTGCGTCTCCGGGGCGGTACCCACGATGACCGGGGCTTCCACCAGGACGTCACTGCCCCGCCCGGTGATGGGCACGGTGTGGCACAGGTTGCACTCGGAACTGATGGTGGTACGCTGGGTGTTGGAAGCATCCACGGAAACGAGCAAATCATTATGGCAACGGAAACAACCCAGGGAAGGATTATGTTTCTCATTGTTGGGGTTGGTCTGCCAATCGGTAGCCATTTGGGGGAAGGTGTCCTTGTCGTAGATCTTCTTGAGGGCATCTATGGTCTGGGTCACCAACTGGGCATCCACCTGGCTGAAGACCGGGTTGGC
>Ga0315268_10008977_pt1 | contig 10404 bp, 11 predicted proteins | sample C1_top_MG_FD_204535 | JGI IMG/M metagenome (GOLD analysis project Ga0315268, IMG submission 204535) | Sediment microbial communities from Yellowstone Lake, YNP, Wyoming, USA - C1_top | ecosystem: Environmental > Aquatic > Freshwater > Lake > Sediment | place: USA: Wyoming | collected 2017-08-01 | reverse complement strand
CGGACTGAGCCATCCGAATGCCCTGCTCCCGCGCTACGCCTTCGCCGAAACTCCGTACGGCAACACGTCGCGCTACTATATCGTCGAGCCAGAATCACCGCAATTGGCTGCCACGCTGCGCGTCCCGCAAGAACTGCCCCAGGTGCTCGAATGGACATTCCACCTCGCGCAGGGCATGGCTTACCTGCACAACAATGGCGTGTCGCTGGGGCCGATTGACCTGTGGCGCATCGCCATCGAAGGCGCACAGGCGCGCTGGGTGGATTTTTCCACATGCGAGTTTGTGGCCGATAGTGAACTTGCCACTTGCTGCACAGCCGAAGTCCGCGCGCTGGCCGAGATCGCGTACTATCTCATCACAGGCAAGCGCCGCTATGACGAATCCATCGAGATTTCGCCGCCCGGCGTGGCAATGTTGTTCGATCGCGTGCTGGGCGGGCTGACCGCGCCGACGGCCGATAAATTCGCCGAAGCGATTCAGGCCGGCTTGGTCGAAGTGCGCCGCCCCTCGTCGGTGGATGTGCGTGTGGGTCGCTTGACCGATGTGGGCCAGGTGCGCCAGCTCAACGAGGACAGTTTGCTCACCATCGAGATAGGTCGCGTGCGCCGCTCGATCAGCGAGCCCATCGGGTTATACATCGTGTGTGACGGGATGGGCGGACATTTGGCAGGCGATGTGGCGTCCGGGCTGGCTGTGCAGACCATCGCGCGTAAAGCGCTGGCGGAGGTCATGGCCGACGGCATCGCCGAAAACCCGGACAAGCTCAACTGCGAAAGCTGGCTCAGGAGCGCGCTTCAGGAAGCTAACCAGGCGGTGTTTGGCCGCCGCCGCGTCTCCGGCAACGACATGGGCACCACCTGCGTCGCCGCGCTCATCTGCGGCGATATGGCGACCATCGCACACGCAGGCGACAGCCGGTGCTACCTCATCAACGAGCGGGGCATCACACAGTTGACGCTGGATCACTCGCTCGTTCAACGACTTATCCAGTTGGGGCAGCTCACACCCGAAGAAGCCCGTGTCCATCCACGCCGCAACGTGATCTATAAGAACCTGGGCGACAGAACTGCCGTTGAACCGGATGTCGCAACGCAAAAGCTTTCGGCAGGCGACCGTTTGCTGTTGTGCTCCGATGGGTTGAACACGATGTTGAGCGACGAACAGATTCAGCGGATTGCGATGTCGGCGAATAGCCCGCAGGAGGCGTGTCGCCAATTGGTTGAAGCGGCCAATCACGCAGGCGGCGACGACAACATCAGCGTCATCGTCGTGCAGATGGAAGCATTGGACTGATGAACGTGCGAGTGCGCCGCATCGGGCTGGCTTCAGCCGCCAAGTTCGGATTCGTATCTGGCGTGATTGGCGCTGCGCCCATCGGCCTCATCGTGGCAGTGATCGCGCGCTTCGCCGTGGGCTGGCTGCACCGCCTGCTGGAAAGCTGGCAGGGCGCGTCCATTGACGTCGGCATCGTCGGCAAGATTCCGATTGACCTCGTTCGCTTGATGAACCTCGGCAGCACACTCGCCGCTGTGAAACGGTGGGACGAAATGCCAGCCCTCCTCATCGCGTTCGTGTTTTTGACTGTGGTGCTGTTCGCCGGGCTGTTGACCTCTATCTCGGACGCCGGGCAGGCCGCTGCTTACAACAATATCGCGGCGATTTCCAGCGGGCTGGAAGTTGAGTTGGAACCAGGGGATGGCGGCAAAATAATGGTGATGCGAGGAAAATAAAAGCGTGTTGTGTGTCTCGTCGCACAGCACGCACGGCGTCTCAGATTTTCTCGACAACCAACAAATGCGATAAGCCGAATACCCGTACTGGCGTGCGTTCAGCCATATACGTCATCGAACGCACAAGTTTCCCAATCGCTGGGCTGCGTTTGACGAGATTGTCATAGCCCGGATAGACTTGAGTGTGAGCCACCACGCGCACCGACAAGCCCTCAAACAGTGTGCGCAATTGCTTCCTGGTGTACGCGCGGACGTGCGGCGCGAGTTTGTTCCTCAACGCATCCGGCAGCCAGTTGACGAGTGGGATGTTGCCGAAATGATACACACCTCGCCAGTACGCGCCGTGCGTCTCAAAGAACCACAGCCGGTTGGGAACAAAGACGACGAGCCGCCCGCCTGGGCGCAGGACACGGACTGCCTCGCACGCCGCCGCGCGATCATCGTTGACGTGCTCCAAGACCTCGTGGCTCAACACCACGTCAAAAAAGTTGTCCTCAAAGGGAAGCGACTCGGCCGGAGCGACGCGAAGGTTGGGCAGCTCGCGGCTGGCTTCAGCGATCTTGTCCGCGTCAACGTCAATCCCGTATACCTCGTCGGAATAGCGGCGGAACGCACGGACGTACATGCCAACGCCACAGCCCACATCCAGAATACGACGCCCTTGCAATGGCGCATAGTGCTCAATCATCGCCAGGCGGCGATCTTGACCAAAGCGCCAGACGTAACTGGGATGTCCCAGTGCGATGGCTTTTACAGCGCGATCAACATCAGCACTCGTCAAGCTCAAGATCCTCTTTGTATCCAAAGCTGATGCTGTTGTCAATCCAGCGGATGCGCTTGGGCGTGATACGATACATCTTGAGGCTCGCCACGGCATCGGTGAACGATCTGTAGAACGGGAACTTGTCGCACATCAACTCCCACGCGCGGTTGTGCGCTTCGGGATCGTCCATCACTTCTGCGACGCCTTCCACCTGCAAACCTCGGATTTCGTGCCAATCCATAGACTCGATGCGCGTCGTCACCGCCACGCGCGGATCGCGCTGAATATTGCGGCTGTGGCGCGCGGCTGGATCAGAGTAAAAGTACAGTTTCAAGTCGGCATCCGAGACAAAGTACACATCCGCCACGCGCGGCGCTCCGCTGGGGCTGGTCGTCGCCACAGACATGGAGATGCGCTGATCCAAAAAGCTTTGGAACTTGGCAAGCCATTCGGGAGTGAGTTGGGTCATCCGCGACTCTCCTTCGTTGCCTTTCCTGCGTGCTCGGTTCGTTTGTGAATGTCGTCCAAGACGAACTGAACGCTGGCATTGTCCGGGTCAAGCATGTCGCGCATCTTATCCTCGCTGCGATGATTTGAACTGTGGGTCGCGTTCGAGCGTCAACTTGAGTCCCGTATCGAGGTCCACTTTGGGCGCAAAGCCGAGTAACTGCTTCGCCTGTGTAATGTCGGCGCATAATCGCGTGACGCCGCCCGTTTGAGCGCCGCTGTGGATCACGTTCACTTGGCGGCCCGCGATCCGGCCGATTTTGCCCGTGATCGCATTGATGCTCACTTCCGTGCCTGAGCCGATGTTGATGATCTGCCGATCCACGTTCCTGGCCGTGGCCGCTGTGATCAGGCCATCCACCACGTCTTCGACGTAGACAAAGTCGCGGCTCTGCCGCCCGTCGCCAAAGACGACCAGGCTTCCCCCGCCGAGCGCCTGTTTCAACAGCTGTGGGATGACCGGCGCGTGAGCCGGCGGCACAGCCTGACCCGGCCCATAAGCATTGAACACCCGCAGGATCACCGTCTCGATGCCCCACAGCTTGCCGATCGTCCGGACATAGTGTTCAGCCGACGCCTTGCTGGCGGCATACGGCGAGCCGGGGTTTGGAGAGAAATGCTCGCACACAGGCTGCTGCTCCTGCTCGCCATACACTGCGCCGGAAGAAGTGAACACGACGCGCTTGACGCCCGCATCGCGCATCGCCTCCATCACGGCCACCGTCCCGCCTACGTTGACCGCGTTGTAATCGCGCGGATAGAGGATAGACTCGGGAACCGATACACGCGCGGCCAGGTGATAAACGCAATCTATGCCTTGAAGGAGCGTCCACAGTTTGGGCACGTCCGATACGTCGCCGCGTGTGAACATGACCTGCGGATCGAGCCGGGCCGGATCGCCCGCGCTGAGATCATCCAAGACGCGAACGGTGTGCCCGGCGCGAACCAGCCGGTTAGCCAGTGCAGAACCCAAGAACCCTGCTCCACCCGTGACGAGGAATCTCATGAATGCTCCGCTATTAAAAGTATGAGTCAGACCGATCTGGCTGGCCGTGAAGGATTATAACATAGTGTTGGCAAAGTCCCAGCGAGATACCGCGCCGTTATCGCCGACCCGCCAAGACCCCTTATGGCCCTTTCTGACCCCTTGACGCCCCACGCATCTGGTGGTACAATGAAAACAAAAGGATAGGGGGAAACGACATCATGCGGGAAAAACCCGCGATTCAGCCGAATGCGATCTATTCACGCGAAGAAGCCGCTCGCCTTCTGGGCGTGAGCTTGACAACAATCAAGCGGCTCATCGCTCAAGGTCATTTGATGGCAAGTCGTCCACAGGGGACGCGGCGAGTGTTGATTCGAGGATCGTATATCCTCAGGATGTTGGACCAGACTGTGATGGAGAATTAGGCATGAAAGCCAGGCAGAATATCTATCAACCCATAACCGAATGCTCGGGCCTTACAGCGCAGCAGTGTGACGCGCTGTTTGCCGCGCGCCGGCTTGGCATCGTCAGCGCGTCCGGCCTGGATAATTCGGGCATTTGCGCTAAAGGAGGTGGGCAGCACTAAACCTTCTGACTGCCCACGTTCATTTTGGCGCAAGGCCCTTTTGACAGGTCTTGCGCTTTTTGTTTTTGTCCGCGAATTTGCGCGCACGCTGATGGGTGGTCAAGGTGTTGGCTCAAGACGGCCCCCTTCCCTCGCCCAATTTGGAGAGGGGGGAGGCGATTGAGCAAGGGCGGGTGACGAGCGAGTGACTTGCCACCCGCCACGTGGAGATGCTGCGGTTGGACTTGCCGCAAGTCAGAGGTTCGACTCCTCTCGTCTCCGCCTGGGACACGGGTGATCTTCGACGATCATCGCCCGAATCGTCCGCTTGCGTCCGGCGAAGAACCGGGATACACTCTAGCGGCGAGGGAACTCTGAGTTATCAGTGGTGACGGGGAACGGCCCTGCCCGATGTCCTGCCTCAAGACAGTCGCAAGACTGCTCTGATGGTGTGCGAGGTACTGCAACATGCATCGAGTCCTCGTCCTCAACGCGACCTACGAGCCGCTCAACACGGTGAGCATGCCGCGCGCCGTGTCGTTATTGTTGGCCGACAAGGCCGAGATCGTGGAGGCCGCCGAGGCTCAACTTCGCAGCCAGAACCTCTGCCTGCCGATGCCGCTGGTCATCCGGCTCGTGACCTACGTGCGCATCCCGCGCATGTTGCCGTTGGCCGTCACGCGCCGGGGGGTGCTCAAGCGCGACAACTTTGTCTGCCAGTACTGCGGGCGAACTCAGCACCCGTGTGAACTCACGCTCGACCACGTCCTGCCGCGCAGCCAGGGCGGCAAGAACACGTGGGAGAATGTCGTCGCCGCGTGCAAGCCGTGCAACCATCGCAAGGGCAACCGGACGCCGACAGAGGCGCGCATGAAGCTGCTCCGGCTGCCGTTCCGACCGCGCTACCTTGCGTTGGTTGTATTGGACGTGCCACCCGCGTGGCAAAAGTACCTTTGATTCTCCCTTCTCCCGTCTTTGACGGGGGAAGGGTTGGGATGAGGGATGATGCGCCGAATTTTGCAGCGTCTGTGGATGTTCACCAAGCTCGCGGTGTTGTTCATCATCGTGAGCCTGCTGATCACGCGCGACTATCCGCCGCCAGGTGACTTTACGACAGCGGTGAATCGTTTGATTGGCAGGGATGGTTTCGACTTTTTCAGTTGGGAAGCCGGAGCGCTGGCCGCCAAAGGCGAGGAGATGGTCCTGCCTGCGCCTGACTACCTCGACGCGTCACAGCGCAAAACCATCGTTTTGGACTACATGCAGTTGATGCAGCGCATCAACCAGTTGCAGGACGACATTGACCAGATTTACGCCGATCCCAAGCTTTCCGACCCTGCGTCGGCGTCCGCTCAGCAGCGTCAAGAACTGGCGCAACTGCGCGCCCAGCAGGCTGCCCAGCAGTCCACCGTCGAAACCATTCTCGAAGAACAAGTCTCGACCATTCTCGACGAGCAAGGTCTTGCCACAGGCGGGCAGGTGGTGCCGCCGCTCAAACTCCGACTCACGCCTCTGCCGCAAATGCTCATCATCTCGCCGCGAGATGAGATTTATCAAAAGGACGCTTTTTCACTTGAGGCCGGATTGACGACCGACCGCGCGGAGCAATTGGAGAACGAAGTAGACCAGCGCTTTGACGTGTCATCGCTCGTCACGCCCATCGGCGGGCTGGGCATCTACCCGACGATGATGCTGGAAAGCACATCTCTGGACTGGACGCTCGAGACGGCGTCGCACGAGTGGACACACAATTGGCTGGATTTTCACCCGCTGGGCGTCAACTATGAAAAATCGCCCGAGACGCGCACAATGAACGAAACGACCGCCAGCATTGTCGGCAAAGAAGTTGGGCAGATGACGTTGCGGCGATTTTATCCCGAACTCGCTCCGCCGCCGCAACCAACCCCGACACCCGGCCCGACGCCGACTCCGGCTCCGACGCCGACTCCCAATCCAAACGAATTCGACTTTCGAGCCGAGATGCGCATCACGCGCGTCCACGTGGATCAGTTGTTGGCCGAAGCACGAGCGGCCGAAAAGGCAGGCGATAAAGCGACTGCCGATGCGCGCATCAACGAAGCCGAAGAGTACATGCGACAGCGCCGCCAAGTCTTTGTCGATCACGGCTACCAGATCCGCAAACTGAACCAGGCTTATTTCGCATTCTATGGCGCATACGCGGACGTGCCTGGCGCGGCAGGCGCCGACCCGGTCGGCCCGGCGGTCACGCTCCTGCGCGACCGCAGTTCATCGCTCAAGGCCTTTCTTGAAGCGATGGCCCCGATCACGTCATTCGATGAACTCAAGCGTGTGTTGGGGGAAAAGTAATCAGCCTGCCCTGGCGGTCAGGCCAGGGCGATCGGTGATCAGAAAGAGGCGAAGTGACATCAGAGAATCCACAAGAGAATCCAGACGACAACTCGCCGGAAAAATATCGGCTTGTCCTGACGGTGGGTGGCATGGTGCTGGGCGTCGTGGTGGCCTATGTATTCGGCTTCTTTAGCAAAAGCCCGACCAAACCGCTTGATTTGATCTTTTGGGCCATCGGTGGAGCGGTGATCGGATTTTTCGCCAGTATGCGCGATCCACGCATAAAGCCCGGCGCATGAGAAAGCGATTATGCCATACGCGGCTCGCCGGATGACCTGCGCTGTGTCACGATGGCGAGCAACTCGCGCACGTCGGGCGCGTTGGGATTGAGTTGCAGGGCGGCGGAAAGTTGCTCTGCCGCGTGATCGTACTGGCCCATGGCGTAATAGGCATTTCCCAGCGCCACCCGGTAATCGAATCGCTCGGCGTTTAGCTCGACGGCGCGTTCCAGGTGCAAGATCGCTTTGGCCGTCTGACCCTGCCGCCGATAATAGCGACCTTGAGTGTAATAGTCCATGGATGACCTGGCCGAGCTATCCAACTCGAGGCGGTGGCGAGTCGCCACCCACTCAAAGTCGCCATGCGATTCGAGCAGCCACAGGCCGAGGAACAGCGCCAGCGCCGCCCGAGGCACGGCGATGAGCAACGCTGATGTTCCCACCACCCAAGTGGCGACGGCCAACACGAAATGCAATGCCGTCACAAACAAGGCCGCAAGAGGAGCCGCCTGACGGCGCGCCGGCAAAATCGCCGCAACGGTCAATGACCAGGCCAACACAATCACATTGACCACAAAAAGGAAACGCAGCCCTTGGAGCAAAGCCGTCGTTGGCGGGCTGGATTTAAACGCAGTTCCCGCCAGATAAGTGTACAAGTAAGCCGTGCCCAATGTCTTTTCTGTGACGGCCATCGCCTGCAGTGACAAGTACATCAGCAAGATATCGAGCAGAGTCGCTACAGCTTGAATGACGTAGGCCGCGGACAACCAGCCCACAGGCGCCGGAAATTCGCGCACTCTAGGTTCGTGGACGGCGAGCAGTTGGGCACAATGAGGACAACGACTGTCGTTTGCGATGACAGACTGACCACAGGAGGGACAACGCTCTTCCTCCAAGGTGGCTTCACTCTCGGCTGGTGCGGGGGCTTGATCTTGAGGAACCGCGTCCAGAGGCTCCTGCTCCAACGGCGATTGAGCGATAGGCGGCGGCTGTGAAAGCGACTGTTGATCGAGCCAATTCAAACCTGCACGCGCGAATGCATTCTCCGGCTCGATGGCAAGCACGTTTTCCAACGCCACACGCCGATCCTGTAGATCATCCACCAGGCCGGACAGCCACAGCCAGGCCTGAACATTGCGCTCGTCGCGCTCCACCACGCGCAGGAGCATTTCACGCGCTTGCTCGCGCTGACCAGCCTTTGCTCGGGCAATTCCTTCAGCCAGCCATTCGCGCATTTCGTCGTCCATGTCTCCCTCAGCGGGAATTCTAGCGCAGAAACTCTAAAACGTGAAATCCATTTGACGGATTCTATCACCCATGCTATCATCTTTTCAACATGGTATACTCATCTAGCACGGTCGGTCACCTATACAAGATTGCCGCCAGGCGCATGTTTGGCTATGGCGGCTTTCTGTTTATTTGCGGTCAATCATTAGGAGAACAATAAACACGGCCCTCAACGAGGCTCACATGGCGGAACTCTTGCGCATCATCCCACTTGGCGGCAACGGCGAAGTCGGCAAGAACATGTTGGCCATCGAGTATGGCCCCGACATTATCATCATTGATGCCGGCATCATGTTCCCCGAAAACGATATGCTGGGGATTGATTTTATCATCCCCGACTGGCAGTACCTGCGGGACGCGAAGCGGGCCGAGCACGTGCTGGGCGTCATCATCACGCACGGCCACGAAGACCACACGGGCGCGCTGCCCTACCTTTTGCGCGAGATCAACGCGCCTGTCTACACCACACGGCTCACGCGCGGACTGATCGAACTCAAGCTCAAATCGGGCAAGCTGCTCGACCAGACCGTGATTCACACGATCAAGGCGGGCGACTGCATCACCGTCGGCCCGTTCCAACTGGAATTCTTTCGTGTGTGCCACAGCATCCCCGACGCGGTTGGCGTGGGCATCACCACGCCCGCCGGGCTGATCGTCCACACGGGCGATTTCAAGTTTGACCACACGCCGGTGGACGGCAAGCCGACGGATTTTGCCAAGCTGGCCGAACTGGGCGGCCGCGGCGTGCTGGCGCTTCTTTCCGACAGCACCAATGCCGAACGTCCCGGCACGACGCCTTCCGAGCGCGTCGTCGAGGCAGCCTTTGACCAGGTTTTCCGCGATGCCAAGGGGCGCATCATCGTCGCCACGTTCGCTTCGCTCATCAGCCGCATCCAGCAAGTGGCCAACGTTGCCGCGCGCTACAATCGCAAGCTGGTCATCACCGGTCACAGCATGAGCGAAAACGTCAAAATCGCGCAAAAGCTCGGCTACATCAACTTGCCCGAAGGTCTGCTGGTCAAGGTCGAAGAGGCCGGGCGGCTGCTGCCGTCCGAAACCGTGATGATGGTCACAGGCGCGCAAGGCGAGCCAAGTTCCGTGCTGGCGCGCATGTCCACCGGCCAGCATCGGCAGGTCGGCGTGCAAAAGGGCGATACTGTCATCCTTTCGGCGCACGCCATCCCCGGCAACGAGGAAATGATCCACCGCACGATCAATCGCCTGTTCAAGCGCGGCGCAGAAGTCTTGTACGATCCCATCGCGCCGGTACACGTGTCCGGCCACGCCAGCCAGGAAGAGCACAAACTGATGCTCAACCTGGTAAGGCCGCAGTATTTCATCCCGATCCACGGCGAGCTGCGCCAGCTCAAAGCGCACGCGCGGCTGGCGCATCAGCTTGGCGTCCCGGCGCAAAACACCTTCATTGTGGAAAACGGTTATGTCATCGAGTTTGACGACGGCGAAGGGCGCATCGGCGAGCGCGTGCCGGGCGGGTACGTGTATGTGGACGGCTCGACGGTGGGCGACATTTCCCCCGAGGTGCTGCGCGACCGCGAAGTGCTCAGCCGCGACGGGTTCGTCGTCGCCATCGTGCAACGCGATAGCGAGACGGGCCAAGTGCAAGGCCGGCCGGAAATCATCACGCGCGGCTTTGTGGTAGAACACGAAGCGGAAGACCTGATCATCGGCGCAGAAGATGCCGTGCTCAAGACCGTGCAAAGCAACGGCGTCAATGGCAGACCCCTGCGCGACAAGGTCAAGGATGCGCTGGCCGAATACCTCTATCACGAGACCCGGCGCAGGCCGATGGTGATCCCGGTTGTGTTGGAATGATTGGGGATTAGAGATTAGGTCTCAATAATCACGACATCGTGGGCCGTCGAGCGATCACGACATCGTAGGGACACTAACCGCCAGATTTGATCACGACATCGTGGGCTGTTTTGTCCATACTTTCTCTATCTAGGAGGAAGTATGG
>Ga0315268_10008975_pt1 | contig 10404 bp, 12 predicted proteins | sample C1_top_MG_FD_204535 | JGI IMG/M metagenome (GOLD analysis project Ga0315268, IMG submission 204535) | Sediment microbial communities from Yellowstone Lake, YNP, Wyoming, USA - C1_top | ecosystem: Environmental > Aquatic > Freshwater > Lake > Sediment | place: USA: Wyoming | collected 2017-08-01 | reverse complement strand
CGCCTTGAGCTGAATCCCGCCGGTGATTGCCAGCCGCGTAGGAATGGACGATTCGTGCTCCCAAAACAACCTGGACCTCGTAGCCCTCTTCGGAAAACTCGCCGATGACGACTTTCTGCGTTGGCTTCTTCACGGTCGAGAATCAGACGGGAGAAGTTTGTAATTTAGGCTCGCCTGCTCGATTTTCATCTGGCTGGGCTTCAGGCAACGTCAGAGCAGTTTTTTCTGCGGGTCCAGCGCATTGGGGTGCGGCGTCTTGCAGGCGGATATTTCCCTTGGCAAGCACATGGTTAAGGAGCGTGCGATAAACAGGCAGGTGAAGAGCCTGTAGAGCAACCTCCTGAAGCTTCCTGGCTGAAAAACGTTTGGTTTCCTCGACGAGCGCTTTCGTGCCTGAAAAAGCCGTTATACTCCTGAAGCCTCCGTCCAACTTGACCGGCTGAACTGCGAGGTAATATCCGCGCTTGTTGATACCCCCGGTGAAGTAACTCATGCCGCCTTCGTCGTAGTAAACCTCCACTTCCACAAATCGATCCAGGTCGGTTGTGGGCAGGCGCTTGAGCAGGATTTTTCGACTCATGCTTGTTGGTTTGGCTCAGTTTCTTGAGGTTGCTGGAGGTGTGGCACTGGCAGACTGATGTTTATCGAGAGTCGTGCCGCCGAAATCCACCCATGCCCAGCCTTGCAGGTATGCGCCATTGTCATTTCCCTCGGAAACGATGGCACCATCGTCGAATTCCAATTCTCCCTCGCGGGCGAGTGTTGCTCTAGCCAACTCTAAAACTTGTTGGCGGCGAGGGTCGTCGAGATGATTCTCGACGGCCTCGATCGCTTTGCGCAATTCAGCCGATGGCTTCTTGACCGCTTTCGCTGCCGTCAGGAGGTCCTGAAAGTATCTGCTCATGTCGTTTCGCGTGTGTTGCCGGCGATGTTGGCTTTCATCCGTTTCAGCAACTCTTGGGCGATTTGCTCGGTGATGCCGTGTCGCTTGAGCCAATCCATAATCTGAGCCAGCGACGCCGCTCCCGCCCCGGTGTGTTCCGGCTGCCCGCACTGCGCCAGTCGGCAGCCCCACATCCCCGTTATTGCATGATAGGACACATCGCCGACTTTGAGCGGCAAACTGCGCTCTGTGGTGATTCCCTCTTTGACCTCCAGAAATCGGGCTTCGACAGGCCAGCCCTCCTCCGTTTTGCCCTCGAGAGTAAAAACCGCGCGTCCGTCGGAGTGCTCGTAAAGACATCCCGTCAGGTAAAGAAGCTGCTTGTAAGCGTCAGGAAAATCGACCGGCATTTCATCCAGCCAACTATTGAAATAAGTACTTCCGCACACGGGCAATCCAAGCGCTTCGATGTGCCGACATTTTTCGGCGAGCCGCTGCGTGATGGCCTTGAGGTGAACCGCGTCCATTGCGGAAAAGGTGAAATGCTCGATGCGGTTTTCCTTCCAATAAACGTATCCCTGCAAATCGCGCGTGACGTGTTCAACCCCGCACAGCCGCGGTTTGATGTATTTGCCCGAGGTCACATCGGCGTGGATTTGGTGAAACGCCTGGACACCGCGCTCGGTGAGGTTGTTGTTCACAGCTGCTTCGACCAGCGAAAGGTGGGCGGGATCAAGGTTTTCGCCGTCCCGGCTGTGACGGAGAATCTCAATGCTTTGCTCAATCAAGCTGGGGGTGGTCGCGCTTTCTGTGGTCATGCTTCCTCCAAATCGGCCAAGATGCGGTCGTAATTTTCGTGTTCTGCGTTCGTCAGGACGAACAAGTCTTTCACTCGCGCAATTCCTTCCTTCTCCAGAAACTGTTGGAGCGAAGAGGTTGCCTTTCCTGAGCGACTCAAATAATCGGCGAGATCGCCAACATTGAAATCTTCTCCGCTCTTGGTCCATGCCCGGCGGCCCTCCGCAGTGTTTTGAATCCATCGTCCGACAGCGCGTGAGAGCCGATGCAAAACGTCCGCTTTATTTTCCGCGATGGTGCTTATTTCCAGCACGCGCAACGCATCAACCCGCGTGCCGTCCATACGAATGAAGCAGATTTGGATTTTGTTCATGGCACGCCGCTCGAAGGACATTCTATTTGGTGGGAATCTTCTTTCGGACGAAGTCTCTTTTGATATTGGAAGTGACTGCCGCGAACCCAGGTTTGGAAGCCCGGACTATGCGATGAACTCCAGTTTGGCCTTTGGCCCTTCGTCGCTTCCCGGGAAATCGCGGAGGAAATCCGGGCAGTGCTTGAGCGCAAATTTCAGAAAGTCCGATTCGTTATCGCCCGGGCGGAGACTGAACACTCGTTTCGCTCCTCTTAACCGGATCTTCACGGGCTTGCCGATCTCCATTTGTTTTCGAATGCAATCAAGAGTTGCGGTCAGCTCGCATGTGGTCGAGCGGATTTTCTGATCAGGGAGGATTTGCTGCAGCAGTTTTCGAATGATCGGAAGTATGTCCCACCTCGGCGACTCATCGCGGTAGGTGAACAGAAAGAGATTCGGCACGTCGCCGGGCTTCTGCAGAGCCAGCCAGTAATCGTCGTGATCGAGGATCTTGAAAATGGTCAGCACGCAGTTTGCGTTTGGCGACCAACCGACACAGTTGACATCGATATACTGGAGATGATGAATGTGCCAATTCTGACCCAGGAAACGCAGCTTGAGCGCGGACTGACTTCGAGGTTGCTCAAGCGGTTATGGAATCGCCGCTCGCGGCGTTCGATACGGCGAACCCTGCGTAAACTGCTGCTTGTCGTCTCACCGTGGGATGCGGCCTTGGATGGAGTAGCGGCCAGGGGAGTTTGAAGCCTTCGCCCGGAAGTTTTTTGGTCGTGTCAATACCGACTTTGCTGCCAATGCTGATTTCGCTTGGGGCGTGGTCGAGCACGTCGGACGGGCCTTTGGTGAAGATACTGTCACGTTGCGGGTCGGTGTTGGCGCAGAGGCGGAAGACGCCTTCGGCCGGCAGCGCGATGTCCACGATCTCGGGCAAGTTCAGATTTACGTAAAAAACATACGTAAAAAACATATTGCCAACCGATCTGGAACTCGTGAACACTCACACGTTCTTTGAAAACGGCGGCCTTTGGGTCGCCATTGTAACGCAAGCAAATGTCTGAGAACCCCGTGAAATTCGGGGACGGTTACGCCACTGTAACGGGCTACGAACTCCCATAGGCCACTGGTCACGCACCGGGAAGGCGGGAGCGAGGTTTGAAGCCCGAAGTCAGGATACCGGTTTGTTCGCGCTCGTCCTGACTTCGCCTCGGCGAGGTCAACTTCTCCGTCAAAGAGAAGGATGAGGCCAGCCCCGTGATCTGTTTTCGCGGGGACGTTGAGTTTTGCCTTCATTCTCCGTTTGCCGGGGTCTGAAGGCTTTTTCGTTTTCAGGCCCGGGTCTGGTCTCCAGTTCAATCCGTTTCGCGGCTTCGTCGCGGAACAAAATGAAAGACCAGATCCATGAAAATGCTTCGTTTGTTGGTGCTTGCCCTCTGCGGCAAGCTCGTCGTTGCCAGTTCGCTCGCTCAATTCGCTGATGCCGTTGTCGCCTACACGCCGGGAACAGGTGTCAGTGCCAGTTATACGAATCCCGCTTCCGCCCTCGGTGAACCTTCGCGGGTGACGCCTGACCCTTTCGGCGGGCCGGTTGATCCGTTCAGCCCCGCGTGGCAGGGCGGGCAACTCGTCTCGGTGGGAGCGGGCGGTTCGCTCACGCTTCGTCTCGACACGCCGGTTCACCACGACCGAACGCATTCGTTCGACTGCGACTTCATCGTGTTCGGCAACGCCGGATTCAGCATCACCAACGGCGACTATTCGGGCGGCGGCATCACCGACGGCTCGATGTTCGGCAACAACTCCGGCCAGACGCGCGTCTCGGTCAGCGCCGATGGCACGAACTTCTTCGTCTTGAATCCGGCGCTCGCGCCGACCGTGGACACGCTGTTCCCGACGGAAGGTTCGGGAGATTTTTTTCGGCCCGTGAATCCATCGCTCACCGGCCCGAACTTCGGCGGGCTGGGCCTCGCAGGAATCCACACTCTCTATGGCGGCGCGGCGGGCGGCGCGGGTTACAGCCTCGCTTGGGCGCAGGATACGAACGGACAGCCCGTCACTGTGGCAGGCGCGCGGTTTGTTCGCATCGAAGTGTTGAGCGGCAAGGCGGAGATTGATGGCGTCGTGGCGGTCGCACCCGTCGGTGGCGGCGTGGTGTGGTGGGAGAATTTTGCCAGTGCCCCGGCCTCTCGTGGCTGGAACATTTTCGGCGACACAAGTCTGTTCAGTTGGAATTCAACGAATCAAAACCTCGAAGTCACTTGGGACTCCTCGCGCAGCAACAGCTATTTCCAACTACCCCTCGGCACGCTGCTCACCCGCCGCGACGATTTCAGCGTGGCGCTCGACCTCGAATTGAAGGACATCGCCTACGGGACAACTCAGGGCAAACCTGGCACGTTCCAAATTGCGTTCGGCTTCATGAATCAAGCCAGCGCCCGGCAAACTAATTTCATTCGCGGCACTGGGAGCGACTCTCCCAATCTGGTCGAGTTCAATTTCTTCCCCGACTCCGGCTACGGGCCGACGGTGTGGCCGGCGGTATTCACCACGAACGGCGTGATGAACTACAGCGGTTCGAGCGACTTCAGCCTGTTCGATCTCCCGGTTGGCGTGACGATGCGTTTCGTCCTGAGTTACACCGCCAGCAACCAGTCCGCGACCGTCTCCATCTCGACCAACGGCGTGCTGGTCGGCCCGGTCACCACCGCGCCGCTGATGACGAACTTCTCGCAATTCATTCTCGATACATTCGCCATCGCCAGCTACAGCGACGCAGGGCAATCGCCGTTCATGCCCGGCTCGATTCTCGCGCACGGCGTCGTGGACAACGTGGTCGTGTCCGCGCAGCCGCCGCCGGTGCGGAATTTCACCGGCAACCTCGCCGGCGGCTTCTGGCAAAGCTCCTTCCTGAGCCGCACGAATTGGAACTACGTCCTGCAAGCGACGGCGGATTTCGCCAACTGGACGAATGTTTCTACCGCAACGCCCGGCAATGGCCAGACCACCAGCCTGAACGACCCCAACGCCGGCTCGTTCGACAAACGGTTCTATCGCGTCAACGCCACACCGAATTTCTAGCATGGCCAAAGAGCGCATCGTGCTGGGTTGGAGTGGGGGCAAGGATTCGTCGCTGGCTCTCCGCAAGATTCTTGCGGAGGGCCGGCACGAGGTGGTCGCGCTGCTCACCACCTGCACCGAGGGCTTTCGCCGCGTGAGCATGCACGGTGTGCGCTGTTCACTCCTGAACCGCCAGGCCGAGGCGCTGGGCCTGCCGTGCCGGAAGGTTTTCATCCCGCAGAACTGCACGAACGATGACTACGAACGCCTCATGCGCGTTGCCTGTCTTGAATTCAAAGCGGCGGGCATCACTCAGGTCGCGTTTGGCGATTTGTTTCTCGCGGACATCCGCGCCTATCGCGACCGGATGCTCGCCGAAGTCGGCATGACGGCGCTTTACCCGGTCTGGGGACTTAACACGCCCCAACTCGCGCGCGAATTCATCCGCGACGGCTTCCGCGCCGCGCTCGTTTGCGTGGACTCGGCGAAACTGGACGGCTCGTTCGTCGGTCGCGCCTTCGATGAATCGCTGCTGGCCGACCTGCCCGCGAGTGCCGACCCGTGCGGTGAGAACGGCGAGTTTCACACCTTCGTTCACGACGGTCCGATTTTTCGCCACCCCGTCGCCTGCCGCGTCGGAACGGTCGTGCAACGTGGGCAATTTCACTTCGCAGATTTGCTGCCCGGCACAGTGGGCAGCCGCAGAAACAAACAACGCAAACAAAACACACAACAGCGAACAAACCATGAAAAATAATCGTTACCTCGTCCTCATCGGAATAGTGCTTGCCGCCGCCGCCGCGCGGCTGCTGCCGCACCCGTGGAACTTCACCCCCATCGGCGCGATGGCCCTCTTCGGCGGCGCGCAATTCGCGAACAAACGCGCGGCGTTCCTCCTGCCGCTGTCGGCGCTGTTTCTCGGCGACCTTGTGCTCGGCCTGCACGAATTGATGCCATTCGTCTATGGCTGCTTTGCGCTCACCGTGTGCCTCGGTTTCTGGGTGCGCCAAAACCGTAGTGCGGGTCGCATCGTTATCGCGTCGCACACCAGCGCTATCGTGTTCTTCCTCGTCACGAACTTTAGCGTGTGGGCGTGCTTCGACACGTATCCGAAAAATGTCACCGGCCTGATGGAATGTTACGTTGCCGGACTGCCGTTCCTCCGCAATGGCCTGCTCGGCGACTTGTTCTACGCCGGGGTGTTGTTCGGCGGCTTGGCACTGGCGGAACAGAAGTTCACCTCGTTGCGCGAACCGCGGCTTGTTCCCGCCACTGCCTGAACGCCATGAGTTCCAATCGCCCGACCAGCGAACTGCGCCTCGTCTCCCTGTTGCCTTCGGCCACGGAGATGGCTTGTGCGCTGGGCCTCGCTGACCAGTTGCTCGGCATCACGCACTGTTGCGATTACCCGCCGGAGATTCGAGGCAAGCCGCTCGTCGTCCACGGCAACATTCCCGTGGACGACCTCAGTCTCGGCGAAATTGACCGCGCGGTGAGCGCGGCGCTTGGATGTGGCGAAAGCCTCTACCATGTGGACGAGCAACTGCTCCGTGAACTCGCGCCCACGCACATCCTCACGCAAGACCTCTGCCAAGTCTGCGCCCCGGCGGGCAACGAAGTTACCCGCGCGCTCAAAGCCCTGCCGACGCAGCCGCAAGTGCTCTGGATGTCGCCCCACTCCATCGCGGAAATTCACGACAACCTCCGCGAACTAGGACAGACCACCGGACGCGAGACCGAGGCCGAGCAGCTCATCAACGCCGGAAACGCGCGGCTGCAAACGGTCGCCGCGCAAGTGGCCCAGGCCACGCATCGTCCGCGCGTATTCTGCGCCGAATGGGTTGATCCGCTCTTCTGCGCCGGTCACTGGACGCCCGAGATGGTCGAAATCGCTGGCGGCACGGACGTGCTGGGACGCAAGTGGGCCGACTCCGTGCGCGTGACTTGGGACGCGGTGCAGAAGGCTGCGCCGGAGGTGCTCATACTGATGCCGTGCGGATTTCACAGCCATTGCGCGAAGCGCCAAGCCGCGACGCTTCTGAACCAGCCGGGCTGGGCGGAACTGCCTGCTGTGCGCAATGACCGTGTCTTTGCCGTGGACGGCGGCCTTTTCAACCGCCCCAGCCCGCGCGTCGTGGACGGCACGGAATTGCTCGCCCATCTGATTCATCCGGAGCTTTGTCACTGGAGCGGCCCGGCGGATGCGTTCCTCAAAATCAATCCTTTCGACGCCGCATCCGAGGGCGCGTGCGAACGCTGCACCTGCCATCGCGGAAGCACCCGTGGCAGCCAACAAAATGAACCCGACTGACACCAGCCGCTGTCCTTTGTGCGGCGCGAACGATTGCGCGATGAGTTCGCCCGCCGCCGACCAAGGCCCGTGCTGGTGCTTCCGCGTGGAAATCCCTCCGGCGCTCCTCGCCCGCGTGCCGGCGGAACTTCGCAACCGCGCCTGCATCTGCCGCCGCTGCGTGGAAGCGTTCCACGCGCAGCGGCAATCCGCCTCTGCCCCCCCGCGTGTCCGCGCCTTCACGCTCATCGAACTTCTCGTCGTCATCGCCATCATCGCGATACTGGCCGCGCTGCTCCTGCCCGCGCTCGCCCGCGCCAAGGAATCGGCGCGCCGCGCGCAATGCACGAGCAACCTCCGCCAGCTCGGCCTCGCCACGCAGATGTATTGGAGCGATTACGACGACCAATGCTTCCGCTACCGCAGCGGAGTCACCAACAACGGAGTGATTTATTGGTTCGGCTGGCTGGAACAAGGCGCGGAAGGCCAGCGCGCCTTCGACGCCACACAGGGCGCGCTCTATCCCTGCCTCCAGGGGCGCGGCGTGGAGATTTGCCCCTCGCTGAACTACTCGATGGGCCAGTTCAAACTCAAGGCCAAGGGCGCGGCTTACGGCTACGGCTACAACCTCCACCTCTCCGCCGCCGTGAACCTGCCACCCATCCGCATCTCCGCCTTGACGCGTCCGACCGACACCGCGCTTTTTGCCGACGCCGCTCAGGTCAACACCTTCCAAGTGCCCGCGTCTCCCGCGAACCCGATGCTGGAAGAATTCTACTACGTCAGCACGAACACCGGCGAAGCCACAGCTCATTTCCGGCACGGACGGAAAGCCAATGTGATTTTTTGCGATGGCCACGTCGCCCCCGAACCGCCCGCGCCCGGCTCGCTCGACCCACGCCTGCCGGGGCAATTCGTTGGCCGGCTGCCTCCGGAAACTTTACGCGTGCCATAAAGCGCATTCGACACAATTGCGGCGCTATTTGCCGAACAGCGTCGACCTTCTTTCGCGTGGCTTCATCCATTTTGATTAACGGTGGCCACGGCCTTTTGAATCCTTCACCGGCGAGCTTGCGCGTGGCGTCAATTCCCAGCTTCGTTCCAATGGCGATTTCAGAGGTTGCATGGTCCAAGACATCGGCTGGCCCTTTGGTGAAAATTGAATCGCGCTGGGGGTCGGTGTTCGCACACAGGCGAAACAGCACTTCACTTGTATTGTGAACATTCACGTCGGCGTCCACCACCATGAGGTATTTGGTGAACATCATCTGGCCCATGCCCCAGAGGCCGTGCATGATTTTGTAGGCTTGCATCGGGTAATCTTGCGGATGCTCACGAAGACGAGGTTGTGGAAGACGCCTTCCGCCGGCAGCGCGATGTCCACGATCTCCGGGAAGTTCATCTTGCCGATGTTGTCGCCTTCCAACACGGGTGCGAACGACAACAAGCGGTCGCCCGCACGGCGAGCGTCAAAACGTGTCGATCGGCTTTTTCCTTTTCGGCTTGGCGAGGAAGGCTTCGTATGTGGTGGCACGGTGCGTGATAAGGGCCTCCATTCGGTGATTGCCGTCCTGCATGGTCCAATCCCATGCCTCGTGGTAGAGCAGCACAACTGGCGGGAGCTTTTCGCCGCGTTTCAACTGGTTGAGGTATTTGCGCACACCGCGCCGGTAATGCCCTCTCCGATGGTAGCTGATTCCGTCTTCCGGGAGGTCCAATTTTAAGGTCACCGGCCCTGCCCACAGGTAATCGTTCGGGTCAAAAGGAAGCGCAAAGTCGGTTCCAGGGACGTGGAATCTGGAGAACTGCACACCTGCTTCCTGCCATTCCTTCCAGCTGCCGCGGAGAGTCGCGACGGCTTCGTGGGCGGTGTTGAACACTCGCCGTTGTTGAGCAGATCGCACGTCAACCGATGACTTCGCTCGCCGAGACCTCACTCACTGGTTGGCGCTTGTTCGGATCGCCCGCTCGTTTGCATTTCACGATTTTCCAATTTGGGTTTTTGGCGCCATTGCAGTGCCCAGTCCAGGTCTTCTTGGCTCACTGCTTTGCCCCGTTGAAGCGCCAGCAACTTGACTAGCTTGACCAATTGGCGAATGTCACGACCGGACAGGTTGTGTTTCTGGGCGAACCGTTCGTAGGTGGTTTCAGGCGCGTCGACATTCTGTATGGCGCTCTGGATGCGGAACAGCTCGGCACGTTCCTTCGCGTCGGGGTAACGGTATTCGAGGTGGACGAGCGCGCGGGAATTGACGGCATCGTCGATGGTCGTCCCCATGTTGGTCGTGAGGAAGCAAACGCCAGTGAGGTTTTCGAGCAACCGGAGGAAGACACCCACGATCGCGTTCTGAACGATGTCACCTCCGCGCGCGCGCACGAAGACGTCCGCCTCGTTGATCAGCAGGACGGCGTTCCACCGGCGGGCACGGAGAAGAGCGTCGCGCAGATTCTCCTCCACTTCCGGCGGGCTGATGCCGAGTTGGGAGCATTGCAGCTCGTACAGCGGCCGGTGGTTCTGTTCTGCGAAAACCTGCGCGGTCAGCGTCTTGCCCAAGCCCGGATCACCCTTCAGCAGGATCAGGCACCCGCCGGCCTTGCCGGAAACCACATCGCGATCCTGGAGGCGCAGGGCTTGTCGCAAGACGTTGAGCAATTTGCGCGTCTCCTGCGGAATCACCAGATACCGGTCGATGTCATTCTGATATTGGTGCGGCTTGAGGTCCGTGATGTGAGCGATCACCTCCACATGACCGACGAGATCGTACGCGTACACCAGTGGATGAAGCGGCATCTCCGCTTCTTTGCCTTCCTCATGCCACTGGGACACGTCGGCGATCCGCTCCGGCTCGTCGTCCTTCAGATTGTGGAGATGATCCATGACCACCAATCCGGGAAGATCGACGTCCTCCGGGAGACGGTAGGCCTCGGGCTTCCAACTGTTCTCCGAGTCGCTGGTTTGCACCCACCCGTTGACGACAAATTGGTCTCCGGTCTGAGAATGAAATTTCT
>Ga0315268_10008974_pt1 | contig 10405 bp, 4 predicted proteins | sample C1_top_MG_FD_204535 | JGI IMG/M metagenome (GOLD analysis project Ga0315268, IMG submission 204535) | Sediment microbial communities from Yellowstone Lake, YNP, Wyoming, USA - C1_top | ecosystem: Environmental > Aquatic > Freshwater > Lake > Sediment | place: USA: Wyoming | collected 2017-08-01 | reverse complement strand
CGAGGGCACAGCCGGCCCACGCAGCGAAAGCTCACACGCGATTTGATCATAGTGACGCCGCACGCCCCAGAACGCAGAGACAAACAGTGGGATCAGCAGTACGATGATCCATGCGCCCTCGACAAACTTGCCGACCAGCACGATGGCGAAAGTGATGGCCGTCGTCACGCCGCCCGCCAAGTTGAACGCCGCGTGCAGCCACCAGGCCCGGCCGCGCTCACGTGCCCAATGAATGACCATGCCAACCTGGGATAACGTGAACGCCAGGAACACGCCCACCGCGAACAACGGGATGAGCAGATGCGTATCGCCCTCAAAGACAACTATGAGCAGTCCCGTCAGCCCGGCCAGCAAAAGGATGCCATTGGCAAACACCAACCGGTCGCCCAGATTAGTAAACTGGCGCGGCAGGAATCCGTCGCGCGCCAGAAGCGACGCCAAACGCGGAAAGCCCGCGTACGACGTGTTCGCCGCCACGGCCAAAATGAGCAGCGTCGTCACCTGGATGACCAGGTAGGCCGGGCCACTGCCCAGCACGCGATGGGCCAGCGCCGAAAGGATTGTTTCTCGCGGCCCAGCCACCACGCCCAAATATTGGGTCAACCCGATGCTGCCGACGAACAGGGTCCCCATCAGCACGGCCATCACGACAAGTGTTCGCCCAGCGTTCTGCGCTTCGGGCTGGCGAAACGTCGGCACCCCGTTGCTGATCGCCTCCACGCCGGTCAGCGCGGTGCAGCCAGCCGCGAACGTTCTTAGAACAAGGATCATTGTCAGCGGCTGTGTCGCCGGAGGCGCAACGGCGGCCAGCGAGCCAGGTCCCTCGATCAGAGCGCGCACCAGCCCGAAGCTCAGCATCGGCAAATAGGTGAACAGGAAAAGATAGACTGGAACGGAAAGCGCCGTGCCCGTTTCGCGGATGCCGCGCAAGTTCAGCAGCGTGATCGCTGCAAGCAAGACGAGCGAGAGAATGATGCGATATGGCCACAGAGCCGGAAACGCCGAAGCAATCGCGGCCAGGCCCGCTGTCAGGCTCACCGCTGCCGTCAGCACATAGTCAATCAAGAGCGCTGCCGCTGCGACAAGTCCCGACGTCGTGCCCAGGTTGGCGCGCGCGACAATGTAACTTCCGCCGCCAGACGGATAACCGTGAATCGTCTGATAGTACGAAAGCGCTACGACGACCAGTAAAGCGCTGATAGCGAGGCCGATGGGCCACGCCAGCGAGAGCCCCGCCGCCCCGGCTACCACCAGGCCTAAAAAGATTTCCTCGTTGGCGTAGGCGATGGACGACAACGCGTCGGGCGAAAAGGCCGCCAGCGCGCGCACCTTGTTGAGTCGCTCATGTGCCGCCTGGTGTGTTGGTAGCGGCGAGCCAATCAGGGTTCGGCGAATGTGTGCCCACATGTTGATCTCCTATCAGACGGCGCGCGCTGCCGGTCCGGCTTGGCTCGCACAACGGCGCACTTCGATCTTTCGCATGACGGCCTTGCGCGCTTCTTCGGCCAGGAACATGACGGGCGCGTAAAGGAACAAAAATCCCCAGTACGGCAGTGGCAGCGGGCCATGCTCGAAAATCGTCTGAAACGGTTGAGCGTAGATCAACGTGCTGATCAGCGTTAATTCTACCAGAATACCCACGAGAAGGAAACGGTTGCTGAAAAGGCCAATCTTGAACACCGAAGTCCGTTCGGTACGGCAGGCATAAGCATTGCCGATCTGCGTTGTGATGACTCCCGCGTGGAACATGGTGGTCGCCAGGACGTACACCAGGCCGTCTCGCGTCAGCAATCGTTGGGCGTAAGGCAACAGGTCGGGCCGAGGCAGGTGAAGCAGGTCACGATAACCCATCGTCCACCATAGGAAATAGAACCCCACAAAGCACAACGCCGTTTGCAGCGTGCCCAGCCAAAGCAGCGAGCGGACGATCAACCGGACATCCACGATCCGGTCGTTGCTGCTGCGCGGCGGGCGATCCATCACGCCAGGCTCGGGCGCTTCGGTGCCCAACGCCAGCGCGGGGACCATGTCCGTGCCCAGGTCAATCGCCAACACTTGCATCACCGTGAGCGCGAGCGGGATGTTGAATATGATCTGCAAGATAAAGGGCCAGGCCTCGGGCGTGTTGCTGGTAAAGATGTAGGTGGTGAACTTTTTGATGTTGGCGTAGACGGCGCGGCCCTCTTCGATAGCGTTGACGATGGACGCAAAGTTATCGTCGAGCAAGATCATCGAGGCGGCTTCCTTGGCCACGTCGGTGCCGGTGATGCCCATTGCCACGCCGATGTCGGCCTTTTTGAGCGCGGGCGCGTCGTTCACGCCGTCGCCCGTCACCGCCACAATCTCGCCCTGATTCTTGAGCGCAGTCACGACGCGCAACTTGTGCTCCGGCGCGACGCGCGCAAAGATCACTTCGCTCTTGATCGCTTCGATCAATTGCTCGTCGGTCATGGTATCCAGGTCTGCGCCGGTGACGATGCGCGCGCCTTTTCCGACGATACCGACGCGCCGTGCGATGGATTCTGCCGTGAGGCCATAGTCGCCGGTGATCATGATGATGCGGATGCCGGCGCGGTGGCACTTGTCCACCGCCTCAGCCACTTGTGGTCGGGGCGGGTCTTGCATCGCCAGGAGACCCAGGAAAGTCAGGTCGCGCTCGACCCAATCTACCGTGTAACCGTTCGGACGTTCTGGCAGCACTCGACGCGCGATCGCCAGAACCCGCAGCGCGCCCCGCGCAAAATCGTCGTTGGACGCCATGATTTGCTCACGCCAGGCGTCGGTGAGCGGCTGGACCTGGCCGTTCATCAGAATCGTCGCACACAGTTCCAGCACTTCCTTTGGCGCGCCTTTGATAAACGCCATCTCTTGGTTTGAGACTTGATGGATGGTGCTCATGCGCTTGCGAGCCGACTCAAATGGCAGTTCGCGCAGGCGCGGCAATCGCTTAACCGTCAGGTCATAAGGAACGCCGCCTTTAGCCGCCGCCACGAGCAACGCCGCTTCCGTCGGGTCGCCCAGGATCGTCCAGCCCTTGCCGCCCTGTGGCGGCACGAGCTTGGCATTGTTGCACAACGCTGCGCCCACCAGCGCCTCGTGGAGATCATCTACAGGCAGCGCCGCACCTCGAAACTCGCCGACCGGCTCGTAGCCCACGCCGGTCACCGTCAACCGGCAGCCGGCCACCCACGCCTCGCGAACCGTCATTTCGTTTTGCGTCAGAGTGCCGGTCTTGTCCGTGCAGATCATGGTGCACGAGCCGAGCGTTTCCACCGATGAGAGCTTCTTGATGAGTGCATTGCGTTTCGCCATGCGCTGGACGCCCATCGCCAGCGCCAGCGTCACGGTAGGCAACAAGCCCTCCGGCACGAATGCTACCACCATACCGACAGCGAAGACAAAGCCCACGTTCAATGGTCGGCCTACGACGACGACAGACAGAATGAAAAAGAGGATCCCGAACACCATCGCCAGGACAGTCACTACCCTCGTCAGTTGGTTGACTTGTTTTTGCAGCGGCGAAAGCTCTTCGCCCACGCTTTGCGTCAGCCGCGCGATCTTGCCGAATTGGGTGTTCATGCCGGTGGCAAAGGCAACAGCTTTGCCCGTGCCCGCCGTGACCGACGTTCCGGCAAAGACGAGATTGGGCCATTCGACAATCGTGAGCCCTTCGCGCACCGAAGCTTCTGCCGTCCGTCGCGCCGGGACCGATTCGCCGTTAAGCGTCGAGAGGTTCACGCGCAGCTCGCTCTCTTCCACCAGACGCGCGTCGGCGCTGATGCGGTCGCCTTCGGAAAGCAGAATCACATCGCCCGGCACCAGTTCTTCGGCCAGGATTTTTTGTTCCTGCCCGTCACGGACCACGCGGGCAAAAGCAGGCAACACCTTTTTGAGCGCTTCGGTCGCTCTTTCAGCTTTAAATTCCTGCCAGAAGGAAAAGACGGCGTTGATGACGATGACGGCCCAGATCGCCCAGCCCAGTTGCGGCATCTGGCCGATAAAGGCCATCGCGCCGCCAGCCCACAGGAGCAGCGCCATCAGGTGCGTAAAGTTGGCGAGGAACTTTTTCCAGAGCGGTGTGCCCTTGATCGTCTGGATCGCATTGGGGCCAAACTTTTTCAGGCGCGCTTCAGCTTCGGCGGATGCAAGTCCACCCGCTGACGTTCCAACCACCCTATACACTTCTTCGATGTGAACTGCGTATATCGGCAATTCTTGAGACATGGCTATCTTTGCTCCATGTAGCGGACAATGCTTTTGCGGATCCACTCGATACTATACACTGCTGGCGCAAAGAAAACCAGCCTGGTCCACAGTTGCGGCGGCAGCGGCACGTGTTCAAATACCCACGCGAGCGGAGACCAGTAAATCAGCGCCAGGATGACCAACATCTCAATGGCAATGCCCGCCACCAGGTAGCGATTCTTGAACAAGCCTATGCGGCGCACCAGCTCCGTTTCGCTGCGGCAGGCAAACGCATTGCCGACCTGGGCCATCACCACGCCCGCGTGAAAGACCGTCGTCGCCAGGACGTACAGCCGGCCTGGGTCTGTCCCAAGCCGCGCGGCATAGGCAAGCCAATCGGAGCGCGGCAGGTTGAAAAAGTCGGTGTAGCCTGCCGAAGCATACACAAAAAAGAATCCCAGGTAGCACAGCACCAATTCGATGCTGCCCAGCCAAAACGCACGCATCAACAGCCGCCTGTCCAGCAAAGACTGGTTGCGGCGGCGCGGCGGGCGCTTCATCACTCTGGGTTCGGGCCGCTCCATGCCCAACGCCAGCGCCGGCAATAGATCAGTGCCCAGGTCAATCGCCAACACTTGCGCCACCGTGAGGGCCAGCGGTATGTGGAACAACGCGGATACGATGAAGGGAATGACCTCGGGCACATTGCTGGCAAAGATGTAGGTGACAAACTTGCGAATGTTGTCGTAGACGGCGCGCCCTTCTTCGATGGCGCTCACGATGTTGCGAAAGTCATCGCCGGTCAAAATGACATCGGCGGCTTCTTTGGCGACGTCAGTGCCGGTCACACCCATCGCCACTCCGATGTCGGCCTTGCGCAAAGCGGGCGCGTCGTTCACGCCATCGCCTGTAACAGCCACCACTTCACCGCGCGCCTGGAATGCAGCAACCAGTCTCAACTTGTGCTCCGGGGCCATGCGGGCAAAGAGCGTCTCTTCGTCGAGCGCGGCTTGTAACTGGGCGTCACTCATCGCATCCACTTCCACGCCGCTGAGAATGCGCGGGCGCTGCGTGGTGAGCATCCCCACGCGTCGCGCCACCGATTCAGCCGTCAGTCCGTAATCGCCTGTGACCATCACCAGGCGAATGCCAGCCTCGCGGCAGGCTTTGACAGCGGCCGCCACTTCGGGGCGCGGCGGGTCCATCATCGCCAGCAAGCCGAGGAAAGTCAGCTCGCGCTCGACTCTATCGGGCGTATAGTAGGCGCCTACATAGCGAGGGTCTGCCTCCAAAAGTGGCGGTAGCTCGCGATAAGCGAGCGCCAGCACGCGCAGCGCGTTGCGAGCATAGTCGTCGTTAGCAGCCAAGATCTGAGAGCGGGTCGCCTCGTCCAGCGGGACTACCTGATCGCCGATGAGAATCTGCGTGCACAATTGTAGCACTTCTCGCGGCGCTCCCTTGACAAACGCAATTTCCTCCTCCGAGGTTTGAGATTTGAGCTTGGGCAATTGATGAATCGTGCTCATCCGCTTGCGGCGAGCGTCAAAAGGAAGCTCGTGAATGCGAGGGAATGCTTGAGCAGCAGCGTGTTCGTCAATCCCGCGCTTGAGCGCCGCCACGCGCAACGCGGCCTCGGTCTGGTCGCCCAGGCAAGTCCACTGCGGATGATCGGCGGTTGGCGGATTGAGACGCGAGTCGTTACACAACGTCGCCGCCGTGAGCAGTTCTCCCAGGTCGCCCGCCAGCGCACCCCGAGGCGGCGGCGAGAACTCGCCCTCAGGTTCATAGCCCATGCCGGAAACATGCAGTCGCTCGCCACCCACCCAAATCTCGCTAACCATCATTTGATTCTGCGTCAGCGTGCCGCTCTTGTCCGTGCAGATCACCGAAGTGTTCGCCAGCGTTTCGACGACGGAGAGCTTTTTGACCAGCACGCCGCGTTGGGCGAGTCTCTGAACGCCGATGGCCAGCGCAAGCGTCACGGTGGGCACCAGGCCCTCGGGGATCGTGGCGACGATGATGCCGATGCCAAAGATGAACGCCTCGGTCACAGGCAAACCGACATCTGTGATGCCGACAATGAACACGATCACGCCCAACGTGATCGCCACCAGTGAAATGACGCGCGTGACGCGCGCCATATCCTGTTGCAAGCGGCTTGGCTCGTCTTTGACGGCCTGAGTGAGATTGGCGATGCGCCCGAACTGAGTCATCATGCCGGTGGCAAATACCACAGCGCGACCTGTCCCCGAAACGACCGATGTCCCGGCAAAGACCAGGTTCGGGCGTTCCAGTTCAGTCAAACTCTGGCGCACCGAAGCTTCCGCTGTTTTGCGGACAGGCACCGCTTCGCCGGTGAGAGTGGCGTGGTTGGCGCGCAGACCGTACTCTTCCACGACGCGCGCATCGGCAGGAATGTTGTCTCCCTCAGCTAAAACGAGCACATCGCCCGGCACGACTTTAGCGGCAGGGATTTCGACTTCCTGCCCGGCCCGGATCACACGCGCATGCACAGGCAGCAACTGTTCCAGCGCTGCCACTGCTTCCTCAGCGCGGTGCTCTTGCCAGAATGAAAACACCGCGTTGACGACGACGACAATCCAGATGACGATGCCCAGCTCACGATAACCGCCGACGACTGAGATTGCCCCCGCCACCCACAGCAACAAGGCCATCGTGTGTGTTGCGTGGTTGATAAGCCTGCGGTAGAGCGGGACGCTCGGTGCGCTGGAAATGACGTTACGACCATAGGTGGCAACGCGAGATTGGGCCTCTGGTGGAGTGAGGCCATCCGGGCTAGTCTCTAAAGCCTCAAATGCTTCGGAGACAGGCAGAGCATACAGGGGCGAGATTGGCATTTCTACCAGTGGTCGGTGGACAGCGGCGAGTGACCGGCACTGTTCACCCTGGACTGACCGCCAGGACGAGCTGGCCACTCACCACTATCGTCAATGCTTGACCGGCGGTTCAGGTTCGGCCGTCTGTTTGGGTTGCCCGCCCAGACGCGGCTCGGGCGGAGGCTGACTGTTGATGTATTGCTCCAGGAACGACGGCGCTTCCGGGTGATCCACGTGCAACGCATGATCGTAATCCCCGGCAGGCACGGGCGGCTCATAACGAAGCGGGCGGCGCACGCCGAACATTTCTATCAAGTGCGTCACGAAGACAAGGACACGGTAACGGTATTCCTGCATCTTGAGCGATTGCCATTCGACAATCGAACCCATCGCGCCATGCACATGAGCCTTTTCGCGGACGATGCGGTGAATCTGTTGTGGACCGCGATAACCAATCGGCGAGATCAAGAGCAGGTTTGCCGCAAGAATAAGGACGCTAAAGGAAATCAATACAATCCAGCCGCCTTCTTCCCACTTGCCGACAATCTGGCCCACAAATACGAGCGCGGCCAGGGCCGCCGCCAGCGTCGCACCGAATGCGCCCCAGGCGCGCGTGCGACCCGTTCGCGTACGGAGAATGTGCCGGCGGATCGCCAGCCCCATGACCATGATCGGCATGAATACGCCGATGCCATAGTACGGCACGGCCAGCGAGGTCTGCCCGCGCACCAGCAACTGGATAACCACCGCCACAATGAAACCCGCCGTGACTGAGCGAGTGAACGTGCCCTGCGGGTTGCGATACACGACGATTTCGGGAATCTCGCCAATCGCCACATCGCGCCAGGCCGTCGCCTGCAAGTCCTGGAACGCCGTCATCGAAGCGGCGGCGAGCAGCGCCACCGCCAGAATCTGATACACCCAATACAACAATGTGCCGCCAGGAATCTGATCAAAGCCAATAAAGGCCAGGTTGCCCACCAACGAGCGGCCCAGAGTTCCATCGAACACATCAAACCGAATCGCAAAGCTCGCCAGGAGCAGTGTTGTCAGGCCGCCATAGAATAGGAACGAAGTCTGCACAAAGCGCCCAATGCCGGACTTGCCGCTGTAAAACTTCCACAGGCCGGCCAGCCTGGGCAGGCGCTTTTTGCCCCACTTGACGAGACCCGCGTCTTCGTCTTTGACGAACTGGATGCCGTTCGACATCGCTTCCAGACCAGACAGCGCCACCATCCCCTTCATCGAGGCGGTGAGCAAGTGATACAGCGCTTCGAGCAACGTGGCTGCTTTGGCCGGCTCGGCAGCCGGGATGGGTGGAACATTGCGCGCGAGGGCGATGAACAGGCCGACAGCCATGACAACAGTGAGCAGCACAAAGATACTCAACATCGTGAAAGTCACTTGCGCCGATTCGCCGCGACCTCGAATCGTCAGATACCAGGTAACACTCGCCAGACCCGCACCGATCAGGAAACGCAGGAACCAATGCAGATAATACGAATTCGTGATTGAGAGCAACTGGTCAACGCCGGAGAGCGTAGACACCACGATGGTGAAGACATAGTCCTGAATCAGAACGACGGCGACAACCAGGCTCAACCACGGCGCGAGATAACGCATCGAAGCCGTATACGAACCGCCGCCCTCGTTGAAAATGCCCAGCGAGTACATGTAGAGCGCACCAAATACGAAATTGGCGAACGCAATCAGCGCCACGGCGATATAACCATACTTCTGCAGGCCATAAGGGTGCAGCGCGCTCATCATCTCGCCCGTCGCGTAAAAGAACGAAGTAAAATAGTCTACGCCGAACAGCGCCACCGCCGCCAGCAAACCGATCTGACCCGCGCCATGAATGTGCGCGTCTTCCGCCTTCTCTTTCGGTGCAGCCCTGTAAGAGAGAAAAATGATTAGAGCCAAAAGAACAATCGCGACTAACATACCTATAACCTATTCCGAGCCGTGAGACTCTTGGGATCACACAGAGCGAAACGACGAGGTCTCAAAGGCCCGCTCAAGGACCTTGAGCTCGGAAAGGAGATGGATGCGGGTTGAATGGCTCAAGCGTGTGTCCTGCGCCACCTGCGCCTGCTCCTCGCGCGAGGCGCGCACGACAAACGCCGGCACGAACATGATGCGCCCGGCGGGGATCACTTCCAAGTCGTGCAGTTTGATCTCGAGCGCCTGATCGTCAAAATAGGGCAAGCTCAGGCTCAATCCACGATTGAGGTCGTGAGCGGCGGCGCGATGTTTGATCGTCGCCACAATCTCGCCTGTCTCGTAACGCGCCAGCGCGCGTCCCTGATTGACGAGCTGGCCCAACATGCCGTGGCGTTTGCGCTGATAGTCTTCGTCGGCGACGATATACGACGCCAGTCCCACAGCCAGATGGAGGATGTGCAGAAAACGCTGCATCGAGGCGACATGCGCTTCGGCTTCACTGGCCGAGTTGACCAGCAGACGATCCTGCTCGTCGAAAGCGACCCAGCGAGGCAGGTAAAACTTGCGGGCAGACGGCGCATAGGGTACCTGAAGCTCGCCCCGGTCCGCGTCCGCGCTGGCCTCTCCCTCTTCGGCAATCGCGTCCGTCGTGGCCGTGATGGCCGAGGCGGGTTCGAGCACATCGCCCACTGGAATGGAGGGGATTTCTTCACCTTCTACCGGCACATAGGTCACCGTGCGACCCGCCGGAAGCATATTGTGAACCATATGATTGACGGTGACATACCGGATCAATCCCGCACTCACCGCTATAGGCTGGTTCGGCCACTGATCGAGTTCGGCCAACCGCTGGCGGAGCGCTATGCGTACATCGCCACGCGTGAGCCGTTCGATCAGCCCGCCCGCCAGTTGATCGCGCACTTCAGCCGGAACCGGGACCGGCTGGCTCCCAGCTTCAAGCACGATTCTTTCCGGCAAGGTAAAGCGGATCTGAGATACGCGCTCGTGTTGAGCGAGCGACTCGCCCAGCTGCCGCCCTTGCGCCTCCAGAAAGCGCTGGACGAGCGGCGGCTGTGCTTCGAACAGCACGCGCTGCGCTTCGTGTTCGTCCCGCAATTGGCGGGCCACACTTTCGCTGGGTTGGGTGGGTTCTAGCATGGCTTTCTCGATCCTTGCTTGGCCTGAATCGTCAATCGGGATGCTGGCAGCATTGCCAACTGGCGATTATTCTAGTCCTGTTGCTACCTTTGGTCAATTGTCCTTGCACATCGGGGCACAATAAAAAGAGTTCCACCAAATGGCAGAACTCTTTCAGCACTCGTGCCGTCTGATTGCTGCTCAGCGGGCGAGGATTCTAGCACCGAAGGGCAAGCGTGTCAATAGTAAAGAACGGCCCTCGACCAGACTCAGGTCGGGGGCCACGGAACGGACATATTCAG
>Ga0315268_10008973_pt1 | contig 10405 bp, 14 predicted proteins | sample C1_top_MG_FD_204535 | JGI IMG/M metagenome (GOLD analysis project Ga0315268, IMG submission 204535) | Sediment microbial communities from Yellowstone Lake, YNP, Wyoming, USA - C1_top | ecosystem: Environmental > Aquatic > Freshwater > Lake > Sediment | place: USA: Wyoming | collected 2017-08-01 | reverse complement strand
GGAAGAGTGGAAGAGTGGAAGAGTGGAAGAGTGGAAGAGTGGAAGAGTGGAAGAGTGGAAGAGTGGAAGAGTGGAAGAGTGGAAGAGTGGAAGAGTCTGCGAACTAGGAGCCTCTGGTAGCAGTGTTACTCGATGGCTGGGATCGCGGGGCTGAACAAGGCCCAGGTGCCAACGCCGAGCATCAGAACTCCGGCGGCGATAAACATCGCGGCCAGATTCACCTGAGCCACCGCGCCAGCAATGGCAAAAGAGATCGGCATCAAGCCGACGGCGGAGAGCATCAGCACGCTCATCACCCGGCCGAGCAGAGCGCGCCCCACGCGCGCCTGCATCCAAGACGCGAATTGCACGTTGTTGAAGCCCGCGCCGAGTCCCGTCACCACCAACGCCACGGCAATTGCGGCAAATTTCGGTTCCAGGCCCATCGCAATGAGCCCCAGCCCGAGCACTGCGCCCAGGCCCGCCAGCATCAGGCCTCGATGAGGCGTGCGCTTGAGCGCTGCAGCCGCGACCATCCCGGTCGACGCACCGTCGATGGCACACATGGCATTTTGTAAATCGCCCTCAAAGCCGGAATAGATGCGGCGTCCTCCGGCACCCGTGCGTTCACTGGTCCGCATTGACTTCCGCGGCAGCGCTGTGCTACCCATACAAGGCTTTGTTCCCGCGTTGGACGGCCGGATGAGTGCGCCCAAGAAGCGGATTGAGATCAAACTCGAAGGCAACCTTGATAGTGTGGAGCTCGCAGAAGAGCTCGTCCTTTGCATTGCGGTGGCCTCGGGATTTGACGAGGAGAATTGTCACCGGATCGGGATGTCGGTCCGCGAGGGCATGATCAACGCGGTGCAGTATGGCAGCCGGCAGGTGCGCGAAAAGCTGGTGCGCATGAGCGTGGAGTTGCTGCCCGACCGGATGGAGATTCGCCTAGCAGACTCCGGAAAGGGATTCAACCTGGCTGACGTACCCGACCCGCTGGCGGAAGAGAACCTGCTGAAATCCTCCGGGCGGGGAATCTTCTTGATGCGGGCGTTTATGGATGAATTCGACGTGCGCCGGAGCCGCGAGGGCGGGACCGAACTGGTGCTGGTCAAGCGGCTTCCGTCGGCGCCGCAGGCTGAGGCTTTGTAGATAAGGGTAAGAAAGAAGAGGATCACCATGGCATTCCACGCGACTCCGCGGGTCGTTGGTGACGTCACGCTGATCGACGTCAGCGGACGCATTACCCTCGGCGAAGGCAGTGCCATGCTGCGGGAGATGCTCCGCGACCTGCTTGGCAAGGGGCAGAAGAAACTCGTGCTGAATCTGGGTGACGTCAACTACATCGATAGCTCAGGGATCGGCGAACTGGTGAGCGGGTACACCACGGTCAAGAATCAGGGTGGCGAACTGAAGCTGCTGAACCTGACCAAAAAGGTCCACGACCTGCTCCAGATCACCAAGCTTTACACCGTTTTTGACGTGCACTCCGATGAAGTCACCGTGATCCGGAGTTTCCGCTAGCGGATTTGCCGGATCCGGCAAGCTGCCCGCCTTGCTTCTGGACTCCCTGCTAATTTTGTGTGACAATGTCCGGGCTTTAGTGCGTGTAATTCCGCCGAGTTGCGAAGTTCGCTCTTGCGGGCTTTTCGTTCGACCGACTGGCGTTACAAGCACCTCAGAGCAACATCAAAGAAACAGGAGCTGCAAAGTTGAGTAGAGAACAAGGTGTAGTGAAATGGTTCAACGCTGCGAAGGGCTATGGATTCATCCAGCGCCAGTCGGGCGAGGACGTTTTCGTTCACTTCTCGGCCATCCAGATGGATGGCTACAAAACGTTGAATGAAGGTCAAGCGGTGGAGTTTGAGGTCCGTCAGGGCCCCAAGGGCTACCAGGCCGAGAACGTCACAGCTCTCTAAAGCGTGACATTTCCGAGGCCCTGTCCCGCACCCCGGGACAGGGCCTTTCACTTTTGGGGCCGGCGCGTCCGGCCGGGAGCCCCGCTTTTGTGCTAGGATGGGACGTTTCGGAAATCGTGCAGGAGAGTGACTGTGGCGCAACACATCAGCCGCAAGGAGCTGAAGCAGGACGAAATCCGCGAGACGTTTGTTCACGGCGCCGAAGCCGTCGTCTCCCACCAGAAAGCGCTGTGGATCAGCGCCGCGGTCGTGGCGACCGTTCTTCTGGCGGTCTTCGGATGGCGTTTCTACAGCGAGCGGCAGACGGTGAAGGCGTCGGCGGCGCTCGAGGGGGCGATGGAAGTGTTCCACGCGCGCATCCGGATCGCTGGCGAGCCGGCCATGCCGGGGGAAACCACTTACGTGGACGAGAAAAACAAGTTTGAGGATGCAGCGAAGAAATTCAACGAGGTCGCGCAGCAATACAAGCGCACGCGTCCCGGCCGCGTCGCCCTCTACTATGCAGGGCTTAGCCACGTTCAGCTGGGCAAGTGGGACGAGGCGGAAAAAACCTTCCGCGCGGTGCAAGCGACCGGCGATTCGGAAATGTCTGCGCTGGCCAAGTACCAACTCGCGCGGCTCTACGCGCAGAGCGGCAAGGCCGACCAGGCGGTGAGGCTCTATCAGGAATTGCTGGCGCAGCCGGCCACTCTGGTACCCAAGCCGATGGTGATGCTTGCGCTGGCGGACTTTTACCGAAAAGACAAGCCTGCCGAAGCCATCAAGCTGTTGAACCAGTTGAAAGCGGAGTACCCCGATTCCTCGCTGACCGAAGAAGCCGACAAGCGCTTGGAAGGACTCTCGCCGAAGAGCGAGTGACCCGCAGTTCCTCTGGCATCCCTGCCGCATCTGTTAGAATCCCCCCATGTCGCTGGCCTCGTTTGCGATGGATGTGAGCCGCTCGCGCGGGCGGCGGCATCCTGAACCGCCGCATCCCTACCGCAACGACTACGCGCGCGACCGCGACCGCGTCATTCACTCCCGCGCTTTCCGCCGGCTGGAGGCAAAGACGCAGGTCTTCACTACGCGCTATTCCGACCACTTCCGTAACCGGCTGACCCACACACTCGAAGTCGCGCAGATTGCGCGGACCGTCGCTGGCACGCTGGAATTGAACACAGATCTGGCCGAAGCACTCGCGCTGGTTCACGACATCGGCCATCCGCCGTTCGGCCATTCAGGCGAGGGGAAGCTGGACGAGTTGATGCGCGCTCACGGCGACCGCTTCGACCACAACCTGCACGCTTTGCGCATCGTCGAGCAGTTCGAGCAGCGCTATCTGGATTTTCCGGGGCTGAACCTGACTTTTGAGGTGCGTGAAGGGATCGTGAAACATTCCAGGGACTACGCCGCGGATGAGTTTCCCGAGCTGGCCGAGTATCTGTTCGACTTGCGGCCGCCGCTCGAAGCCCAGCTCATCGATTTGGTGGATGAAATCGCCTACAACACCGCGGACCTCGATGACGGTTTCGAGGCTCATCTCTTGGACTTGCCCGCCATCCTCGAAGGCGTGCCCGGATTCGCCGAATTCTACGCCGAGATCGACCGCCGCTACTTGCAGGCGCGCGCAAAATTGAAATTCAATGAGGCGTTGAAGCGCCTGCTTAACCGGGTGGTGACCGATTTGATCGAGGAAACGAAGGCGCAGGTACTCGCCAGCGGCGGCGCGACGGTGGAAGACATTCGCCGCCATCCCCGGCGGCTCGCTGCCTTCAGCAGCGTCGCGCAGCGGCAAAACGCCGAACTGAAACGTTTTCTTTTCGCGAAGCTCTACGACCAACCGCCGCTCACCGAGGAGAGAGAACGATCTGTGCGCGCGCTCGAAGAGCTTTTCCATTTCTACTGCGGGCGGCCGGGGGCGATGCCGGGATACTACGCCGGGCAAGCGCAACGAGAGCCGGTGCACCGCGTTGTGTGCGACTACATCGCGGGCATGACTGACCAGTTCTTGCTGCGCCAGCACCGCGAGCTGGTGGCACGGCCCACGTAGTGGCCGGGAATCCCCGAGGCAGGAGCCTCGGGGCTCAGCGCCAGGGTTTGGGGAGGGGCAGAGGTGCCGACCGCTGTCAAATTCGGGCAGCGCCGGAAAGTGGAGGAAACGATGAGGACAGGTGGGGTGTGGGTGCTGGTGCTAGGGGTGCTCGGGGCGATGGGGCTGGCCGGCTTTGCGCAGAGGCCGCACCGGGTCGACCTCGAAGCGGCCAAGGCCGCGATCCTGGAGGCCGATAGGCAGTTCTGCAGGGCAACCAACGAAAAGGGTCTTGAGGGATTTGCTTCGTTCCTCGCGGAAGACGTCACCAACATTCGCCCCGACTCGCCACTGGTGCAGGGGCGTCAGGAACTCGCCCAGCGCTGGACGCGGCTGCTCACCGACCCCGCGACGAAAATCGAATGGAAGCCCGTCTATGCCCGGGTGGCGTCTTCCGGGGATTTTGGCTACACCATCGGGGTGTCGCAGATCACGCGCACCGACGAGCAAGGGAATCGCCAGGTCTCTACCGGGAAATACGTCACCGTCTGGCAGAAGCAGGCGGACGGCTCCTGGAAGGTCGTCCACGATTCCGGCGTTCAGGACACGACCACCCCACGATAAGGCAACCGGGGGGCGGCGGGGCCGTGCGGAAGCGTCATTGCCCGATTCGCTGCATTTAGGGTCCCTTTGCCCGCGTTTCCTTGACATTGCAGAATGACGCCTCGATAATGGCGATTCCGCCAAGATCGCGGGATAGTGCCCGCGCTGGCGGGCGCTTCCATATGTTTCTCGACGTGAAAGAGTTGGCGGTCCGCAAGGCCCGCATCCGGAAGACTTACCCACCCGGAACCCTGGATTACCACACCGGCGAGTTCCAACAGGTGGAGCCTCTCGAGGTGCGCGCGACCGCGGAACTGGTGGACGGCCAGATCCGCATCCAGGGGCACCTGCACACGCGGATCGAACTGCTGTGCGCGCGTTGCCTGGAAAGCGTCCACGAAGAGATCGCCCGGGATTTTGATCTGTTCTACCGGCCGGTGGCTACCCTGACCGCCGAGGAGGACAGGCTGAAGAAGGACGATTTCGATGTCGGGTTTTTTCAAGGAGATGGGCTGTTCCTGGCCGACGTGCTGGCCGAACAGGTCAATCTGGCCATCCCCATGAAGGTCATCTGCCGCAGCGACTGCCGGGGGCTGTGCCCGCAGTGCGGCGCCAACCTCAACAGTGAAGAGTGCCGTTGCGATTCGCACGTGGCTGACCCGCGGCTGGCCCCGCTGGCGCGCTTCAAGCAGGACTGGTTCAAAAAGCAATAGCCATCACGAGGGAGAAAGCTTAGAATGGCCTCCGATTTCCGGGGCCTTCGCAAGGAGTCTGTATGCCCAATCCAAAACGCCGGCATTCCAAGACGCGGAAGAACAAGCGGCGCGCCCATGACTTTCTGACCGCACCGCTGCTCTCGGAGTGCCCCCATTGCCACGAAATGAAGCTGCCCCACCGGGCCTGCCCGAAGTGCGGCTACTACAAGGGGCGCGAAGTCATGGAGACATCGGCGTAATCCCCTGAGCGCGTGGGTCGTTTTTCTCCGGCACTCCCTCCTCTGTCGGGAGTTGTGCCGGGAGTGCATCCTGTGAGCCGGAGGAGCGAGTCAGGGTCGGGTCAAGACGGGTTACCACCGTGGCTGAACGCAATCGAACCACCATCGCGGTCGACGCCATGGGAGGCGACAGCGCCCCCCGCGCCGAGGTTGAGGGCGCAATTCTCGCCGCGCGCGAGATGGACGTTCGAGTGCTGCTGGTCGGGCGCCAGGACCCGGTGCGCCACGAGCTGAGCAAGCATCCGCATCGCGGGCTGCCCATCGAGATCATCCACGCCAGCGAAGTCATCTCGATGACCGACGCCCCGATGCAGGCCTTTCGCAAGAAGCGCGACTCTTCGGTGCACGTCTGCGCCAAGCTGGTGCACGGCGGGCAGGCCGACGGCATGGTCAGCGCGGGCAATACCGGCGCCGTGATGGCCACCGCGCGGTTCACGCTGGGCACGCTGGCTTCGGTGGACCGTCCCGCGCTGGCGGCGCCGTTTCCGACTTCACGCGGGACCGTTTCGGTGATGCTCGACGTGGGCGCGAACGTGGATTCGAAGCCTGCGCACCTGGAACAGTTTGCGGTGATGGGCGAGATTTATTACCGCGCCATTTTCGGCACGCGGCGCCCGCGGGTGGCCCTGCTTTCCATCGGCGAAGAGGAAATGAAGGGCAACGAACTGACCAAAGAAGCCCACAACCGGTTGAAGCACATGCAATTGAATTTTGTGGGCAACGTGGAGGGACGGGACGTCTTTTCCGGCGCGGTGGATGTCATCGTCTGCGACGGCTTTATCGGCAACGTTGCGCTAAAAATCAGCGAAGGACTGGTCGAGCACCTCGTGACCACCTTGAAGGCCGCGCTGAACAGCAGTCTGAGCTCCCAGGTGGGCTACGTGCTCTCGCGGCGTGCCTACCAGGAATTCAAAAAGAAGATGGACTATTCGGAATACGGCGGGGCCCCGTTGCTCGGCGTGCGGGGAGTCACCGTGATCGGCCACGGGCGCTCGAACGCAAACGCGATCAAAAACGCCATTCGCGTCGCAGCGGAGCTCAGCCGCGCCCGGTTGAACGACAAGATTGACGAGGAGTTGGCGGCGGTTAGCGCCGCCGGCCATTCGTGAGCGTCTCATAATCTTAGGGGCGGGGCTTCAACCCGCCCGAGGGATGTTGATGGGCAAACTGGCATTCATTTTTCCCGGACAGGCCTCGCAGTACCCCGGCATGGGGCGGGAGCTCTACCAGACGTTTCCAGCAGCCCGGGCGGTCTTCGAGGAAGCCGACGCGACCCTGGGTGTGAGCATCTCGCGCTTGTGCTTCGAGGGCACCGAAGACGAACTGAAGCTTACCGAGAACACCCAGCCGTGCATCCTGACGGTTTCGGTGGCCGCCTACCGCGTGCTCGAAGAAAACGGGAAGCGCCCCGATTATGTGGCAGGGCACAGCCTAGGTGAATATTCCGCGCTCGTTGCCGCGGGCGGGCTCGCCTTTGCCGACGCGGTGCGGCTGGTACGCAGCCGCGGCCGCTATATGCAGGAAGCGGCGTCGACGGGTGTGGGGGCTATGGCAGCAATCATGGGGTTGTCGCGCGCGACCGTCGAGCAGATCTGCCAGAAAGCCGCGGACGGAGAAATCGTGGGCCCCGCCAACTTGAATTCACCGGAGCAAACGGTGATTTCGGGCCACGCCGGGGCGGTGAAACGCGTGGTGGAGTTGGCGTCACAGGCGGGCGCCAAGCGCGCGGTTGTGCTGCCCGTTTCCGCACCGTTCCACTGCGAACTGATGATGCCGGCGCAAAAGCGCCTGGAAGCGGACCTTCGCAAGACGACATTCCACGACCTGCGCTGTCCGCTGGTGACCAACGTGGACGCCGATGCCATTGAACGCGGGGAGGAAGCTCGCGAAGCGCTCATTCGCCAGGTCTGCCTGCCGGTGCGCTGGGAGCAGTCTGTGCGTGAGTTGATCGATGCGGGTGTCAGCACATTTGCCGAGGTTGGCCCCGGGCGGGTCCTGAGCGGCCTGCTGCGTCAAATCGACCGCTCGGTGCACTGCTTCAACGTCGAGGACGAGAAAACCCTGCACGCCGCGCTGGAAAGACTGGCGCAGCTCAGCGGGGAAGCCGAGTGAAAAACGCCTCGCCATGTTCAGCCTGAAAGACAGAGTCGGATTGGTCACGGGCGCCTCGCAGGGCATCGGCCGTGCGACAGCGATCGCGCTGACTGAAGCCGGGGCGAAGGTCGTCCTCGCCGCGCGCAACGCCGAAAAACTCGAAGCGCTCGCGGCTGAAATCACCTCCTCGGGTGGCACCGCCCGCGCCATTCGCATGGATATCGCCAGTGCCGACGAAATCAAAGCCGGCTTCAAGCAGACGCTGGAGGCCTTCGGGCGCCTCGACATTCTGGTGAACAACGCGGGCGTCACCCGCGACGGCCTGGCGCTCCGGATGAAACACGACGACTGGGAGAGCGTCCTGCGGACAAACCTGACCGGAGCGTTTTTGTGCGCGCAACAGGCTCTCACTCCAATGTTGAAGCAGCGGTACGGCCGCATTATCAACGTGACGTCGGTGGTGGCCGAGATGGGCAATGCCGGGCAGGCCAACTATGTCTCGGCAAAGGCGGGACTCATCGGGTTGACCAAGGCCCTGGCCACAGAAGTGGCCTCGCGCAACATCACCGTGAACGCGGTCGCACCCGGCTTCATCCTCACGGCGATGACGGAGGTGCTCTCGCAGGAAGTCAGAGACTCGTTGCAGGAGAGAATCCCTCTGGGACGTCTGGGCAGCGACCGCGACGTGGCTGCGGCCATTGTTTTCTTGGCCAGCGAGGAAGCCGGCTACATCACCGGCCACGTGCTGGACGTAAACGGCGGGATGTATATGGCCTAGTAGGACAGGCCTCCAGGCCTGTCCTACCGTTGACCTTGTGCAAGGCCGCGCTTACAATGGGCGGGTTGTCCGGGGGAACTCTCCGCCGCTACCCTCATTCCAAGCGGGGCGTAGAAAGCGCAGACCGAAGGAGCAAACAGAATGGCGAGTGTGCAAGAACGCGTGAAGCAGATCATTGTGGAACAACTCGGTGTCGAAGAAAGCGAAGTCACCGACAACGCCTCGTTTGTGGACGACCTGGGCGCGGATTCGCTCGATACGGTCGAACTGGTGATGGCCTTTGAAGAGGCCTTTGGCATCGAGATTCCCGACGAGGACGCCGAAAAGATTGCCACCGTGAAGGACGCCATCGACTACATCGAGAAGCACAGCAAGAAGTAAGTCTCCGGAAGACAGGTTGCCAGAGGGAGAAATCCAGCTTTGAAGCGCCGCGTTGTAGTAACGGGTGTAGGCCTTCTGTGTGGTTGCGGAATCGGCACCGAAGGAGTCTGGAAAAACATCCTCGCGGGCCAGAGCGGCATCCGCCTGATCGAACAGTTTGACGCCACCGATTTCGACAGCCGCATCGCGGGCGAGGTGCGCGATTTCGATCCCCTCCTGTGGGTGGAGAAAAAAGAAATCAAGAAAATGGGGCGGTTCATCCTGTTTGCGATCGCGGCCAGCGAATTCGCGGTGCAGATGTCCGGCTTGAAGGTGGGTCCGGAGGATGCTGATTCCACCGGTGTCTACATCTCGTCGGGCATCGGCGGGTTCGACGTCATCGAGCGGGAGCACACCAAACTGATGCAGGGCGGCCCGGGCCGGATTTCGCCCTTTTTCATTCCGGCAACGATTGTCAACCTGGCTTCGGGCCACGTCTCGATTCGCTTCGGGGCGCGCGGGCCGAACTCGGCGACGGCAACCGCCTGCTCGGCTTCGGCGCACGCCGTCGGCGATGCCTTCAAGATTATCCAGCGCGGCGACGCCGACGTGATGATCTGCGGCGGCGCCGAAGCCGCCATCACGCCGATGGGTGTAGGCGGATTCGCAGCGATGAAGGCGCTCTCCACCCGCAACGACGAACCCACGCGCGCCAGCCGGCCGTTCGACGCCCAGCGCGACGGCTTCGTGGTTGGCGAGGGCTCCGGCGTGCTGATCCTCGAAGCTCTGGAACGCGCGCAACGTCGCGGAGCGCCCATTCTGGCGGAGATTGTCGGCTACGGAATGTCGGGCGATGCCTATCACATCACGCAGCCCGCCGAGAGCGGCGATGGCGCCTACCGCGTGATGATGGCCACGCTGCGCGATGCAGGCGTTTCGCCCGACGTGGTCGGCTACGTCAACACGCACGGCACTTCGACGCCGCTTGGCGACGCGTTGGAAACCGTTGCCCTCAAGCGAGTGTTCGGCGAGAAGGCGGCGAAGGTACCTGCCAGCTCTACGAAATCGATGACCGGCCACCTCCTGGGTGGCGCGGGCGGGCTCGAGGCGGGCATCTGCATCCTGGCGCTGCGCGACCAGATTTTGCCGCCGACCATCAACTACGAGAATCCCGACCCGCAGTGCGACCTCGACTACGTCCCCAACCAGGCGCGCCAGGCCGAGGTCCATTACGCGCTGTCGAATTCGTTTGGTTTCGGCGGCACCAACGCTGCCCTGCTGTTCAAGCGCTGGGAGGGGAAGTAAGCTGCCGCGCTTTGCAACTGGTTCTGACAGTAGACACCTGATACGTTCGCCCGCCCGACAGTCGCAGACTCCGAACGGTTCTGCGGGGAGGACCCCTTGAAAATCGTCGTCTGCATCAAGCAGGTGCCCGCGAAGGATGCGCCGTTGCACATCGACGCGGCGGCAGGCTGGATCCGCGAATCCGATATCAGTTTCGAAATGAACGAGCCGGATAGCTACGCGCTCGAAGAAGCGCTGCGGTTGAAGGAGAAGCACGGGGGCGAAGTCGTCGCGCTCTCGATGGGTCCCGAGCGCGTGAAGCAAACCATCAAGGAAGCGCTCGCCAAGGGCGCCGACCGCGGCATCCACATAAGGGACGACAAGTTCTA
>Ga0315268_10008972_pt1 | contig 10406 bp, 6 predicted proteins | sample C1_top_MG_FD_204535 | JGI IMG/M metagenome (GOLD analysis project Ga0315268, IMG submission 204535) | Sediment microbial communities from Yellowstone Lake, YNP, Wyoming, USA - C1_top | ecosystem: Environmental > Aquatic > Freshwater > Lake > Sediment | place: USA: Wyoming | collected 2017-08-01 | reverse complement strand
TTCTGCATACAAGGAAAAATTACAGATATTAAATGTTTCAGGGCTTTTAAAAGAAAAATGATGCTGACGCAAGCAACAATAGAAGATGAAACGGGAAAAATAAAAGCGCTTTGGTTTAACCAGCCGTATTTGATAAATACCCTAGCAAAAGGCACTTTCGTTTGTTTAGCAGGAAAAATAAAGGGCAGAAAAAGTGCAAAATATTTCTCCAGCCCTGCGTACGAAAAAATTCCCTCCTTCGCTAAAGCTACGGAGGACAAGGCCGAAAACTCTGATTTAACCCACACGGGTCGGCTAGTTCCTGTTTACCCCGAGACTGAAGGACTTTCTTCAAAATGGCTGAGATTTATCATAAAACCGATTTTAACAGAATTGATAAAACACCTGCCTACCGGCAGGCAAGAAATTCTCGACACTCTGCCGGAAAAAATAAAACAAAAATATAATTTCCTGCCGATAAAAAAAGCAATCTGGCAGATTCATTTTCCCGATTCTTTAAAACTTGCACAGGAAGCGAAAAAAAGATTCTCTTTTGAAGAATTGTTCATTCTTTCTCTTTTTGTTTTGAGAGAAAGAATGAAGCTGGCAAAAGAGAATGCAATAGCCATTCCTATAAACCTTGATTTGATGAAAAAATTTACAGAAAGTCTCCCTTTTGTCCTTACGAACGCCCAGAAAAAATGCAGTTGGCAGATTTTAAAAGATATGGAAAAACCGCGGCCAATGAACCGGCTTCTGGAGGGAGACGTGGGCTCGGGTAAAACCGTGGTTGCCGCAATAGCGGCGTTAAATACTGCAAAATCCGGCCACCAAACCGCTTTTTTGGCGCCTACAGAAATTTTGGTTAAACAACATAATAAAACAATAAATAAAATTTTAAAAAAATTTGATTTAAATATCGGACTAATAACCGGCAAAGAAAGCTATTTGAATGATAAAAAAATTCCCAGGAAGGAACTTTTAGAAAAAGTTAAAAATGGCGATGTAGATATTTTAATAGGCACGCATGCAATAATTCAGGATACCAATCCATTAACTTCCAAAAAAACTCCTGTCCGGTTCAATAATTTAGCCCTGGTTATTATTGACGAACAACATCGTTTTGGCGTAGAACAAAGAGCTAAATTAATAACTAACAACTGCCAACTGACAACTGCTAAAAAAATAATACCTCATTTTTTAAGCATGAGCGCCACTCCCATTCCCCGCACTCTCTCTTTAACCGTTTATGGAGACCTTGATTTATCTATTATTGACGAAATGCCCAAAGGAAGAAAAAAAATAATTACAAAAATAATAAAACCAAAAGAAAAAAAAGAAACTTACGAATTTATAAGACAACAGGTAAAAGAAGGGCACAAAATTTTTGTGATCTGCCCAAGGATAGACCCCAGCACCAAAGCAGAGCTTGGTGCTGGGCAGGCCCCCTTATTAGATGCAAGATCTCTTTCGTGGATGGATGTAAAAGCTGTAAAACAGGAATATGAAAAACTTTCTAAAACCGTTTTTCCTGATTTAAAAATCGCCATGCTCCACGGAAAAATGAAAACCCAAGAAAAAGAAAATGTAATGAAAGACTTTAAAGACGGAAAAACAGAAATTCTTGTTTCCACTTCGGTTGTCGAAGTCGGCGTTGATGTTCAAAGTGCGACCGTAATGATGATTGAGGGTTCGGAAAAATTCGGTTTAGCCCAACTCCATCAATTCAGAGGAAGAGTGGGAAGATCTGATTTTCAATCTTATTGTTTTTTGTTCACCGATACTGAGGGAATTATTTACAACAGAAGATTACACGCTTTGGTTAGCTGCGATAACGGATTTGAATTGGCGGAAAAAGATCTGGCGATAAGAGGTCCCGGAGATTTTGTTGGCCAGAGACAGTGGGGAATCCCCGACGTTGCGATGGAATCTTTAAATGATATTGTCTCTGTACAAAACGCCCGTCAAGAAGCCAAAGAGATTTTGCAAGAAGATCCCGAATTAAAAAAATATCCACTCTTAAGAGAAAAACTAGCGAAGTTCAGGGAAAGAATCCATCTTGAATAAAATATAAAACAGAAACAACGTATTGATTTCTTTGGATTTTTAGTATAGAATTTGTAATATTCACACGGCCCCATCGTCTAGCCTGGCCTAGGACACGAGATTTTCATTCTTGTAACACCGGTTCAAATCCGGTTGGGGCCGCCACGTAATAAATTTTTTAAAGAAAAATTTAAACGTGGCTGAAACGTAAAATTTCAGAGAAATTTGTACGTTATCGCCATATCAAAAAATCGCTTTTATATAAGGCGATTTTTTGATAGAATAAAACTAACAAAAAAACACATGGAACTTCTTACATCTTACGATCCGAAAAATGTAGAAGAAAAAATTTATCAACTCTGGGAAAAGAGCGGTTTTTTTAATCCTAATAATCTGTCCAAACGCCATAAAAAAACATTTTCAATCATAATGCCTCCGACAAATGCCAACGGAAATCTGCACGCAGGGCACGCCTTGGTTATGACGATTGAAGACATTATGACAAGGTACAAAAGGATGCAAGGATTTAAGGCTTTGTGGCTGCCCGGATTAGATCATGCAGGATTTGAAACACAGGTTGTTTATGAAAAAAAGCTGGAAAAGGAGGGCAGATCAAGGTTCAAAATGACGCCGGAAGAACTTTATAAAGAAATTTCAGAATTCACAGAAAACAATAAAAAAAATATTGAAAACCAAGTAAAAAAAATGGGCTCTTCGTGCGATTGGTCGCGCAAAAAATTTACATTAGATAAAGATATAGTAAAAATTGTTTATAATACATTTGAAAAACTTTACAAAGACAACTTAATTTATAAGGGCAAAAAAATAATAAACTGGTGCCCGAAACACCAAACTTCCCTTTCGGACTTAGAAACATCTGACACGGAAAAAACTGATAAGTTTTATTATTTAAAATATGGCCCGTTTATTATTGCTACAGCAAGACCGGAAACAAAATTTGGAGACAAATACGTGGTAATGCATCCAAAAGATAAAAGATATAAAGATTACAAAGACGGCCAAAAAATAAAACTTGAGTGGATAAACGGACCGATAACAGCAACAATAATAAAAGACGATGTTATTGATATGGATTTTGGAACGGGAGCCATGACAATTACTCCATGGCACGATACAATTGATTTTGGAATCGCAGAAAGACACAATTTAGAAAAAGAACAAATCATTGATTTTTATGGAAAACTTTTGCCGATTGCGGGAGAGTTTTCGAGAATGAAAATTTTAGAAGCGAGGCCTTTGATTATCGAAAAATTAAAAGCAAAGGGTCTAGTTGAAAAAATCGAAGAAAATTATAAACACGTAGTTAAAACCTGCTATAAGTGCGACTCTTTAATTGAACCCCAAATAAAAGAACAATGGTTTTTGAAAATGAAACCCTTAGCCGAACCCGCGATAAAAGCCATTAAAAAGGGTGAAGTAAAATTTATTCCCGACTACTATAAAAAAATAGCCCTGCATTGGTTAAAAAATATCATCGATTGGAATATTTCACGCCAAATTGTCTGGGGGATACCAATACCTGCAAAAACTTGTGAAAAATGCAAAGAAATTTTTATTGATATTGACAATAAAATTACAAAATGCAAAAAATGCGGAGGAAAATTAAAAAAAGAAACCGACACTTTTGACACATGGTTTTCTTCCGGACAGTGGCCCTATGCTTCTTTGGGATATCCGAAAGCTAAGGACTTTAAAACTTTTTTCCCGACAGACGTAATGGAAACGGCTGGCGACTTAATTTTCTTTTGGGTTTCAAGAATGATTATGTTTTCGCTTTACAATACAAAAGACGTACCGTTTAAAACGGTCTACATGCACGGTTTGGTTTTAGACGCCAAGGGCCAAAAAATGTCAAAGTCTAAGGGAAACGTGATAAATCCGTTGGACTTAATTGAAAAATACGGCACAGATGCCCTACGAATGAATCTTGTGGTTGGAAATACGCCGGGCACTTCTTTGCCTTTAGATGAAAATAAAATAAGGGCATACAGAAACTTTGCAAACAAAATCTGGAATGCCGGCAGATTTGTTTTAATAAATTTAGAGGATTATAACCCGGATAAAAAAGTTGTTTTAACATTAAAAGACAAAAAAGAAATTAAAAACTTTAAAAAATTAGCGAAGGAAACAACAAAATTAATGGATTCTTATAAATTTTATATTGCGTCTGAAAAAATTTACCACTATTTCTGGCATACTTTCTGCGATAAAATTATTGAAGAGCAAAAATCAAGACTTTACGGAGAAAATACTAAAGAAAAAACTGCCAGCCAACATCTTTTATCAACCATACTCTCTGATTCCCTGAAACTTTTACATCCTTTTATGCCGTTTATCACTGAAGAAATTTATCAAAAACTTCCGTTGAAAAACAAAAATAAATTTTTAATGATAGAAAAATGGCCGCAATAAGCTATCCCATTTACGGTTATCCGATTTATATAATTCTGCTTTATCTGTTTTTTGGCGTTCTGCCAAGCTTTGTCTGGCTTTTGTATTATCTGAAAAAAGATGTCCATCCGGAACCCAAGGCAATGATTTTAAGGATTTTCTGTTACGGAATGTTAATTGCTATCCCGGCCGCTTTTTTGGAAACAGGTTTTTTTAAATTAGCTGAGGAAATAACTCTTTTTCCTTTATTGACAAGCTTTTTGAAAATTTTTATCGGAGTGGCTTTTGTGGAAGAAATTCTGAAATACCTTGTGGTTAAAATAAAGGTTTTAAACCATCATGAATTTGATGAACCGATCGACGCAATGATTTATATGATAATTTCAGCCTTGGGTTTTGCCGCCTCGGAAAATATCTTGCTTTTGACGTTCGGGCTGGGCCCGAAATTTATATTTGCCGCAACTCTTTCAACCACGCTCTCAAGATTCGCAACCGCCACATTTTTACATACGTTATGCTCGGCAATAATCGGATATTTTTTGGCTATTTCTTTTTTGGAAACAAAAAAAAGGAATTTATTTCTTTCCCTCGGACTGATAACCAGCGTTTTCTTGCACGGAATTTATAATTCCTATATAATGAACAATGAAGGAAATTGTAATATTTTAATTCTGTTTGGGGTCCTTGCGGCATTAGCCGTTTTTGTAACTTTCGGCTTTAGAAAATTGCGTAAAATGCAAAGCGTGTGCAAACTATAAATTTAGTGAATTAGTTATTTAGCGTTTAGCGTCTAGTTGACTAAACGCTAATTCACTAGACGCTAAATTACTATATTATGTCATCTTTTTTCGAAAAACTTAAAAAGGGAATGGGAGAAGAAATATCTCCCGAAGAAATTAATACTGAAGAAACAACTTCAGGAGAAAACAGCTCTGAAAAAACAAACTCCGAAGAAATTACTCCGGCTTTTAAAGATAATCCTGTAGAAGCTTCTTTTGCCAAAATTTCTTTTTTTAAACAAGATAATAATTCAGATGAAGAATCAAAAAAAGAGGCCGTTAAAAAAGAAAAAAAGCCAACCCGCCAAAATTCCTTAAGGAAAAATTCAAACGGGCAGGAAAAACTCAAAAAAAACATGGCTGAGGAGAAAATGAAAATTGAGATAAAAGAAGAAAAAGACTTATCTATTGAAGTTTCACAAGCAAAGGCTGAAGAACCCGAAGAAAAAGAAAAAAACCTTGAACCAAAAGGAGAGCTGGCGGTTGATATTTATCAAACTGAAAAAGACTTTGTTATTCAGTCGGCAATTGCCGGAGTAAAGCCGGAAGATATAGATATTTCGATAGAAGACGACATAATTACCATAAAAGGAATTAGAGATAAACCAACTAAAGAAAAAGCCGATTATTTCTCCCAGGAATGTTTTTGGGGGCCTTTCTTAAAAGAAATAATTTTACCGGTTGAAGTTGATTCCGGCCGGGCAGAATCTGTGATGAAAGACGGAATCCTGACTATCAGAATGCCGAAAATCAACAAGGAAAGAAAAAGGAAAATAACGGTATTCAGAGATAAGTAGTTAGTATTTAGAAAATAGTAATTAGCAGTTAAGGAATAAAATAACAACTGACAATTTTAAAAACGCTGAAAAGCGTTTTTTTGATGTGCTCCCGGCAGGATTTGCCCCGCACCAGAGCAAGGCTCGGTACGGGGCAGGCCTGCAACCATATTTTTGTTTCAATGTGTCGGAGGAGAGAGTCGAACTCTCACGGGTTGCCCCACTAGGTCCTAAGCCTAGCGCGTCTGCCATTTCGCCACCCCGACAAAACATTATTTATTTACTTTAATCAATCTAAAAAAACAATCAACCCCGAGGCCAATTTATCCGGCCTTGGGGTTGAAATTTTAATATGAACTTTTTTACATTCCTACAATATTTCTGGCAACTATTGGAACAACTTTTGCGATAGCCGCTACCACTACTCCTACTGCAGCCCAAAGGATATAATTCCTTCCAGAAGTTACTTTGTCGGGAGATCCTCCAGCAGTAATTATATTGAAAGCCCCCAAAAGAATCATGATTACAGCAATAACCACTATTATCACGAATATCCAGTCAGTAATAGTGTAAATTGTGTCCATCAAGCAACATGTACCACAAGTATTAGTTACTCCAACGGCATTTTCAAAAGGACAAGCACCGCTTGCGGGGCAAATAATTCCCTTCGCTCCCCAAGAAGTAGGATCAGACATATTATGCTTCAATGTGCATTGAGTCGAATAAGAAGGAGCGGTTTCCGCTGCTAAAACCATTACTGGAGCTACGGAAACTACTACCAAAGTCATTAAGGCTAAAACTGATAAAACTTTTTTCATTTTAATTATATTATTAATTATATATATTATTAATTATTACAGTTCGACCTTTTTAAAATCTTTATTTGTTATTATATTATAGCATCCTAATAAATTTTTGTCGATACTGGCTTTTATGAGAACTCTATCTATTATTAAATATATTCTACCCTCCCAATAAACTTCTGACAAGACTGGTTATGGCTTTAGCCACCAACATAACTATTATGCCGATAAAAATATATAAAAGCATGTTTCTGGCTAAAGTGATTTTTTTGGGATCGCCGCCGGCGGTAATGAAGTTGTAAGCCGCCAAAATAACCATTATCGGGACCAAAGCCATTCCTATTACAAAAATAAAATTAGTAATAACTTCTATTACGCAAGGGATATTACCGCATATAAGAGGATTAGGAATGGAAATAGCCATAACAAAAACCGGCAAAGCCAAAGCAGATAAGGCTATTCCGGCGATAAATAAATAATTTCTTTTCATTAATATATTATATAGTTTACTTTTTAAAAAGCAACGCCCAGTGGTAAAGGCCGGCGTCAAATTCTTTTTCCGGCTTCAAATTAAGCTCTTTGCCTATTTTTTTAATTTCGTCCAGAGAGACTTCCCTGCCCTTTGGCCCCAATAAAACATCTTTTTTCCAATCAACCACCAAAATCTCCCCTTCCGGTTTTAAAACCCTTTTTGCCTCTTCTAAAACGAATTTTTTATCCTCAACTTCAAATAACAAGTTTGTTATCAAAATTAAATCGCAAGTGCCAGTCAAAAGCTTTGACGTTTTTTCTATGTTGGATTTTATAGTTTCTATATTTAAAACTTTATCCAAGCTGGCCTTTGCTTTAAGAGCGGAAAGAGGATCTTCTAAAATATCTATTGCGTAAACCTTGCCGTCTTCCAGTTTTTTTGCCAATGGCAAAACCCAGCCGCCCGAGCCCGAACCAAAATCCGCAGCAATCATATCTTTGCGCAAAACAAGTTTATTTAAAACTTCTCCCGGTTCTAAAAATCCTTCCATAATATTATTACAAATTACGAATTTTATCGAATTACGAATTCGTAATTAGTTTTCGTTAGTAATTCGTAGATTATATACAAGTTGCCGAGGCCACCTTATCTCCTTCTTCCAGCTTCATTATTCTTACTCCCTGGGTAGCCCTGCTCAAAACTGATATATTTTTGATTTCTGTTTTAATAACCTGGCCTCTTCGGGAAATAATAATCAATTCTTCTTCGTCGCTTAAAACTTTAGAATTCTCCAGTTTTCGGGGTAATTTTAGCTGTTTTAATACCCGCCCCTCCTCTGCCCTGCAGCCTATATTCTTTTAAGTCTGTTTTCTTGCCAAATCCATTTTCCATCACAATTAATAAATATTCTTTTTCGTTTTGTTTGCCCGCAGGAATCTTAGTGGCAGCAGAATCTTTAGTGTTTATTTTCTGGTTGCTTATCACGTCCATTCCAACTATCTCATCACCGGACTTTAATCTGATTCCCCTTATCCCTGAAGCCTGCCTGCCCATTTCTCTGATTGTCTTTTCTTTAAATCTGATTGCCTGTCCCTTCTTAGTTACTAAAATCACATCATCTTCTCCGGTTGACTTGCGAGCAGATCTTAATGCGTCGCCCTTTTTAAGGTTTATGGCTATCAAGCCGTTTCTTCTGACATTTTCAAATTCCTTTATAACTGTCTTCTTTATTATACCATTCTTGGTTACCATTATTAAATATTTTGTACCCTGCGCTTCGTCTTCTTTGCCGATTGGCAATAACGATAAAACCTTTTCTTCTTGGGAAACTTCCAAGAAATTTAAAAGTCCTCTTCCTTTTGCCACTCTCGTACCTTCGGGAATTTCATAAACAGGAGTTCTGAAAATTTTTCCCGAATCGGTAAAGAAAAGAAGGTTATCATGAGTGTTGGCAGCCAGAAAGTGCTCGACAATATCTTCGCCAACTGTCTTCATTCCTACAATTCCCTTTCCCCCTCTTTTTTGAATCTTATAAGTTTCGGGATTTATTCTTTTAATATAACCTCCTTGAGTCAAAGTAATTATGGTTTCTTCCGATGGAATTAAATCTTCTTCGGCGATTTCGGAAATTCCTTGAGAATGAACTTTTGTTCTTCTTTCATCGCCAAAATTTTCTTTTAATTCTTTTATTTCTTTTTTAATAATTTCTTTTATTTTTTCGGGGCTCTTCAAAATGGCCGTGAATTCTTTGATCCTGGCTTGCATTTCCCTTAATTCGTCTTCAATTTTCTTTCTTTCCAATTTAGCCAGCGCAGCTAACTTCGTCTCCAAAATGGCGTTAGCCTGAATTTCAGTCAATTTGAATCTCCTCATCAAATTCTTTTGAGCGTCTTCCCGGCTGGCTGAACTTTTTATAATTTTTATAACAGCATCTATATTGCCAAGACATCTGTGCAATCCCTCTAAAATATGCGCCCTTTCTTTCGCTTTTTCCAGCTCGTACTTTACCCTTCTTATAACAACCTCTTTTCTGTGATCTATAAAATAACTCAAAATATCAAGCAAACTTAAAACTCTCGGCTGAATTCCGTCAACCAAAGCTATCATATTTAAATGATAAGTTCTCTGAAGCTCAGAAAATTTATAGAGGCAGTTTAAAACCTTCTGGGGGATAGCGTCTCTGTGCAAATCAATAGCTATTCTCATTCCCTCCTTGTCAGACTCATCTCTGATGTCTCTGATTCCCTCAATCTTTTTTTCATTAACCAAATTAGCAAACTGTTCTATTAGAGTTGATTTTTGCACCTGAAAAGGAATCTCGGTAATTATGATCTGACTTTTCTTTTCCTCTTCCGTTATTTCAACTTTCCCACGGATTAAAATAGGGCCCTTACCCTGTGAATATGCCTGAATTATTTCTTTTTGGTTGAAAATTTCCCCGCCGGTCGGAAAATCCGGCCCCTTGATAAATTGGAATAAATCTTCAGTTTCTATTTTTGGATGATCAAGTAAATAGATTAAAGCATCTGCTACTTCTGAAAGATTGTGCGGAGGAATATTTGTTGCCATTCCAACTGCAATTCCCAAAGACCCGTTTAATAAAAGCTGGGGAAGTGGAGAAGGCAAAACAGTCGGTTCTTTTCTTGTGGCATCGTAGTTTTCGCTGAAATTAACGGTATTTTTATCAATATCTTTCAGTGTTTCGTCGCCAACTTTCGAGAGCTTCGCTTCGGTATATCTCATTGCTGCGTATTCCGAAGGATCATCAATTGAACCCCAGTTTCCCTGGCCGTCAATTAACGGATAACGTAAAGAAAAATCCTGCGCCATTCTTGCCATGGCATCGTAAACGGAAATGTCTCCGTGAGGATGATAACGGCCGAGAACCAAACCTACGGTATTGGCTGACTTTCTGTATTTTGCGGAATGGTTTAAGCCGTCTTCGTGCATTGCGTATAAAATCCTTCTTTGAACAGGTTTTAATCCGTCTCTGACATCCGGCAGGGCGCGTGAAATAATTACTGACATCGCGTAATCAATATAAGAATCCCTCATTTCTTCAACGATTTCTCTTTGTTTGACTCCGCTATTTTCAGGCCTTGCAGGATTAATAACTTTTTCCGGTTCAATCTTGGCTTCT
>Ga0315268_10008971_pt1 | contig 10407 bp, 6 predicted proteins | sample C1_top_MG_FD_204535 | JGI IMG/M metagenome (GOLD analysis project Ga0315268, IMG submission 204535) | Sediment microbial communities from Yellowstone Lake, YNP, Wyoming, USA - C1_top | ecosystem: Environmental > Aquatic > Freshwater > Lake > Sediment | place: USA: Wyoming | collected 2017-08-01 | reverse complement strand
GGGTTTTCCCCATTCAACCATCCGGGCTTTGTGTTTTAAGTCCTCATAAACATCTGTCCCAACCGGCTTTGTGCTCCACTTGACCTCGCCGAAGAGGATCGAATTCAACTCTCTGTTTATAGCCACAATGTCCATCTCTTCATTTTTGTGCCACCACCTACCGACAGAATCGAAAGGAAAGATATTTTCCCTGTGCTTCCAGAGAATTTCTCTCGCAACATGCTCATAGACGAAAGAAAGGTGCACCGGAAATTCCTTGCGAATTCTCTCCACGACCTCCCCTGTTCTCCCCATCTCCAGTTTCTCGCGGCCCGGAAAGACGAATTTAAACCAGAACTGGGAAAAGTTGTCGATGATCCGGTAGAGCCCTTTTTTGCTTTTGAGGGGCTTTTCTTCAGTGGCGGAAAGCTCCCTCTCGACGACTTTAAGGTCTGCCAGGACAGCAAGGTACTTATTGGCAGCCGGGGAGCTGATTCCGGTAGCATTGACAATTTCTGATAATTTTCTTTTTCCCTGGGCGATGGCCTGCAACAGCGCAAAATAATAGCGGGGCTCTCGCAGCTCCTCCTTCAGGATAAATTCCACCTCTTCATAAAGACTCTGGCCCTTGCAAAGGATATGATCCCTCAGATTGCTCCAGAAATCCTTTTCTTTCTCAAACTGAAGCCAGTACGCCGGAATGCCGCCGGCTACGGCATAATGAGCCAGCCTGTCTTCGAATGATTTCCCTTTTCTGAAAAGGCTTGCTGCCTCAAAGGGCATCGGGTCCACGCGCCATTGGCCTGTCCGTCGACCGTAAAGAGGGGATTTGTAGCCAAGAACCTCGTTTTCCATCATGGCCATGCTGGAGCCGAGGAGGATAAGATAGATACTGCTCTTTGACCAGTACTCATCCCATCCCTTCTGGAGCAAGCCGGGAATTGCCGGGTTGGACATAATGAGATAGGGGAATTCGTCTATAACCAGCACGAACCTCCGGTTTTTCGCCTGAATATACCGGAAACTCTCATCCCAATTGGAAAATCCTCTCGTCTCCAGGAGAGGCTCTTTAAAAAATTGAGCAACAGCATGGGAGAAACGGCGAAGCTGTTCACGCTCGTTCGTGCTTTCTCCGAGGAAATAGGCATGGGGCTTATTTTTTATGAACTGTTTGACAAGTTCTGTTTTTCCGACTCGCCGCTTTCCCCAGAGAATGATGAACTGAGAGCCGGCCGTGCGCCATCTTTCCTCAAGAAAAGCCAATTCCTTCTCTCTGTCTATGAATTCCATTTTCCCTGATTATTATACTTTATAGTATTATACACAAAAGTATATAAATATCAATGTCCGATATTCAGGCCTCAATGCCAGCGAAAAAAGAAGCGCGGCATTCACCCCGATAAAGTCCAAGGGGATCAAAATCGATTCTCTCTCGGCAATCTTCACTTTATCGCCGCTTTTCGCTTTTATGACATGCCCGGACAGCCGAGGAAATTCCCGGCCCGAAAGAGGCGCACTTTTCAATTTGCTCCCAATTCTTCCTGAACCAATCGATCGTCTTCATCAGTCCTTCTTTGAAGCGCGTTTTCGGCTCGAAGCCGATGAGCTTCTTCGCTTTCTCTACCGAGGCCAGCAGCCTAGGCTTCGTATCCCACTTCCTCCTCTGGAGAAATTTCACGCCCGCTTTGTTCCCCACCGCTTCATTGACCATATTGGCCAGGTCGATGACTCTTGTTTCCACACCCGAAGCAAGGTTGAACTCCTCGCCCACGGCCTCGTCAATATACGCCGCCCGGAGCATCCCATCAACCAGATCTTCGACATAAGTAAAATCGCGGGTCTCTTCGCCGGTCCCGGTAATCGGCAGCACCTCTCCTTTCATCGCCCAGTAGATAAAATTCGGGATGACGTTGCGGTACTGCCCCGGCACCTCGCCTGGTCCATAAGAATTGAAAAAGCGCGGCTTGACCACCTTCAACCCGTAATGATGATGGAAGAAATTGCAGTAGAGCTCGCCCAGCATCTTCGTTATCTGATAGGGACTGCTGAGATGCAAGGACATAAACTCCTCGCGCAGAGGGAGAGGAGATTCGCTTCCGTAAATCGAGCAGCCCGACGAAGCATAGACAAAGCGCTCGACGCTGGCGAGCACGCTATACTCCAGCAGGCGCAATGTCCCTATGCCGTTTACCATCAGGTCCCGCTCAGGGTGGTCCACTGAGTTCTGATTGGCAAAAAAGGCGGCCAAATGAAAAACGATTTGCGGCCGCTCGAAAAACACGCGTTTTAGCTTGACCTCGTCCAGGATGTCTCCCTCGACAAAGAGAATGCCGGGCATAGAAGGGACATTCCATCGCGCTGATGATGAGAGGTCATCCAGGATGATGACCTGAGCTCCCGCCTCAGCCAGAGCACGGATCAAATTGGATCCGATAGCTCCTGCGCCGCCGGTCACAAGGATCACTTTGCCTTTGTACGATTCACGATAACTTTCCATGAATCATCCCCTTTAGCTGAATGCCATCAGACATCTCTTAGAAAACCATCTACGTCCACGGCCACAGGTGCCTTCCGTCTGATAGACTCCATCATGGCGAAGGTCGCCAGGGTCGTAGCCACATATTCCCGGAGCTCCACAGGCGCTGGACTGCCGCTTCGAACCGCGTCCACAAAAGCCTTCATTTCTGCGGCATGGCCGCGGTCCACCCCCCACGCCCTCGTCTTTTTTTTCTTCCCGGCGCGGACAAATTGCATTGTTTTAAAATTATCAATGACCGCTGCAGCACCGTTCCCGAAAACCTCAACATACTCCCGGGAGAAGGATTTATCTCCGCTTGAGCTATAAACAATGCATCCGGACGAGCCGTTGTCCAGGCGCAGGTTGATCACTACGTTGTCATGGAGCGCCGGACCGGCCCCTCTCTCAGCGGGCACCACATGCACCTCGATCGGCAACCCTCCCGTCAAATATTGAATAAGGTCAACAAAATGGCAGACCTCACCGATGATGCGGCCGCCGCCCTCCTCGGCATTATGGACCCAGCTCTCAGGCGGCACATAACCGGCATTGGCCCTGACATAGACAATAAAAGGTCCTGGCGATCCGGCCAGAAGCTCCCGGACGCGCACGGCGGTAGGGGCGAAACGGCGATTAAAACCAACAATCAACACCTTTGGCGCTTCCGAGTGTTGATCCTTGTACGTTTCGGCTACTTCATGGAGTTGTTCTTCATTGAGCGCGAGTGGTTTCTCCACGAAAACGTGCTTCCCAGCTCGAAGCGCTTTTGTGACAAAATGGGCGTGAGAATCATGACGGGTAAGTATCAGGACGGCATCGGTTTCTTTATCTCTGAGAATCTTATCAGCATCGGTCGTACAGAAAGCAAAACCGAATTTGTCCGCAACCTGACGACTTCCCGCTCCTCGCGAAGTCGCCACGCCACGAAAAGTAAACCCTTTAATTTTTCTCAAAGCAGGAAGCAGCGTTCCCCGGGCGAAAAGGCCAGCGCCGATGAGACTGAGGCCGGCTCGCCGACGGCTTAGGGCTGATGGCCGAAGGTTTCTATCCTCTTCCCGCCCTTCGCCCTCTGCCGCCTGCGGCTTAAGCCAGACTACTGAAGGCTTCTCTTTCTCGGCCCCCGCTTGACTCACTTTGCCCGAATAAGTCAATACAACGCCAAGGCTGGGCTCGTTTCCCTCAAGGATGAAATTATAAGCATCAATGGCTTTCTCAATGGGAAAACGATTGGTGATAATCCGGTCCAGTTTCACTCTTTTATTTGCCACCTGGGCCAGGAACTCGGCCATGTTGGCCTGGGCTGTCCAGCGGACGTAGGCCGGAGGATACTTTACGTCTCGCTCTTCGAAGTCCGGGTCGTACATCCCCGGTCCCCAGGCGCGGGAGACGACGAAGTCCAGCTCCTTCTCGTAGAATGCTTTGCGGGGGATGTCCAGTCCTACCAGCCCTGTTGCCACCACCCGGCCCCGCTCCCGGCATATCTCGGCGGCCAGCTCGATGGGTTCGTTACTCTTAGCAGCGGCCATGATGATGACGGCATCCATACCGAGTCCGCCTGTCAACTCACGGCAGACACCGGATAGCTGATGACGGTCAGTGGCCGTTGCCTCGGCTCCGTGTTCCACCGCCAACCGGCAGCGATCCGGATCGGGGTCCATGCCCAGCACATAACAACCGGCTGCCTTGAGAAGCTGCACTGTGAGCTGTCCCAAAAGCCCAAGGCCGATAACCGCCACCCGGTGACCCAGTTCCACGCCCGCCATCCGCACTGCCTCGAGGGCAATCCCGCCCAGGGCAACGAAAGCGGCGGACTCGAAGTCTGCAGCCTCGGGGATTTTCACGCACAGGTTCCGGGGCACATACACCACCTCGGCGTGAGAGGCATAGCCCGAACCCGCGCAGGCCACCCGGTCTCCGACGGCAAATTCGGTGACGCCTTCGCCCACGCCAATGACGACGCCAGCCGAGGAGTATCCCATAGGTATGGGCGCTTCCAGCCGGGCCGTGGACTGGCGGTAGGCCTCCAGCGGCCCCTCGGTGCGGACCTTATCCACCACCTGTTTGACCCAGTCCGGCCGGGCCAGCGCCTTGCCCACCAGGCTCTTCCTGGCCACGTCCATCATCGCCTTTTCCGTGCCCACGCTGACCACTGAGGCGCGGGTTTGTACTAATAATTGCCCTCTCCCGGCGTGAGTCGGCATCGGCACCTCGGCGAGCTTCAATTCCCCGGTCCTGTAGTTCTGAAGTACCTGCTTCATGGTGAATTGCGGTGCTCTATAATTTTTGAAAAAAGCTCTTCATATTTTCTCACAGCGGTCTCAAGCAAAAGATGTTTCTCTGCATAACGGCGGCCATTACGGCCCAGCTCTTGACATAAAGACCTGTTCTGATAAAGCTTCATGATAGCATCGGCCAGAGCCCCGGCATCTCCGGGAGGGACACAGATTCCGCAGTCGGCTTCGGCGATGAACTTTGGCGCATCACCTTCAAGGTCCATAGCAGCGACAACGGGTCTTGCGGCAGCCATGATGCTTAAAATCTTTGAAGGGACAACCGGAGTTTTCACTTCTTCATGCAATGTCGCCAGACAGACGTCGGATGCGCTCAGCACTTCGGGGTACTTCTCTCTTGGCTGCATCGGCAGAAAACGGACATTGCAGAGTTTCATCGCTCTGGCTTTTTCTTCAAGCCTTGTTCTTTCAACACCATCTCCCACAATAAGCCAGGTCACAGGCTGTCTGGCAAACGAATACGGCTGATGATTGACAAGTCCTGCGGCTTCCAGGACGACATCAAGATCCTGGGAGTATCCAAGAACACCCGCAAACGAGATGATAAAAGAATCTCCGAGGCCGTGTTTCTGGCGAAACCCGTTCATCCGCTCGCCGGGCCGGATGAAGTCCGTATCCACCCAATTCGAAATGACTTCTACTTTTATCCCTATTCCCCTTTTCCTTTCCACCTCTCCGCCTTCCCCTTTCCTACATTTCTCTGTAACATGCTGCCGATTACCTTCGGAATGGACAGTAATAGCATCGGCTTGTCGGTAGACAAAGCGTTCCATGGCCTCAAACAGGCGGATGAGCCAGCTGTTCTTGAGCAAGCCCAGGTCAATGATGCTCTGGGGGAAGAGGTCCTGGACGTTGAGGACGAATGGGACGCCCCGGACCTTGTGCAACGCCCAGGCGGTGAGCCCTAGGGGCAGGGGCGGGGAGTAGACCATGGCCACATCATAGTGGGCTAGGCGGAGGCTGGCCAGAAAAAAGGCAACCGCCCCGCTAAACTGCCAGAGCGCTCTTGCCACCATGAGATGGCGCGGCAGTTGTGGCGTAGCCACCCGCACCACCTCCATCCCTTTTATTTTTTCCTTTATCCACTTTCTCCCCTTATATCTTTCCAAAGACCCCTGGGCATAGTAGCCGGGCATGCCGGTGATGACGGTCACCTGATGCCCATGGCCTACTAACGCCTTGCCCAGTTCGTAGAAAAGGTGAGCTGCAGAGCCGGTATCAGGAGGAAAGTAAGCGGTGAGGAGAAGGGCGTTTATGACCTCGCTTGTTGATTTATTTCGCATTGATTGGATCCAACACCGGCCGCAAGAATTCGGGTCCGCGGTTAGCATCGAAATAATCTAGAAAGAAGCGGCGGCAATTTGTACTTAGCTGAGAGAAATTGAATTGCACTTGGCAAAACTTATCTTCCCACTCGGAGAACTCGGCATCTAGATTCACCAGGTGTCCTGTTTCTCCTTCAACGACGAATTCGAGCATTCCGCCCGCGCGTGTGGAAATGACAGGTGTTCCATGCATAAATGCAACTGGGACAACTCCGCTTTGGGTTACGCGGCGGTAAGGAGCCAGCACGGCCCAACTCTCTCGTATGGCCTGATCAATTTCCTCATCCCTAAGTCTGGGCTTGCTTATTACTTTCAAGCGAGTTCGAGTGGCATCAGGGAGAGCCGAGAAATATCCGGAGATATTGCTGCTGGTTGCAATCTGAAATGACCAGTGCCTTCCGAGCTCCGCTGAGGTTCGTACCAGTTCAAAGAAGGTATCTATTCCTTTCGCCGGAACCGCGTGCCCGATGAAAGAGAAATAATGCCTTGTGGAATTATCGGTGATGCTCCGATCTTCAAACAGGAGGGGAATCTTGAGAACATTGCCATGAAAGCCAGGATAAGCTTTCTCCATCCGCCGCATCGCCTCGGCCGAAGGCACCAAAAGGCCATCCAAATATGGCAAGAGCTGTCTGACACCCCACTCATGGGCTGAGATCAGGAAACGGCGCACACCGCCGTGCTTTGATTTTTCATGCACATAGGGCTCATGCAAAAGCATCCATATCTTGATTCCTGGCACTGTTGAACGAGCCAGCGATGCGACAATCCTGTTTGCCGGATGAGAGGCCTCAAATAGCAACAGGGAAGGGTGGATCTCTTCTAGAAGTCTACGCAATTGGCGTCGCCGCCGAGTGATCATCGCAAAAGTGTCCCAGAGCACCTCTTTTCCGTTCCGTGAGGAACCCACGAATGTTGTGCCTTCAAACTGTGCTTGTGGAACTGTCCAATCGAGGCTTTGCGGAAGCAAGTACTTGATCTTGAAACCCAAGGGACGCAAAGGCTCCCCAAGAGCACGACAAAGCGAATTGTGAACCGGGGAGTATTTCATGCAGACAATCAGGATTGTGGGGTGGCTCATGAACCCTTACCATTACGCCGAAACAGGCCAACAAATGCTTCGCCTCGATCCCAAGGCAATGTTCCGAATAGCAACAATGGCAGATAGTTTAAAAGCGCCAGAGGAAATTTCCGGAACACAGGAATGCCCGAAAGCCAAGTCGTGCCACCATAAACCCGGGAGAATCCCCATCTTTCAAAGATGCTTGTCCAGTCTTTGGGTGAGCAGAGTGAGACGTGGTCTTCACGCCAACCCGTCCATCGTGACTTCATAACACGAGCGCCGATTCCCGTTGGATTGGGGGTGGCAATAAGCAGAATTCCTCCCGGCGACAACACTCGGGCAGCCTCGCTAATAAAAAATTCTGGCTGATAAAGATGTTCAATAACATGCAAAATAATCAAAGCAGCAATGGAACCATCAAAAAAGGGAAGTGTTTTTTCTGCATTGCCTTGTATCAAAAGGCAACGAGATGTCTGCTGCTTGGCTCGATTTAGGAGCCGGGGATCATAATCAAACCCGATTATGCCGCTTTTTGGAAACCATTTTTCCAGCAAGCTCAAGAAATAGCCAGAGCCACAGCCAATCTCTGCGATAAAACCCCGATGTGCATTTTCAATCTGAGTCCTCGAGATACAACGGTATAGCCAGCTCCTGTGATGATAATACGCTAAGGCAACTTTGATCCGATATAATCTGTGTGCCCAACTTTCCGCTTCAGGGCCCAGATAATGGGATGGTTCTTCTAAGGTAACCGTAATAATATTATCTCGCACAGATCCTTTCGAGATCTTATTATTAATTTATATGTTGCACACTGCATCAATTATCAGACCAATTCAAGTCCTGGCTTCGACGCCCTGTAAGAACGTCTTCAAATGCTATGAGCATTTGCTTCGCAACGGCCCGAATATCATATCGCTTGAGTGCGCTCATTTGGGCCTTTTTGCCCATCTGATTTAAAAGCAAGGGATTCAACAAAAGCTCTGTTAATGCTTGCGCTATGGCGTCTTGTCTCGGTGGTACTACTTTGCCGGCGCCGTCTGACGCGATCTCAGTGCTAACGCCAACTCGGTCTGAAACAAGGACTGGAACCCCGGCGGCCATGGCTTCGACAGCAGCCATCCCAAAGTTTTCGGCTGAACTGACAAGTGCAAGCAATTGTGTAGCCGCAAGCAGATTTCGGCGGTCTTCCTTCCCGATGAATCCTAAAAAGTGTATTCTGTCATACAAACTAAACTTTTTAGTAAGAGCTCGCAGCTTAGCCTCATCCCCATCGTCAGGCCCTGCTAATATCAAATGCGAATCGGGTATGTATTTGATAGCCTGTGCAAACGCTAATAAAAGGAGGTCAAGTTGCTTACAAGCATGCAGCCGGCCAAGATAAGTGATAAGTTTTGATTGCGAAGGCAAACCTAAACGCTCTATTGCATCATTGCGAGTTGGGAGTTGGTCGAATTCATGACATTCAATACCATTAGGCAAAACAAAAGATGTTTTACTGGCTACTTGCTTATCTAGGATAGATTGTTGGCGTTCCAATTCTGTAGTATAACGTATTGCCATAGCATTTCTCATGTTACGGTAAGTAAATAATCTCTTATAAAGTTGTTTCTTGCGTCGTTTCCTTCTCATAGATTGAGACATCAATGTTCCATGAGGGGCTAGGATGTATGGAATATGTTGTCTTCGTGCCTCATGGCATGAGACTATATCTGGATAACACCAAAATGAAACAATATGTAATATGTCAAATGCTCCAATAGTATTTTTACAGGCACTTCTTAATGCTCTTGAGTAAAAGCGTTTGAGACTCCAATCAGCTCGGAAGAAAAATACTCGGACGCCATTTATATCAACGGGCGTATTGACGGGAACATCCAATCTTCGATTAACAGAGCTGTCTGTCGTATAGACGGTCACATCAGCACCCATGGCACTCAATGTTCGACACAAGAGACTTTGGCTCTGCACCACACCTCCCAGGTTCCAAGCGGGCTCATATGCAGGAATAACGAAAAGAATTTTCAATAGAGAATATATCCCCTAAAGCATGCTTTTTCTTAGTACACTCGAAAATTGCTTATCGTTTAAATCGTATTTTTTACAGAAAGACCTCTCGTGAAAAAATCGCTCATTTTACGAGCCACAGAACTGGGTGCACAATTTTCTATTATATATTTTTTGCCCTTCTGCGTATTTCTTAAGATAATTTTTTTTTGATCAGCATCTAGATATTTCTTCATAAATTCTTTTATTATTTTTGCTGCTTTCTCATATGAATATTTTGAGATAATTTCTATCGCGCCAATCCCATTCAACTCTTTTGCGATTCCTACCGCCGTTGAAATAACTGGCAAATCGAATAGTAATGGCTCAGAAATGCAGTAGCCAAAAGTCTCTGATTTTGAAGGGACTACTGCAAAATGACATTCAGAAAGAAGGTAAGGCAAATCGGTCTGAGGAAGTCTTCCTGGGAATATGACATGGTCCTCAATATTTAACTTTCGCCCTAATGTTTTGCATCTTAATAACAATGGACCTTTTCCTGCGAGGATGAGAAGTAAATTAGGAAAATCTATTACTAGTTTTGGTAAAGCTTTTATTAAGAGCTTTTGGTTTTTTATCCTAGTAAAATTACCTAAAAATACTATTTTTATGCTTTGTTTTTTTCTCTTAACTATTTTTTCAAAAGGTCTTTCAATAATATTCGAGGAGTTTTTTATGGACGATTCTTTCGGAAAAAAAAACGAAGGGATTGGAAGGTGAATAACTGAACATCGTTTTGAGGGAAATCCAATAAGCATCATTTTATGCTTTTCTAGCTCAGATGGAATAAATAAATGGTCAACAGTATTCCGATACAAGAACGATCCCAATATATACCAAATAAACCAAATCCGCGAATGATGACGTAAAGAATAAATTTGTATTGTCGTCAAGATCCTTATATTTTTTTTATTTATTTTACTTTTTTTTGCACGCAAAAAGCATATGGCATCTTTTATTGAGAACCCGAGTAACACCGTATCTTGATGTATTTCATTTGAAATTATATCAGATGCCGTTTTTATCCTTTTTATGGATCCATATTTAAAGGATCCATGTTGGATTACCTTTGCGCCAAACTTCCTAACGGAATCTGCTAACCCATGATATTGCTCGCCAGGAGAACTAAATAAGATTGTATTTATCCCTAATTTTTGAAATTCAACTGCTAAACAGGCAAAATTA
>Ga0315268_10008970_pt1 | contig 10407 bp, 7 predicted proteins | sample C1_top_MG_FD_204535 | JGI IMG/M metagenome (GOLD analysis project Ga0315268, IMG submission 204535) | Sediment microbial communities from Yellowstone Lake, YNP, Wyoming, USA - C1_top | ecosystem: Environmental > Aquatic > Freshwater > Lake > Sediment | place: USA: Wyoming | collected 2017-08-01 | reverse complement strand
CGTCTTATCAGCTTTAACGCTAATCTTCGTCGTTTACAAGAAAACGGACAATAATTTTTGGATCAGCTGGCTGGCCATGGCCTTCTTCGCCTCAATCAAGTCTAACGTCAATATTACGGGCCTGTGGTTCTTTACGCCGCTTACTTTTTCGTTGCCTTTCATCTTCCTGTATTTTTATTTCTTCTCCGAGGGCATCGAAAAAAACAACAATAAATACCTGCTGATCAGCCTGGCTATCATGTTGCTGCTGCTGCCGACGCATTCCATCTCCGTTATTTTCGCCTTGCCGGCTCTTTTGATTTATTGCTTGATCAGCATAAAGAAAATTGCTAAGCGCCCATGGATTTTTGCGCTATTTGCAGCCATGGCGGCTGTCGGCCTGCTATTTTATAAATTCATCCTGAGCCTGGGCTGGAATGAGGTTGCCGGCCATCTTTTATCAAGCTTGCAATTTCCTGTCGGGTGGGGCGTTATCGAAGCCAAATTGCCGATGACGGAGGTCTACGGCTGGTTCGGTTATCTGGCAGCCCTGCTCGGACTGACGGCGATCATTTTGCGCAAAGAAATAGGCAGATACTCTATTTACCTGATTTGGCCGGTAACGGTTTTTATCATGATCATCGCCTATCTGATCACTGGCGTCTCTTATTTAAGTCCCTATCAAAGAAATCTATATTATTTTGCGATTGCTCTCCCAATTTTGAGCGCAATGGGGATATATTATTCATTGGACTGGATTTGGGGACGCTTAATAAAACTTCGGCTCAATGAGAAAACCCTGACCTTAACCCGATATGCAATAGTAGCAATCGGTTCAATGGCTATGCTGTTTTTTCTGTTTGCCGATTACTTCGATGTTCCGAAGCAGTTCGCGCTATACCAGGCCCTAACCAAGGACGACCGGCAGATTTTGGATTATCTGGCAATTCAGCCGCGCTCAACCGTCATGGCGGCGCCGCTTATTTCCACCACGCTTTTTTCTTACGCCCATAAGGATCCAGTCGGCGATCTGTCATTTTATGGCAACCCCAGAGAAGTCATGAACTTCTACTTATCCGATGATTGCGCCAAACAAGAAAATATCATAAAATATTTTGCCGTCAAGTACATAATTTCGCCTTTTGAGATCAAGTGCTATTTCGTCAAATTGATCAAATCTAATTCCAGCGATTACCTGTATCTCGTCGAATAATTAATTCCAGCAACATGGACGAACCAGAGGTGCAAAAAATTAAGTTAAGCGTCATACTGCCGTGCCGAAATGAAGAAGAATCATTGGGCGATTGCTTGGCAAAAATCAATCGTATCGTCGTGTCGAATAACATAGCCGCGGAAATTATCGTCTCCGATTCTTCAAGCGACAAATCGCCTCAGATCGCCGCGGAAATGGGTGCGAAACTGGTCAAGCACGACAAAGTCGGCTATGGCATAGCTTATCAAGAGGGATTCAATGCCGCTTGCGGCGATTATTTGTTTTTAGCCGACGCCGACTGCAGCTATGATTTTTGCGAAATCCCGGCTTTTTTGAAAGAATTGGAAAACGGGCATGATTTTGTCATTGGCAACCGCTTCGGCAAGAAAATGGTCCCTAATTCCATGCCCTGGGCCAACCGTTACTTCGGCAATCCCATCCTGTCCTATCTGCTGCGGTTGATGTCCGGCGCAAGGGTAAAAGACGCTCACTCGGGAATGAGAGCCATAAGCCGCGAGGCGCTGGATAAGCTGGAATTAAAGACTGCCGGCATGGAATTCGCATCAGAAATGATCCTTGAGGCCATGCGAAATAATCTCAAGATAAAGGAATTGCCGATAGAATATTTTCCGCGCAAAGGCATATCCAAGCTGCGACCGGTTATGGACGGCTGGAGGCATCTGAAGCTGATACTTTCCTACGCCGTTAATTCTAAATCGTAAATCACTCCAACTTGCATGGAAACCTGGAAAAAGATCCTCAATTCTCTTAAAAATCCGCAGACAAAATTGATCGCTTGGATAATAATTATCTCAGCTGTTTTTTTATTCGGCTATTACTTAAGGGCGTATTTCTCCCTTTATAAGCCTCTGCCTTTTTCGCCCTATGACGCCTTCTTCGAGGCGAATTTGTTCAAGGATTCTCTTCATCAGCATCTTGACCAATTCTCGGCCAAAGCCTTAGAGTACCCAGTGGGCTATTATCTTAGCTTATGGCTGAGGACATTTTTCACTCATATATACATTATATATATCGCCGGCTGCTTGCTTTTTTATTTCATCGGCAAGGAAATCAGCGGCAGCCGGCTCGGCGGCGCATTGGCATTATTCGCCTATGCGGTCGGCTCGGAAAATTTGATTCAATATTCCGGCATCGCCTATCCCTCCGGCTTGTGCCACATCTCAATCCTGGCAGCCTTGCTGAGTTTATTGAAATATCTCAAGTCCGACCGCAAAGTTTTCTTGATCGCGTTTTTTCTGGCATCGCTTCTGGCCCTCACCAGCTATCATACCGGAGCAGTCGCCTATCTGGCTATAATGCTGGGCATACTCGCGGCCATGATTTTTTCTAAATTCAATATTGATAAAAAATTCCTCATCTCTTTCCTGCTTCTGGCCCTATTTTATGCCTTGATGATATTGAAGATAGATCTGCCGCAAATCAATCTGATCAGCGGCGCGCTCAGCAATATCAATTGGCTGATTTTCTTTCCCGCCGCGACAGCGCTGGCGCTTCTTGCGGCATTTGCAATATTTATTTTACGGGATATCAAACGGCTGCGATCGGAATATTTGCCATTACTCGCGCTTTTTCCTGCCGCCTTCTTAATCTTCGCTAAAATTGATTTTTTTTCTCCGCTATTGCAGCTTGGCGCCGCTAATTATTATTCCACAGCGGTTACCCTTAATAATTATCTGGCTCAAGCTCTGCTCCTGCACATTTACTTCATCTCGATGCTAGGCAAGATATACGCCCCGACTGAAGATAAAAAAATACTGCTCATCCGCGGCTGGATAATCGGCCTGGCCATAATTTCCCTCGGCTTGATATTGGAGCACTATTTTTCCAGAATCCTGGACTACACGTTCCCCCTGATGTTTATCCTGTTCGGCTGGTACTGGAGCGAGCATGCCAAATTCAGGAAAACTGTCGTCTTCAGCACCATTGCCTTACTGATAATTTCCCAGCTGATGATCTTCAACGATCCGTTCAGCATGCGGAGGTATTACAATCAGAATGAGATTGATTCGGCCAAAAACATTGTTTCTTTGGACCTGAACGGCGTGATGATCAGCGATCTGCGCACAACTGCGCTGCTGAATTATCTAGGCGATAAGAATGCCGCCTTCCCCCCGGACGACCGGAGATATTCATTATTATTTTATAAATTTGAAAAGCTGACGATTGCTAAATTGGCTCTAAAAAGCTATCCTCATATTTACTATCCGTCATACGCGCCGGATTACTACCTGGTCCTATCGCAATCAATGAAGACTATAATCTATTCGACGAATTTTGAGACTGAGCCATTGACTGATAAAATCTTCGACTACTACGACGGCCGTTTCAAGAAAGTCTATGATGACGGCTTGATGCGCGTCTATTTGATTCACGAAAGGCAATATGAATAAGAAAAGAATCGCCATCTTCCACAACTTCATGGATAACATCGGCGGCGCTGAAATCGTCGATCTCATTTTGGCTCGCGAACTCGATGCCGATATTTACACCACTAATATTGACAAAGAAAAAATCATTAAAATGGGTTTTTCCTCCGAAAATATATTCAGCGTCGGAAATGTCCCGATCAACCCGCCCTGGAAACAGGAAATGGCATATTGGAAATTCCGCCATTTTGATCTAGGAGAGAAATACGATTTTTATATCATTGCCGGCGATTGGGCTATGTCGGGAGCGCATCACAATCGGCCCAACATGTGGTATGTGTACTCGCCGATGAGAGAAATATTCGATCTTTACGAGTATACCAGAAAACATACCGTGCCCCGGCGGAAGAGGCTTTTTTTTGATATTTGGGTATTTTACCGCCGCTATTTGATCAAAAATTCGTGCCGCAGCATCAACGGAATAATCAGCATATCCCAAAACGTCCAAGACAGGGTCAAGAAATATTTGGGCAGAGATTCGACGATAATCTACCCGCCGACCGATACCGTTAAATATCACTACGGCAAGAACGGCGATTTCTGGCTGTCCGTCAATCGCTTAATCAATCATAAGCGGCTGGAAATACAGCTTGAGGCATTCCGCGCTCTGCCGGATGAAAAATTAGTCATTGTCGGCAGCTACGAATCTGCCAGCCATTTCCGTTTTTATGCCAGGCATATTATCGATAATCTGCCCAGTAACGTGGAAATCATCAGCTGGATTGATGAGAAGCGATTGACAGATCTGTATGCCGATTGCAAGGGATTCATCACGACGTCTAAGGACGAAGATTACGGCATGACCGTAGTAGAGGCGATGGCCTCAGGCAAACCCGTCATAGCTCCCAATGAAGGGGGTTATAAGGAAACCGTGATACACGGCGTGACGGGCGTCTTAATCGATGATATCGATGAGGAGAAGCTGATCAAAGCCATCAGGGAAATCGGAATTGATCCTGCCAGATATAAAGAGGCCTGTGTCGCGCAGGCTAAAAAATTCGACACGGCGATTTTTATTGAAAAAATTAAGAAAATCATTGATTCGCATTTCCATGCCTGATCATGCGCGTAAAATATTCTATGCCATCAAAAAATAAGCGGCAGCCGCTCCGATATCTGATCGTGCATTTTTGCCGCCTGATCAGACGAGAAGATATAGAATTGATTATCCTGCACCCCCTCTCGGCGCTGGCATTTTTTTCGCGTCTCAGGGATGCGGTTGCGCCGCGAGAATCGTTGCTCTCATATTATATCCGCGCGCAATCATGGCAGAGTAAATCAAATGGTAAAATATATCAGGCACAAATGCAAAATAATAAATTCGAGTTGCAGGGCAAAAAGAATTATGAAGCCGCCATACGAACCGGACGGCCGATCATTATTGCCGCGTGGCATCTGAGCCATTATAATTATTGCCAGCTCTTAAACGGTTTTTTTCCGGGCATGACTCTTCTAACTACCCGAGAAGGCGCGCCTTTGCCAGGGGGAAAAATAATTATTGACGATAAACTGTCCATGCGCGCCTTGATGGCGATTCAGTCGCACTTAAATTCGACACATTCTCCGTTGATTTGGGCCTTCGACGCAATTTTCGGCAAGCGGCTTCATAATGCAATAATATATGGCAGCCAAGTAAAATTATCGGGCGGATTCCCCATAATGGTTAAGAAATTCAACGCCATTGTTCTGCCTTACACCAATATCATCGGCGCTGACGGACTGCCGGTCTTCTATTGCCATCCCCCTCTGTTCGGCGATAATGAAATACGCGATTTATCGGAACAAGAAATCCTAGAACGCACGATTAATTTTTTCAGCTATGATCTTATTAGCAAAGACCCGCATCAAATAAATTATATGGAGTTATTCCGACGTTATCTTCAAGATCGATAAATAATATGACACGGCTATTGCCCCAGCCTCTCTATCCTACATCGCATCGCCGCTGACAATATGCCAATTATTTTCGTTAAATAGCTCTTTGCCGAGAAGGGATGAGGCCCTGACATTCAGATATTGATTGGAAACAACTTTCTTAAAGCCGAAGGCATGCAAAATAGGCTCAAACTTGCGATTAATGATTGAACAATCAAGATATGCGCAGCCAAATTCATAAGCAATCTGCGATGCTGAATCCAAAAAATCTTGCTCTCGACCGAGTTTGTAAAAAAAATCTTCTATGCTAGCAGCTGTTCCCGATATACTCATTACGATAACAGCAAAAATATCTTCATCATCGCAGCAAGAAAAAATTTCATATCTTTTTTCTTGCGCATCAGATGAATATTTCCGATTAAAATATATTGAATTCTTAGACACCATAATCGAAGCCGCGGGCTCGGTTAATCCGAGCCGAATATGATCTAACCCATCGAAATTTTCCAAACGGACGCAATAGCGGCGCAAAATATTCAAGCGTAACGACAGGACAAGCTGTTTCAGCGGGTTAAGCCAATATTGGTAACGATTGATCTGAATAAGCTTGTACTCCCCCCGTTTTTCCTGCTCCTTAATATTGGGCCAACTGCCGATGAACAAGCCGCAATATATCTCATTTTCCGCCACACTTTCACTGACGGCATTAATCAATTTAAGCGCCAAACCTTGATGACGGTATGGCGGTGCAATACAGATATTGCCCGCTTGCCGGATTAGAACGGTTTTTCCGAAAAATTCTCCGCACAAATCAATAGTCATAATTGAGCCGACTATATCGCCCCGATCCTCAAGCACAAGACCGTAAAAGCCGCTTTGCGAAAATAATTTCATTTGGCGCCGCAAATCATCAATTCCTAATTTGCGATCGAAATATTGATTTTGCGCCTCGACGACGACTGGCAAATCATTGCTTATATCCAATTTTCTGATAATCATATATGGATCAAATCAATAAAAAAATATTATACATATTCCTGCATATCCGAAAAACCGCCGGCAATACCTTGATATTTCATATCAAGAATAATTATCGTACTAGCCAATATCTGTTTGCCAACGGGCTGTCTCTCGGCCCGGACGATTCTTTCAAAGAATACTGGAGAAAAATCTTATCCGGCTATACGGCAGAAGAGAAAGAGCGGTTAGAAATAATCGGCGGACACGGCATTTATTACGGCATTCACGAGCTATTTCCAGACAAACAGCCATATTATATCACGGTTTTCCGCGAGCCGGAGCAATTGCTGCTGTCTCACTATAATTATTTAATCGGCCATCTGGACAGTCATAACGAAAGATACATAAAGATTGCTGATTTGCTCCGCATAAATGGCAAAAATATCCCTCTGTCGGAAGTCCTTGCTTCCTGCAAATATTTCGATGATCTATTATTCAAGAGTTTCTACGATTTCTTATTCGATACCAGAACTATTGAATTTCCTGATTGCATCAATGGCGATTCGGACATAAATAAACTGCTGGAAAAATTTAATGGAATCATGGCTAAGTTCCATTTTATCGGCACTTCATCTAACATTGACAATGACCTTAATTATTTGTACGGCCTGCTGAACATACGTAAATTTTACCGCCGGCAGAATGTCTCCCATAAATACGCCTCGATTGAATGCCTGAATGAAGTGGAAAGAAAATTACTGGCCGATAGGACGAAGCTGGATGGGAAATTGCATGCCTTGGCGGTAGATTTGCCGAATAATATCATTAGCAATGCCGGCTTCCTCGGAATTTCTCGCCTTAGCAGATATAGAAAAAATATATTTATGCTGCTTCATCCGCTAGATTACTTTGCCACAAGCGGCATCAGTCTGCTATACGCGGCGTCAGCTGAAATGAGAAAGCGCGTCATGTTATACGGAACGGCCTTGGATTATCTGAAGAAAAAGCTAGGAATTGGCGCCTCAGCGAAGCCAACTGCTGAAAAATAATGATTTTGGTCTTAACAAGCATTCCTAAATCAGAGGGCAGAAAAAAAATTTCCGCGGCGAAAAATAATATTTCCTTAAGCAGATAGCTCGCTGTGAAATATGGCGACAGTATCTTCGTATTCCTCCGTCTGATAGCCATATTTATCTGCCAAAGCCAATAAAATTTCCTTTCATTCTTTTGCTCCTTTTCAGTCAATTCAGAGGAATTTGATTTGCGATAATATGCCGGAGAGCGATAATGGTCAATAGGCAAGGGATCGAAGAAATACTTGAATCCGGGCAGAAAATATTCTATTTGGCTGATAAGATCGTAGCCCTCTTTGCCATAGATCATCTGCCTGTTAAAACTGACGAAATTAAAAACAGCGCTCCGAAATGATAAATTTCCTTCGTAAAACTGGCTATAAAATTTATCTCCCGGATCGTCCGAAGACAAATAATTCAGAACAGTTTCATAAGCGTGGTCGAAAATTGCTCCTTGGCCGAATGAATAATCGCTCTGGCTGAAATAACCATACATCCTTGATAGCCAATTCTCATCAGGCAGGCAATCATCATCCAAAAAAGCTATAATCTGTCCGCTTGCTAATTCAATCCCCTTATTTCTCGCCGCTGAGGCGCCACGCGTCATTTCTTGAGCAATGATTAATCTCGGGGACTCGATGGTCTTCAGATATTGCCAGGTGCCGTCCGAAGAATTATTATCAATAATGATTATTTCAAATTCGGCTTCTGATATTCTTTGCCGTCTTAGGCCGTCAAGAACGTATTTTTTCAGCGCATCCAAGCGGTTATAAGTCGCAATGACGACAGAGATTTTTTTTACCGGCACTTGAGCTGTTTTTAACGCAACAAATTCCAATACTGATGGAGGCAATTGAAAAGTTTTATAACAGCGATTCAGCCTGTTGTAAATTGTGAAACGCAGACGCCCCCATTCGAAGTCGCCGATTTTAATTTTAAAAAGCAACTGCTCCCACCAGGGCCTGCCGGGAAGATTATCGCCTAATAACCAATATGTGATAATGCCGGCACGCCAGCTAGCCTGCGTGATAACTAAATAAAACCATCTTTTCGGACCGTTTATAACCAGCCGCAACATGACCCACGGGACGAATAGCAGCATATTAGACAGACTGACGGACTCAGCCACCTTATCTTGGGCTTTAATCAGCTTCTTATTATGACTTACGATCTTAGCGATCCACCATCCTCTGCCGAAAAAAGTCTTTACTACAGATCCGATATTATCGCGATGCAAGTGGGCGACAATCGCTGCCGGCTCAAATCTGATTCGAGCCAGCCCATCCAGCCGCAGCTTGAATTCATAATCCTCGCAATTTTCTATCTCCGGATTGAATTCAATTTTCCGCAGCAGCTCCGCCTTTGCCGCAAAATCCTTGCTATCGAAAAAATTTACATGCTTGCCGCTTGGATCAAGATTGGCAAATGCGAATGATTCATTATCTTTTTGAATTTCCCTGGTCCAGAAATTGCCTACCGGGTCAGACTCAGAACCCATGACAATCGTTTCGTCATCATCGATAATCGGCCGAGTGATATTTTCTAACCAATCGTCTTTTGCGATACAGTCCGCATCCAAACCAGCAATGATATTTCCCTTTGCTGCGCCTATGCCTGCATTTCTCGCAGCGCCGCGGGATTTTAATTTTTCAAAAACATATTTGATTTTTTGATTATCATGGGCGAATTTAAAAATTATATCTTTCGTGCAATCACTGCTGTTGTTATCAACGCAGATGATCTCATTTGCCTCGATGGTCTGCGTCAAAATAGAAGTCAGACAGCTAACTAGTGTTTTTTCGCCATTATATATCGGGATTACTACGGAAATTGATGGAATATCCATAAAATCAATATTGAGTCAGTTCTGGTTTTTCAATCCTGTATTTCTCGCATGCCGCGATCCAAGACGGTGACATTTTTTCTTCCGAAATTGCAGTTTTGCCATATGGGTTAGACAAATACCCGCAATACTTGCATATTTTTTGCCGCTGAGAATAAAATTTTTCCGGTTGAGTGAGAACTTCTTTCAAGCTTTTTAATCCGATATCTAATCCGAAAACGCGGGCGATCGACGCTCCCGGACCGCAAAGAAAAAAACCGTAGCGCGATAAGCCGATGCCGCACTTCTCAGTGCCGCTGCAAGCCGCTCCAGCATCAAACTTAAGATCACTGTCAATCGGCGCCAGATTAACCGCCTGAAAAGCGTTAATATGCGATTTTTTAGCTGAGTTTTCCAGCATTATCCACTCCGGCAGACGCTCTAATGCTTCCAGCGCTTTATCACCGACTCCGTTTGTGATAAGAATGAATATGATTGACGGATCATGCCGATGCAGTTTCTCCAATTCGTTGATAATCTCATAAAATTGCGGATGCAAGGTCGGCTCGCCGCCCAAAATCTTAATTTCATCCCAAGGCTTATTTTCTTCAATCGATTCCTGCACTAGCTTTCTGATTTGTTCCAGCGCCATGTGTTCGAATGTAGGCGCCTGACGAATGGCGCGGTCGCAATTGATGCAATTCACATTGCAATACGACGTCAGTTCGATATCAAGCAAGCGTAAATTCGTCTTCCAAGACAAGATGCCAAGATTTTTCAGCCATTCCGCGGCCCTAGTGACCGAGAAAAATCGGCTAATTCCAGAACTGATTTTTTTTACTGCGATTCCGAACCGCCAAAATAACAATAATAATTTTTCAAAAAAATCATCGCCCTTTCGAATATACGATTCGGCTTTGAGATTCGGATAATTCTTAGCTAAGGATTCTGCTTGATAGCCGTATTTGATCGCACTAATAACTGAAATAAGCGGCCCAGACGCATAATTGCGAGATAAATGAAATTCGGAATCTTTAA
>Ga0315268_10008969_pt1 | contig 10407 bp, 9 predicted proteins | sample C1_top_MG_FD_204535 | JGI IMG/M metagenome (GOLD analysis project Ga0315268, IMG submission 204535) | Sediment microbial communities from Yellowstone Lake, YNP, Wyoming, USA - C1_top | ecosystem: Environmental > Aquatic > Freshwater > Lake > Sediment | place: USA: Wyoming | collected 2017-08-01 | reverse complement strand
CTCTGCCCTGAATGCCCGGGCGGGATTTCCCGGCGAACTTGCGCGTGACGTCGCCGCGGCGCAAAACCTCCCACTGGCCGGCGGTCAGTTTCGAGGCCGCCTTCTTCTCCAGGGCCTTCAGCCTCTTGTAGGCGGTTTCAAGATCGTGCTTGCTCCAGATATAACGGACTCCGGAGGGCGATACCGGATAGCCGAGCTGATTCAGCGCTGCGGCCACCTTCGCCTGACCGAGTTGCGGATGCTCGCGGGCGTAGCGCAGCACGGCGATCTCGAGCGGCTTGCCCGCTGGCTTATGAGCTTCCATTGCCTTCCTCGTTCTCCGGTGCTGCTTCCGTCCGGTCCCGAAGGATACCGCAAATCGTGCCTCGGCTTTCGCCAGACTACCCTGTTGCCCAACTGTTTGACAAGTCAGTTTTCAGACGCTAGTCTGTCGCGACAGCAAGTCCAATGAGTCAGGGAGCGTTGCCAATGAACGAAGTGGTCAGTACTACCGTCCAGGGCGATATCGCCGTGGTCACGATCGACAGCCCGCCGGTCAATGCCATCAACCAAGCCTTGCGGGCCGGCTTGAAGCAGGCCTTCACCGAACTCAGGGGCCACGCCGGGATCAAGGCCATCGTCCTGTGCTGCGCCGGCAAGACCTTCGTCGCCGGGGCGGACATCAAGGAGTTCGACACCGGCATCGCCCTCCCGGGTTATCACGAGATCTATCGGCTGATCGAAGACAGCCCGGCTCCGGTAATCGCCGCCGTCCATGGCACGGCGCTGGGCGGCGGCACCGAGATCGCGCTGGCCTGCCATTACCGGGTTGCCCAGGAAACGGCGCGCTTCGGCCTGCCCGAGCTTTCCTTGGGGATCATCCCGGGTGCCGGCGGCACCCAGCGCCTGCCTCGCCTGATGCCGCTGGAAGCGGCACTGGACATGATGATCTCGGGCAAGCCGATGACCGCCGTCAAGGCCAGGGAGCAGGGCCTGGTCGACCTGCTGTGCGCCGGAGACCCGCGAGAGGCGGCGATCAGTTTTGCCCGCGAGCTGATCGCTCAGGGCAAAGGTCCGCGCCGTACCCGCGATCTGCCCGTCAGGGGCGCCGAGCACGCTGGCGAGTTGCTCTCGGCCAAGCGCGCCCTGGTGGCCAGAACGATGAAGAATCGGCAGGCGCCCATCGCGCTGATCGACGCGGTCCAGGCTGCGGTCGAACTGCCTTTCGACGAAGGGCTGAGAGTCGAGGCGGCGAAATCGGACGAGTTGCCGCAGGCGACCGAGTCGCGCGCGCTGCGCCACCTGTTCTTCGCCGAGCGCGAAGTGCGCAAGATTCCAGGCCTGTCCGCGGCGATCAAGGCGCGGTCGATCGGGCGCGTGGGCATCGTCGGCGCCGGCACCATGGGTGGCGGCATCAGTATGTGCTTTGCCAATGCCGGCATCCCCGTGACCCTGCTCGATACCGGCCAGGAGAGCCTGGACCGCGGCCTGGCCACCATCCGCAAGAATTACCAGCGCTCCGTCTCGCGCGGCAGCCTGAGTCCGGAACAAGTCGAAGAGCGGCTGGCGCTGATCACGCCAACCCTGGACTATGCCGCGTTCGCCGACGCGGATCTGGTGATCGAGGCCGTCTTCGAGAGCATGACGCTGAAGAAGGAAATCTTCGCCAGGCTCGATGCCGTGGTGCGCCCCGGCACCATTCTCGCCACCAATACCTCGACCCTCGACATCGACGAGATCGCGGCGGTCACCCGGCGCCCCCAGGATATCGTCGGCCTGCATTTCTTCAGCCCGGCCAACGTGATGCCCTTGCTGGAAATCGTCCAGACCCGCAGCACGGCTCCCGAGGTGTTGCTGACGGCGCTGGAGATCGCCCGGCAGATCAGGAAGACCGGGGTGGTGGCCAAGGTCTGCTATGGCTTCATCGGCAACCGCATGATGGATCCCTACGGCCGCGAAGCCGAACGCTGCTTGCTGGAAGGCGCGACCCCGGAGCAGGTCGACGGCGCCCTGGAGGCCTTCGGCATGGCCATGGGCATCCTCGCGGTCTATGACATGGCCGGCATCGACGTCGGCTACAAGACACGCGAGGAACGCCGGCACCTGCTGCCCAAAGACCCGACCTTCTACCGGCCCACGGCGATGCTCACCGAGCGCGGCTGGCTCGGACAAAAGACCGGGCGCGGCTATTACCGCTATGACGGCGCCGAGCGCCGCCGCACTCCCGATGCCGAAGTCGTCGCACTGCTGGCGGCGGAGGCGGCGCGCCTCGCGGTACCGCAACGCCAGCCCGCTGCCGAGGAAATCGTCGAACGCTGCCTCTACGCGATGATCAACGAGGGGGCGCTGCTGCTCGAACAGGGAATCGCGCTGCGCGCCAGCGACATCGACGTGGTCTACACATCGGGTTACGGCTTTCCCCGCTACCGCGGCGGCCCGATGTTCTACGCCGACACCGTCGGCCTGAAGAAGATCTACCAGCGCATCCTGGAATTCCGGCGCGACCTCGACCCCCAGTACTGGACTCCGGCACCGCTGCTGGAAAAACTCGCCCTGTCCGGTTCGAGCTTCGCCCAGTGGCAGGCGTCACAATCTCTTTGAGGCAGAAATTATGAGCCAGGCATTCATTCCCTATGGCACCTACTGGTCCACCCCCTTTGCCAAGTGGCAGGGGACGCTCGCCCATCTGCATAGCCTGAAGCTGGCGGCGAACAGCGCGAAACAGGCGCTGGTGGCAAAGCGCTTTCCGCTGGAAAAAATCGACCTGGGCATACTCGGCATCACCAATCCGCAACCGGGCAGTTTCTACGGCCTGCCCTGGGTCACCGGCATGATCGGCCTGGACGGCGTCGCCGGCCCGACCGTGCAGCAGGCCTGCGCCACCGGTGCCCGCAGCCTGCAGATGGCGAGCCAGGAGATCGCCGGCGGCAGCGCTCGCTGCGTCCTGGTGATCACCGCCGACCGCATGTCGAACGGCGCGGTGCTCTACTATCCGGACGGCACGGCACCGGGCGGCAGGGGCATCACCGAATCGTGGACCCTGGACAACTTCGCCCACGATCCCTACGCGGGCAACGCGATGATCGACACGGCGGAGAACGCCGCGCGCCGTTACGGTTTCACCACCGGACAGCAGCATGAAGTGGCGCTGCGCCGCTACCAGCAATACCAGGACGCGCTGGCCGACGATCGCGCCTTCCAGCGCCGCTACATGATCGACGTGAATGTCACTGATGCGGGCTTCAGGAAGCCGCTCGGCACCTTCTCCGCCGACGACGGCATCGTCGCCTCGACGCCCGAGGGTCTGGCCAGACTCAAGCCGATCAAGGCCGACGGTACGGTGACCTTCGGCGGCCAGACGCATCCGGCCGACGGCAACGCCGGCGTCATCGTCACGACGCGGGACCTGGCCCGGGAGTTCTCGCAGGACGCCGCCATCGAGGTGGAATTGCTCGGCTTCGGCACGGCGCGGGTGGAAAAGGGTTACATGCCGCTGGCGACGGTGCCCGCCGCCAGCATCGCGCTCGCCGCTGCCGGGCTGACGTTCAAGGACATAGACGCGCTGAAGAGCCATAATCCGTTCGCGGTCAATGACCTGGTGCTGGCGCGCGAGACCGGCTTTCCGCTGGAGCGGATGAACAACTTCGGCTGTTCGCTGATCTGGGGTCATCCCCAGGGTCCGACGGGGGTTCGCTCGATCATCGAACTGATCGAGGAACTCGCCCTGAAGGGCGGCGGCACCGGCTTGTTTACCGGCTGCGCGGCGGGCGATTCGGGCATGGCCGTGGTCCTTCGGGTGAGCGACGGCGCCTTCCTGTCTTCCGGACGAGGGACCGCTCGCCACGTTGCCCGATAAAATTTGAGAGGCTGTCATGCCGGCTCCTTATCGCGCCGCCCGCCTAGGCGGCACCCTGAATCCCCGGATGGTCGCCGACGCTGACGGCAGTCTGCTCATCAGTTCGCCAGAAGCCCTGGGCGACTACCCGGCGCGACTCACCGACCGCCTCAAGCACTGGGCCAAGGTTTGTCCTGAGCGCACCTTCGTGGCCCAGCGCGACGAATCCGGAGCGTGGCGCCGCCTCACGTACCGCGCCGCCCTTGAGCAGGCGCGTGCGATCGCCGAGGCGCTGATCAATCGCCGCCTGTCTGCCGAGCGGCCGGTGATGGTGGTGTCGGGCAACGATCTGCAACACCTGGCGCTGATGCTGGGCGCGATGTGGGCGGGGGTGCCCTATGCGCCGGTTTCCCCCGCCTACTCCCTGGTCTCGGAAGACTTCGCCAAGCTCAAGCATATTTTCGCAGTGCTGACGCCGGGCCTGGTCTTCGCCAGCGACGGCGATGCCTATCGACGAGCCTTGGACGCGGTAGTGCCCGAAGGAGTCGAAATCGTCCTGGCCAAGGGGGGGCTCGGGGCGCGATCAGCCACGCCATTCGCCGATCTGCTCGCCACCCCCGCCACCGCCGTTGCCGATCAGGCGCACGCCGCAACGAGGCCGGACACCATCGCGAAGCTGCTGTTTACCTCGGGCTCGACGAAGCAGCCCAAGGGCGTCATCAATACCCAGCGCATGCTCTGCAGCAACCAGCAGATGATTTTGCAGAGCCTGCCCTTCCTCGGGGATGAACCGCCGGTTCTGGTCGATTGGCTGCCCTGGAATCACACCTTCGGCGGCAACCACAATCTCGGCATCGCCCTCTACAACGGCGGCAGCCTGTATATCGACGCGGGCAAGCCGACGCCGCAACTGATCGGCGAGACCCTGCGCAACCTGCGCGAAATTTCCCCCACCATCTATTTCAACGTGCCGATGGGCTTCGAGAAAATTGCCGCGGCACTCGAAACCGATCGGCCGCTGCAACAGGCGCTGTTCGCCCGGGTCAAGGCTTTCATGTTCGCCGGCGCCGGTTTGTCTCAAGCCGTCTGGGACCAACTGGAGCGGATTGCGGAGCGGGTCTGCGGCGAACGCATTCGCATGCTGACCAGTCTGGGCATGACCGAGACGGCCCCTTTCGCCTTGTTTCCCGGCAGCGCGGCCTCGCGCCCTGCGGTGGTGGGCCTGCCCGCCCCGGGCCTGACGGTAAAGCTGGCGTCGGCCGGCAACAAGCGGGAAGTGCGCTATCGCGGCCCCGCGGTGACCCCGGGATACTGGCGCGCCGATACGGAAACGCGGGCATCCTTCGATGAGGAGGGTTTCTTCTGCAGCGGCGACGCCCTGAAGTTCGAAGACGACGACCGACCCGGACTCGGCCTGCTGTTCGACGGCAGGATCGCGGAGGACTTCAAGCTCTCGACCGGCACCTTCGTCTCGGTCGGCCCATTGCGGGCAAAAGTGATCGCCGAGGGGGCGCCCTACGTCCAGGATGTCGTCGCCACGGCGCCGAACCGGGATGATCTCGGCATCCTGATCTTCCCCAACCCCGACGCCTGCCGCGAACTGGCAGGTGTCGGCAGACAGGCCCCCTGGACCGAAGTCCTGGCGGCAACCCCGGTCCGGGAGTTTTTCCAGCAACTGGTCGACCGCCTCTATCACGCCGGCAGCGGCAGCGCCAATCGCGTCGTCCGGGCGCTGGTACTCGCCGAGCCGGCGTCGATCGACAAGGGCGAACTCACCGACAAGGGCTCGATCAACCAGCGCGCCGTCCTCGCCCATCGCGCATCGCTGGTGCAGGCACTGTACGAAGGACGAGGGGCGGAGCTGATCCTCGCCCGACCCTAGGCCGAGGCTGACACCCGCCTTTTGCGACCGGCTGTGACAGACCCGGGCGCAACAGATTACAATGCCGGCGTGATCGAGGAAACCGTAAGCCTCACCCACCATTTTCTGATCGCCATGCCGGCCATGGCGGACCCGAGCTTTTCCCGTTCCCTGACCTATATCTGCGAACACAACGAACAGGGCGCGCTGGGCGTGATCGTCAACCGGCCGAGCGACATGGCGCTGGCAACCCTGCTGGAACGCGTCAATATTCCCTTGGCCTCCGGCCCCGCCGCCGAGCTGGGCGCCATGCCCGTCTATTTCGGCGGCCCGGTGCAGACCGACCGCGGCTTCGTGCTGCATCGCCCGCTGGGCCACTGGCAGTCGACCCTGGAGGTCAAGGACGGGATCGGGCTGACCAGTTCGCGCGACATCCTCCAGGAGATGGGCTCGACCGGCGCGCCGGTCGATGTCCTGGTCACCCTGGGCTACGCCGGATGGTCGGCGGGCCAGCTGGAATGGGAGTTGGCGCAGAATGCTTGGCTCACCGTCGCCGCCGATCCGCAGATTCTCTTCGACATGCCGCCCGAGGAGCGCCTGGCTGCGGCGATGCAGCTCCTCGGCATCGATTTCGCCAACCTCTCCGAGGTGGCCGGACATGCGTGAAACCGGCACGCTGCTGGCCTTCGACTTCGGCGTGAAGCGCATCGGCGTCGCCGTCGGCGAGACGCTGCTCGGCCAGGCGCGCGCGCTGGCCACCATCGCCGCCGAAAACAATGACGCGCGCTTCGCGCAGATCGCCAGGCTGATCGAGGAATGGCAACCGCAGGCGCTGGTGCTCGGCCTACCCCTGGCCGAAGACGGCGCCGAGCACGAACTGACGGCGCGCGCCCGCCGCTTCGCCCACCAGCTCGAAGGCCGGTTCCGCCTGCCGGTGGCATTCGTCGATGAACGCTTCTCCTCGCGCGAAGCCGACGCCCGGCTCGCCGCTCGCGGCCTGTCCTGGCAGGCGCGCAAGCGCGAGGTCGATGCCGCCGCCGCGCAGATCATTCTGCAGGATTATTTCGATGCCCGCGATGTCCGAGTTGATGCCCAAACCACCGCCCGCACTGCCTGAGGCGGAGGCGCTGCTCGCGCTGCTGATCGAGGCGATGCGTCCGCAGGCCGGCCCCGGGATGGCGCTGGTCGGTATCCATACCGGCGGCGTCTGGCTCGCCGAGCGCCTGCACGCGGCGCTCGGGCTGACCATCCCGCTCTCCAGCATCGACGTCTCCTTCCATCGCGACGACTATTCCAGCCGCAGCCTGCACCCGGGCACCCGCACCTCCTCGCTGGGCTTCGACGTCAACGGGGCGCACATCGTCATCGTAGACGACGTGCTCTATACCGGCCGCACCATCCGCGCCGCGATGAACGAACTGTTCGACTACGGCCGGCCGGGGCGCATCGACCTCGCCGTCCTGGTCGATCGCGGCGGCCGGGAGCTGCCGATCTGCGCCCGCTACTGCGCCAAGACGCTGACCGAGCCGCTGCCGGCGACCCAGGAACTGGTCCTGACCCGAGCCGGCGACAACTCCCTCAGTCTCACGCTCAAGGAAAGGCGAGATGCGTAATCCCCAGTTGAACAGCCGCGGCGAACTGCAACACCTGCTGACCACCGAGGGACTGCCGCGGGCCACCCTCATGGCGATTCTCGATGCCGCTGCGCCCTTCACCGAGGTTGCCGAACGCGAAGTGAAAAAGCTGCCGCTGCTGCGCGGCAAGAGCGTCTTCAATCTGTTCTTCGAGAATTCGACGCGCACCCGGACCACCTTCGAGATCGCCGCCAAGCGCCTCTCCGCCGACGTCATCAACCTCAACATCAACACCTCCAGCGCCGCCAAGGGGGAGTCGCTGCTCGACACGGTCGACAATCTCGCGGCGATGCAGGCCGACATGTTCGTGGTGCGTCACGCCTCGAGCGGCGCGGCGCACCTGATCGCGGAACACCTGGCCAACACCGGCAAGGACCACATCCGCGTGATCAATGCCGGCGACGGCCGCCACGCGCACCCGACCCAGGGCCTGCTCGACATGTACACCATCCGTCATTACAAACGTGATTTCACCGGCCTCACCGTGGCGATCGTCGGCGACGTCCTGCACTCGCGCGTGGCGCGTTCCCAGATCCATGCCCTGACCACGCTCGGCGTGCCCGAGGTGCGCGTGGTCGCGCCCAAGACCCTGTTGCCCTCCTGCGTCGAGCGACTGGGCGTGCGTGTCTGCCACGACATCCGCGAGGGCCTGCGCGGCGCCGACGTGGTGATGATGCTGCGGCTGCAGAACGAGCGGATGCAGGGTGCGCTGCTGCCCAGTACCCAGGAATACTTCAAGTCCTACGGCCTGACGCCGGAGCGGCTGGCGCTGGCCAAGCCCGACGCCATCGTCATGCATCCGGGGCCGATGAACCGCGGCGTCGAGATCGATTCGGCGGTGGCCGATGGTCCGCACGCCGTGATTCTGCCCCAGGTGACCTTCGGCATCGCCGTGCGCATGGCGGTGATGAGCATGCTGGGGGGGGCGTGATGAAAATCCAGATCAGGAACGGTCGCGTCATCGACCCGGCCAACGGCATCGACCGCATCGCCGACCTGTTCATCGCCCGGGGCGTCATCGCCGGCATCGACCGCGCGCCCCAGGGTTTCGAGACCAGCGGCACGCTCGATGCCAGCGGCTGCATCGTCTGCCCGGGTTTGGTCGACCTCTCGGCCCGGTTGCGCGAACCCGGTTACGAATACCGGGCGACGCTGGAGTCGGAGATGGCGGCGGCGGTGGCGGGCGGCATCACCAGCCTGGCCTGCCCGCCCGACACCGATCCGCCGCTGGACGAACCGGGGCTGGTGGAGATGCTGCGGCACCGCGCGCGCCTGCCCGCTTTCGGCCATGTCTATCCGATCGGAGCGCTGACCCTGAAGCTGGCCGGCGAGCGCCTGACCGAGATGGCGGAACTGGCCGAGGCCGGTTGCGTCGCCTTCGGCCAGGCCAACACCGCGATCATCGATACCCAGGTGTTGCAGCGGGCGATGCAGTACGCCTCGACCTTCGGCTTTCCCGTCTGGCTGCAGGCGCAGGATCCCTTCCTGGCGCGCGCGGGCGTCGCCCACGACGGCGAAGTGGCGGCACGGCTCGGCTTGGCCGGTATTCCCGTTGCGGCCGAGACCATCGCGCTGGCGACCATCCTGCAACTCGCCCGAGAGACCGGCTGCCAGGTCCATCTGACCCGCATCTCCAGCGCCGCAGGGCTGGAGATGATCGCCGCCGCCAGGCGTTCCGGAATCAACGCCACCTGCGACGTCGCCATTCACCATCTGCATTTGTGCGACCACGACATCGCCTATTTCAATCCGCACGCCCGGCTCGATCCGCCGCTGCGCGGCGCGGCGGACCGCGATGCGTTGCGCCGCGGACTCGCGGACGGCACGATCAACGCCGTCTGCTCGGATCACACGCCGGTCGACGACGACGCCAAACAGGTGCCCTTCGATCAGGCCGAGCCCGGCGCCACCGGCCTCGAACTGCTGCTGCCGCTGACCCTGAAGTGGGCGGCCGAGATGGAGCTGCCGCTGATTCAGGCGCTCGCCCGGATCACCTCGGACCCGGCCAGAATCCTCGGCATCGAGGCTGGCAGCTTAAGTGTCGGCGCGGCCGCGGATGTCTGCATCCTCGACCCCGAGGCCAGCTTCAGGGTCAGCCGCGAGACCCTGAAGAGCCAGGGCAAGAACACGCCCTTCCTGGGCATGGAACTGCCCGGGCGGGTCCGGAGCACGCTGATCGACGGCCATCTCGCCTACGACGGTTCCTGGAACTGAGCGCCTCGGCTTGATGCGGGGCGGCGGGCGGGCAATCGGGGAAGCGGACGGCGTGGGCGAGGTGGGCGAAACCGTCGTGGTCATCGACTTCGAGACCACCGGGCTGTCCCCCGCCCAGGGAGCGAGGGCGACCGAGGTGGCGGCGGTGCGGCTCTCGGACAGCAAGGTCGTCGACCGTTACCACAGCCTGATGAATGCCGGCGTCGCCATTCCCGCCATGATCGAGGAACTGACCGGCATCAGCAACGCCATGATCGCCCAGGCGCCGGCCGCCGGCCGCGTGATGGAGGAACTCGCCGGGTTCATCGGGGAGACCACCCTGGTCGCGCACAACGCCTCGTTCGACCGGAAGTTCCTGCAAGCCGAACTGCAGAGGATCGGCCGGCCGCAACGGGCGGAGATGCTGTGTTCGCTGCGGGTCGCGCGCCGCGTCTATCCGGATGCGCCCAACCACAAGCTCGAAACCCTGATCCGGCACGCGCGCCTGGCCAAGACCGGCAGGTATCACCGTGCCCTGGCCGACGCCGAGATGACCGCCGCGCTGTGGCTCAGGATGCAGGACGAACTGGCGCGCTCGTTCGGTCTGGTGAGCGTCCCCCTGGCGCTGCTACGAAAAATCCAGAGCGCACCGTGCCACGCGCTGAGAGCTTGCATCGAGGCTCATCGGCGCGCCGGCGCCTGACCGGTCCGTCACCCGGCCAGGCAGGCGCGGACGACGGCAGCGTCGATGCCGCCGATGCGCACCCTCTTCTGCCGCGAGGCTGCGCCGCTGACCAGTTCAACGCGGCGCTTGGCCACGTCGAGCCGCGCGGCAAGAAAGGCGATCAGGCAATCGTTGGCGCGGCCATCCACCGGCGGCGCGGCCAGGCGGATTATCAGCGCCG
>Ga0315268_10008968_pt1 | contig 10408 bp, 10 predicted proteins | sample C1_top_MG_FD_204535 | JGI IMG/M metagenome (GOLD analysis project Ga0315268, IMG submission 204535) | Sediment microbial communities from Yellowstone Lake, YNP, Wyoming, USA - C1_top | ecosystem: Environmental > Aquatic > Freshwater > Lake > Sediment | place: USA: Wyoming | collected 2017-08-01 | reverse complement strand
ACCAACAGCGTGCCGGATGGGCTCACCCGATTCCCGGCCGGTCAGCACAGACGTTGGGATGCATACGAACGACGCGGCCGGGATTGACCAGCGGGCGAAGCGGCTGTAGAGTTGGGCTGCGCGCCCGTCCGCGAGACGCTAAGTCGACTTGCGGCGGGCGCCTTCACATACCCGCGGAAACGTTGTGCCGTGTACGTCCTCTACGTTGATGAGTCGGGTGTGCCAGAGCGCCACCCAAGCCAGACGAGTCATTACGCCCTGGCCGGCATTGCCATCCCGGCCCGCACCTGGGCGGCGAAACGCGCGGAGGTGGAGCGGATCCGAGCAGCCAACGGATTCGCCAAGTCGGAGATCCACGTAGCGTGGCTGCTGCGACCGTATCCTGAACAGCAGCAGATTCCGGGCTTCGACCAGTTGCCCTGGCCCCGACGGCTGCAGGAAGTCAATCGCAAGCGTGCCGCCAGCCTCGCCGCCCTCACCGCGACCGGAGATCGGAGGCGCATCCGGCAACTGAAGGTCCTCCACCGCAAGACCAGGCCATACGCACACCTCACGCTGGACGAGCGGGTGGCAGTCGCGCAGAACATCGCCAGCCTCGTCGGGTCGTGGGACGACGCAGTCCTCTTCGGGGAGGTCGCTGACAAGAGCATCCGAACACCGTTCACGCCCGACGAAGCGGCATATGAGCAGGTCCTCACGAGATACGAGGCGTTCCTTGGGCGCGCGCGGCAATCGGGCATCGTGGCGTACGACATGAATGAATCCGTGGTGGACAGGTACACCGTCCTCATGGCCCGCTTCCAGGAGGTGGGAGGGATCTGGAGGCGGTTCACGCAGATCGAGGGCCATCCCTTCTTCGTCGCGAGCCACATGAGTGACATGATCCAGGTCTGCGATGTCGTCGCGTACGGCTTGCGTCGCTACTGCGAGCGCGGCGAAACCGATCTACTGCAGCGATTCCTCCCGCGCTTCGATCGGGTCCCGGGACGTCTTGTCGGCCTCCGCCACTACCGCGGCGGCCGTCGCTGTCGCTGTCTCATCTGCCGCGAGCCCCGCCATCGGTCACCTGCCCCGACCGGGCGAGCGGAACGCAACGCCGGCTGAACAACGCCGGCGCCGTCTGATTCGTGAAGTACGCCGCGCTGGACATGTGCCCAACCACGCGCCAGACGGACATAACTTACATTATCGGAAGTAGTCAGGCCGGCATTGGAGCCGGGTACGGACGGCGAGCTAGCGCCCGAGGTCGCCCGGCCGGGCGATGCTGACGATGTGTTCCACCCCGCGCGCGAGGCGCGCATCCAGGGTGAGAAGGGGCAGGTTGCGGTCCAGCGCGACGGCGACGTACTCGGCGTCGTAGGTGCGCCCCCAGCCAAGGCGCTCGGCGACAGCCCAGGCGTGTCGATGGATCGTGGGGTCGTCGAGGCGCTGGACGGCGGCGTCGATCGCGTCCAGGGCGGCAGCGGCTGTCGGAGCCGTGATCTCTGCGCGGCGGAGCGCGGCGTGGAGCTCCGCCGTGAATTCCGACCAGAGGAGACTCGGGGCGACGAGTTCGTGATCGGCGAGCGCGCCCGATCCGGCCGGGCTGGTGAACGCGGCCAGGGCCGCGCTGGCGTCGATGACGAGACGCATCCTAGCGACGCGACCGGCCCTGGCGAACCAGGGCGACCCAGTCAGGCATCGGCTCGCCCGTGAGCGTCCTCTGCCAGGCCGGCGGCAGCGGCAGCCGGTCGCCGTCCGGCGCCGCCGCGGCGTCGAGGTCGCGTTCCTCGATGAGGTGCTGCGTGCCCACCTTGCGGGACGGCAGCTTGCCCTCCCGGATCCAGCGACGGATTGTCTCCGGGTTGCGCCCGGTGCGGCGGGCGGCCTCGGGGACGGTCAGGGTCATCTCTCCCCTCTCGTGCTTGCGATCGGGTGCACGTCACGATCTGTTGTAGTATACAACAACATTGTCGTATCAACCGTGTGTGCGCAGACCCCGGGCCCGAGGCGCCGATGAGCCCGGGAATGCGCGACGGCGCGCCGCGTTCCAGCCGCGGCCCCCCGGACGCGAGACCGGCGCCCAGTCGGACGGGCGCCGGTCCGCTTCGTGTCGTTCCTGTGGAACGCTGTCTGGATGCGGGCGGGGGGCGCCGGCCGCGCCGGCAGCCTCGACCGCCCCGATCAGCCCGCGCGGGTGTCGGAGCTGTGGTTGCCCGCGCGGGGCCTCGTCGCGAGGTTCGCCGCGCCGCGCGTCGCATCGGCCGTGGTCGGCAGCGAGGCGGCCCGCCGGGCGGTCCGGTCGCTCCGATCGAGTCGTGGTCTCAAGACCCTGGCCGGGAACGTCACCTGCGCGCTCCTCGTGGGGCTTGCGGGGCGGGCGTCCAATGGGGCCAGTCTACGCCGGGCGCGCAAGGTCCGGCGGCCCGCCTGGCGCGAGGAGATGCGCCAGGAGACGCTCCCCGCTCCCGTCGAACGGGGCCGCACCAGCGGCGAGGAGGGCCCGGGCGAGGGCGATCCCTGCGGCGACCGCGGCGTCGGTGCTGGCGTCGTAGGCGAGGGCGGCCGCGTCGCGGGCATAGACAGCCTCGTCCTTGAGCGTGGCCCTGCCGTCGGCGCCGACGACGAGATCGACGTCCAGGTCGACGAACTCGAGGACCCCCGCTGCCTCGACGGCTGGCAGGGCGGCGTCGCACTTCGCCCCGAGAAGGCCGCCACCCGCGTCATGGGCGCAGAGGATCGTCAGCGGCACGTCGAGGCCGAGCCAGTGGAGCGCGTGGGGCGGGAGCCTCCCCTCCTCGCCGCGGGTCGCATGGCGACGCCGGTGCCGGGCGGCGTCGTGGTGGACGACCTGCCAGCGATCGCCGACGAGCCCGACCAGCTCGCCCTCCCACTCGACGCGGACGCTGCCGTCGTGCTTCCGCTTGCGGACGAGGACCGGCCGCGGTCGATCGAGCGCCACCAGCGGGTCGCCGCCGCTCCCCTCCCCCGCCGGGCTCATCACCGTCTGCGGGCCTCCCGGATGCTGTCGGCCCAGCCGGCCGCCACCGCCCGCAGCTCGCCGGCCAGGCCCGGCGCGACCCGCCCCCGGACCCGGACGTCACGCTCGCGGTAGTCGATCTCGACCGCGCCGCGCTCGCGGACCCGGCCGAGGAGCTCACCCGCCGCGTACGGGACGGCGACGTCCACGTCCTCCCAGAGCGAGGCGAGGAGCGAGGCCAGCTCGGCCCGGAGGGCGTCGAGCCCGAACCCGGTGCGGGCCGAGACGAGGACGCTGCCGGCCACGATCGGGGCGTCGACGGCCCCGGCCGCGCCGGCACCGAGCAGGTCTGCCTTGTTGAAGGCCACGAGCCGCGGCTTCGCCCCGGCGCCGAGCTCGTCGAGGACCGCCTGCACGGTGGCGCGATGCTCGGCGAAGTGGCGTTCGGCGCCATCGACGACCTCGATGAGGACGTCGGCCCGGGTGACCTCCTCGAGGGTTGCCCGGAAGGCGTCGACGAGCTGGTGGGGCAGCTTGTGGATGAAGCCGACCGTGTCGGTCGCGACCGCCGCCTGGCCGTCGCCGAGCTTGATCTGGCGGCTCGTCGGGTCAAGGGTGGCGAAGAGGCGGTCCTCGGCCAGCGCCACCTCGCTGCCCACGAGGGCGTTGAGCAGGGTGGACTTGCCGGCGTTCGTGTAGCCGACGATGGCGACCGTCGGCACGAGACGCCGATCCCGGCTGCGGGAGGCGACCTCGCGAGCTCGCCGGACCTCCTCCACCCGCGCCTTCATCTTCTTGATCCGGTCGCGGATCACCCGCCGGTCCGTCTCGAGCTGGGTCTCTCCCGGGCCCCGGGTGCCGATGCCGCCGCCGGTCCGCGAGAGGTGGGTCCAGAGCCGGGTGAGCCGCGGCAGCTGGTACTCGAGCTGCGCCAGCTCCACCTGGAGGCGGCCCTCGTGGGTCCGGGCGTGGAGGGCGAAGATGTCGAGGATGAGCCGGCTTCGGTCGATGACCTTGACCTTGAGCAGCCCCTCGAGCGCCTTCTGCTGGCCGGGCGAGAGCTCGTCGTCGGCGACGAGGAGGTCGAAGCCCGTCTCCGCCCGGGCGGCGGCGAGCTCCTCGGCCTTGCCCTTGCCGACATACCAGTTCGGGTCGACATGGCGCCGGTTCTGCCACTCGGCGCCGACGACCTCGGCCCCCGCAGTGTCGGCCAGGCTGGCCAGCTCGGCGAGCGAGTCCTCGGCGGTCCAGCCGGGATCGGCGCCGGTGTCGACGGCGACGAGGAAGGCTCTCTCGACGGGCGGTGCGAGATCGATCGCCTGGCTGCGGGGCATGCGCGAAGACTAGCCGACGGTGTCCAGGCAGGCGCCGCGGGGCGGTCCCGGGGCGGCCCGGCCCGTCGTACCTCCACCGGCACGGCGCAGCGCCCGCGTCACCGGAGTCAGGCCGCGCCGACGAGCCGCTCCGTGCGCCGGAGCGCCTCGGGCAGGGGATCCTCGCTCGCCTCGAGCCAGTCGAGGCCCGGCCCGGCGCGGAACCAGGAGCGCTGCCGGCGGGCGAAGGCGACGGTGCGCCGGACATTGACGGCCAGGTAGCCCGCCCGGTCGAGCCGCCTGTCGAGGAGGTCCCAGGCCTCGCGGTAGCCGATCGCTGACAGGGCCGGGAGATTCTCGGGGAACCTGGCGCGGAGCGCGGCCGCCTCCTCCAGGATGCCGCCGTCGAGCTGGCCGATGGCGCGGGCCTCGATCCAGCGCCGGTGGAGCGCGTGGTCGCGCAGGTCGAGCCCGATCCGGGCCAGCGGCCCCTGGTAGCCGCGGGGCGGCGGGGCCGCACCGTCGCCGGCGAGCGTGGCGATCTCGAGCGCTCTGACGACCCGTCGCGGGTTGCGCAGGTCGGTGCGGGCCGCCCGGGCCGGAGCGAGCGCCCGGAGGCGGGCCACGAGCGGCCCGGGACCGCCGGCGGCCAGCTCGGCCTCGAGGGCGGTCCGAACGGCGGGATCGTGGGGGATGGCATCGAGGGGCAGCCCATCGGCCACGGCCCGGATCCAGAGGCCCGTGCCGCCGGCGAGGATGGCGACCCCGCCGCGGCGCGCGATCGCCTCGAGGGCGGTCGTCGCCGCGACCACGAAGTCTGCGGCCGAGAACGGGGCGTCCGGCTCGACGAGGTCCAGGCAGTGGTGCGGCACGCCGCGGCGCTCGGTGAGCGTCGGCTTGGCGGTGCCGACGTCGAGGCCGCGGTAGACCTGGCGCGAATCGGCCGAGATGACCTCGGCCGGGACGCCCCGCTCGGCGAGGGCCAGGGCGAGGCGGACGGCGAGGTCGGTCTTGCCGGTGGCCGTCGGCCCGCCGATGACGACGAGCGGCGGGCGAGCCGGGCTCCGGCCGGCCCCCTCCCCCACCCCGGCGGCCATCAGGCGACCGACCCGCGGAGGCTGTACGGGCCGGCGTGCTCGATGCGGACATCGACGAGGCGGCCGACGAGCTCCGGCGGCCCGACGAGGTGGACGAGCTTGTTCTCGCGCGTCCGGCCGCCGAGGCGGGCGAGCCCGGGCCGGAGAGGGTCCCTCCAGGGCGGTCGCGGTCCGGTCCCGGCTGCGGAGCCCGCCTCGCGCCCGGGGGCGGCTCCCGGGGTCGCCTCGTCGACGAGGACCTCCACGCTTCGACCGAGCCAGGCCCGGTTGCGATCGTGGCCGATCCGCTCCTGGAGGCCGAGGAGACGGTTCAGGCGGTCGCGCTTCACGGCTGGCGGCACGTCGTCCGCCAGCCGGGCGGCCGGCGTCCCGGGGCGCGGCGAGTAGGCGGCGGCGAAGACCTGCTCGAAGCCGACGGTCGTGAGGAGCCGCAGCGTCGCCTCGTACTGGGCCTCGGTCTCGCCGCAGAAGCCGACGATGACGTCGGTGCTGACGGCGATGCCGGGCAGCGCGGCCCGGATGCGCTCGAGGCGCTCCAGGTAGTGGCCGACGGTGTGTTGCCGGCCCATTCGCCGGAGGACCTCGTCGTCGCCCGACTGGACCGGGAGATGGAGCGCCTCGCAGACGCTGTCGCAGTCTGCCATGGCGGCGATGAGCCGGTCGGACAGGTCCCAGGGGTGCGAGGTCACGAACCGGAGGCGCGGGATCGCCGGCGCGCCGGCCGGGTCGCGGATGGCGTCGATGGCGCGGATGAGCTCGGCGAGGTCGGGCCGGCCGGCGCGCTCGATCCGCCGGCCGACGGTCCGGCCTTCCGCCACGTGGGCGAAGCGGCCCTCGGCCGGCAGGTCGTGGCCGTAGCTGTTCACGTTCTGGCCGAGGAGGGTCAGCTCGCGGTAGCCGGCCGCGGCAAGGCTCCGCGCCTCGGCCAGGACGTCGTCGAAGGGGCGGCTCCGCTCCGGCCCACGGCTCAGGGGGACGATGCAGTAGGTGCACGCCTTGTCGCATCCGTAGACGATCGGCAGCCAGGCGGAGATGGCCGACGCCCGGGCGACGGTGCCCCCCGCCACGGCCATCGCCCGGGCGGCGGCGAGGTGGTCGGCGGCCGACACCTCGACCCGGTTGACGGTCGTCGTGGCGGCCGTCCGCGGGGCGAGGCCGACCGCCGCCTGGGCGGACGCCAGGCCGAGCCAGGCGACGAGCTCTGGCTCCTCGTCGGGACGGAGGAACAGGTCCACCGCCGGGAAGCGGCGCCGCAGGCCGGGTCGCTCCCGTTCGCGGACGGCACAGCCCGCGAGGACAACGCGCATCCCGGGACGGGCGGCCTTGAGCCTGGCGAGCGCCCCCTGGCGGCCGATGACCTTCGCCTCGGCCGCCTCGCGGACGGCGCAGGTGTTGATGACGACCAGGTCGGCACCCTCGATGGAGGGCGCCATGGCGCAGCCGGCGGCGAGCAGGCGGCCGGCCATCTCCTCCGAGTCGCTCCGGTTCATCTGGCAGCCGAGGGTCCAGATGAAGAAGCGGGGCAGGGTCCGCTCGTCCGGCCGGAACTCCGCGACGCGGCCGTCCGTCTCGACCGCCGGCAGGAGCTCGAGGCCGTCCGACCGGCTGGTCCGGGCGTGGAGCTCCAGCGGCGAGAGCCCCGGGAGCGCCAGCGGGTCGGCGGCCCGGTCGTGGCACCCGGGCGGCACTGGTTCTACAGCTCCACCAGCCGCTGGAGCCGCTCGAGGGCGAGGGCGCGGCCGGTAGCCGGATCGACATCGACCCGCAGGGCGTTGAAGACGACCGGGCCGTCGGCGACCTCGAACCGGGTCGGCAGTCCGGTCAGGAAGCGGGGCAGGACCGTCGCCGGGTCGAAGCCGATGATCGAGTGGAGCGGGCCGGTCATCCCGACGTCGCTCTGGTAGGCGGTCCCCCGGGGCAGGATCCGCTCGTCGGCGGTCGGCACGTGGGTGTGTGTGCCGGCGACCGCCGAGACGCGCCCGTCGAGGTGGATGCCGAAGGCGACCTTCTCGCTCGTCACCTCGCAGTGGAAGTCGACAAGCCGGACCGGCGGCAGGTCGTCGGCGTGCGTGTCGAGGAGACGGTCGGCGTCCGAGAACGGGTTCTCGATCGGGAGCATGTACGTCCGGCCCTGGAAGTTGAGGACCGCGACGTGGGTGCCGTCGACGGCCTCGTACACGCCCCAGCCCCGGCCGGGGACGCCGTCGGTCCCGTAGTTGTGGGGCCGGAGGATGCGACCGTCCGATTCGAGCGTCGGGTAGACCTCGCGCTTGTCCCAGACGTGGTTGCCGGAGGTGATGACGTCCACCCCGGCCCGGAACAGCGCGGCGGCGGTCGCGCTCGTGAGACCCATGCCGCCGGCCAGGTTCTCGCCGTTGGCGGTCACGAAGTCAAGGCCGTCGGCTCGGAAGTCGGGCAGCAGCCGCTCGACCGCCTCGCGCCCGGGCCGGCCGATGACATCGCCGATCAGGAGGACCCGGCACGGTCGCGGGCTTCGGGCGCCGCCCATGGGCTACTTCGCGTACTCGACGGCCCGCGTCTCGCGGATGACCGTCACCTTGATCTGGCCCGGATAGGTGAGCGTCTCCTCGATCTTGCGGACGATGTCGTGGGCGAGGCGGCTGGCGGTCAGGTCGTCGATCTCGTCCGGCCGGACGAGGATCCGCACCTCGCGGCCGGCCTGGACGGCGAAGGTGCGCTCGACGCCCGGGAAGCCGCCGGCGATCGCCTGGAGGTCCTCGAGGCGCTTGACGTACATCTCGGCCGACTCGCCCCGGGCGCCGGGGCGCGAGGCGCTGATGGCGTCGGCAACCTGGACGATCGGCGCCTCGACGCAGGTGTACTCGACCTCCTGGTGATGGGCGGCGATGGCGTTCACGACCTTCGGGGAGAGACCATGGCGCTGGGCGACCTGGGCCCCGATCGCCGCGTGCGGCCCCTCGACCTCGTGGTCGAGGGCCTTGCCCACGTCGTGGAGCAGCCCGCCTGCCTTGGACGCCGGGACGTCGGCTCCCAGCTCGGCCGCGATCACTGCCGCCAGGCGGCTCGTCTCGACCGCGTGGAGGAGCACGTTCTGGCCGTAGCTGGTCCGGAACTTGAGGCGACCGAGGATCTTGAGGATCTCCGGCGGCAGCCCCGGGACGCCGGCCTCGTAGGCGGCCTGCTCGCCCGCCTGGCGGATCGCGAGGTCGACCTCGCTCCGGGCCTTGGCCACGACCTCCTCGATCCGCCCGGGGTGGATGCGCCCGTCGGCCATGAGCTTCGTGAGGGCGATCCGTGCGATCTCGCGGCGGACCGGGTCGAAGGCCGACAGGACCACCGTCTCGGGCGTGTCGTCGATGATCAGGTCCACGCCGGTGGCCTGCTCCAGGGCGCGGATGTTGCGGCCCTCGCGGCCGATGATCCGGCCTTTCATCTCGTCGTTCGGCAGGTGGACGACGGACACCGCGTGCTCGGCGGTGTGATCCGCCGCCACCCGCTGCATCGCGGTGACGATGATCTCCCGGGCCCGGTCCCCGGCCTCGTCCCTGGCCCGCCGCTCGATGGCCCGCGAGAGGCGCAGCCCGTCGAGCTCGGCCTCCTCGCGGATCGCCTCGGTGAGGGCGGCCCTGGCATCGGCCGCCGACATGCCGGCGACGCGCTCGAGGGCCGCCACCTGCTGCTCGCGGGCCCGGGCCAGCTCGTCGCGTGCCCGCTCGAGCTCGCGCTCCTTGTCGAGCAGCTTGCGGTCGCGCTGCTCGAGCATGTCCGTGCGCTGGTCGAGCTGCTCGTCGCGGGCCAGGAGGCGCCGCTCCAGGTCGGTCAGCTCCGACCGTCGGGCCCGGGCATCCTCCTCGACCTCGCGCTGCAACCGCAGCTTCTCGTCCTTGGCCTCGAGGATGAGCTCCTTCTGCTGGGTCCGGGCCTCGGCGACGATGCGCGCCGCCTTCTCCTGGGCTGCCTTCACCGCCTGCGCGGCCCAGAGGCCGCGGGCGAGGAATCCCAGGAACAGGCCGATGGCGGCGGCCGCGACGACGGCCACCGCCACGACGACAGGATTCTCCATGGTGCGTCTCGCCTCCCGTCCGGCCGGCCGCGGCCGGAGGTGTGAACGTCGGGTTCGGCGACGCCGCGCCGCCTCGGCCCATGGGCGGCGGAGCCTGCGCGGCGTGGGCTCGCCGGGGTAGATCGGATCACGGGCCGGGTGCGCGGGGCGCGCCCGGCGTGGGCGTAGCCTACTACGGACCCCGGCAGGAGGCGTCCGGCCGCTCTCGGGGGACGTGACCGCGCGCCGGCGCGCCCGGTATGGCCCGCTCCCAGGTCCCGGGCAGGTGCCTTCGTCGGGTCTGCGGACGGGCTCGCGGCGCCTATCTCGCGCGCCCGGCCTCCTCGGCGGCCAGCCAGGCCCCCACGACTGCAGCGCAGACGTCGGGGTCGAACCCGCTTCGGGCGAGGAGGGCGAAGGCCCGCTGCCGGCGGAGGCGGGGATCGGCGACGCGGGCCAGGGGCGCGGCCCTGCGGGCGAGGAGGGCCGCGGCCGCCCGCTCGTCGGGGTCGGCTGTCCGCTCGTCGGCGTCGGCTGGTGGCCCTTCACCTCCGGCCCGGCTGGCGCGCTCGGCAAGGGCCGCAGCGATCACCTCCGGCTCGACGCCGCGCTGGGCCAGCTCGCGACGGAGCGCCGCAGAGCCGCGCGGTCGCGAGCGGTCGCGGCCCTCGATCCAGTCCCGGGCGTAGGCGGCGTCGTCGAGCAGGCCGAGCCCGACGAGGCGCTCCAGCGCTCGCTCGACGAGGTCGGCCCGGTAGCCGGCGTCGACCAGCCGCCGGCGCAGCCCGGCGACGCTGAAGGCCCGGACCTCGAGCCGGCGGAGGGCGGCGGCGAGGACCTCCTCCGGGTCATCGACGGCGGCCCGGCGGGCGCGCCGCTCGGCCGGCGACGGTCGCGGCCGGCCGTCCATCCCTCCCCTACTCGGCCTCCTCGATGCCCTCGACCGGGATGGCGGCGTTCGACATGCCGGCCCGGATCCGGGCCACGATGTCGGCCCCGATTGCCGGGTTCGAAC
>Ga0315268_10008967_pt1 | contig 10410 bp, 10 predicted proteins | sample C1_top_MG_FD_204535 | JGI IMG/M metagenome (GOLD analysis project Ga0315268, IMG submission 204535) | Sediment microbial communities from Yellowstone Lake, YNP, Wyoming, USA - C1_top | ecosystem: Environmental > Aquatic > Freshwater > Lake > Sediment | place: USA: Wyoming | collected 2017-08-01 | reverse complement strand
TATCTATTTTAAATCCACAATTCTCACTCTCCAAGAATCTTTTATCTTTTAGGTTTCCATTTTTGTACCACATCTAGAGCATGTTCTTGAAGTGTTTTTAGGATTAACATACTTAATCGGAACATTATTCCATCTTCCTTTGTAATCGATCATGAACTGAATTCTTCTAAAATTGGCTCTGTTAAGTCTACCTAACAAAGATAGAGATTTGGTTCTCATCATTTGCTTTTTGTTATTGTAGTTATTCACCTTAAATTTTCTCTTGTTAATCCCTGTTTTGATACTTTTCAAATCTTCCATAACAATTAACAGTTTCTCTTTATCAGTAAACTCAACTATTCGCTTTGTTACATTATCCAAACACCATTTTACTTTATTCTTATAATTCTTGCTGTTACTTAGCTTTCTCCATAATTCAAATCTATTTACATACTTCTTTTGCAGCTTTCTTTTATATCCAAAATATTTTTGATTTAATTCATAAGTCTTACTTAAATCCCATTTTATTGGTTTTAATTTATTTTCCTTGAAAACTACTCCATCTATAGATTTTTCATTAATGTCAAGAGCTAATATACCTTTATATTGGTAAGGTAAATATTCTTTCTTAACGGATAGAACAATAAATTCCTTCCCCACTGTAATTTGACCTAATTTTAGTTTTTTCTTTTCAATCAAATTCAAAAACATTTGTTGATATTCACCAATTTTTAGTTCAACCCACACATACTTTCTTTTCTCAAACGTTATTCTTAATTTATTTTTAACAAGTTTACAATTGTGATCTGGTTGCAACTGAATAAATTTCGATTTCACTCTTGGTATCTCTTTTATTTTATTTTTCTTCCAGCTTCTATAAATTGCCAAAGCAGAACGTATAGCAATAACAGAAGCAAAACCAGTCAATTTTGTTTTTGTATAAATTTCTTTTCTGAATTTATTCAGTTTTGATAAAGAGTATGCTTTTTCTAAAAATATTTTTTCAATAAAAAAGTTAATTGCTCTAGAATTTCTTTTAAGTAATAGATCTAGATTACCCTCTCTAACAGAAAACTGGAATTTTATTCCTTTTATTTGAACTGCTTCTTTCACTCACAATAAATTATTTTCTTATATATACCATCTTTTCGGGGTCAGACTTCCGATGAAATCAGAAAAGACGGCAAAGTAAACCAGAAAAATATGAAGTGAGACAAGATATAACTGCTCTGGATGGAAAAATCCAGAATAAATCGTTTCTTTTTTTTTATAGATTGAAAGAAGAGTTTTTCAAGGAAATATATATTTCTGTCCGAAAAATTCAGGATGAGAAATCTAATTCTGGTTAAAAGTTGCGCGCGGGTTCAAATCCCACCTCTGTACAAGGTTTAAATCTTTTATGATGATTTAATAATTATGAGTTTTGCAAATAATCTCATCAAAAAAATACGGAGTAAGAATAGGGAACATATAATTAGGTTAGATTATAAAATTGGAAAAGATGTTAAGTGTGAATATGTTGACTATGATGATGAAACTGATACAATAGTACTTGGTAATGTAACTTCACCTATTTCTGATGAATTGAAATTACCTATTCATTCAGTCTCGGTTGATGTTCATTTACTTGGTGATAAAATGCACGAATACATAGTAAAACCAAATAAAAAAGTAAAACTTACTATTTATGGTGATTATTCTACAGAAGAATTACGTGATGCAGTTGAAACCGCCAAAGAAGCTGGATACGAAGTAACTTCAGTTACTGAAGAAGAAAATACAATTTTTTATGTTAAAAAAACCCCACGTTCGTCTGTGGTTTGATACGCACACATCCCGAACTTAAAATATAGGATTTATACAACTTGTTCAACGCCCAGCCTCGGCGTATATTCCTTGAGGTAGTTTTCAGGGGAACGGGAATTATTCTTGATATGTATATTTCCTTGAAGAATATTTACGAGCAGGAGGATTTCTTAGAAAGTATAAACCATAATCCTTGTAGAAAAGTTATGGTAGAAGCCCTCCAAATATAGTTTATAGCAACACGGAGGGATCTACCTATGAAGAATAACACTTCTAGTCTTAATAAATTTGTCGTTAGTGCGTATAACAAGATAAAACAATCGAAGATTCCAGAGTTCTCCCATAAGAACTCCCCTAAGAAATTCACACAACACCAGCACTGCATACTGCTTATGCTCAAGAAGAGGTTCAAAGCTACCTACAGGGATATCATAGATTATCTTTCTGAGATGTCTAGCATACAAGCTGTAGTGGATTTGAAAGCTGTACCACACTACACTACTGTTCAGAAGTTCTTTATGAGAATAAAGGAGAGCTACATCTACAGCTTGATCAAGATTTACTGCTGCAGGATAATAGCTGTTGATTCCACCGGCTTTGCTTCCTACTCCTCCAGATACCTCCAGATACTATGACAGAATAGCCAACAGATCAAGGAAGAAGCGGTTCCAGAAGATGGTTCTTGCCATTGATACAGACAAGCAGATGATACTCAACTGCATACCGGCTATAGGCTATACCTATGACACAAGATATTTCATTCCCATAATGAAGAAATTAAAGTCTAAGTATGTGATAGCTGACAAGGGATTTGATTCAACTGACAACAACGTGTATGTTATCAGAAGAAAAATGAAACCAGTGATAGAGATAAGGAAAGATGCGAAGACTGGAATAAGGCTAAGGCTGAAGAGAATAAACAAACGTTTCAGGAAGATATATCACCAGAGGAGCAAGGCTGAGGCAGTGATGTTTGTAATCAAAAGGAAGTTCGGAGATACTGTCTATTCAAGAAACTACTGCTTGTTGAGGAAGGAGATACTGCTCAATGCCGTGTGCTACAACTCCTATAGGGAAATTCTATTGGCTATAATAGAGGTTTTCTACAAGGATAAAGATTTAAACCTTTTATTTTTTTACTGAGATTAGTTAATAGGTGATAATGTGAAATTAGACTGGAATTCTTTTGATCGTGGTGTGTTTTTGGTAAATTGTTTAGGTATAGTCTACAATCCAAAAACTAGAAAGATAATTGTTGGAAAGCGAGAAAAAGATCCGTATGTTAAAGAACTTACATGGACATTTCCTGGTGGAAGACCAACTTATGATAGACCACTAGAGGAATCGTTGAAGGATGAAATTAAGAAAAAAACGAATCTTGACGTCGAAGTAAAAAAATTGATATATGCAAGAATAGTTCCTTCTACGAAACAATTTTTGAACATTTACTATCTGTGTGAGCCGATTAATGACGAGGTTGTTGCTGGCGAGAAATTCACTGAAGTCAAATGGATAAAACCAACAGAAATGATCAAATACAAACCTCCTGTTGACCCATATGTCTTAAAGTTTTTAGAAAAATTGGAGAATGGAGAAAAATGAAAATTGCTGTACTTTCAGATTTTCATTTTGGCTTTGCTTACAGCTCTGAGCTGGAAAATGATAGCTTTGAGAATGCGGAAGAAGCTATGCAGAAAGCGTTAGATGCTGATTTAATTCTAATAGCAGGAGATATTTTTGATTCTAGGCTGCCAAAGACAGAAGTTTGGGCAAGGGCGATAAAGATTCTTGTTAAGCCTCTGCTTAAAGAAAGCAGTGGAGTAAAACTAGTTCAGAGCAGCAAAGAATTGAAGGAAATTTCCAAAAGAACATTAAGACATTTGCCAATAGTGGCTTTGCACGGAACGCATGAAAGAAGGGGGAAAGATGAGACAAACGCAGTGGAAGCTTTGGATAATGCTGGTTTACTGGTTCATTTGCATTGCCAAAATGTTGTTTTTGAAAAGGACGGAATAAAAATTGTTGTTCATGGTATGTCGGGAGTGCCTGAAAGATATGCTAAAGATGTTTTGTATGAGTGGGGACCTAAACCAATTGAAGGTTGCTTCAACATCTTGATGATACATCAAAGCATCGACCCATTCATCTATTCCCCCTTAGACCCGCCCAGCTTGAGTCTATCAAATTTGCCAAGAGGTTTTGATTTGATTGTAAGTGGTCACCTTCATCTGGCAGGACAGGAAAAAATTGGCAGCACAACTTTGTTGTTTCCTGGCAGCACGATTACCACTCAGCTTGAGCCAAACGAGTCGGAAGTGGAAAAGGGATTTTACCAAATAGATTTGAACAAGGAAATAAAAATCAATTTCATCCCATTAACTGGTAGCAGGAAATTTTTCTATAGGGAAATAAGGTTGGAAGCCGGCTCGGTTAGAGAGCAGATAGAGAAGGAAATTAATAAGATGCTGGCTGAAAAGTTTTCAAAAGCACCTCTGATCAAACTGAAGGTTTTTGGCAAAGAGGTTGAAGTTTTGGATCAAGAGCTGAGAGATATAGAGAAAAAATATTTTGGCCAGGCAATTATCAGCTTTTCTAAAGAACTGGAAACTCCAGAGATTGCTAAAAAAATAGAATTTCTAAAAAATCTTAGAGAGCAAAAACTTTCAGTGGAAGAGATTGGCTCTAAAATACTGAAGAAGAATTTGGAGGAATTAAACTTTGAGTCAGTTTTTGATCAAGAGCAGGCTTTCGATATGTTGAGTGAGGGTGAGGCAGAGAGATTCTTTAACATTTTAGTTGGCGAACAAGAAACTTTAACAAAAATTTTGAAAGACGTTGAAAACAAAATAGGTCTAGAAAAGTGGTCAAAATGATAGCAAAAGTTAAATTAAAAAACTGGCGTTCACATCTGGAATCTGAGTTCAATTTTTCTAACGGGACGAATGCTTTGATTGGCATAATGGGAAGCGGAAAAACTGCTACAATGAACGCAATTTGCTTTGGTTTGTTTGGCACTTTTCCTGAGCTGCAATCAAAAAAACTAAAGCTTGACGACATTATAATGAAAAAGCCAGCAGAGAAAAGTAGAGCAGAAGTAGAAGTTCAATTCCAAATTAATGGGGCAAACTACACCGTGAGAAGAGTTATGGAAAAGGGGAAAGGAACAACCTACTCGGAAATAAGGGAGAATGACAGGCTGATTGAAGCGCCAAATTCTCAGAGAGTTACTGAAGCTGTTGAAAAAATCTTGAAGGTGAATTATGATCTATTCAGCAAAGCAATCTATTCTGAGCAGAATGCTTTGGACTATTTCTTAACTATACCGAAAGGGCAGAGGATGAAAAAGATTGATGAGCTGTTGATGATAGATAAGTTTGAAAAGGCGAGGTCAAATTCAGTAACGCTGACTAACAAATTGGCAGAAAGAAAGTTTGCAAAACAGAATGCCATAGATAGAACTGATCTGGCTGAACTGGAAAAAAACATTTCATTTTTAAAAAATTCTTTAGACCAGTTATTGACAGAAAAAGAGAGTTTAAGAAAAAATTTTGACGATATTTCTATTGAAAAAACAAAGCTTGAAAAGGAAGTTTCTGAGTTAGGAACAATTAGAGAAAGCCTAGAGCTGTTGAAAAGGGAGGAAAAAGGAGTAAGTGCTGCGATAGAAGAAACAAAGAAATCGTTGAAATCCTTGGAGGGATTTTTAGAATACCAAACTAAAGAAACTATAGAAAAGAATATTTTTGACTCTAAAGCAAAAATTGAAAATCTTGAGAAAATTTTAAAAGAAAGGCAGAGTAGCTATGAGAATATTGCTTCTCAGATTTCCAAATCCAAAGCAGAAATAGATTTTATTAAAAAGGAGAAAATTGAAAATCTGGAAAAAGAGATTGAAGAGAAATTGATAATAAAAAAAGATTTTGAACATCTGAAAAATATTGTCGGTGGGAATGTTGGCAAACAGCTAGATGAGAAATACAATTTGCACGAGAGGCTGATTGGAGAAGTTCAGGAACTGAAAGCCAAGATTAAAGATTTGGATGAAATCATTCAACAGCTCTCAACTTTAGAAGGCAAATGCCCTGTCTGCGATTCCAAACTGACAGAGGAAAGGAGAATGTTGCTGATAGAGCAAAAGCAACAGCAGATAAAAGGCCTGAGAGAAAAATTCGAATCTTTGAACAAAAATAAAGAATTGAATGAGCAAGAATTGAAAAAGCTGGAGGATGCAGCCAAAAAACTCGATGAAATGATTATAGAGATAAGGGATTTTGATTTGAAAAAAACTGACTTGGAAAATTCTAAAAAATTGTTTGTTGAACTGAGTGTGTTAACAATAAAAACCGATAACCAGCTCTCGCAGTTGAGAAATGAAATAGAAGATATTTCGAGCCGGCTGAAAGAAAGTATTGAAAGAAAACAAACTTTTGAAATTTTTTCCATAAAGCAAAAGGAATATGAGGAAAAGCTTAAAAGGTTTAATGAACTGATGAAGCAGAGGATACAGTTTGAGGAAGAAATTAAGCTGGTGGAGGCGAAAATTTTCGGAAAAAATTTAATTGAATTGGAAAATAATCTAAAATCTTTGATTGCAAGAGAAAAAGAGGTGGAAACAAAAATTCTAAGCTTTGACCAGTTGATGAGAGAAAAGGAGATTAGGCTGAATGAATATGAAAAAGAGCTTAAACAGGTGTTGAAAGAAAGAGAAGATGTTAAAAAGATGGATAGAATGATAAAAGATTTAAAAATTTTTGAGAAGGCCTTGGAGCTGACGCAAATTGAGTTAAGGACTGAATTTATTGAAGCAGTGAATTATTCCATGAATAAACTCTGGAACACTTTATATCCTTATCAGGACTTTACCGGCATCAAGCTTGCAGTGGAAGAAGGAGACTACATACTTCAACTTCAATCCAAACTTAGTGATTGGGTAAATGTTGAAGGTATAGCTTCTGGGGGGGAAAGAAGTATTGCTTGTTTGGCTTTAAGAATTGCTTTTGCTTTTGTGCTTGCTCCAAATATGAAGATGCTTATTTTAGATGAACCAACTGCAAATCTAGATGTCCTTGCGATTAAAGAATTAGCGACAACTCTAAGGGAAAGAATTAGCGAGTTTGTAGATCAATGCTTTTTAATTACACATCAATCGGAACTAGAAGACGCAGTAACTGGCAGTGCCTATCGTTTAGAAAGAAATAAGAGTCGTGATGAGTTTACAAAAGTAATTAGTTTAAGTTAGATTTTTTCAGGTAGAGAATAAACCTTAATTTTTCCTGTTTTAGTTTGAGACACAATACTCTTTTCTTTTTCTAATTTTCGAATTCGGTCTCTAAAACTTCCTGATAGAACTCTATTCGTATTTTTAGCAATTTCTGTAATGGTTAAACTACCTTTTTCTTTTAGTAAATCAATAACCACGTTTTTGAATTGTCCCTTTTTATATTGTAATCGAATGTAATTTGCTAACACCAGTTTTAATTTTTTATGTTTTTCTGGGTGTTCAAAACCTATCACATTATTAAAAGAGTTAAGATCTTCATGGCCACTAATCACAAACCTATATTTTATTTTTTGATTTTCTTCAGGTATTATTTTTGAAATTTTTCCAACATTGATTCCATATTGTTTGAGCATTTCTTTAACAGTTTCCATTACTTTTTTGTTAGTCATTGTAAATGCTATGGTATATTTAGAAATGGATACGCCCCCCTCGTCATCAAATAGGGTACGCAGAAATGCGAATTTTGTCTCTTTGTTAGTATACAAAATTACTTTTGGTACATGTTTTAAATCCTTTGTTTGAAAACCAAACATTTTTATTAGTATTATTCCCACAATACTAGGAAACTGTATCCATCTTGTTTTAGACTTTCCAATTCCAGATGAATAATGAACATTACCTACTACCTCTATCATATCGTTTTTAAAATGTTCAACAAGTTTCTTAGATTTGTTAGTATAGTGGACGTGATAGTCATAAGGTTTATTTATTATTCCACCATCTCCTATTACATGACCAATAATCCTACTTAACTTAATGGAATTTTCTGAAAATACTAATGGAAGTTTAGGATTTCTTATTGGTTTAGAATTTCTAATCCCAAATTTAATAAACTCTAAATTCTTTTCAATTTCATTCAGTAGTTTGATTTTCAAATTGTCAGGAAGCAAACTCACTATTTCTTTTAACTTTTTTAGTGAAATGCAATACCTACCACTTTTATAATTATATAAATAACTACATTTCATTTTCAATAATTTAGCAAGGTTATATAAACTAGTAAAATTGTTTTTTAGCACTTTAAAAAAGTAGTTTCTATACGAATTCTTCATTTTTAGATATATGTTATCAGGCAAATCCCACAAAATTACGATATCTTTTTCTGTCACTTCAAATCACTTTCTTTTTAATTTGACAACTTTTATCATGTCACCTTTCACATGCGGATGTGTATATTCTATTTCAGTTATCAAATGTTTTGTTAAGTATATTGAAACTGTAGATTTGTCTAAACCTGTTTTTCTGGCGATCTCTCTAACCCAAAGTCCTTCTGGATTTTGCATCAAAACTTGCCTAATTTTTTTAATTTTTATCATGTCTGGACCTTTCTGACGAGGCATAATGTAAATTAGACACGTGTCTATAAATAGATTTCTATTATTTAGAACTGTTGTAATAAAGATTTTTCAAGGAGATCTGGATATCAAGAAGGGTCTCCCGAATGAAGAAGACAGTTCAAAAGATTGGCAACTTATATAGACTAGAAAGGGAAAAAGAAAAAGATGGAGTAACGAAAGTTGTTCAAAGTTCATAAAGTTATTTTTTTTGACCTTTTAGTTTTTTGATATTTATTTTACTTCAGTTTTTATTTTTTTAAACTTTTCAAGATGTTCATTTGCAGTTAATTCTGATCCCCCAGACCAAATTACTAATGCATCTTCCAAATATTTCATATCAGGTTCAGGGCCAAACTTTAATACTGCTTTTATATCTCCCACATCCTTTTCTCTCATCATTTGAATTTTTGGAGCTAGAACATCCTCAAATCTTGCAACAAAAACTTTATCTTCTGTCTCTGGAACTTTTAGTTCAGCTGCATTTTCAAATTCTCTCAAAATTCTTTTTTCTGCAATTTCCCTGTACCTTCTAGATCTCCTTGAAATACAGATGTAAAAAGCATCATTAAACTCAGTTTGTTCAACAACTCTGACAGAGAAATCTAGATGACTTCTCATAATGTGTGGTTGGTATCCCATTTTTTCTAAAACATGATAAATCTCCAATCCTATACCAGCGTTGAATTGACTTCGAGTTAGATATTCTCTTGAAGAAACGTCAACATCATCAGTTTCTCTTATCCCTGTAGGGAATTTTTCATAACAATATAATGAAAGGGCTGTTCCACCAACTACCATTAAATCTCTTCGGTTAGGTATTCTGGCCAAGGCTGAAAGAGAGTCTAATACTGGCGGCTCAACTAAATGGTAGCCCCAATTTAATCTTTCTGTGGAAGTAGTTACATAGGTTGAATGATTTGATGTTAGGTTAACCATAAATTATCACTACTTTATAGTGACAATTAATAGTATATAAAGATTACTATTTTATAATAGTAAAATTCCTATCTAAAAAATAGTCTACATAAACTGTTTCAAATCTTCTTTATTCTTTATTTTGCTCTCATTAAAATCCAGCAAAACGTCTTCTAATTTTATTCCTTTCTCTGATTTTTTACTTCTTCTGTCTCTTACTTTAACAAGCAAAGGATAATTTACAACTTCTCCAGTAACCAAAGCTTCACCAACTTTCAATCCCGGAATCATTTTTAACACATCTCCAGTCACTCCTTCACAGCTTCTACCTATATGGTCCAAGTCATAAGGATTGCTCACTCGTAAAATTATGTGGCTGTTGCACTGGCTCAAAGCAGTAGTTGACAATTGTATTGGCCTTTGACTGACTAAAACCAAACAAGCATTAAACTTTCTTCCTTCTCTTGCGATAGTTTCTATAACATTCTTTGAAATTGCTCCTGCTTTTTCTTCTTGCTCAGGGGCAAATTGATGAGCTTCTTCCACAATAAGAATGAATGGAGGAATTCTATTTTCTCTTCTTGCAGCAAACAGTTTTCTTGAAACATTCGCCACAATTATTTGCCTGTCTCTGAGATGAATAAATTCTGACAGATCTAAAATACTCAGCTGACCGCTTACAGCTAGTTCTCCTATATATGGTGAGTCAACATTTTTGAACAGGCCAATAGAATTCAAGTCAGAAAGCCAAGCAACCAATGGAGCTTTTGTCACTGGTTTTATTTCACTTATCTCCACTTCCGCTATCAATTCATTCAAGTCATAAATCTTTTTTTCTCCTTTCATCTTTTGTACAATTTTACTTAACTCCCTTCTTTCAACATAAGAAATAAAAGGCTGGAATTCATAGATTTGATTTGCTGATAGTTTGTATGTGGCAATGCTGATGTTATTATCATCAAAAATTTTTGTTTTTGTGATGAACTTTTCATCTTCTGCAAAACCAACATACTCTCCATGAGGATCAACAACTATTACTGCAGGTTTACCGAACTCTTCTTTCCTTTCAAGAATTTCTTCAATCAAAACTGA
>Ga0315268_10008966_pt1 | contig 10410 bp, 7 predicted proteins | sample C1_top_MG_FD_204535 | JGI IMG/M metagenome (GOLD analysis project Ga0315268, IMG submission 204535) | Sediment microbial communities from Yellowstone Lake, YNP, Wyoming, USA - C1_top | ecosystem: Environmental > Aquatic > Freshwater > Lake > Sediment | place: USA: Wyoming | collected 2017-08-01 | reverse complement strand
ATGGCTCCCGGTCACACCTGCCAACCAGGGCCTCCCGGCCTACGCCGAGTCTGGCCTGGAGAACGTGCGAGCGCGCCTGGAGCACGCGTTCCCGCAGAAGCATGCGCTGGAGACGTTTGAACACGACGGATGCGTCAACGTCGTTCTCGATATCCACGGCGATCAAGAGATGCCCTATGAAGCGAAAGTCACGAGCAATAATCGTTGATGACGAGCGGCTTGCCCGCAAAGACATGAGCTCGCTGCTTGCTGAGTTCAAGAACATCGAGGTCGTGGGTGAGGCGGACTGCGTGGCAGCGGCCGCCACGCTGATCAAGGAGAAGGAGCCCGACATCGTCTTTCTCGACATCCAGATGCTGGGTGAGTCGGGATTCGATCTCCTCGAAAAGACGGACGTTCGGGCGAAGGTCATCTTCGTGACGGCCTTCGATGAGCACGCCATTCGGGCATTCGAGGTCGATGCGGTCGACTATCTGCTGAAGCCTGTGAACCCGGAGAGACTCCGGAAAGCGATCGAAAAAGCGGAAAAGGAGGATGTTCAGCGTATCGGATCAAAGCGACAGCTCGGCTTCAACGATACGATGTTCCTCACCATCAACACCAGTCTCAAGCTCATCAAAGTGAGCTCGATCCTTTGCGTCGAGGCGGCGGGGGATTACTCGCAGATCATCACCGTCGACGGGAAGAAGGGGATCGTGCAGAAATCGATGACCGAATGGGAGGAACGGCTCCCGGAGAACCACTTCTGCCGCATCCATCGGTCCACCATCATCAACCTGGAATACGTGAGTCGAGTCGAGGAGTGGTTCAACAGTGCCTACCACGTTCACCTCAAGGGTCTCGAGACGCCCCTCGTCATGAGCCGGCGGTATGCTGCCCGATTGAAAGAAAGAATGGGATGAGACGAGAGAGATGTCCGACTTCTTCTCTTCTACACCTTGCTAGAAGTCGGACATCTGCTCCCCCTCCCCTCGCTGCGGCGAGACCGACTCCTTCGTTTGCGACCCCCTTCGAAACAAGCAAGAAGTTCCTCGATTCTACGGAGACCGATCTCGGAGAAAAGCCTACGATTTCAGGTGAATTTTTGCTATAATCGCCTGTCCTGTCGCCAGAAGTGCTCTCACTCAGGTTTCGAAGATCATGAGCCCAATCGTTTTGAAGCTGGACATGATTCAGACGCTCGCGCTCGCCGCAGTCGTGCTCTTCGCAGGCTACGCGATCCGCCGGAGGGTTGGTGTTCTCGACCGGTACAACATCCCCGCGCCGGTCGTCGGCGGATTCCTCTTTGCCGGAGCCACCCTGGGTCTGCGGCTCGCGGGTTGGGCCATCTTCGAGTTTGACACCGTCCTTCAGCCGCCACTGATGATTGCTTTTTTCACCACGATCGGGCTGGGAGCAAATCTGAAGCTCTTGAAGGTGGGCGGTCCCCAGGTGTTCGTGTTCTGGGGCCTCGCGACCACGATGGCGGTTTTTCAGAACGGGGTTGGCGTTTTACTCACAAAGATGCTGGGGGTTCACCCGTTCCTCGGGTTGATCGCCGGATCGATAACCATGACAGGTGGACACGGAACCGGCGCGGCGTTTGGGAAGCTCTTGGAGGATCAGTATGCCTTCGCGGGCGGGCTGACGCTTGCCATGGCAGCTGCGACGTTCGGGCTTGTGAGCGGTGGCCTCATCGGGGGACCCGTGTCAACAGCATTGATCAAACGATGGAATCCAAAACATCAGACGACGAGCCTCCCCTCGCGCGGTTCCGCCTCGGCCAAGGGGTACGGTCCGCTCGACCGGGAGATCGACGAGGAACCAGCCGGTGCCGCGCCGACGGCCTTCCGCCTGCTTAAGGTCATCACGATCATCCTTGTGGCGATGTGGATCGGTTCTCTGCTGAGCGGCTGGATGCGAAGTTACTTCACGCTCCCCGCGTACATCGGGGCGATGATCGTCGCGGCGGTCATCTGTAACGGCGCGGAGTTGCTGAAGTTCAAGGTCGAGCAGCGGGTTATCGACGACCTCGGCACGGTGGCCCTCTCCCTCTTTCTCTCAATGGCGCTGATGTCCCTCAAGCTCTGGGAGCTGCTTGATTTGGCGATTCCGTTACTGATCATCCTCTTCGCACAGGTAGCAATGATGGCGGCGTTTGCGTACTTCGTGGATTTCCGACTTATGGGGCGAGACTACGACGCGGCGGTCCTGGCTGGAGGCCATTGCGGCTTCGGGCTCGGCGCGACGCCGAACGCCGTAGCAAACATGGAAGCCATCACGGAACGCTTCGGCCCTGCGCCGCGCGCCTTCCTCGTGGTTCCGATGGTAGGGGCGTTCTTCATCGATTTCACGAACGCGCTCATCATCACGGGCTTCATCAATCTGGTGGGGTGACCCTCGCATCTCAGGGCCCAGTTCGTGACGATGCAAGTGAAAGCATATGTTCCTTTCACCCTCCTTGCCGCTGCCTTGATCAGCGGACCCGCCGATCTCCCCTTTCAACCACCCCAACAGAAGGTCAACTCGCCTGCTCAACGGAAGCTCCAGCCGGCGCCTCCGCTCAAACCGGTCCAGCCGGTCGTCTTCTCACATGGTAATCAAGGCAGAAAAGAGATCGCGTTGACGTTCGACGCCTGTTCCACCCGTGAGCCAAGCCATTATGATGAACGTGTGACGAAGGTCCTGCTTGAGACGAAGACCCCGGCCACGATCTTCCTCGGCGGAAAATGGATGCTGGACGAGCCGGACCATACCAAGCTTCTCGCCGCTTCACCCCAGTTCGAGCTCGGCAACCACACGTTCCTTCATCCACATTTGACGCAGGCATCGGATGAGCGTGTGAGGGAAGAACTTCGACGGACGCAGGACGCGATGTACTCGCTGACGGGAAGGCAGGCGACGCTGTTTCGTCCCCCGTACGGCGAGTATGACGAGCGGGTGGTTCGTCTCGCGGCAGAAATGGGACTGACGACGGTGGAGTACGACCTCCCGTCGGGAGATCCCGACGTGCACGCGACGAAGCAAAAGCTTATTGATTACGTGACGTGGAAGGCGCGGCCCGGATCGATCATCGTCATGCATATCAACGCCAGGGGGTGGCATACGGCGGAGGCACTACCGGAGATCGTCGAGAAGCTTCGCCAGCGGGGCTTCACGTTCGTGACGGTCAGCCAACTCCTGCATGATTCCAGGCCCTGGGAAAACCGCAGGTAGATCGTCTCGGACGTCCACCAACGACGCCCGACTGCGGCCTTAGTCAGGACGCATCTGTCGGACATCCAGCGGTTCGCCCCGAACGATGGAGAATACTCTGTTCCGGCCTGCCCGTTGGGCCTCGTAGAGAGCCTCCTTCACTTTCTTCAGCACCGAGTCCAACGAATCCCCGCCCTGCGGGAATGAAGCCACACCGATGCTCACCGTCGTTTGGATCTTCCGATCGGTGAAGCGTGATTCGGCAATCGACCTTCTGAGCTCCTCCGCAAAGGTGCTCCCTTCCTCGAGCGTAGCATTCGAGCGAAGGACGATGAACTCATCGATGCCATGCCTTCCCACGGCGTCGATCGCCCGAAGCCGGGACTTGACCGAGCCGGCGAGTTCCTTCAGCATGCGCCTTGATGTATCGTACCCGTAGGTGAGCGCGATGTGCTTGAAGTTGTCCACATCGAGGACCATCAACGCGAAGCTCTCGTTTAACGTCCGTGCCCGCTCGATGCTCGAATGGATGCGATCGAGGAACGGTGCATATTTCTCGAGCTCGGTTTCGTGATCGACACGGTCGAGGCGAAGATTCTCCTCGAAGAGTCGCGCCTTGTAGAGCGCCAATCCTGCGAAATCGGCGAAGGCCTGTAGCACGCGAAGGTCTTCCACCGCAAAGGAGTGTTTCTCAGTGCTGTCCACATGGAGGTAGCCCAGCGTGTGATGGTCCGCGGTGATCTGGATGCAGACGGCGGAGCCAAATGGGTTCTCCAGCTTCACATCCTCGGCCAGACGGGGATCGATGGTGCTGTCTTCGATGAGAACCGGCTTCCCCGTCCAAAGGAGCTTCCCCGTCGCGCCCGTTGCCACCTTGCGTCGAAACTCCTTGGAAAAGGTATGCGAGAGCCCGTGGCTGAGCGCGATGTTCAGATACTCCGTCTTTGGATCAACCACGACGACCGCACACGTTTGACACCTGTAGATTCGGCCGATGCGGTCAACGATCAGGTGAAGGACCTTTTCGTACTGATTCGTCGACTTCAGGACGCTGAGGACCTCGGAGACAAAGTTAAGGCATTCGTCGGGTTTGAAATGGGTCATGGCAATCTCCTCCTCTCTGGAACCACAATGCTGGATAAAGAGGGATTGCTCTGGGACTGCGCTCGAAGGTAGGGCCGGTCAGGCGAAGCCGGATCGAGCTCCCACAGCCCCAGGGTTGAGTCCCTGAACTCAGGTTGTCAAAATCTATACCACCGCCAGGAAGGAAATCCGATTACAAATCAAATCCCAATCCAGAAGTCAATCCGCCCCAAGCTTGCCAATTATTGGAATTGGAAGGGGGATCGAGCACCGCGTCTCAGGATGGCGAATTCCGTGATCTTCCTGCAATTGTCGCTCTCTCGCCGGTGCAGGCCAACCGCCATTACTTCGCCTCCTCGAGCCGTTTGATGATCGTCTTGTTCTGATGGTTGCTGATGACCTTCCCCTCCGGCGTGAATGCGAAGTCGATGCGGTTCTTGTAGAACTCTGCGATGCGTGTGCGAACCATCTTCAGCGTGCTGTTGAGCATCCGGTTTTGTTCTGTGAAGCCCTCGCCCAACACCGCAACCGCCGAAGGGAGCCACCTGTCCGGAAAGAGCCCCGCGTCCCTGTTCCCGGCTCGATATCTGTCGATCTCCGATTGCAGCAAACGGAGCGTAGCTTCCTGACCCTCGTCGGTATGGCAGGTGAGCTTCTTGGCGTTCAGCCACGCAAGGATGGCCTCCTTGTTCGGGACGATCAGCGCTACAGTGTACGGCGAGTGATCGTTGTAGAGCATGACCTGCTCGATAAACGGAGAGTGCGCGACGATCGTTTCCTCGATTCCCTCCGGACTGTATTTTTCTCCATCGGAGCTGATCAGCAGGCTTTTCTCGCGCCCGAGGACGAAGAGAAACCCGTCCTGATCAAGATAGCCGAGGTCGCCGGTATGCAGCCATCCGTCGCGCAGCGTCTCGCGGGTCGCGCGTTCGTTCTGCCAGTATCCTGCCATCACATTCTCCCCTTTGACAACGATCTCCCCCTTCTGGCCGGTCGGGAGCGTATTCCCGTGCTCGCCGCAGATCTTGACCTGCAGATCCGGGAGCACGGGGCCGGAGGAGCCGAACCTGTGCTTGGCCGGGGTGTTGGCAGAAATCACGGGCGCCGCCTCGGTGAGACCATAGCCCTGATACATCGGGATACCGATGGCATTGAAGAACTGCTGCAACTCGATGTCGAGGTAGGCCGCACCTCCGATGAAGTAATCGAGCCGACCGCCGAAGCTCGCGCGAATCTTCCGAAAGATCAGCAGGTCACAGAGGCGATAGAGCGGATGGGTCGGCTTAGCGAGGGACTTGCCGCCGTTCCAGCCGTCGCCGTAGTGTGCGTACGCGATCTCGAGCCCTCTCTTGAAGAGCTTCCAGACCAGATTCCCCTTTTCGCGCACCCCCTTCTCGATGTTCTTCCGAAAGTTCTTGGCGAGCGCCGGGACAGACAGGAGAAACGTCGGCCGGACCTCCTTGATGTTGATCGGTATGTTTCTCAGCGTCTCCATCGGCGATTTTCCCACCTGCACGGACGCCATGCCTGCACCGATGCTGCTGAGAAGATAGACGCCGGCGGTATGAGCGAACGAGTGGTCCCACGGGAGGATCAGCAGCGAGCAGTACCACTCCGGCTGCGGCAGGTGGGTCGAGCATTGCTTCGTGTTCGCCGTATAGTTGCGATGCGTGAGGATGATCCCCTTCGGATCCGCGGTTGTGCCGGAGGTGTAGCTGATCGTCGCCGGGTCGTGCTCCTGGATCGATTGCCATCTCTGCTCGAATGCGTCGCGGTGTTTCTTGAGGTAGTCTTTCCCGCGCGCGAGCAGCTCAGAGAAGCCGATCTCGTCCTCCGCGAGCTTCCCTTCGGGATCCAGGAGGATGATCTTCTCGAGATCCGGGAGATCGACTCTCATCTTCATCACCTTGTGAGCTTGAGTTCCGGAGACGACGACCATTCTGCACCCCGAGTGAGCGAGCCGAAATTTCAGATCCGACCGCTCCTCCAGCTTGATGGAGAGCGGGACGCTGATCGCGCCGGCGTAGAGGATCCCAAGCTCAGCGATGACCCAGTCGTTGCGTCCTTCGGCAATGAGGCCGAGCCGGTCTCCCTTCTTGATGCCCAGACTGAGCAGTCCGGCCGCACACTGATGAACCGATTCCTGAATCTCCCGGTACGAGGACGCCTTGTAGGAGTCCCCCTTTTTCTCCCACATCATGACGTTCTTCGAGAACTTCTCGACGCTGGTCTCAAAAAGTCGTGGGATCGTTCGTGGTGGTGATGTGGTCATGGATGATCTCGCACTGTGAAGTGAAACGGTGGTGGTGTCCGAGAGATGGTGGAGACTTCCCCGGAGCGGCACGCCCATAATACGAAAATCCTGTCAAAATACCATAGCCCCTCCTCGCTCGAACAAGAAGGATTGTCAATTCTGAAAATGGGGCAAGGAGGGCAAGATCTCTCGGCGAATGGGCAGACTGAACAGTCCAAGGTGTACTGGTCATGCTCCGGTGGGTGTCGAGACCCCTCCTTGCTTCACACGTCCCCTCTCGTGCGTCGGGAGGTGGGCCGCGAGAGGGGAGGAGAGGGGTGTGTTCCGTCCTCTCGTACTTTCTCAATCTCGTCTTGCAGCGCACCCCAATCGTAGTAGGCCTCCTCCAACGACTGCTGAACCTCCTTGTGCTCAAGTGAGATCCTCTTCGCCTCTGCCCCATCCTTGTAGAGGCTCGGGCTCCCCATCAACTCCTCGATCTCCTTCTTGCGCGTCTCCAACTGCTCAATCTGCCGCTCGAGCTCCTGGACTTTCTCGTTCAGCGGCTTCAGCTTCCGGTAGAGCTCCTGTCTCCTCTCCGCTTCGAGTCGCTTCCGTTCCCTCTCCGTCACCGTGCGAGAGGACTCGGCGGTTTTCTCAGGCGTTCCGGTCGCCGCCCCCTGCGCTTCGCGCTCTTCCCTTATCATTCTGATGTAGTCACTGACATTCCCGAGATACGACTTCACTCCTCCCCGCCGTACCTGCAGCACCTTGTTGACCAACGGGTCGAGGAAGGCTCGATCGTGCGAGACGATGAGGAAGGTCCCCTCGTAAACAGAGAGTGCATCTTGAAGCATCTGCTTCGATCGCATGTCGAGGTGGTTGGTCGGCTCGTCCATAATCAGGAAATTCGCCGGCTGGAGCAGCATCTTCGCGAGCGCAAGGCGGCTCTTTTCTCCGCCTGAGAGGACCGAGACGCGTTTGAAGACATCGTCGCCGTGAAAGAGGAACGCCCCGAGGATCGAGCGGAGCTTCTTTCGAATCTCCCCTTGTGCAACCTCGTCCACGATCCCCAGAACATCTTGTGAGAGGTCGAGCTCCTCCGCCTGATGCTGGCCGAAATACGCGAGCATCACGTTGTGCCCGATGATCCGGTCCCCGGCATCGAACGGCTCGATGCCGGCAAGCATCCTCGAGAGCGTCGATTTCCCCGCCCCGTTCACGCCGACGACCGCTATGCGATCCCCCCGTTCAATCTTATAGTCCAGTCCCTCGAAGATCTGCTCTTCCCCATAGCTCTTCGAAATTCCCTTCAACTCGACGAGGATGCGCCCGCTCGGCTGGGCCCGAGGGAATTCGAAGCGGATTGCTTCTTCTTCCGGCTCAATTTCGATCAGCTCCATCTTCTCGAGCTGCTTGATGCGGCTCTGAACCTGACGCGCCTTCGTCGCTTTGTGGCGAAACCGGTCGATGAACTGCTGCGTGTGTTTGATCTGTTCTTGCTGGTTCTTGTAGGCACTGAGCCGGAGCTGCCGCCGCTTCTCCCGCTCCTGCTCAAAGAAGGAGTAGTTGCCGGCATAGTACTCCATCATACCGAGGCTCAACGCGAAGGTCTTGGAGCAGAGGTTATCAAGGAACGCACGATCGTGGGAGACAAGGATGACCGCCCCGTGATAGTTCCGCAGATATTCCTCAAGCCACTGGAGCGATTCGAGATCGAGATGGTTCGTCGGCTCGTCCAGAAGCAACAGTGAAGGCTGCCGCAGGAGCAGCTTGGCAAGCTCGATGCGCATTTGCCAGCCGCCGCTGAATTCCTCCGTCCTCCGCTCGAAGTCTTCAACGGTGAAACCTAGCCCCATCAAGACCCGCTCAACGTTCGAGCGCATCCGGAAGGCGTCGAGGTCCTCCAGTTTGTGCTGAAGCTCCCCGAAGATCTCGAGCGTTTCTTTGTAGTCAGGGCTCTCCGGATCGAAGGCGGCGAGACTTGCCTGGGCCTCGTCCAGCTCCTGCTGGACCTCGAGGAGGTCCTCGAACGCCGACTCGGCTTCCACACGCAGCGTTTTGCCGGCCGCCGCCACACCCTCCTGGGGCAGATAGCCCACGGTCACGTACTTCGCCTTGCTCAGAATCCCGGAATCAGCGGTGGCCTGGCCGCAGATGATCTTCAGCAACGTCGTTTTCCCCGTGCCGTTCGCGCCAACGAGTCCTATCCGGTCGTGCGGGCTGACGACACAGGAAAGATCCTTGAAGAGTACGCGGCCTCCGAACTGGATGGAGATGTGGTCGAGGGAAAGCAATGTTGTCCTGCGTCTAGGTTCGTTGCGGCTGAGAGCTTTTGACTCGATAGGTGACGTAAACGGATCCAGTCTTCAGCACCCTCCACTCAACAAGCTCCAGATCGATCTGTCGATCCATTTCGTGGAAGAGGGGAATGCCAGAACCGAGGAGGACGGGCTGAATGTTCAGACCGATCTCATCGACAAGATTTGCCTCAAGAAGCGGTCGCGCGAGCTCACCCCCACCCATCAGACAGATGCCCTTCCCTTCCTCGCTCTTCAAGTGCCGGATGAAATCGACAACATCCTCCGCAATGATCTCGACCCTTGTGTCGGGACTCTTCTTCATCGTGCGCGAGAAGACATAATTGGCTACGCCCGAAGTAGTTGTCAGGAGTGTTCGTCACTCCGAGCGCGACTTTTCGCATCCTCCTTCTCACTTCAAATACTTGTCGAACCACTTGATATGCCTCTCGAACCGGTCCTTGATGTAGCTCGGGACGGTCAGGCCATGGTTCTGATTCGGATAGATCACCAGCTCCGTCGGCACGCCCATGCTGCGCAAGGCCTGGTACATCTGCTCGGCACCGGCAACGGGCACATTGAAATCATTCTGTGATGCCATGAACAGCGTCGGCGTCTTGATCTTGTCGGCATGGAGGAAGGGATACGAAACCTTCATCCACGTGTCGGGATGTTTCCAGGGAACGCCCAGCTCCGTCTCATACTGCCTGACGTATTGATCGGTGCCGTACATCGTCAACTGCAGAGAGCTTCCGGCTCCACTGACAGCGGCTTTGAATCGTTGATCGGTTGCGATCGTGTAATTGGTGGAGATTCCCCCATAGCTCCAGCCCGCGATGCCCATCCTGTTCTCCTCAACGATGCCTTGCCTGATCAGATAGTCTGCAGCGCCGACGATGTCGATCACCTCTTTGTGGCCCCAATCCGCGTAGATTGCGCGCGTGAAGGCGATCCCCCGGCCGCTGCTCCCCCGGGAGTTGACGGTCGCGACCGCATAGCCGGCCGCCGCAAGCGTTTGCGCGGTGAGATCGAATCCGAATTGATCCTGCCCGACCGGACCGCCGTGGATATACAGGACCAGGGGCAGCTTTCGATCCGGAGGAGCATCGGGCGGCCGATAGAGAATGCCGGAGACCAAGGTGCCATCATTGCTTTTCGAACGAAAGCCCTCGACGGCCGCAAGCTGCAGCGGCGCAAGGAACGCGTCGTGAATGTTCGTAAGCGCCCGGAGCGAATCGCGCTCCAGCGCGTAGATTTCCGGTGGGCGCTGCGGTGTGCTCAACAACAGGACCCAACTGTTATGCGGTTTGTCGTACTCAATATCAGAGAAGCTGCGTTCGCCGTCGAGAACTCGGGTCATGCGACCGGTTATCGCATCAAACGAGACCACCGGCGTTTGCCGGTCGTCGCGCATGATGGCAAAGATCCTCCCTCCGTCAGCCGTCCAATGTAGGTTGCCAACGGACCTGTCGACCGGCTTCGAGAGAAGGCTCGGCGTTCCTCCGTCCTTCGAAATGACGGCGAGATAGGTCTCTCCGTACATCGTGAAGTTCTCATCGCTGCTGCTCTGCAGGTAGGCGATCCGAGCTCCGTCGGGACTCCATTCAGGGGATGAGTCCG
>Ga0315268_10008965_pt1 | contig 10411 bp, 7 predicted proteins | sample C1_top_MG_FD_204535 | JGI IMG/M metagenome (GOLD analysis project Ga0315268, IMG submission 204535) | Sediment microbial communities from Yellowstone Lake, YNP, Wyoming, USA - C1_top | ecosystem: Environmental > Aquatic > Freshwater > Lake > Sediment | place: USA: Wyoming | collected 2017-08-01 | reverse complement strand
GGCGGCCCACGAAGAACACCGTCCCGACCGAGATCTTCCCCTCCCCCCTGGCCGGCCCCGCGATACGGAAGGTCGATTCCATCAGAAGGACGTTCAGGTCCTCCGCCCCGGCGACGCCTGACGATGACAGGATGAAGCACAGGACACTAAGGACCATTTATTTGAGATTCCGCATGATTCAACCTCTCGAAAACGCACCCTGAAGGGTGCGGCTACATTGCAGGACATCGATACCGTATATGATTTGGTAGCCGCAGGACTTCGGCGAGCTCAGTCGAGCTGCTTTAGCCTGCGAAAATGGTTTTTCAGCAACTAGCTAAGGCCTCAGCATCTCCTCGATCGTGATCTTCACCGAGTCGCAGAGCGACGGCAGGTCGTACCCGCCTTCGAGGACAAAGACGATCGGGACCTCCGCGCTCGTGAGAATGCTCCGGACGATACCGTGGATCCCTTCGTGAGTAACGCGGATGTTCGCGTGGGGATCGTTCGCGTGAATGTCATAGCCGGCTGACACAAGGATGATGTCCGGCCCGAAGCGCTGCACCACACCCGGAAGGATGTCCTGGTACACGGCGAGGTAGTCCTTGTTGCCCGAGCCGGCAAGGATCGGCACATTATACGTAAATCCCTCGCCCTTCCCTCTCCCCCGCTCCATATCCTTGCCCGTTTCGGGATAGTAGGGATGCTGATGCGTGCTGAAGTAGAAGACCGTGTCGTCCTCTTCGAAGATATGCTGGGTGCCGTTCCCGTGGTGCGCGTCGAAGTCGATGATGAAGACCTTGTTATAACCGATGCGCTGCGCGTGGCGCGCTCCCACGGCGACATTGTTGAAGAGACAGAATCCCATCGCGCTGTCCGCTTCGGCGTGATGCCCCGGCGGCCGCACCGCGCAGAACACGCGCCGCATGCCGTTGCTCCGGCACTGCTCCACAGCCTCCATCACCGCGCCGGCTGCGTAGGACGCGGCATTGAAGCTTTCCACTGATGCATAGGTATCCGGGTCCACCTCGCCCGCGCCCATGCTTCTGATGCGCTCGATGGCTTCAGGCGTGTGCGCGAGCGCCAGATCCTCGGGTAACGCTTTGCGCGGCTTGAGGTGGGCAAGCCTGCCCCAGAGGTCGACGGCTTTGAGGGAGGAGTTGATCGACTGAAGGCGGTCCGGAGAGTCCGGATGCCCGGCAGGAGGCTCGTGAAGAAGGAAAACGTCGTCGTAGATATAGCCGACCTTGTTCATAGGAATAGTATATCCGACCCCATATCCGTTTGTTAATGCAGTTCTGGACCTGATCGTCCAGGACTTCAACGCTGAAGAAACTATGAATTAGAGCTATGACTGACGCTGCAGCATCTTTCTTTCATATTCTGTCATAACCATATCAGTGTAAATCTGCGTTGAATGACGTTCATGCATGTTGCCCCGCCGCGAACCCGGACGCCCAGGCCCAGTGCAGGTTGTATCCGCCAAGCTCCCCGGTGACGTCAACGACCTCGCCGATAAAATAGAGCCCTGGCACCTTTTTCGCCTCCATGGTCTTCGAAGACAGTTCATCGGTGTCCACGCCCCCGACGGTCACCTCCGCCGTATCGTATCCTTCGGTCCTTTTGGGCAGCACGTTCCAGGCGTGGAGTCCATCAGCGATGGCTTTTAGCTCCTTGTCTGAGATCTGGTCGAGCGGTTTTGATATGGCCATCTGAACGCACCATGTCTCCGCGAATCGTTTCGGCAGATATCCCGAGAGCAGATTGCGTATCTCGATCTTGCTCCGGCGCCTGGACTTGAATTCAGCGAGAATGTCGATCTCAGGAAGCAGGTCGATCGTAAGCGGCTCTCCCGGTGTCCAGGTGAGCGAAGCCTGAAGCGCCGCAGGGCCGCTCAAGCCGTGGTGAGTGAACAGGATATTCCCCCGGGATCGTTTTGACCCGCAGGATACTGCCGCGTCGAGGGAGATCCCCGCAAGCGTCTGAAATACCTTTTGATCGCGTGCCGCGAACAGAAAGGGCACGAGGCCCGGCCTGGGCGGGACGACCTTAAGGCCGAACTGTTTTCCGAGTGCGTGCCCAAAACCGCTCGCCCCGAGGTCCGGATAGGAGAGGCCGCCGGTGGCGATGACGAGTGACTCCGTCCGGAACACGCCCTGTTCGGTCGTGACCGTGAAGTCCTGCCCCCGTGCAACATCCGTCACGCGGCATTTGAGCTGTATCTCAACGTTCAGCCGGGCGCACTCCGCTTCGAGCAGGGCAATGATGTCGGCGGAGCTTTTTACGCAGAAGAGCTGGCCCGCTTCTTTTTCAAAATAGGCAATATGGTATTTCTCGACAAGGTCGAGGACGTCACGGGGGGTGAAACGGGCGAGAGCGGATTTGCAAAAGTGGCTGTTGCGTGAGACATAGTGCCCGGCGGTCACATTATGGTTCGTGAAATTGCACCGGCCGCCGCCGGATATACGGATCTTCGAGCCGGTCCTGCGTGCATGGTCCAGGACAAGAACCGAGCGGCCGCGTTTACCGCACTCAATGGCGCAGAGCAGGCCCGATGCCCCTGCTCCGATGATGACGACATCTTTCTTTGTTCCTTCGGTCACTACGATCCCGGGGCGTCGTTGAGCATCCCGAACCTCTTATACCTAGTCGTGCTTCTTCTTCTTTTTGTCTTCCTTGTGCTTGTCATTCTTCTTATCATCGCCGCTCTCTTTTTTATCAGCCTGATGGCATTCATGGCACTTCTTCGGGTCCGTGGTGCTGAAGGCCTTTTTCCCTTCATGGCATACACCGCAGAATTTGCCTTTCTTCATCGCTTCCATGGTCATGACATCGGCGTTCTTTTTCGTCTGGAACAGCCCTGCGATATGGCATGCGTCGCAATGAATTTTTGCATGCTTCGTTCCGTTAAAGGTCACCTTGCCTGCCCCGCCGCCCGGCCACGTAAGGTTTACCCCTTCAGGAACAGCCGATGAGACCGCGGGAAACAAGAATAATGTCAGGGAAAAGAACGCTACATGGGACAGGAACTTGGACATTGTGTGCCTCCGGTTATGAAATCATTGAGAACATATTATAGCATATAGCCGCGAAGGCGGATGCGGGAAAATAGTGTTTCTGCATGACCGGTACGCCGGCGGTCTACGAAGCAACGCTGCAGACCGCGGGTTACTCGTACCGGAGCGCGTCGATGGGATTGAGGAGCGATGCCTTGTATGCGGGGTAAAACCCGAAGAAGATGCCGATGAACCCGGAAAAACCGAAAGCAAGGATGATGGACACCGGCGAGACGACCGTGGGCCAGCCGGAAAGTGACGACAGGACCATTGCGGTGGACACGCCGACAATGATGCCGATGATGCCGCCGATCAGGGAGAGGGTGAGCGCCTCAATGATGAACTGGAGGCGGATGTCCCAGGTCTTGGCGCCGATGGCCATGCGGATGCCGATCTCGCGCGTCCGCTCCGTCACCGAGACCAGCATGATGTTCATGATGCCGATGCCGCCGACGAGCAGTGAGACCGACGCGATCGCTCCAAGGAGGAGTGTCATGACCTTCGTGGACTGTTCCTGGGCCTGCATGATCTGGGTGAGGTTCCGCACCGTGAAATCGTTGTCCTGCTTCTGTCCGATATGGTGCCGCTGCCTCAGCAGTTCGTTTATCTGACGCTCCGCCGCTGCCAGGTCCTCGCTGCTTTTCGCCTTGACCGTGATGATCCTCACCATACCGGGGAAGAGGGTCCCGAAAAGCTTTTTCTGCGCCGTGGTCACCGGGATCATGACCGTGTCGTCCTGGTCCTGTCCCTGGGCGTTCTGCCCCTTGGGCGCCAGCACGCCAATGACCATGAAGGGCAGGTTCTTGATCCTGATCATCTGACCAAGAGGGTCCTGGTCCCCGAACAGGTTGTCCGCCACGGTCTGGCCCAGCAGGCAGACCTTCGTCGCGCCCTTGACGTCCTGGCTGGTGAAGGCCCTTCCGGCGGACAGTTCCCAGTCCCGGACATTGAGGAGCGACGGCGTCGTACCGACGACGCCGGTGGACCAGTTCATGTGACCGGATACGAGCTGGGCGACGCCGTTGTGGATCGGCGCCGCATCCGCCACGGCCGTGCACTCCTTGATGATCGCCTCAGCGTCGCCCATGGTGAGCGTCGGCTGTGTGCCCGCGCCCATGCGCACGCCGCCGGCCGTCGTGGCGCCTGGCAGGATGATCAGAAGGTTGCTCCCCATGCTCGATATCTGGGCGGCGATCTTCTGGCTCGCGCCCGTCCCCACCGCGACCATGGCGATCACCGCGCCGACGCCGATGATGATGCCCAGCATGGTGAGCGCAGAGCGCATCTTGTTCACCCGCAGGGCGCGGAAGGAGATCTTGAATGTAGACGGAATGTTGATCATAGGACACCAAGTGTGGAGTGCGGAGTGCGAAGTGCGAAGTAATAGAATAGAGAATTCATTCCCGCTCTAATTGTCATGAGAGTGACGTCCATTTACCGTGCCCCTACTAACAACATCGAAGATTAAACTCTTCCATTCCGCACTTCGCACTCCGCACTAATTCTTCACCGCTTCATCCTTCACAATATGTCCATCGGAGAACCGTATGATCCGTTTGCCGAATGCGGCAATATCCGGTTCATGCGTCACGAGAATGACCGTGATGCCGGACTCCCGGTTTAGTTTGACGAAAAGTTCCATGATCTCGACGCTGGTCTTGGTATCAAGGTTTCCCGTTGGTTCGTCGGCAAGAATGATCGGCGAATCGTTCACGAGGGCGCGGGCTATGGCCACCCGCTGCTGCTGGCCGCCGGAGAGCTGGTTCGGATGGTGGCCTTCCCGTCCCTCGAGTCCGACGCTCTTGAGCGCTGCAATGGCGTGCTCCCGCCGCTCCGTCGACGAACTTCCATTGTACAACAGGGGCAGTTCCACGTTCTCGAGGGCGGAGGTCCTTGACAGGAGATTAAATCCCTGGAACACGAAGCCGAGCTTCTTGTTCCGGATCTCTGCAAGTTCGTCACGGGAGAGCCCTGCCGTGTCAACTCCGTCGAGCAAGTAGTGGCCGGACGTCGGCGTATCGAGGCAGCCAAGCATATTCATGAATGTGGACTTGCCCGAGCCCGACTGTCCCATGATGGCCACAAACTCGCCTTTTTCAACGGACGTGGATATTCCGTCAAGCGCCCGGACTTCGACATCGCCGAGACTGTATACCTTGGTAAGTTTTCGTGCTTCGATGAGGGCCATAGATCCTTGACACTGATGACACTGAAAAAACATGAAACGGCTTAGACCTTCTTTTGACACTGAAGACCCGGATAACAGCTATGATAACTGCGGATAAAACAGATTTTCATCATGCTTCTTCAGGAATTTCATCCGCCTCTTCTGTGTCAAAGGTACTCAATCCGCATTCCGCAATCCGCCAGTCCCGCCTTGCGGGGAAATCCGCAATTACGTTAGAACATCCTGGGGCTCGGCGCGGCCTTCGGCGCGCCCTTCTTCAGGGCCTCGATGATGAGCAATTGGCCTTCTTTCAGGTCGCCCGACAGGACCTCGGTGAAGCTTCCGTCGCTGATCCCCAGCGTGACAGCAACGCGTTTCGGCCGCGCGTTCTCCAGGATCCAGACCCCGATCCCCTTTTTCTCGCCGCCGGCGGCAGCGGCCTTCTCCGGCGCGCGTTCAGACGGTTTGAAGCGGAGAGACGCGTTGGAGATCCTCAGCACATCGTCCTTTACAGCGACGATGATAGATACGTTGGCGGTCATCCCGGGCATCAGCCGAAAATCGCTGTTATTCACCTGGATCACCACGTCATAGGTCACGACATTCTGCACGGTAATGGGGGCCTGCCGTTTTTGCCATACCTTTCCCTTGAACGTGGTGTCGGGGTAGGCATCGACCGTGAATTCCACGTCCTGGCCCATGCTCACTCTGCCGATGTCCGATTCCGCCACGTTCGTGTCTATCTGCATCTTCGTGAGGTCCTGGGCGATCGTGAACAGTGTGGGGGTCTGGAAGCTCGCGGCAACGGTCTGGCCCACATCCACGTTCCGGGAGATCACGATACCGTCCACGGGAGAGTAGATCTTCGTATAGTTCAGGTTCGTCTCGGCCGCCTGGAGCGCTGCCTGGGCCTGTGCTAACTGCGCCTTGGCGCTGTCATAGTTGGTCAATGCGGCCTCGTAATCGTTCTTAGCGACAAGGTTGCGCGCGAAAAGATTCTTGTTCTGGTTCATCAGGCGTTCTGCGTCCCGCAGCGCAGCCTGGGCACGATCGGTATTGGCCCGCGCCTGGGCCAGCTGGGTCTCAAAGAACGCCGGATCGATCTGGGCGATCATCTGGCCCTTTTTCACGCGGGAGTTGAAGTCCGCGTAAAGGGCTTTGAGCGTTCCCGACACCTGGGTGCCCACCAGCACCGTGGTCACGGGATTCACTGTGCCGGTCGCGGTGACGACCGCCCGCATATCGCCGCGGGTCACCGCCTCGGTCCGGTACTCCACCTTGTTGTTCCCGCCGCCGAAGACCGCAAACAGTACGATGGCCAGCACAATGACGGCAAGGGATATCAATGCGGCCAGCCGAATGCGGCGGTTTCCGAAGAGCGTGCTGATATGTGAAAGCTTTTCTTTATTCATGGGATCTCGCCTTTTTCCGCGCTTGGAATATGTGCATGTTGCCCAGCCGCCGCTGAAGACTGTCCATATAGAGATACACGACCGGTGTGACGTAGAGTGTCAATGTCTGGGAGAAGAGCAGACCGCCCACCACGGCGAGGCCCAACGGACGGCGGGACTCGGCGCCCGCGCCCAGGCCCAGGGCGATGGGCAGCGTTCCCAGGAGCGCCGCCATGGTGGTCATCATGATGGGCCGGAACCTGACGATGCAGGCCTTGTAGATAGCGTCATGAGGCGTTGCCGCCTCCCTCCGCTGGGCATCCAGCGCGAAGTCGATCATCATGATGCCGTTCTTCTTGACGAGACCCACGAGCAGGATGATCCCGACGAACGCGTACACGTTCAGGTCGGATCCGAATATAAGCAGGGTCACCAGCGCTCCGAAGCCGGCGAACGGCAGGGCAGACAGGATCGTGATGGGATGGATGAAGCTCTCATACAGGATGCCGAGCACAATGTAGATCACCAGGGTCGCGGCGATCAGCAGCAGGCCCAAGCCCTGCATGGACGACTGGAAGGCCTGTGCCGTTCCCTGAAAGCTCGTGGTGATAGACGCGGGAAGCAGCTGACGTGCGGTCTTTCTCACGGCGTCGACCGCCGTGCCGAGCGACACGTCAGGCCGGGTGTTGAACGAAAGCGTGACCGCGGGCAGCTGGCCCAGGTGATTCACGGACAGCGGGCCCAGGTTCTGACTGAGCTTCGACACGCTGCTCAGCGGCACCAGCTGGCCGTTCGCGGAGCGGATGTACAGCATCGAGAGCGCGGCCGGGTCCAGCTGGAATTCCGGCAGGACCTGCATGATGACCTGGTACTGGTTGTTCGGAGCGTAGATGGTCGATACCTGCTGTGCGCTGTACGCCATCGAGAGCCCGCTCTCCACCTGGGCGGCGGTGATGCCGAGCGCGGACGCCTTGTCCCGGTCGATGTCCACGTTCACCTGGGGGTTCTTGATCTGGAGGTCGCTGGTCACGTCCTGCAGCATGGTCAGCTCGCGCAGTTTGGCTTCCAATTTCGGGGCGAATTCGTACAGTTCCGCGGTGTCCGGGCTCTGGAGCGTGAGCTGGTACAGGCTCTTGGTCAGCGTGCCGCCGATGCGGATGGGCGGCGGGTTCTGCGGAAAAGCCTGGATCCCGGGCACCTGCGCAAGCAGCGGCCTGAACTTCTGGATGATCTGGTCCACGTGCATGTTCCGCTCGGACCGCGGCTTGAGCTTCATGAAGATCCGGCCCTGGTTCCCCGATACGCTCGAGCCGCCGGCGCCCATGCTCGACATGAACCCTTCCACGTTCTCATCCTTCAGCACGATCTCGGCGAGCGCCTGCTGGTGCTTCATCATGGAATCGAAGGAAATGCCCTGGGCCGCTTCCGTCGTGATGAACAGTGCGCCCGTGTCCTCGCTCGGGAGAAAGCCCGTCGGCATTATCTTGAACAGCACAACTGTTGCCGCGAGGATCACGCCCGAGACGATCATCGTCATGCGCCGGTGAAGCAGCACGAACGTCAGGGTACGTTCGTAGAACTCCAGCATCCCAGTGAAGAACCGCTCCGACATCTGGTAGAGCCTGCCGTGTTGTTCCTCGCCCGTATGAGGCCGGACAAAGCGGGAGGCCAGCATGGGCGTGAGCGTCAGGGAGACGAACCCGGAGATGAGGATGGACATGCCGATGGTGACGGCGAACTCGTGCAGGAGCCGGCCGATGATGCCGCCCATGAAGAAGACCGGCAGGAACACGGCAACGAGCGATATGGTCATCGACAGGATGGTGAAGCCGATCTCCTGGGAGCCCTTGAGCGCCGCCTCCATGACCGTTTCGCCCGCCTCGACATGGCGGATGATGTTTTCGAGCATCACGATGGCGTCATCCACCACGAAGCCGACCGAAAGCGTCAGCGCCATAAGCGACATGTTGTCCATGCTGAAGTCCATTGCGTACATCACGGCAAAGGTCCCGACGATCGCCATGGGAAGGGCAAGGCTCGGGATGACCGTCGCCGACAGGTTCCGGAGGAAAAGGAAAATGACCATTACCACAAGGCAGACGGTCAGGATGAGCGTGACCTGCACGTCGTGCACGGAATCACGGATGGACTCCGATCGGTCGAACATGATGTTCAGGTTCACCGAAGCGGGCATTTGCTCCCGGAACACGGGGATGAGCTTCTTGATGGAATCCACCACCTCGACCGTGTTCGTGCCGGGCTGGCGCTGGATCGCCAGGATGATGGCGCGTGTGTCGCGGTACCAGCTCGCCACCTTGTCGTTCTCCACACTGTCGATGACGTCGCCGAGCTCCTGGAGCCGGACCGGTGAACCGCCGCGGTACGCGACGATGACAGGCCGGTAAGCCTGCGCGTCGTTCAGCTGGCCCGTCGTCTGTACGGTAAATGCCTGGTTCACGCCGTACAGCGTTCCGGTCGGAAGGTTCGAGTTCGCGCGGGCGATCGCGTTGGCGACCTCATCGATACCGATCCCCTTGCCGGCGAGGGCGCGCGGATTCAGCCTTACGCGCACCGCGTATTTCTGGGAACCGAAGACCTGTACCTGGGCGACCCCGCTGATCATCGAGACGCGCTGGGCGATCAGGGTCTGGGCATAGTTGTCGACCGTCGAAAGCGGCAGCGTGGGTGAGCTGAGCGCGAGGTAGAGCACCGGCTGGTCGGCCGGGTTCACCTTGCGGTAGGACGGCGGGCTCGGCATGTTCTGGGGAAGCTGCTTGAGCGCGCCGGCGATCGCTGAGTTCACGTCCTGGGCCGCCGCGTCGATGTTGCGGCTCAGATTGAACTGGATGTTGATCTGCGTCAACCCCTGGGCGTTGACCGAGGTCATGGAGTCGATGCCCGCGATGGTCGAGAACTGCTTCTCCAGCGGCGTGGCAACCGCCGATGCCATGGTCTCCGGCGACGCGCCTGGAACGTTCGCGGTGACCACGATGTTCGGGAAATCGACGTTCGGCAGGTCGGAGACCGGCAGCAGCCGGTATCCGGCGATTCCCACGAAAAGAATGGAGATCATGACCAGGGTGGTCATGACGGGACGGCGTATGAAGGGTTCGGAGATATTCATGGATCAACCTTGTTCACAACTGCGAACGGCAAACCTTTTTTACCGCAGAGATCGCTGAGCCCGCGGAGAACAGCAACACTTTTGACATAGATAGCTGAGATAGCTGATCAAAAGATGTTAACAAGCAAGATTTACAGATCAGCGTTTATCATAGCTTCTTTCGGGCGTAAATCAGCGTTAAAGAATTCTGTTCCTGGAATTTCGTTGTCCTCTGCGCCCTCTGCGCGCTCTGCGGTGAAAGATCTTATTTCTTTGTTTCTGCCTTTACTTCCGGTTTCTTCTCTTTATTATTCTCTTCCGATTTCGCCTTTTCGTTCTTGATCTCCACCTTGACACCCGGCGTGATCCTGAGCTGCCCGTCGGTCACGACCTTTTCTCCCGCGGCGATCCCCTTTTCGATGACCGTCCACTCGCCATTCAACCTGCCCTGCGTTACGACACGAAGCTCCGCGGTCATATCATCCTTGATCACATACACATACTGGCCCTGCTGGCCGGTCTGCACGGCCTGCGTCGGAATGACGACCCGGTCGCGCTCGGTGGTCAGCGTCAGAACGACATCCACGAACTGGCCGGGCCAGAGCACCCGGTCCTGGTTCGCGAAGGTGGCCTTCAGCGTGATCGTCCCGGTCGATGTATTCACCTTGTTGTCGATGAACGTGAGCGTTCCCTTGACGGGTTTCCTGCCGCTCTG
>Ga0315268_10008964_pt1 | contig 10412 bp, 7 predicted proteins | sample C1_top_MG_FD_204535 | JGI IMG/M metagenome (GOLD analysis project Ga0315268, IMG submission 204535) | Sediment microbial communities from Yellowstone Lake, YNP, Wyoming, USA - C1_top | ecosystem: Environmental > Aquatic > Freshwater > Lake > Sediment | place: USA: Wyoming | collected 2017-08-01 | reverse complement strand
CACCAGAACGTCAAAGCGGTCCTGCCGCAGCTCGCGGATCAGGGTTGTCCGCTCGATGGTATCGATTTCAGAATGCAGATACCGGACCCTGACCCCCAACTCCGTGTAATACTCGGTCAGGTCCTCGGCCATTCGCTTGGTCAGGGTAGTAACTAAAACCCTGTCTCCCTGCTGTGCTGTTTTGCGGATCTCTTCCAGAAGATCGTCCACCTGGCTGGTCGCCGGTCTGACCTCAATCTGCGGGTCCATCAAGCCGGTGGGGCGAATGACCTGCTCCACCACCAGCCCCTGGCTGATCGACAGCTCATATTCGGATGGCGTGGCTGAAACATAGAGCACCTGATGTATCCTCTTGTTGAATTCGTCAAAATTAAGGGGCCGATTGTCGTAGGCCGAAGGAAGGCGAAAGCCGAAGTCAATCAGGCTTCTTTTCCGTGAGCGGTCTCCAGCCCACATGGCCCGCAATTGCGGAATGGTTACGTGGCTCTCGTCGATGATGACCATACTGTCTGAAGGGAAATAGTCCAGCAGGGTATAAGGAGGCTCATTGGCCTGCCTGCCATCCATATGGCGGGAGTAATTTTCAATCCCGTGACAATAGCCGATTTCCTGAAGCATTTCCAGATCAAAGTTAGTCCGCTGCTCCAGGCGCTGGGCTTCCAGAAGCTTCTCTTCGGATTTCAGCACTGCCAGCCACTCTTCCAACTCATGGCTGATGCGGGCTATGGCCAGTTCCATTTTCTCTCTGGGCAGCACATAGTGACTTCCAGGATAGATGTTGATGGAGTCCATCCGTTTGACCACGCGGCCGGTCAATGGATCGATGAGCGATATGGTCTCCAGTTCGTCTCCGAAAAACTCGAGCCGCACCGCCACTTCCGCCTCGTAACTGGGGAGGATTTCCACGGTATCGCCGCGCACCCGAAAGGTGCCCCTATGGAAATCCACGTCATTGCGGCTATACTGCATATTGACCAGATCCTTCAGGACCTGCTTTCTCAGCAGCCGGTGTCCTGGCTCCAGCCAAATGCGCATGTGCTGGTACTCTTCCGGCGACCCAAGACCATAGATACACGATACGCTGGCCACCACGATTACATCCCTGCGCTCAAAAAGCGACCTGGTAGCCGAATGCCTCATTTTATCCAGGTTTTCATTGATGGAAGAGTCCTTCTCGATATAGGTATCCGTTTGCGGGATATACGCCTCCGGCTGGTAATAATCATAATAACTGACAAAATACTCTACCGCATTATCAGGAAAAAATTTGCGAAATTCCAGATATAACTGTGCAGCCAGAGTCTTGTTATGGGATATCACCAGAGTAGGTTTCTGGACCCTTTCAATGAGATTAGCCATGGTAAAGGTTTTACCCGATCCCGTAACACCCAGGAGAACCTGATGAACTACCCCGTGGGTGATATTCTCGGCCAACTCTTCAATCGCTTTCGGCTGATCTCCCTGCGGCTGATATTCAGAAGATAAACGAAATCGTTTTTCCGTCTTTAAGTACTTTAAGTCCATGAATGATCATCTATTTAATACATACCAATATATACTGATACATCCTCATTATAGTAATACATCTTGATATATTATTAGTATCTATTGGTATATGTAGTAAGTGTCTGCTCAATTAGTAATTGTCCACGCTCATGTATTGTAATCCTTCTGCCATCTTATGTTTAATTATACCACATACAATTTATAATAAAAATAGACTATTTTGCCTGCTGCTGCATTAATATGCCATCAAACATCTATTTTGGAAAATAATCGGGAACCGTACTCTTCATTAAAAGGAACGGAAAGAGAGATTACCCTTTGCTTAAAGATTTCGTCTAATTTTTCGCTCAGAATCTCTTCAAACATTTTTGCTAAAATCAATTCTTCCTCTTGAATGCTTTCTTCCATACTGATAACCGCTTGCGACATTTTTCTTCTCCTCGCTGGAAGGTTGAGATTTCACGATGCCGTAGAACGAGATCCAGTTTTCTCAGTAACTCGGCAATGCATTTTCTACTTTTACTTTACTTGCAAAGTATATACCAGATTCGCTAATATCCGACTGGCAGCCTGTCGGAAATCCTCTGGAAAAGGTATTAGACAGGATAACAGGCCCCAGGTATATATGGGCTGGATAAGTTAAGCATCCGGGCACTGATTTTGGAAGAAACCCTTTTGAAAAAGGGTTTCTTCCAAGCCATTTTCCCAAAACTTTTAAAAGTTTTTGGAAAGGGGTTCAAGGGGAAAAACCTTTTCCAAAAGGGTTTTCCCCTTAAGTTAATGACATTGCCCCCTTATAGCGGTTTTCAGTTGTGTATGCTACAACTATAGCAGGCACAAAAGGCACACACCCGTTGCCCGTTATCTGTTATCCGTTAAGGACTTAACGGTCAACGGTCAACAGATAACGGCCTTTGCCCCCTTGGCCTATCTGTTAATAGTGTGCAGTGAATGAATAGTGTGCTCAATAAATCAAATACGAGCTTCATGGTTTGATTTCTTTCCCAATGAAAATCTCCTTTAGTGCCGAAGAAAAAATTATGGGAAATATCCTTACAACAGCAGTCTGGACAAAAACATTCCGGCAAATGAGTCAAAAACCTGTTTCGCGTGCAAGCTGAAAAGAATCTAAAAATGCGTGTTATCGAAACACCAACTGTATACAAACTGAACACATTTATGAATAAACCTATTGCTTTGAAAGGGTATTTGTGGCATACTGATACACTATGAGAAGACGCAAAATAATACTGGCCAACGATGAAGTGGAATCCCTGAAGAATCTCAAAGTTGCCCTGGAAGCTCAGGGCTACATTGTTTTTCAAGCCAAAGATGGTCCGGAAGCCATTGATCTTCACGAAAAGGAAAAACCGGATCTGATCATTCTGGATATCTCTTTGCCGAAAATCTCCGGTATCGAGGCGCTGCGGATTTTTAAGAAAAAGACACCCCGTCTGCCGGTGATGGTCGTCGCCAATCATGTTTCAACCAACTCGGCCATTGAGACCATGAAGCTTGGGGCTTACGACTATATCACCCAGCCATTCGAGATTCCCAAAATGCTGGATATTATCAATACAGCCCTTTCTCTGGATTCAGAAACGGAAAGGCGTATTGCCATAAATCCAGGGACCTTTGCCCATGACTCTTTTGAATCCGATACGATCATTGGCAACAGCCGGGAAATGCTTGAAATCTATAAAATGGTTGGTCAGGTAGCTCAAAGCGATGCTCCTGTTCTGATTCAGGGGGAAAGCGGAACAGGGAAGGAATTAATCGCCCGTGCTATTTTTCACCACAGTTTGAGGAGTGATAAACAATTTTTAGCCATAAATTGCGCAGCCATTCCTGAGCAATTGCTGGAGAGTGAACTCTTCGGGCACGAGAAAGGTTCTTTTACCGGCGCGCTGAATAAAAAGGTGGGGAAGTTCGAGCAATGCAATGGCGGAACTATCTTCCTGGACGAAATCGGCGATATGGCACTGTCCGCACAGAGCAAGGTCCTGCGGGTTTTGCAGGATCAGGTTTTCGAGCGGGTCGGCGGACACGAAAGCATCAAGGTTGATGTGCGGGTCATCGCAGCTACTAACAAAAGTCTTGTCCAGGCCGTTAAGGAAGGAATTTTTCGGGTGGATCTCTTCTATCGGCTTAAAGTCATCTCCTTCTTTTTACCTCCTCTCAGAGAGCGGCCAGAAGATATTGCCTTGCTGGCGGATTACTTTTTGCTTAAGTACCGGCATAAACTCAAAAAAGAAATTAATGGTATAGCTCATTCCACCCTGATGATGCTCACCCAGTATCATTGGCCAGGAAATATTCGTGAACTTGAAAACGTAATTCAATCGGCCATTGTTCTTTGCAAGGGCGATGTCATCCTGCCGGAACATCTTCCGATCGGTGAAATGATGGAGAAGAAGAAACATCCATCGGTCTGTATCGATCAGATAGATGATTATGCGGAAATTTTCGAGGACATGCTGAGTCCGAGCATTGACCGGCTCATCGACCAGGGATCGGACGATATTGCCACCCGCTTAATCGACGGGCTGGAAGAGGCCATGATTAAACGCACCCTGCAAAAGGTGAACAACAATCAGGTCAAGGCATCCAAGGTGCTCGGCATCAGCCGGAACACCCTGCGCAGCAAGATCGAAAAGTTCGGATTGTAGGGTTGAGCTGTAGGGCTGTAGAACTGGCAGCTAAAACTGACCTGGAGAGCCTATCCCCAAATGCCTCTCTCCCCCCTTTTCTAAAGGGGGGATTGGGGGATTTTTAATACAAATCTCTATTTTGGGATAGATTCATGTCATTTAACATCATGTGGATTCCTTATAGACCTGACCTCGTACCTATCTCACATTTATCTATCTCACGTTTACCTATCTCACATCTCACATTTTTTCGAACCTTTCAGTCATTAACCTTTCCCACTATCAACTATTCATTTTTGAAGTATGATGTTTCCGATACAGGTGCTAATACGTTTTCTCTGTTTCAGACGATAAGATTTTATTAAAAACGAGTGCCATTTTATCGGGTAAAAGAGAAATCTCAGGCGCATCAGATAAGGAGATATAATGCCTGAAGCGCATCATTTTTAATCATCTAAGGCATCTAAGACTTTTATTTTTAAATAGTTATGTTCGTCTTCCTTAAAAAGCTATGCTTATTTCTATAGCGGCTCTGAGCTTAAGTGAACTACTGCTTGAAGGGGGACAGATTTGAAATCTGTCCCCCTTCTGTAGCACATCCAATAGGGAACCGCTATATGTTACAAAATACATAACAGTGGAGGCATTTTTTATTATGAACCAGAGAGGAATTGATGTTTACATAACCGGCATAGGCTCCTTTTCGCCAGGGGAGAAAATCTCCTTTGATCGCATCGATGATGTCCTGGGAGAAATTACCGAGGCCCCTCCCAAGCTCTTAAAGTGGATCGAAAGAGTACGGCCCACCATGAAGGAAATGCTGGGTATGGAATATTATCACTATGCTCTCGACCCGGTAACCAGGAAGCCAACCGAAGATAATGTTTCCATGTGTGTCAAGTCCGCCCAAAAGGCCCTGGACATGGCCGGGATGAAAGCCTCCGATGTAGGGCTTATCGTTTATGCAGGCTCTATGATGGAACAGGTCGCCCCACCTACCAGCACCTTGATTCAGGACAAGCTCAATATTCCTTATTGTGCCGAGATGTCCATTCATTCCAATTGCACTTCCATTTATAAGGCATTGCAGGTCGGTGCTGATTTAATCGCCAATGGCCGCTACCAGAGCGCGTTGCTCATGAGTTCTCAATTATCATCTCCATTTTTATCTGCCAGGCACTTTAACCAGAAGATCCTCAATAGGGACCAGGTCATTCTGCGATGGTTTCTCTGCGATGGGGCCGGGGCACTTGTGCTTGCTAACAGAAAAAATACCGGGGGGATTAATCTCAAGGTAGTGGATACCTACCTGGAGTCAGTAGGGGTCGGGTTAGGTCCTGATATGTACGCCCTCTTTGGCGGCCACAGAGCACAGCCACTGGAAGCCTATGAAAACGGCTGGCACCATTTGACTCAAAACATCAGTAATGTTGCCAAGATAGCACCCCCTCTGTGCAAGAAGGGATTGGATAATATGCTGGCCAAGACCGGTTTGGATCTGCACAAGGTGAAATACTTCCTGGCTAATATTCCAACCAAGCACCTGATGGATCTTTGCATCGCTGCTCTTAGAAAAACCTATAAAGTGCCAAACGTGAATTTCTATACCAAGCTGGGCGAGAGAGGCTACCAGGGCGCACCCGCTATTTTAGTCGCACTGGATGATTTTTTCCAGGAACATACATTGAACCAGGGGGATCTTCTGATGAGTATGGTAACCGAGTCGAGTAAATGGATGCAGGCGGGATTTATCCTGGAATACGCTGAGTGAGTTCTATGAAGTTGAGTGATTGCAGAACAGATGCGCCCCATCTTGAGAATATTTTTTTGACAGGATAACAGGATCGACCAGGATTTATATCGTGTTTATCCTGTCAAATCTTTATCCCATAACAAAAATGGGGAACATCTGATTGCAGAAGTTGAAAAAGTCTTAGCGGCGAGGAGCGAATGATAAAATTAGAGAATGTGTCCAAGTCGTACTATGGAGAGGTTGAAGTAAGGGTACTGCATGATTTAAACCTTTCCATACGGGGAGGTCTTGCGGTTATTCTAGGCTCCTCAGGGTGCGGCAAAACCACTCTGCTTAATCTTATCGGAGGTCTGGATTCTCCCAGCAAAGGGCGGATATTTTTTGAAGGCAAAGAGATACCTTTTCATGACCCCGGCCAGTTGGTTTCCTACCGGAGAAATAAGGTCGGGTTCATCTTCCAGTTTTACAATCTGCTGCCGACATTGACTGCACTGGAAAACCTGGAGATAATTCTGGATTTGACAACGATTCGCGATAAGAAGGAAAAAAAGGATCTGTGCCTGCACTATTTGAAAAAGGTAAGAATGGAGGATAGAGCACATCGATTTCCCTGGCAGCTTTCAGGAGGGGAGCAGCAAAGAGTGGCTATAGCCAGGGCATTGGTTAAAAACCCGTCCGTGGTCCTGGCTGACGAGCCTACCGGGAACCTGGATGAGGCCAATCACGAGGTTATCATGGATTTAATCCATGAGATGTCTTCTGAAAAGATGCCAAAGATACCTTCTGAAAAGATGCCATCTGAAAACAGGACTACCTTTATTATAGCTACCCATAATGAGAAAGTAATTGATTTAGCTGACCATGTTGTCCGAATAAGGAATGGAAGGATAGTCGAAGACAGCCTGGACAAATTTAACGGCGAAGGTTTAGCTTAATGTGCCCCAAAAGAATTCTCGTCAAGACACTGAAAGACTTTTGGCGGATAAAATACCGGACCATCGCCATTATCCTGACCATTGCCGTAAGCGTAACCATTTATATCGGCACGCATACTGCACTGCGAAGTATAAATGGAACATGTGCCCGGTTATACCGGCAGTTGCACCTGTGTGATCTTCAGGTCAATTTTGTCCCTGCCACTGAAGACGAGTTGCCAAAGCTGGCGGCAGCCCCGCAGCCCGCACCAGGCGTTCCTGGTATTCCTGGGCGAACGACGGTGGCAGCAGCGCAAGCGATGAAAGGGGTCGGGCGTCTTGAGAAGCGGCTTATCCTCCCCGGCAGCATCGAGACGAAAAACGATGAGTTAATTGCAACCTTGCTCATCGTTCTTGATGAAGAGAAAGAGCCTGATGTCAACCGGCTAAAGATCATGAAGGGATCGTATTTCAAAGAAGAATCGCATGGTTCCACCTTTAAAGAAGAATCGCATGGTTCCACCTTTAAAGAAGAATCGCATGGTTCCACCTTTAAAGAAGAAGAGCATGGTTCCACTTCCAAAGAAGAAGAGCATAGTTGCGCAGATCGTGGTTCAGTCCTCCTTGATTACACGTTTGCCCGTGAACGCGGATATGATGTCGGTGATACGATCACCCTGGGGGTACAGGGTTTTTTCAGCGAATTCAAGATAATCGGCCTGGCGGTCAATGCAGAACATCTGATAACATCCGCCAATCCCGACTTTTACATGCCCATCAAAAACTCTCTGGGTATAGCCTATATTCCAATGAAGACCATCAAAGACCTCTTCGGTTACCGAATATACAACAACTACTCTCTGACCCTTGCCAAAGGAGCGGATCTTCCGGCTACCAGAAGAGCATTTGAAAACCTGCTCATGGAGAATAACATTGAACTGGACAGCGTACTTCTTCGAGATGACCTTTTCAGCGTGAAGGTACTCAAAAGAGACATGCGCTCATTCTTCATGGTCTTGCCCGCTATTGTTGGCGTATTCATTCTGGTCTCTTTTCTGATTCTCTTCTTCTCACTCAGCAGAATGATTCAGCAGGACAGGTCCCAGCTTGGGACCTTGCTGGCCCTCGGATTCAGCCCTTCTCAGCTCTTCAGCGCCTATATAATTGGAGGAACGATTTTAGGATTGATCGGGTATCTCATTGGCTGTGCAGCATCGAACTCCCTGGCCGATCTGGTTGTTAAAAGTTACATGTCCGGCACGGGTCTTCCCCTCATGTTCCGGTATTATAGTGGGAAATCGTTCCTGATCGCCCTTCTTTTCAGCCTCGGTGCACCCACGATCGCTGCCGCTCTTTCCCTGATGCAGATCAGGGGGATGAACGTGGCTGAAATGCTGGGAAGAACCATTAAAAAACCGTGGCACTTTGCGTCACCCGGCACATCCGACATCAAAACAAAGATAAAGATAGCGGACACTGCCGCTTTTGGAGCAATCATCAGCCGGGGGAACCATCTGTTCGGGAAGCTGTTTAAGAATCTGTTTGGGAATCTATTGCGGAATCTGTTTGAGAGGGGAAATATCTTTAGAAGGGGAAATATCTCTAAAAGGGGAAGTATCTTTAAAATCGGGATGAGAAATCTATGGAGGAGAAAGGCATTTTTTCTCTTATCCGCCCTCAGCATTGTGTTAGGTATTGCCCTGGCAGAATCGCTGATAATCGCTGATGTTTCGATTTACCGAACGATCGATGATTTCTTCAAATTGGAGAAATGGGACTTATTTATCCCTTTCACCGGACTGGTGGAAAGGCAGAGGGTGGAAAAATTAAAAGAGATCGAAGGGATATCGAAGATCAGTCCGTATAAGAAGGAACTGGTTAATTTGCAATTGGGCAACGAGAAGAAGCCCTATCAGATAGCGGGCGTTTCCAAAGAGAATTCTCTGATCAGACCGGATATCGTCGAAGGAAGATCTTTCTCATCTGATGAGGCACAGGAGATTGTTCTCAATATCGAGATGAAAGACCTGTATGGCTTAAAAATAGGCGATTCGATAGATGTATGGCCGGGAAACAGGAAAAAAGCCAGACTTAAGCTTGTGGGAGTAATGAATAACTTTATCGCCAATCAGGGTTTTGTGCCGATTGGAGTTGCACAGGATATGAGCACCAGAAAGGATAGATACACGGGAGTTTTTCTTGCTCTCAACGCCCCTTTTGAGAAGATAAGGAGCAAAATCCAAAAACTGGATTTTACCGGCTACGTTGTTCGCAAGGATGAAGCTCAAAATACCTTTCACGACAATATGAAAAAAATTTCCACCTTCCTGTATACCTACAGCCTGATGAGCCTTTTTCTCTCGATATGCATTATCTTTGTTAATCTTTACCTCAATGCCGTTTACCGCAAGGGAGAGTATGCCATCCTCCTGGCCAATGGATTCGGTCAAAGGGAGATAGGCTGTATGATCGCTTATGAGATTCTGGCCATCACGCTTATCGTGACCGCAGCGGCTATTCCCTTAAGTATAGTGATATCAAAATACTTCTGCTACAAGATCGCCAGGACCGCAGTTATGATTCATCTTCAAATCAGGCCGGTGGACTACCTTAAGGTATTTATTCCGATGATATTTCTCATGGCAGGAGTGGGCTGGTATTGTACCAGATATGCAAGCACTATTGATATAACCAGTACGATACGAAACAGGATCAACGAATAAATAACTGCCCCTTAAGCCTCTGCCTCTCAGTAACTGACCATGAGGCTTATGCCGCTGCACATCCTTCCCGTGGTTGTGCTCTTCCGGCTGGCTCATTGGGGAGATGCCTGTCATTGTGCCTGTTTCATGATTTCCATTGTACCTGTTTTTTTGATTTTCATCCGGACAGATTATTCAGGACAGATACGTCAGGACAGGCTGCTTTCCGGAATCTTGCTCTCCCATTCAGCCACAGAGGCAACGGTGACCGCCTTGCGCAGCAGATCTTCCAGGGCAGCCTGATCGTTGATACCGGCCACTCTCTCCCTGACTGAGGATGGAATGTGGCCAAAACGAGTCTCCAGAACATCCACAATCGCCTCCCTGGCATTTTTTATTTCACCCTGCTGCATCCCCTGCTGCATTCCCTGCTGCATTCCCTGCTGGATCAATTGTTCGGCTATGGTCATAATGAAGTCCTCCTTATCTTGGTAAGACAATCGTGTGGATGATTCAATGCCTCATGATTCAAGATCTCATGATTCATATTGATTTTCGCTTCATCCATGCTGCTTTTTTCTTCCTTGCTCATGCTGTTTTCATAATAGATGATCCTGTAAGGGATTGTCAAGGATCAGATTGTCAAAGATCAGCAATCCTTATCAGATGTTCCCCATCTTGAGAATATTTTTTTGACAGTATAACAGGATTGGCCAAGCCCTTATATCATGCTTAGGATTGAGGTTTAAATAACTTCCCCTATCGTTTCCATGGAAGAATAATCTCCCGCAGAGGCTTAAGAGAATGACCGAAAATGACATAGGGACGAATGATATCCTCTGCGTCTTCGCGTCTCTGCGGGAAAAAATACCAAAATTGAAATGAG
>Ga0315268_10008963_pt1 | contig 10412 bp, 7 predicted proteins | sample C1_top_MG_FD_204535 | JGI IMG/M metagenome (GOLD analysis project Ga0315268, IMG submission 204535) | Sediment microbial communities from Yellowstone Lake, YNP, Wyoming, USA - C1_top | ecosystem: Environmental > Aquatic > Freshwater > Lake > Sediment | place: USA: Wyoming | collected 2017-08-01 | reverse complement strand
TTCCGACATCATCTTCAGCTGGCCCTGCTTGTCGCGGTCGGGGATGGCCGGCATGATGGGCTCGTAAAATCCCCCGCCCAAAAGCTCCACCTGCCCGGTTTTGACCATGGCGTTGACCTTCTCCAGGTATTCCGGGTGATGCTGTTCCAGCCACTCCCATAGGCAGCCGCTGTTGTGCAGGGTGAATTTGAACCAGGGATAGCCGGAGACGACATCCAGGAAAGGCTTATAGGCCTTTTGGTAGGCGTCCTCGAACACGAAGTCGAAATTGCCCACCGGTTGGTGGTTGTGGACCCCGAATATGAATTTTAGTTTGGGCATTTGGTACAGGTTGTTTTATTGGAATTATGCCAGAATACTTAGGTCAGGGGCAGGTCAATATTGTGTTTGTTTGTCATTGTTGTTTAAGTATTCTGTGATGAAGGTACTATTCTCAATAAATCATTTATTTTACTTTTTAACTGTTCTAATCCATGATCATCACCTACATCAACGTGGGAAGTTGTCCAATTACAGAAAGAATATACCTGCTTAATTGTATCTAAATCAGCATCAGCAATATGTTTGTTTTTTTTCACACCGTCAATTGCCGTCGTAAAATCGTTTGCGTTCCAATGTAGCAAATTGTTTTTTATAAATCTTTCTGTTTCATATCTTAAATACTGCCCATACTCAACAATTTTCAATTCAACATCTAAACTTTCAGGTGGTATTCGTTGGAGATGGTTTTCAAATCCTTGGAGTTTGTTCAAAAACTTTTCCGATTTGCTCTTGCAAACAAAACTCCCCCCATACTCTTTTTTATTTCTTAATATATTATACTCATTACTATTATCTTTAAACTTTTTCTTTAAAAACTTGAAAAAAGTCCTATGATGTGTAAATATCAGCGTTTGTGAATAATTATTCTGTTCTTCACCAATTAAATCAACTAAACAACTTAAATTACTATTGTCCAAACTTGTAATTGGGTCATCAAATACCAACACTTTATTGTTTTTGTCATTTTGTATATCAAGAAATGCAAAAAAGAAACATAGAGATAAAACCTGTAATTCCCCCTCAGAAAGACCCTCTTTAAAATCTCTTTCAGCACCTTCTGCATCAAGCACAGTAAAAGCAAAAGGAAATTCTTTTGTTGTGCCGGTTTTTCGTTTTTCTGTTTCCAACGCTAAGTTAAAATTAAAATTGAATTTTTTAAAGTATTCCAACATCCCCTTAATGGGTTTAGCAAATATATCTTTCAAGCAATATTCTTCATATTTTTCTTTGGCTTTCTTATATTCACTGATTGTTGTTTTTACTTTTGCCTCAATTTCTTTTAGATCTTTTTCTGCCTGTTCCTTCTTCTTTTGTTTATCAATAATATTATTATCCAGGGTTGTAATTTGTTTTTCAATAATTCCTATTTTCACCTTACATTCAGCGATACGATTTTGTAGTTTGATGTCTGTATTGTCCGTTTTATATTTTCTTATTAGTTTATTTTTTCCATCAATTAATATTGCAATATCGCTAAAATACTTTTCGATGATTTGATATTCTGCCAGCATCTGTTCATATGGTTTTTTTATGTTTTCCTTATTTGGCTTATCAAGCTTTATAATAATGTTTTTAAGTTCTTCGATTTTATACATTTTAGGTTTCTCGTATGTTTTTTCCTCATCTACTGAATAAATGTTTTCAATTTTATGGTCCTCTTGTATTTTTTTAAATTTAAGGAATATTGAATTTACGTCAAAACCACTAAGTTGTTTTTGTAACGTTTCAAGCTCATTAACCAATGCTTTTTTGTTGCTCTGGAATTCGTTATATTTTATTTTGTAGGTTTCATTAAATATATCGTTATATGCTTGTATTACTTTTTTGATGTTCTCTTCTTCGTCTTTTGATTGACAAAACGGACACACATCGGGATAGGTCTTTCTTATTTCAATACCTGTTTCATAAAATGTTTTGCGTTTTCTTATATTTTCAATCAAATTCGATTCTATTTGTATTTTTTGGGGATCCTCTAAGTTAAAATCAAATAAGGCTTGATAAATTACATAGACAGAAAGTGCATTATCAACTTCATCATATTCAACTTCTTCAATATTTTGTATTTCTGTCGTTTTCTTTTGTCTGCTTATATCGGCATCTAATAATTGTTTTAATGACTTATGCTCTTGTATAAGCTGTATTTTAATTTCTTTGATTTCATCTTCTGTTTTCCCTTTGTATTGATCATAATATGGTTTAACATCATCTGTTAACGTAAAATTTAATGTCTCATCGTTTTGTGTCCTAAAGTCTTCTTCTATTTTTTCTTGACTATCCTTAGCACTTCTATATATTTCTCGATCACTCCTAAGTTTTATCGCTTCACTATCAAATTCTATAATTAACTTACCTGATTCCTGTTCATGGCCACCTTGTTGTCTTACCCTATTGTGGCCCAAATGAATATTTTTATCAACAAACTCCCTGTCAAAAAAAAGAATGTTGCCTTTAGCGATTGTATTGTCCCAACTATTATTTACAGGATATTTCTTTTCGCCGTCTGCAAAAAGCAAAGAAACTTCTGCCGGTTGATATTTTTCAAATTCCTTTACACCTGAAACACATTTCAAGGTGTTACATATTGTGCTTTTACCGCTTCCGTTTTCACCAAATAATATATTAACTTTTTCATGTAAATCTTCGTTATTGAAATATGGTTGCCATGAAAAATCTATGAAGGATTTATACCCTTTTAAACTCTTTATTTGTTTAAGTTTCATAATTTACTCCCTTATATCGCGACCAGCTTATCGCCCAGAAGGTGTTTTAAGTTCCATTTCATGGTAGTATCCAAAGACCGTTCCAGGCAAATAAATATCTTGTCTTTGTATTTCTCCAATTCCTTCAGAATTTCTTTACTTATGGCATTCTCAAGGCAAATAAGGCATTCTTTGAATTCATCTTTGGCCAAATATACTTTATTGCCTGAAATATTAGACACTTGCTCAAGCTTATAGTTGAGCATAAAGCCGTTCTTTAACAGCACCTCGTCGTAAAGGTTTTGTTCGTTTACGGTGCCCAAAAACGTACTTTCCTTTTCGTCTATGTATTTCTTTAATGCCTGTATGTTTTCTTCTTCAGTTTTTGCAGGATCAGGCACAAAGGCAATACGGGGGAAATTAGATTTGGCAAGTTTATAAACCTTAAAGCCGATATTAGTATCCTGTAATGTTTCTATTACCCGTTTATTGCGCTCAATGGTAATGTCGGAAATCTTTTTATAACCAGCCTTATATGCTTCCTCAATACTATCTATTATTTCCGGTAATTGTACAAGTATAAAACGGCGGTTTTTGCTATCTTCATAATTCAGTTGTATTACTGCATGTGCAGTTGTACCGCTACCTGCAAAAAAATCTAAGACTATATCACCCTTTTTTACATTTGCAATTTGTATTAAACCTTCGATAAGTTCCTTGGGTTTCGGATTGCTAAATATGTTTTTAACCCCGTTAAAAATGGTGGTCATTTCATCATTTGCGCCTTGATTATGCCCAAACTCATCATGGTTCCACCAATTTGTTGCGCATTGGCCCTCTTCTTCTCTTTCATATTTGAAATATTTCTTTCTTGGCAATCCTTCACCATTCCGAGGAAATACTATTCGATTGTCTGCAAGTAATGCCTTATATGTATTTTCGTCACCCATCCATTCTTCATCATATATTTTACCATTACTTGAACTTTCGATTATATATCTACTGCCAGTTTGATCGGAACCAACCTTCCAAGGCTTAGAAGCCCAATCACCTCGGACATCATTATCTGGATTAGAGAATTTGCCAGTCAAATCAACTTTGCCCACACCCGATTTTTTATAGACTTCTTTATCTTTCGAATAAGAAAGTATGTGCTCGGCGACCATGCCAATCATCTTAGTTTTATCATTGGGTTGATTAGGCCTACGCCTCCAATGTATATGACCTTCAAAATTCTTTTCACCAAAGACATCATCACATATTTGACGCAAATGATGTATTTCTTCATCACCAATAGATACAAATATTACACCATCAGCCTTTAATAATTGGCGAGCTATCAACAAACGCGAATATATCATATTCATCCAGTTAGAATGGTACCTACCCGAAGCTTCTGCGTTTGTATCAATTTTAACACCATTTTCCGTAACACCAATATGCTCCCAATATGTTTCTATTTCCTCATTCCATTTATCGGAATAAACAAAGTCAATATCCTTGTTATATGGCGGGTCAATATAAATACATTTCACACTTTCCCTATAAGCCGCAAGCAAACATTTTAATGTTTCAAGGTTTTCGCCCTCAACAATCATATTTCCATTGGCGGCTTCGGGATTCACGCTGCGGCTTTCATCATAAATCAAGGTAGCCCGACTGGGCGTAAATGCGGTACGTTTAGCTTCGCTTTTACCGTACCAGTTAAACTCAAAACGCTCGGTCTCTTTTACCAGATCGGGATCAACTATTTTCTTAAGCTCGTCAAAATTAAGCCTGCCTTCGGCGGTAAATATATCAGGGTATAATTCTTTAAGCTTATCAAGCCGTTCCTTATTCAAATCCGGCGTTTGCATCAGCGATTTTTCAAGGTTATCCATTGGTCAATACCTCGGTTTTAGTTTTAAAGGTAGAATATTCCTTTACTGGCGCAATATAGTCCACTCTGGCCTCAATGCCCAGGGCCATAAAATGTTTCAAGGCGCATCGTATTTTGTAGGCTTCATCAACGGTCAAAGCCTTCCTGTCTTTGATTTCGTTTGTACCTTTGATCTCTATTACAAAATAAAAATCGCTTCCTTCACCCTGCCTGATCTGGCGTTTTTTCAGAATCAGGCCAAAATCGGGATTGTAAGGTCCAACTGGCGTATTTATTTTGTAAAAATCAGGGAGTTTTAAGAAGCATACTACTTCCGTGTCGTCATCGGCAGTTTTGGCAAATTCCTTTTCAAAGTCGCTCTCATAAACAATGCTTTCGTAAACCCCTCGCTTGGGCGTTGGCTGTATCTTATCGGTATTGCGGATCACATACCGTTCAAAAGCCGACAAATCAAAGACCTGGCCGTTAAGCCGGTATTCCAGTGCCCTAAGCATTTCCTCATTTTCTATTTCGCGTATCCTTTTTACGGCCTCTTGCATAAAACGGGGCGGGTTTTTGACAATTGCGGCGTGGTTGTTAAGCCCTTTCACTATTTTGAAAACCGTAGTATAGGCCAGATAACTGTTTTCGCTTATTTCTTCCACCAGGTCCAGGGGCGCAAAAACCGAATAAAATTCTTTGGATGAGGTGCCGAGATTTTTCATTTCAACCCCTGCTACCGAAATACCGGTAAACCTGTCCAGCCTTACCTGGGCGGCATGGGTCTCAATGGTTATGGCATTCAGGGCCTCGATGGATTTAGCTACAACGATTCCTTCGTCAAAATCTACCAGATAATCGGTCTTTTGGGCAAGCCTGCGCCAAAACTCCCTGAAGGCTGGGTTATTGAACAAACTTTCGTTCCGATTTATCCTTTTCTCGGTGGTCCTTTTACCCTTGTGTATGTTCCTTGTTTCCGCGCCGTAGGCGGCATCGCCGTAGGTCTCAATGATCTCCGACTGATACTGGGCCACAAAAGTGTGATACGTTTCATTGGGGATAACAGTCAACAAATTTATTTCCTCGCCCTCTTTTACATCCGGCGCATCGTAAACTCTTTGGCCGTCCTTGTTGACGCATATTCTTAGGCCACGGCCTATTTCCTGCCGTTTCTTTATCTCGCTGTAACTCTGGTTTAATGTGGCTATATTGAACACATTGGGATTGTCCCAGCCTACGCCCAAAGCAGAATGTGAAAAGATGAATTCAACCGGGTTCTGCAGACCCAATAATTTTTCCTTGTCCCTTAATATAAGATCATAGAGCTCTTTATTGTTTTCCATAGAACGGTTATTGTCGGTAAAATCGCCCTTTCCGGTCTGGGCAAAGTAATAACCCTGCGAATCCTGTATTTCCTGGTGGGTAGGCTCCCTTTTATAATGCTCCATAAAAGCTTTGGCATACTGGGTAAAAAAGGCTTTGCGGATTATGCCTTCGGGATGGATATAATTTGCCACCTTATCTATGAATATCAGCGAAAGACACTTTACCCCGCTGGCTTTTAGTTTTTCCTTTTTGCGGAAATGCGTGTCTATCAGCCAGTATAGCTGTTCGTTAAAAAAAACCGAATGATCTTTGGCCTGCTCACCTTCAAAAACAACGGCTCCGTTTTTGAATTTTACAAAACCTTTTTCACGAATCGGATGGGCGATCTGATCTATTACATAATCCCTGTAGATTACGTTGCCGGTAGCTTCTTCAAGTTTGGCGTTTGCCCTAAGTTTATTGGTATTTTTTAATTTAAACCCGGACGCGGTAGAATGCCAGGCCCTTAACACCGCCTTTGGTTCGCCGTTTCCCAATTCTATTTTTTCTAATTCTATCTTTAGCGAGGCTTCATCATTCATCTCGGTAATGGTAAATACCTCTATTTTTTTCACCAGCCCCTGCTTATAGCTTTCGCTCGGGGTTAGCCTATATATAAGGTTTTTAACTATTTTATGGGTGGCGGAATACCGGATTTTAAAGAGCGGGTTTAATGCTTTTATTCTTTCTACGGAATTTTCGGTATCCATGCCCTCCTGCGGCTCGTCCATTATTATAACCGGGTTGGTTTTGCCTATGGCCTCTATGAATGGTATGTTGGAAAACAAGTCTTCCCGTTGCGCCTGGTTGAGTATCCGGTCATCTGAATTGAATGATTGCAGGGTCATCACCATTATCTGGAGATTCTGTTCCTCCACAAAATTGGTAACCTTGCTTAACCGCTTGCTGTCATATTCAAAATAGCTGGGCTTTATGTTGTATATCTCTTCTAATTGTTTTTCAAAAGTTTCCAAAGAGGTAAGCACACCCTCCTTTATGGCCACCGAGGGGGTTAAGATAATGAATTTTGTAAAGCCATATTGTTTGTAAAGCTCAAAAATGGTTTTTAAATACACCAACGTTTTGCCGGTGCCGGTTTCCATCTCTACACACAAATCATGATCCTGCGATAAAACAGAGACAGTTTCATCCAGCCCGTTGTTGGTTATTACCTGGCGAAGGTTGGCCTGTAATGTTTCTTCGCTTAAGCTTAGAATATTTGAACGGATCCCTTCATGGCAGGCATTATCAAAGGCATTTCGGGTCTGCCCTTTAAAGACATCAATAACAGACTTTACCGCCTGCTGTTGGTATTCTAATTGTTCAAGTTTAAAATACATTTTCTTTATTGTAATGACCAGTAATGACTATTGTGTTATAACTTATTCTAATTACAAGGCTTATCTCTACCACCCAAGCCCAAATACCCCGTATACCCACCCAAATACCATGTAATATGACCCAAATCGCCCGGTAATTACCCCTAATACCATAGAATAAGCCCCAAATACCACGTCATACGCCTTATATTCCATGTAATATGACACATTCGATAGCAACAATAACCTGTTTTCCTCAGTGCAGGCACCCAATACCATGTAATATGCCACATATTCCGTGGAATACGACCCATATTCCGTGTAATACGGCTCTAATTCCGTCCGCTTTGCCTCTTCGTAACCCCTTTTAACAATGTTTTAAACCGCAACTCTAAGCTCCTGCCCAAACCTTTTACCTTCATGGCATCATAGGTGCATTTCCGGCAGAGCCGGGTTCCGGTTCGGCCATCGGCGTTCAGCTTCATATGGCCTATTCTTACTTTATTATTGAGAAACCACCGGATCAGCCCGTTCTTTATGGTACGGACATTGCCGCACTTGAAGCAGGTCAGGACCACCGGCTGGTTGTAAAGTTCCGCCCGGCATTTGCCGCAAAGTTTATTGTGGAGGTCAACCGAGCAAGGCTTGCGGAACCTGCCGGTCTGTTTTTTGGTCAAGGGCCTTTGGCAGCGCTGGCAGTTGCCGTGCAGTTTGGGGAACCGGCTTACCCTCCGGACGCCGGTCTGGGGCAGCAGGTCCCGGGCTATCTGGTGTACCCTTTCGCGGGTCAGACCATAATAGATCCCTATCTTCCGGTACGATTCTTTGTTCCGGCTGACCCTGGCGGCAATGGCGGCGTTCCGCCGGGCCAGCCCTTTGGCCTTGACGCCCTTGGGCCTCCCTGGTCTTTTATTGCCTGATTGTTTTTTGCCTTTAAGTTTAAGCATACTGCAAAGTGTTTAGGTTGGCGGCGCATGCGTTTCATGCGCCGCCTTCTTTCTGAAATCAGTCCCTCTCCGCAACGGGGAGGGATAAAGGGTGGGGTTATTTCTTAACCCTCGGCCCCTTGTGCGGCCGTAACATCCTGGGCGCGATCCCGAACTCGCCCAGCTTGTCGCCGGTCTTGCCGTAGTTGGCCTCCAAGGTGCTCACCCACTTGGCAATCTCGGCGGCCAGCGTTTTCTTGGCCGCCACAAAATCCACGGTGGATTGCTGGGCCGCAGCCTTGGCTTTTTCCTGGGCGGCGTCGGCGTTGTTGAAAATATCCAACGCCTTCTGCAGGGATACCGGGTCCAGCCCCCACTTGGCAACCTCGGCCTTGTTGCCCGTGCCGCCCTTGACAAGGTTAATGGCATAATCCTTGTAGTCGGCTGTTGAGGAAAGTTTTTTCCGCATGCGTTCCTCCTTGTGTGGTGTTGATGTTTGGGTATACCCTAATTTAGGGTTTCATCAATTTTACAATAAAGCAAGGACAGTATTTATGCGTAAAGTCTTGACCGATCCCCTCAGCTTTGCGCTCTTTTAAGCCATTCTTTGGCCAGGTCGCTATTTTTCATAAACCACTTTCCCGTTTTTCGCGATCTCGCTGTAGATCATAAAACGGTTGCTTTTGAGCTTCAAATAATTCTCGGGAGTTTCCACAATTATATCCATGGCGATACTACAGCCGCATAGCATTTTGTATATATCTTGGGCCATTTTCCGCTTATTGACAACGCCGGACTTGAGCAGGCAAATGTCATAATCGCTCCATTCCTTGTTCTTGCGGTAAGCCCTGGAGCCGAAAAGAATTATTTTTTGGGGCCGGATCTTTTTTACGATGAGATCAATGGTGTTCTTAAAATCCGCACCGTTTTTATTGTTTTTCTCCATGTTTTTCCTGCTTCGTGTTTTCAACTAATGGTGGTTGTGAACCCCGAATATGAATTTCAGTTTGGGCATAGATGATTGATTTATTTTTAACCCATCCTCCGTCCCCTTCCCTCCCTTTCGCAAGTCTGCATAAATAGCCATTCTCAGGGCAGGCTCTGGGAAGGGGTGCAGGCTTGCACTGAGCGATGCCGGAGTGCAAAGCCGAAGTGGGTTAGGTTTATTTCCTTCTCTTCTGCGGCTGGCCGGTCTGACTGGGGGTAACGTTCTGAGAGGCCGGGACCGCCGTGCCGCCGGAGAACACCACGGCCGCCTCGCGCATGGCGTCCAAAAGATTGGACACGTCCCCTGAGTATTTGCGGGAAAAGGCCTGGTCTATCTCCCCGGTCTTGACGTCCATGATCCGCAGTTCCACCACATACATCACGCCCAGCTTGCCGATGGTGCCGCCCACCATCTTCTGCACGCCCAAAAGCTGTCCGGCCTCCACCAGGCAGGCCCCCTGGTCGCAGGCCCCGCTCTGCTGGAAGCCCTGTTCCTTGAGGATCTCATCGCGCTTGGAGCGTTCCACCACCTTGTAGAATTTGGTGTTGACGAACTCGTTCAGCAGTTTGTCGGTCAGCATCGACACCTCCTGCGGAGACAGGCCCGAAGTGACGTTCAGGTCCATCACCGAGATGGTCTGCTTGGGACCATGGGGCGCCGGGACCGAAGAATAGACGGGCTTGGTTTGAACGGTTGGGGTCGCGGCCGGCTTGCTCAGCGAAAGGCCGGTGTCGTTGCCGGCCATTTTGGCCGCGCAGCCCGTCAGCATCAACGCCAGGAATAGGCCGATGACCGTGGCAAGTGGACTTTTCTTCATCATATCTCCGTTTACAAATTGTATAAACTACTGCTAATATTCTGGGTTTTGTCACCCTGAGGCAGACTCCTTGCCACACAAATTGAAGGGAGACAATGCCCTCTTTCAGTTTGTTAGGCATATAAGGCTTCTCAAGATGACATTAACAGAGAAAAGCGGTGAGATCACTCCAGGTCGTCCTCCTCGAACTTGGCGGCCTCGAACTTCTTCTGCATGGACTCCAGCAGACGGTTGTTGAATTCCTCCGGGGTCCGGTATCCGCAGGCCTTCAGCAGCTGGTTCATGGCTATCACTTCGGAAATGACGCTGATGTTCTTGCCCGGCACCACCGGCACCGTCACCAGCGGGATCTCCACCCCCAGGATGGTGGTGGGCTTTTCGTCCAGGCCCACCCGCTC
>Ga0315268_10008962_pt1 | contig 10413 bp, 12 predicted proteins | sample C1_top_MG_FD_204535 | JGI IMG/M metagenome (GOLD analysis project Ga0315268, IMG submission 204535) | Sediment microbial communities from Yellowstone Lake, YNP, Wyoming, USA - C1_top | ecosystem: Environmental > Aquatic > Freshwater > Lake > Sediment | place: USA: Wyoming | collected 2017-08-01 | reverse complement strand
TGACGCTCACGGCCGGGTCGATTCTGGTGATGTGGCTGGGGGAGCAGATTACAGCGCGGGGCATCGGGAATGGGATGTCACTGCTCATCTTCGCCGGGATTGTGGTGGGCTTGCCCCGCGCCATCCTGGATCTGTACGACAAGGTCTTTGTCACCCGCAGTTGGAGTTTTCCGGTCGTGCTGGTGCTGTTGGCGTTCATGCTGGTGATCGTGGCCTTCATCGTCATGGTCGAGCGCGGAGAACGGCGCATTCCGATCCAGTATGCCCGCCGTATCGTGGGCCGCAAGATAGTGGGCGGAGTCTCCACGCATCTGCCGCTAAGGGTTAACAGCGGCGGCGTCATGCCGATCATTTTCGCGGTTTCGATCCTGACTTTTCCGCAGACGATTGGGCTGTTCGGGAACGTAAAGACCAATGTCGTGATTCGTTGGTTTCTGGAGAAATTCGCCTGGGGCGAACCTTTGTACACCATATCTTACGTAATCCTGATTATGTTCTTCGCGCATTTCTATCTCTCTATCGTTTACAACCCTGACGAGGTTGCGGACAACGTGCGCAAGCAGGGTGGATTCATCCCCGGCATCCGGCCGGGTAAACGCACGGCGGATCACCTCGACGATGTGCTCACCAAGATCACCTGGGTGGGCGGAGTGTACCTGGCGATTGTCGCCCTGATTCCGGAGGTCATGCTGGCGGGCCTGCGGCTGCACCACCTGCCGGCGTGGCTGGGCGCAGCCTGGTTTGACGAGCATCTTCCTACCTGGCTGCTCAGCGGGCTCAACATCAACTTCTATTTTGGCGGGACCTCCCTGCTGATTGTGGTGGGTGTCGCCATGGATACGGTCAATCAGGTGAACGCCCAACTGATCATGCGACACTACGAAGGATTCATGCGCAAAGGCCGTCTGCGAGGCCGGCGAGCTGCGTCCTGACGAGCGGGAACGGGGGAGCGGTGAAAACGCGCGCCTTGATATTCTTGGGAGCCCCGGGGGCTGGGAAGGGAACGCAAGCACGCGAAGTGGCAAAGGAGTTCAACATTCCGCAGATTTCGACAGGCGACATTCTGCGCGAGGCCGTCAAGAAAGGGACACCGCTGGGCTTGGCTGCCAAAGTGAAAATGGAGGCGGGCCAACTGGTTCCCGACGAAGTGGTTTGCGGCATTGTGGAAGAGCGGATCAGCGAGCCGGATTGCGGCCCGGGCTTTATCTTGGACGGCTTTCCGCGCACCTTGCCCCAGGCCGAGTTCGTGGACCGCATGCTGGAAGCAAAAGGGCGAGGCAGCCCGCAGGTCATAAACATCCAGGTTGACCACGACGTGCTGATGAAACGCCTGACAGGCCGCCGCACCTGCGCAGTCTGCGGAGAGATTTACAACATCTATTTTGGTCCTCCGAAGCACGAGGGCGTCTGCGACAAGGATGGGGGAAAACTGCTGCAGCGGGCCGACGACAACGAGGACACAATTCGGCAGCGGCTGATCGCATACGAGAATCAGACCCGTCCGCTTATCAACTATTACCGGCGGAAGAATTTGCTGCACGATGTGGACGGCAACCGCGATCCGGAGGCGATCGCGCAGGAGCTCTGCCAGTTCCTGAAGGATGCATGATTATCTGCAAGTCCCCGGCGGAAATCGAGAAACTACGGCGCAGCGGTCGGCTGGTGAGGGGGCTCCTGGAAGAAATCCGCGAGCGGGTTCGACCAGGAGTGACCACCCTCGAGCTCGAGCAGTACGTCGAAAGGCGGCTGAGAGAGTTAGGGGCCGAGTCAGCGTTCAAGGGGTATCGCGGTTACCCCTGTTGTCTTTGTACCTCGGTGAACGAGCAGATCGTGCATGGCATCCCCTCCGAGCGGCGCCTGAAAGAGGGTGATATCCTAAGCTTGGACCTGGGTGCGGTTCTGGACGGGTATTATGGCGATGCGGCGATCACCGTGCCCGTGGGACAGATCTCCGAGCCGGTGCAGAGGCTGCTGCGCGTCACCGAGGAAGCTCTGGAACTGGCGATTGACAGGGCGCGCGTGGGCAATCACCTGGGAGACATCTGCGCCACCGTGCAGGCGCATGCGGAGAAGAACCGATTCTCCGTGGTGCGGGAATTTGTGGGGCATGGAATCGGCCGCGAGCTCCACGAGGAACCACAGATTCCCAATTTCGGCCGGCCGGGCCACGGGCCCGTTCTGAAGGAAGGGATGGTTTTGGCCATCGAGCCCATGGTCAACTCGGGTGATTCCAGCGCGCGAGTCTTGGACGACCACTGGACGGCGGTAACCGCAGATGGCGGCTATTCCGCCCACTTTGAGCACATGGTCGCCGTCACCCGCAACGGGCCGGATGTGCTAACACGATTGTAGATTGAAGTCCGCCGGGGCTGCTGCCGATGAGGGGCGGGCCCGCGGACGAGAGGATTGTCGGGCAGTTTATGGGTAAGGAAGATGCGATCGAGGTAATAGCCACGGTGATTGAGCCTCTGCCGAACGCGATGTTTCGGGTCGAGCTGGATAACAAGCACCGGGTCTTGGCGCATATCTCGGGAAAGATGCGGAAGAACTTCATCCGCATTCTTCCCGGCGACAAGGTGGCCGTGGAGCTTTCTCCGTACGACCTGACCCGCGGGCGGATTGTCTACCGGTATAAGTAATCCGGGAGGGGGGCCGTCAGCGGAGGAATGGATCGGCTCTCGGGTGGGCCGCGAAACCCCCGGTGGAGTGGCAGAGGAAGACTGTGCGCGGAGAAGAAAAGCGATGAAAGTGCGTTCTTCAGTTCGGAAGATATGCGCCAAATGTAAGATTGTGAGGCGGCGCGGTGTGGTGCTGGTGATTTGCGAGAATCCCAAACACAAGCAGCGACAGGGATGATATTCGACACGCGAGACGGGAAACTGGAAACTCGAGAGCCGGAGGAGTTCGGCGCATTGGATAGAGGGTTGTAGCGGTTGGCGGATTTCCTTTTTCGAGTTTCGGCGGTAAGGGAGGGGAAAGATGGCCAGAATTGCAGGCATTGATTTGCCGCGCACGAAGCGAGCGGAAATAGGCTTGACCTACATCTATGGGATTGGCCGGGCCCGGTCACTCTCCATCTTGATGCGCGCCAACGTCAGCCCCGATAAGAAGGTCAAAGATCTGACGGACGACGAGGTCAATAGAATTCGCCAGATCATTGAGGAAGAGGGCGGAGTGGAAGGCGATCTCCGCAAGGAGACCGCCATGAATATCAAGCGGCTGATCGAGATCGGCTCCTATCGCGGCTTCCGCCACCGCCGCAATCTTCCCGTGCGCGGCCAGCGTACCCACACCAATGCGCGCACGCGGAAGGGACCGCGGCGGGGAACGATTGCCAACAAGAAACGGTCGACGGCTAAGACGTAGGCGGGACAGGTCGGGAATCCTTATTGAGGTGACATGGCAAAAGCGGCGGCGAAACCAGGCAGAAAGAAAGTCTTTAAGAAAAAGGAGAGACGCATTGTTCCCAGCGGGATCGTGCACATCCAGGCGACGTTTAACAACACCCATGTGTCGGTGACGGATGCGGACGGGAAAGTCGTGTGCTGGGCCAGTGCCGGGTCATTGGGCTTCAAGGGATCGCGGAAGGGAACACCCTTTGCAGCCCAGCAAGCTGCCCTGCGCGCGGCCAATGCCGCCCGCGACCACGGCATGCGGACGGTGGAAGTCCGCGTGAAAGGACCGGGGTCGGGCCGGGAGTCAGCCATCCGTGCCTTGGCCACGGCGGGCCTGGAAGTGCGTGCCATCAAGGACGCGACACCAATCCCGCACAACGGCTGTCGGCCGCCCAAGCGGCGCAGGGTCTGAGATCGGAGATCGAAATTCGAACATGCCCCGTCACGGCGAGAGCTGATCGGTAGTCAGCGAGTTTGGATTTTCCAGTTTCGAGTTTCGACAGGGAGGATGGTTTGGCAAGATATCGCGATGCAGTTTGCAGGCTTTGCCGCCGGGAAGGCGTGAAGCTGTTCCTGAAAGGCCAGCGCTGCCTGACGGACAAGTGCGCGCTGGAAAAGCACAACTTTGCTCCAGGCCAGCACGGCAAGGCCCGCCGACCCAAGCTGGTGGGTTATGGCTTGCAGCTTCGGGAAAAGCAGAAGGTGCGGCGCCTTTACGGCATTCTGGAGGATCAGTTTCGCTCCTATTTTGAGAAGGCGGCGGCGATGAAAGGCATCACGGGCGAGAATCTGCTGCGCTTGCTTGAGCTCCGGCTGGACAATGCGGTCTATCGCCTGGGACTGGCCACCTCGCGCGCGGAGGCCCGCCAGCTGGTTCGTCACGGCCACATCCGGGTCGCCGGACGCAAGGTGAATATTCCTTCCTACCAGGTTGCGCCGGGCCAGGAGCTGGCCGTGCGCGAAGCTAGCCGGAATTCGCCCACCATCCAGCGCGCCCTGGATCTAACGGGTGGCCGCGCCGTTCCTCCTTGGCTGGAGCTCGACCGGACGAGCATGAAAGGACGCGTGATTTCTCTGCCCAAGAGGGAAGATGTGAATTTCCCGATTCAAGAGCAGATGATTGTCGAGTTGTACTCGAAGTAGCTGCTTTCTCAGGAGAGGCTGAGGAAGTCCGCCGCAGGTGGATTTCCGGGAGGTGAGAAAGAAATGCTCTGGAAAGGATTTCAGAAACCCAAGCGCCTGGCGTGCAATCTGGATACGCTGACCGATAAGTACGGGCAGTTCACGGCTCAGCCGTTCGAGCGGGGCTTCGGCACCACGATCGGCAACGCCTTAAGGCGGGTGTTGCTTTCCTCGATCGAGGGTGCGGCGATCACGGCCGTGAAGATTGAGGGCGTGTTGCACGAGTTCTCCTCCATTCCTGGCGTGGTGGAAGATGCCACGGATATTATTCTGAACCTCAAGCAGATCCCGTTGAAGATGAACGTGGAGGGGCCGAAGACCCTTTATCTGAACGTCGATCAGCCGGGCGAGGTCACCTCGCGCCTGATCCAGGAAGATCCGGCCGTCGAGATCCTCGACAAGGACATCTATGTGGCCACCGTCAGCGAGGGCGGCAGCCTGCACATTGAGATGCGTGTCAAGATAGGCCGGGGCTACGTTTCGGCGGAAAAGAACTTCGATGAGGACTTGCCGATCGGGTACATCCCCGTGGATTCGGTGCACTCTCCCATCCGCAAGGTGAATTACTCGGTAGACGCCGCCCGGCTGGGTCAGATGACCGATTACGACAAGCTGACGATCGATGTCTGGACGAACGGTGCCATTGCGCCGCCGGACGCCGTAGGCTTGGCGGCTAAATTGGTCAAAGATCATATGAACATCTTCATCAACTTTGAGGAACAGCCGGAAGTGGAAGAGGTGAAGGCGGAAAAGCCCATGGCGGTCCGCAATGAAAACCTCGACCGCTCGGTCGAGGAGTTGGAACTCTCCGTCCGCTCCTACAATTGTCTGAAGAACGCCAACATCTCCACTATCCGGGAGCTGGTGCAGAGGACCGAGCAAGAGATGCTGAAGACCAAGAACTTCGGCCGGAAGTCCTTGAACGAGATCAAAGAGATTCTCTCGGCCATGGGCCTGACGCTGGGCATGAAATTTGACGAGAAGGGTAATCCAATCATGCCCGCTCCGGAGGCTCCACGCCAGCCGCAGCCATAGTGGCAGGAAGCAGACGATGCGACATCGGAATTACGGCAAGAAGTTGAGTAGGAACACGGAACACCGGCGCGCGCTGTTGCGCAACTTGGTGACCTCCCTGATTCTGGAAGAGCGTGTGCAGACTACCGTGGCGAAAGCCAAGGCGGCCCGCTCGGTAGCCGAGCAGATTATCACGCTGGGCAAGCGCGGCGACCTGCATGCCCGACGCCTGGCCGCCAGCTACTGCCTGACTGCACCGGCTGTAAAGAAGCTTTTTGAGGACGTGGCCAGGCGCTACGCCGCGCGCCCCGGCGGCTACACGCGCATTGTGCGGACAGGCTGGCGCAAGGGGGACGGAGCCGACACGGCAGTGCTGGAACTGGTAGGCACCGAGGTTCTCCAGAAACGCGCCGAGGCCCGGGCCAAGAAAGCTGAAGCCGCGCGCAAGCGAGAAGAAGAGGCTGCCAAGGCCGCCGAGAAGGCCGGCCCCCCGGAAGAGGGCGAAGAGAAGTAACACAACAGCTTGGCAAGTTTTCACGAAGTCCTTAATATCGTCCCGGCCTGGTCCTCCTGAACACCAGGCCGGGATTTTCTTTCTCTGAGTCTGATGATGCCGGCCCACCCCCCGAAGTCCGACGAAGCATCCGCACCCTCTCCTGCTTTGCCCCGGAACGTCCGCACCCTAGGCTGGGTGGCTTTCTTCAATGACACGGCCACGGAGATGAGCTACTGGCTCCTGCCACAGTTCCTGGTGGGCGTGCTGGGTGCCGGGCCGATGGCGTTCGGCCTCATCGAGGGAGCAGCGGAAACGGTGGCGAGTCTCGGCCGGTTAGTCTCAGGCTTCCTTTCTGACCGCCTGCGGCGGCGCAAGCCGCTCGCGGCCTTGGGCTACACGGTGGCCAATTTGGCGAAGCCCCTGCTGGCTGTGGCGCAGTCGTGGCCCCAGGTTTTCTGGATTCGCTTTGCGGATCGAGCGGCGAAAGGGTTCCGGGCCGCGCCCCGGGATGCGCTGGTGGCCGACTCAGTGCTGCAAGCCCAGCGCGGGGCCGCGTTTGGATTCCGACAAGCGATGGATTCCGCGGGAGCCATGATCGGACCGCTCACGGCGGTGCTGCTCCTGCCCCTTTTCCTGGGAAACGTGCGCAAGATCTTCTGGGCCGCCAGCATCCCCGGCCTGGCCAGCATACTTCTTGCTTGGCTTGCGGTGCGGGAGATTCGTCCTGGAGCTCCGCCGCCGGGAGCCCCCCGGCCCGGACTATCCAGCATCTTCGGGGCAAACAACAGGCGGCTGCGGTGGATTCTCGTGGCCGTGGCGCTGTTCTCGTTGGGAAACTCGTCGGACCTGTTCCTCATTCTGCGCGCGCAGAATCTGGGCGTGCGGCCGGAGCTGGCCCCGGCACTGGGACTGGTTTTCAACATCGTATACACCATATTGAGCTGGCCAGCGGGTAAGCTTTCGGATCGGATTCCACGCCGTTTGCTCGTGGTCCTCGGCTATCTGCTGTACGCGGGAGTGTACTTCGGTTTTGCCTGGTCGAGAGCAGCCCGTGCTGTCTGGTTCCTCCTGCCTGTCTATGGTTTGTATTATGCGCTGACCGAAGGAGTGCTGAGGGCGTGGATTGCCGATTTGGTTCCCAGCCATTTGCGGGCTTCCGTCTTTGGGGTTTTCAATTGGGTGGTCGGTGTAGTCGCCTTCCCGGCGAGCCTGATAGCCGGCTGGCTGTGGCAGCACTATTCGCCTGCTTCCCCCTTCTACCTCTCTGCCGCGCTCTCCTTCCTGGCTGCTCTTCTGCTGGCTCTTATTTGAACGATGCGATGGCCTGCGTAAAGCAAGAGCATGGCCAGCACGGCACCCGCCGTGTCGATGCCGCAGTCGGCCAGCGATGCTCCACGCCCCGGCACAAACGCTTGGTGGAGTTCGTCGGTCAGCGAATACGTGACGGCGAGAGCAATGCACCGCAGGGCGACCGGGGGACGCCACGCGAACTCTTTACCGCCGCTGAGGCTGCCGTAAAGGAGAAGGGCAAACATAGCGTACTCGGTCAGGTGCGCAAGCTTGCGCAAGAGAAAGTGGAGGAAGGCGAAGGTACCCGGGGCCAGACTGATGTGTGCCCAGTTCAGAACTTGCTGAAGCAGCAGGGCAGTGAGCGTGCCGCCGAAAGTGCTCGTCGAGGAATAGAAGATCAGCCCCGCCCACCCAAGGGTGGCCAGCCACCAGAGGAAGGAAGGGAAATGGCGATTGTCGGAACTCTTGGTGGGCGCGCTATTCAAGCCGATAGAGTAGCATGTAGTTCTCGCCCAGCGCTACGACTCCTGCGCTGCTGGGGTTCTTTGTCTTGGAATCTTGAATCTGAAATCTGAAATCTCAATTGCCTTGTCGCTGGCGGCTTGGAGCAGCCTGATCTAACAACGTGGCGTGCCGCTCACACGGGCGGCCTGTAATGACCCCGAAGCTCCTCGAGGAAAGCCTTGGGTTCCCGGGCCGCCTCCTCTGCGCGGCGGACTTGCTCAGTTACGAACCTCTGCCCCTTTTTCTCTGAGTCATGTATCGACCGAATCCAGGCGCCGAGCTGTTTCGAAACGCTTTCAGCTCGTGATTCCAGATTCAAGATTCCAGATTCAAGACCGCGAAACGCTGGCTTTGCGGTCAGAGCGTAGGTCTCGACCGCCAGCTCTATGCTGGCCTTCCACACCGGCAGCTCTTCAAATCGCGTGCACTTCATCTCTGGTCTCTTCCTCGTCTGGAATCTTGAATCTGGAATGGCTCGGCCGCCGGCTTTCGGGAACCTGACCTGGTCGTGCCTCACTCCAGCCGATAATTGGGCGCTTCCTTGGTGATGATAACGTCGTGCACGTGGCTCTCGCGCAGGCCGGCGGAGGTGATGCGCGCAAAGCGCGCCTGCTGCTGGAGCTCCTCAATGGTGGTGCACCCACAATAGCCCATGCCGGAACGCAATCCGCCTACCAGTTGCAACACCATCTCGGCCAGCAGTCCCTTGTAGGGTACCCGGCCCTCGATGCCTTCCGGGACCAGTTTGGCGGCCTCGCCTTCCTGAGCGTAGCGGTCGCCGGAGCCGGCGGCCATGGCGCCAATGGATCCCATCCCGCGATAGGCCTTGAAGGTGCGGCCCTGGAAGAGAATGGTCTCGCCTGGGCTCTCCTCGGTGCCGGCGAAGAGGCTGCCGATCATGACGGTGCTCGCGCCGGCGGCAATGGCTTTGGTGATGTCGCCGGAGAACTTGATGCCGCCATCGGCAATGATCGGGACGCCGGCGCTCCTGGCTGCGCGGGCGCATTCGGCGATGGCGGTGATTTGCGGCACGCCCGCACCCGTCACCACACGCGTCGTACAGATAGACCCGGGACCGATGCCCACCTTCAGCCCGTCCACGCCCAGCGCAATCAGATCCCGCGCCCCTTCGAACATAGCGACGTTACCCGCCACCAGTTCGACCTCCGGGAGTTTCTGCTTCAGCACCTTGACGGCGTCCATCACCCGCGCGGAGTGCCCGTGGGCTGTGTCCACAACGATGACGTCCACCTTGGCCTTCACCAGCTCCTGGGCGCGCTCCAGGAAGTCGCCGGTAACTCCTACGGCCGCGCCCACGCGCAACCGGCCCTGGTCATCCTTGGCGGCGTTGGGATACTTGATGCGTTTCTGGATATCTTTGACGGTGATGAGACCTTTCAGGTTGAACTCCTCATCCACCACGAGCAGCTTCTCGACCCGGTGACGGTGCAGGATTTGCTCCGCGTCGTCCAGCGTGGTGCCCACCGGCACGGTGATGAGGTTCTCTTTGGTCATGGCCTTCTCGACGGGAAGATCGAGCCGCGTCTCGAAGCGCAAATCACGGTTGGTGAGAATCCCCACCAGCTTGCCGTTCCGCGTCACCGGGACGCCGGAGATCTTGTACCGCTTCATGATCTCCAGGGCTTCGGAAATCCTGCTGTCCGGCCGCACCGTGACCGGGTCCACGATCATCCCGCTCTCCGATCGCTTCACCTTATCGATTTCGGAGGCCTGCTGGGCAATCGACATCGTGCGGTGCATAATGCCGATCCCGCCCTGCTGGGCCAAGGCAATCGCCAGTCGCGATTCGGTGACGGTATCCATGGCCGCACTGACGATGGGAATATTGAGCGAAATATGGCGGGTCAGCGCCGTGCGCGTATCGACTTGAGTGGGTAGGACAGCGGACTTGGCAGGTAGCAAAAGCACATCGTCAAAAGTCAATGCCTCCGGAATCGGACCATCCAGCATAGATGCCTCTCTGATTGCCTTATTTGGTGAGCTCTAAACTTGGGATTCTAATGCTCTGGCGGCGGGGCGTCAAGGAGCGCTTGCCTACGGATTGCGTCGTCCTGGGCATTCTGCGCCCTGCCATCAACTCGTGATCAGGCTAAGCCACTTGCCAGAGTATAATGCAGTCCGCAGGCGGGATTTGGCAGTCGACATTCCGCCAGGAGGAGAGAGAAACCCATGAGACGGAATTGTCATGTGCTCGCGTGGATCGCGAGCGTCGTCCTCGCGAGCTCGGCGATAACTTGGAGCGCCGTCGAGCCGACTTCGAAGCTCAAACTGCAAGAGGGGTGGGCGATCCAGTCGTCCGCGCAGGTACAGGAGAAGGGAGAAGTTCTTTCCACCACGAAGTTCACACCCACGAACTGGTATCCGGCCACGGTGCCCACCACGGTTCTGGCAGCGCTGGTCGCGAACAAGGTTTACCCCGACCCGTATTTCGGCAAGAACCTGCGGGCCATCCCGGGAACGAGCTACCCCATGGGGCAGAATTTCTCGAATCTGCCCATGCCTGCCGGCAGC
>Ga0315268_10008961_pt1 | contig 10414 bp, 9 predicted proteins | sample C1_top_MG_FD_204535 | JGI IMG/M metagenome (GOLD analysis project Ga0315268, IMG submission 204535) | Sediment microbial communities from Yellowstone Lake, YNP, Wyoming, USA - C1_top | ecosystem: Environmental > Aquatic > Freshwater > Lake > Sediment | place: USA: Wyoming | collected 2017-08-01 | reverse complement strand
GAAGGTGGTTTTCCCCAGGTGGGGGAGCAGGAGAGCCGCCAGGGTGTTGACCACGAGACCCAAAGCAATGGCGCGCGGCTTGCCCAGGCGGTCCACAAAGCGCGCAACCAAACCTTCGGCGCACAACTCGGAGATGCCAATGATGATGGCGGCCAGGATTAACAGGGCGATATCCAAACCCAGGGAGGTGCGGAAAAAATTGAGGAAACTGAAAATACCTGTAAAGCCTTGTGGACCAACCCAGGATTTCAAGGAATCATCCAGCCAGACTCCAAAAATGACGTTGATCACTTCATTGGCTGTACTGGCGCAATACCCGATGCCCAGGGCAGCCATGGAGGGTCCGTGGGTGAGCACATTCCTGAAATTCCCCAGCAGGCTGTGGTCCGGGTGGCGTTCATGCTGGTCAACCGGCAGGCCAAGGTACAGCAGCAGCCAACTGACCACTCCCAGCAGGGCGAACAGGGGAAAAGGAGCCACCCAGCCGCTGCGGGCGATCAGGAAACCAGCCAGGGGGATGCCGATGATGGAAGCCAGCGACCAGCCAAATTCGGTCAGCGCCAGCACCCGGCCGCGATCCTGGTAACTGACCCGGTCACCCAGGTAGGCTTGCATACCCGGGTCAAAGATGTATTTGCCAATGGTGGACAGGACCAGGGTGACGACAAAGATGGGAAAGATGGGAAAGAATACCACCAGCCCGATACCAAGGGCATACATTGCCAGCCCTAACAACATGCCAAACTTGCGTCCGCGCAGGTCGGAAACCGTGGCTGCCAGTGGTCCCAGGCTGCTGACTGTGGCGCGCGTGGTTAATGCCAGCGACATGCTACGTAAGTCAACCCCCAGTCCGCGGCCAAAGATGGGCAGGAAGGCGTAGATCATCCGGTAGGTGGAATTGAACACGGTCCGGATGAATATGAACATTACAAGTTGGAATTTCCTGCGCCGCATCGGCGCAAGCATACCATGAAAGTAATCTTGTTAATAACTAAGATTATAGAAAATGGTTAATTGATGCTTTAGCGCTTAGCTGTGAAGGCATGCTTGTATTTGATCAGGAGGTTATCCAAAGCTTCACGCAACAGAACAGCTTCTCCAACTCCCTGTTCTTGAGCAAGATGTCCGAGTCGTTCCAGTTGTGTCAGTGTGTAATGCGAAGTCTTGGGTGCCATTTTTTCTTCGAAAGCCAGCATGATCTTGTTTCTGCCGGTGAGTTTTGCCTTGTAAAGAGCCTGGTCTGCTTTTCGTAATAACTCATTAGCCTCGCTGGCATCAATAGGGCAAGCGGAAATGCCACCGCTGATTGTAAGATGAGTCTTTACCAAGTTCTTTTCAGATGAGAAAGATTGCATACCATCTATCTTGTTGCGGATCTGTTCCACGATCAGGAATGCCTGCTCCCTTTCTGTGTTGGGAAAGATGATGGTATATTCCTCCCCTCCATACCGACAAACAGAACCGTGATTTCCCACCAGGTTAAGAATGCTTGTACCCACTGACGATATGAGCGTATCACCACTATCATGACCAAGCGTGTCATTCAACAGTTTGAAATGATCGATATCCAGAAATGCCAGGCTGAGAGGAGAATCATTTTGGGAAGTGAGAAGAATAGCTTCTTTTAATTGTTCCTCAAATCCCTTGCGGTTCGTTAATCCTGTCAATGCATCTATTAGTTGGTCATTTGCTTCCATAATATTCTCCTATAATATACTAATATATGTTTATAATATATTATAATCGAAAAGTTGTCAATATGGAATCAATAATATTAAAACAAGAGTTGCTAGGCCTTGAATTAATGTTAGGGATGGTTTTTAGAGATTATCTTTATCAACGAGAGGCATACCACCCAGGCTGCCACCCATGTCAGCAAGTTGAGCCCCACAAAATAACTGATCAAGCGCCAGTCACCCGAGTTGAATATGGGGGAGGGAGGTGGGTGCATGATGTTGGTGGTGGTGGAAAAGGCTACCCTCATGGCGATAAAGAATACCAGGTTGGAGGTGGAGGTCAGCCAGGACAGGTTGAACAGCCATAAACCGATCTGTAGCAACACGGCGGTCACCGCAAAGATCAGCGCCAGGCGGAAGCGCGGCTCTGCCAGGAACAGGCCGTTCCAATTTGTTTGCATGGCCAATAGCGACAGCGGCAGGTAGGTCACCCAAAAAAGGGTGCCGGTCAGTCCCAGGGCACGAGACCAGGTGTGCAGGCTGGGTTTACGTGCAAGCAGCGCGGCCAACCCGGTCAGCGCGGCTGCCAGGAAAGCCACCTCCGCCGTCAACACCCAAGCACCGTGCAGGTAGACCAGTCGCACATTGGAGCCCAGGAATTTGACCTGAGGACCCAGGGCGACCAGCGACAAGATTAGGACAAGGACGATGATGAATTGAAAGAGGGAAGATTGAAGGACCTTCTGCATGCTGGCAATTTTACTTGAATTGATTTTGAAAAAATCTGTGATTGGAATTCTGAGACACAAAAAGGAATTTAGATCTAATGTAAATAAGAGAATTTCATTTCTTCCATTTCCTAATTATGTCTTTATTTTTTTTGTTTGATCACAAGAAGCGGTGTATTTCCAATGTTTATCGTGTAAACAGGAACCATCCAGCGGAAATATTTCTGATCATCATCGCGGCGAGTTGTTATTACGGAAAAATCAGAATCAGTTTGGGAAACGCCTTGACTTTCTTCAAGTAATATTGGATTTTTATGATTACAGGATTGAAATAACATCATTTGAACTTGATTAGTAAATGCGATTTTGGTTGTATTTGTAATGAGAGGTTCAAGATATTTACCTGCAGCGCAGAATGAGGTAGACCAATAATCTGCCTCATAGTTTCTTCCGATGTTTGATGTCCAACCGACGAAAGCGTTATAGTAAATATATTCATATGGGTGTAAAAGAATAATTGCAATAATACCGGGAATCAAAATCAGTGTTGCGAATGATCGTCTGAAAAATGATGATTTAATAATTTGGTATATTTTTTCAAATCCGATCATACTCAAGATAAAGATTGGAGGAATAATAAATAGGAATTGTCTGAAATTATCATAAGTTGTCGGCTTGAATACCATCCAGCTAAATAATGGAACATAAAACCATAACATGGGTAAAAGATAATAAGAATCAAATTTTCGAAGAAAAATTTTATATAAAGTTAAAATTGAGCCTACCACCATGAGTATTATTGAAGAAATGGTGAGTTGAATTCCGATCATTTTTGGCAGATAATACCAGGGAAGAGCTCCTGCCAACCAATCTTTGCCTTCAAAACGAATACTCCCAGTCCATGGAAAATGTGCCATAAATGTGAAACTTTCCCAAAATCGCAAAATTGGATTGGCCCATAAGAATGGCCAAAGCAGGTAGGCGGAGATACAAGCGACTGATAAGTAAAAAATGATCGAAAAGAAATCAATCCTGTTCTTCCTTGTTAATATCCAATAGAGAATAACAAGAAGTCCAGCAGCCGGTCCAAGAATGCGGATTGAAATTGTGAATCCTAGAATGAATCCTGCTAATAAGATCCAGCGTTGAAATGTGGTGCTATTCCTTAAGAAGATGAGAAATATAAGGAGCCCAATTATTAATAGAAATCCAACCTCTATCGCATTAATTTGAGATATAGATTTATTTAAATAAAGATCTGGATGAACTTCGATGGATCGAGCCTTTGAAAACAACCATCCCATCAGTTGAGATGATTTATGAAATTCAATGACATGATTAATAATTAATGAAATAATCTTTTTGTAAATAAAATTACTTGTTATTAAATTGATAATAAAAAAAACAGATATGGTGGCCAATATCTTTCCCCAAATATTTTTAATAAAGAAGGATATTATGGCTTTTTGAGGAGACCTCTTTTTCTCCGGGGAATCTTGATAATCAACCATCTTTATTCCAGCAGCAATTGCCAAAATAAAAAATGTTGCAAATGGTGTATCTTTTGGATTCATGACGCCATGTCCCCAAAGGAGAGGTTGTGATAAATAAAGTAGTCCTCCGATGAAGGCTGAATAACTAGATACAAATTTTTTACCTAGCCAGAATAATCCATAAGCTCCTGCCAGGAAGCAAATAAAATTAATAATATGCCATCGATCAAAATTATTCAGAGGTGTAAATTTTGATAAGAAAGTGGAGATTACTTCACCGAGAATCAGGTATGAAGTACCATAGTATTTAAAGTCTGCACCAAAATCTAAAATGCTTGAAATATTTTGGTTGAAAATTGTCTTAATATAAATAGAAGGTGTGAGCCTGGCATATTCATAGATCAAAGGCTCATCAAAGCTGGCACCATAATCATGAATTGTTATAATAAAAATAATCGCACAGCCAAGTAACACACCAATAAAAATGACATGCAATAGGTTCTTTCGAAAGAGCAGTTTTATATTGGAAAACATATGACTCCATCCCTAAGTAATATTCATTGAGCATCCAATTTATGAGGATAAATCAAATTTTCCCAAACGAAATCTAGAAATACACAAGGTTGAAAAAATTTCTTTTAATAAAAAACAGTATTTTCCTGGTAGAGTTTCAAACACAAAATACTCCTTATTTTCTTAACAAGTGATTAAGGCATGTAATCATTATAATGAAATTGGAATATTTCTTTTGGACTATTTTAGTTATTATTTATTATTATTTTTACCCGGATCAGAAATTATTTTTGGGGTCAAGGAATATCTTGAGAAAAGAAATAATGGAAGTTCAAAAAAGGAATTAAGTCACCAAGGTCTTTTGATCTTGAGCAGATAGACCTGGCATGATTTTTCCCCCTTATCCAATTGAAAACCAAACCATAATTTAGGTTGTTTTCTGCTTGGATTCTGTTCTGTGGAAAAAGTGGAGAGGAAGTATAAAACACAATTTTGATTTTCGACCCATTGGATATTTTGCACCTTTGGTCGAGCCATTGTGCACTTTGTATTATATTAATTAAATTACAGCCATTAAAACCTTCATAAATTCTTCACAATCTTTTTACATGTTATTAATGGAATCAAATTAGAATGAGTGCAATCATAAATATCAAGGAGAAAATATGAGTAAAACTTTAAAGATCGTGCTGATGGTCCTGGCCAGCCTTGTGATTGTGGCAGCGCTGATCGGTGTGGGTGTAATGGTCAGCCGCCATGCCGGGTTCGTATCCATCACCCGCCAGGGGCTTCCCGAGCGGTTTGAAGGACGAGTATTTCGCATGCCTATGATGGGTGGTGGGTTTGGAAATCGTCTACCATTCGGTGGTTTTGCATTTGGTGGAATCTTCATGTTCTGCCTGATGTTCTTCCGCTGGTTGATCCCGTTGGCTCTGATTGGGTTGGTTATCTATGTTGCTTACCGCTGGGGGCGGGGTAAAGGCAGTCAGAAATCAGCAGCAGGCCAGTCAACCGGAGGCTCAACCCCAGTCACCCCTGCAACGGTGAAGAATTGCCGTAAGTGTGGCAACATAGTGCAGGAAGACTGGAGCCACTGCCCGAACTGTGGTACCAAGCAATAACTTCTTTTCCTCCTCTTCTCTCTCCTCCACGACAGCCCGGTGAAAACCGGGCTGTCACTATTAATCAACTCTTGAGGAATGCATAAAGTGAGGTCCTCTGAGTGAATTCCTTAGGGTCTGGAAGTCCCAAAACCTATCCCCTCTGCTCTCCAAGTACCTCCCCCAAATCCTTTGGATTTAGGGGACACCCGTCCCGCCTTCATTTTGCGGTAGGATGGAAAGTGTGGTATAGATAAGCGTAGGGACAGGTCGCAACCTGCCCCTACGCATTTTAATAAGCATTTCCCTTGAAAAAAGTCAAACTACTTTGTTCTTCCTTTTTTGACCTTTTGGGGTAATCCCCACAAAAAAACAGCTATCCCAAAACCCAATGCCATTCCAGACAACCCAGCATGGGCATACCTGGCCAGGGCGATCATCAGGGCAAAAACGCTGGCAAGAAATGTCACTTCAACCTGCCAGGATTTCTGGATGCTGGTTATAGCCTGGACTATCAGCCAGCCCACACCCAGGCCAAAGACCAGGAAACCAAAGAACTTGGCCAGACCCAACAAGACATAAACGATGTTTTGCACGACCTGCATTTCTACCTCCAATTTGCAACAAGAAATGGATTGATAAAATCATTATAGTCTACTGTCTTTAAAATGATGAACACCGACACTTGACAATATTGCAATCTTACTTGACCTAAATAATATTGATTAATTATTATCTCGTGGTATTATCAAAGAACGAGATGTCGACCAAATTTCAATGGTATTTTCCTGTTTGGAGAGCTGCGCTGGCGATATTCCTTCTGGCTGCCTGTTCAAGCGCGAATCAGGATGGCGGGTCTTCGACTACGCCAGGATCTGGCCTGGTCCAACCCACCCAACAACCTACTACTTCAAGTCAGGAAAACATCGCATCCACCACAACCCCTCCGTTGGTAATCCCGTCTCCAACGGCAGAAATGCTGGTCGCCACTGGTATGGGTGCATCCGGAACATATACCCAGTACACACAGGGAAGCCTGTGGGTGCAGGTCTATTCACCCCAGGATGAACAGATATTCAACCAACCGTCCATCGCCGTGGCCGGTAAGGCTCCAGCCGGGACAGTGTTAAGCATGGATAAGGCCATCTTTGTGGTTCCCGAAAGCGGTGACTTTTCCTTTCCATTGACTCTGGATGAAGGTCCCAATGAGATCGAGTTGGTTGCCAGCGATGCGCTGGGTAATGAATTAGATATTATTTTGACCGTTACTTATCAAACCTGAAAAGGAGCACGACCATGAAAGCGAAAATTCTGATTCTGATGATCTTAGTGATGGCAGCTGTGTTGGCCATTTCATCTTCAACGGCCATGGCAGCCAATTCGTACACCCCTCCAGCCAAAACTCCTGGTGCGGCAGCCACTTTGGTCGCCTTGGGGCAGTTGGGCCACCAGGGCGGCAAGGTGGAAAATTACAAGGGAGTCATAGCCAGTATCGACGCTTCCGGGGTGACGCTGACTCTCAAAGATGAGTCAACAGTCAGTATCCTTTTTGATGCCCAAACCCGTATTCGTGTCCCCAGAAACAAGGATGCCACATTTGCTGACCTGAAGATTGGCATGCAAGCCATGGTCCAAGCCAGGCGTGCGCAGGACGACAGCCTGACTGCCAAGGCGTTGTTGCTCATCCCGGGAAAACCCGAGTTCAAGCACGTGGTCGGAACAGTGACTGCTTATGAACCCGGTGTGAGCATAACCATCCAGGGTCATGATGACAAGTTATACACATTTCTCCTGACGGGGGACACAAAGATCCTTCCAGAAGAAAAGGCTGATCAACTGGCAGTTGGAACTCGTGTAACCATCATCTGCTCCCGCGATGTGACCGGTGGGGATCCGACTGCGCAAGGTATAGTGGTTCATCCTGCTGAAAGCGGAGGATGATCCTCCATTAGATTTATTAAGTAGGTTAGAAAAATCTCTCTGGATTATCATGACCAGGGAGGTTTTTTTATTACCGTTTTAGCGTCCGGTATTTGATGCGCTGTGGTTGGTCGGCCTCCTGCCCCAGTCGTCGTTTGCGGTCAGCTTCATAATCCGACCAGTTGCCCAGGCATAGGCGCGCTTGGCTGTCGCCTTCAAATGCCAGGATGTGAGTGGTAATACGGTCCAGGAACCAACGGTCGTGGCTGACCACGATGGCACAGCCGGCGAAGGCTTCCAGGGCCTCCTCCAGGGCGCGCAGGGTGTTCACATCCAGGTCGTTGGTGGGCTCATCCAGCAGGATCAGGTTGGCTCCGGTGGTCAGGGTCTTGGCCAGGTGAACCCGGTTGCGCTCCCCGCCGGACAGGGTTTTAACCAGTTTCTGCTGGTCTGCACCCATAAAATTAAATGAAGCGCAATACGCTCTGGAGTTCACCTGTCTCTGACCGAGCTGCAAAGTGTCCGCTCCACCGGAGATCTCTTCCCAGACACTCTTCTCCGGGTCCAGGCTACGGAACTGGTCGGCGTAAGCCAGCCGTACCGTCTCGCCGATGCGGATGGTGCCCTGGTCCGGTTTTTCCAGCCCGGTGATAAGTTTCAGCAGGGTGGTCTTGCCTGCTCCGTTAGGACCGATCACTCCCACCAGGCTGCCCGGTGGGATATTGACGCTGAAATCATCGATCAACAGTTTATCCCCGTAGGCTTTTCTGACCTTTTCCATTTCAACCACCACCTGTCCCAGTCGGGGACCAGGCGGGATGTAGATCTCCAGGTTCTCACGATGTTGTTCATACTCCTGGCTGAGCAGACGTTCGTAAGCATTGACTCGCGCTTGACCCTTGCTCTGCCTGGCCTTGGGGGACATGTGGATCCACTCCAGTTCACGCTCAAGGGTCTTCTGACGCCTGGTCTCGCTCTTTTCTTCCTGCCTCAGCCTTTCCTGCTTCTGCTCCAGCCAAGAGGAATAATTGCCTTTCCAGGGGATGCCATAACCCCGGTCTAATTCCAGGATCCAGCCGGCTACATTGTCCAGGAAGTAGCGGTCATGGGTGACAGCGATCACCGTGCCTTTATAGTCCTGCAGGTGATGCTCCAGCCAGGCCACCGATTCGGCATCCAGGTGGTTGGTGGGTTCGTCCAGGAGCAGGATGTCCGGCTCGGTCAACAGCAGTCGGGTGAGAGCCACGCGCCGTCGTTCACCACCAGACAGCACCCTGATGGGGGTTTCAGCCGGGGGGCAACGCAGAGCGTTCATGGCCATTTCCAGGTGGTTGTCCAGGTTCCAGGCGTCGTGCCGGTCCAGTTCATCCTGAAGTTTGGCCTGTTTTGCGATCAACGTCTCAAAATCTGCATCCTCCTCGCTAAAAGCGGCATTCACCCGGTCATATTCGGCCAGCAGGTCCACCAGGGGTTGTACCCCCTGGCGGATGGTTTCGATCACCGTATTATTTTCATCCAGCAGCGGTTCCTGTTCCAGCATACCAACCGAGTAACCCTTGGACATGGCGATCTCCCCCACGTAGTCCTGGTCCACCCCGGCCATGATGCGCAGCAACGTGGATTTTCCTGCGCCGTTCAAACCCAACACACCGATCTTGGCACCATAATAGAACCCAAGCGAAATGTCGCGCAGGACCTGCTTGTTGGGTGGGTGAATGCGCCCGACGCGCATCATGGAATAGATCACCTGGGTGTCTGACATGCAGTTATTTTACCTTATGCGGTTTTCCAAAATGGATATTTCTACCATGCCGAACAGGGACTGGATGGTCTAGAATGTTATAAGGAATAATCAAGAACCTAGGTTCAAACGTAAATCTTACATAACTCTAACTCATGGCAGATAAAGGGATGGCCTCCTTTTGTTATAATCTAATCAGACGCAACGAAAGGATTACACTCCATGATGCGATTTGACCGATTTACCGAACGTGCTCAGGAGGCCGCCCAGCGGGCGGCCGAGATCATCCAGCGTTATGGGCACAACCAAATTGATACCGAACACATCCTGCTGGCGTTGATCGAACAACCCGGCGGTGTCATTCCCCAGATCCTGCAAAATCTGAACATCGATTCAGCCATGCTGGTTGAACGGCTGGACAGTACCCTCAAAATGAGCCCCAAGGCCAACATCTTTGGCAGCGGCGCCGGGCAGATCTTCATCACCCCGCGCGTCAAGCGCATCATCGACCTGGCTAATGAGGAAGCCAACCGGCTCAAGGATGAATATATCTCCACCGAGCACATCTTCCTGGCCATCCTTAGCGAAAGGAACACACCGGCTGCCCGTATCCTGGAGGGCGCGGGTCTGACGCGTGAACGGGTGTTTGAAGCTGTCCAGCAATTACGCGGTGGCCAGCGAGTGACCGATCCTCAGGCTGAAACCCGTTACCGCATCCTCGAGAAATATTCGCGCGACCTGACCCAACTGGCGCGTGAAGGCAAACTCGACCCGGTCATTGGCCGGGATAACGAGGTGATGCGCCTGATCCAGATCCTTTCCCGCCGTACCAAGAACAACCCGGTATTGATCGGGGAGGCCGGCGTGGGCAAGACCGCCATCGTGGAAGGCCTGGCCCAGAAGATCGCCACCAACGACATCCCCGAGATCCTAAGCGGCAAGCGCGTGGTGGCTCTGGACCTGGGTGCCATGATCGCCGGATCCCGCTTCCGCGGTGAGTTCGAGGAACGCCTGAAGTCAGCCATCGAGGAGGTCCAGCGCTCGAATGGTGAGGTCATCCTGATGATCGATGAACTGCATACCGTCATCGGTGCGGGTGCCGCCCAGGGTGCCATGGATGCCTCCAACATGCTCAAACCGGCGCTGGCTCGCGGTGAACTGCAATGCATCGGCGCCACCACCCTGGATGAATACCACAAGCATATCGAGAAGGATGCCGCCCTGGAACGGCGTTTTGCCCCCA
>Ga0315268_10008960_pt1 | contig 10414 bp, 11 predicted proteins | sample C1_top_MG_FD_204535 | JGI IMG/M metagenome (GOLD analysis project Ga0315268, IMG submission 204535) | Sediment microbial communities from Yellowstone Lake, YNP, Wyoming, USA - C1_top | ecosystem: Environmental > Aquatic > Freshwater > Lake > Sediment | place: USA: Wyoming | collected 2017-08-01 | reverse complement strand
TCCGAAGTGGATAGGGATATTTTGGGATGTGTAGAACGGGTTCTCGCGCTACACTGATGGGCGAGAAGATGCTCTCCAACCAGTTGCTCACAGGCCAGGAGGTCGGTGGGGCGCTGGTGCCGGAAGATGCCGGCAACATCCTGCAGGTGGCCGTGAACCGGCTGCTGGGCGGGGTGAAGACGAAGCAGGCAAGTAGCATCTTCGCCGGACAGAATACGTCCACGGCGTCGCCGCTTGGATCACCCACGGCGGAGAGCCCGAAAGTAGCTCCTGAGCAGACATTAGAGGTTTGGTTAGCTCATCATTCACTGGCAAGTACACGCCGTAATGTACATCGAGTAAAAGCTATTCCTCAAGCGCAGATGACGCTGCCACTTTGAATCAAGAGGCCCCGGTAATGGGGCCTCTTTTTTTAACGGATTCTTTTTCAAGGCGGCGATATTGTAATTGCTCGACTAAACCGGAGTGGAGTCTTGCTCCCATGTGGATGGTCGGCTCCGTCTCTGATCCCTACGGTGTAGCAATTGCTCGTATGCAGCGATGAACGCCTGCGCATCTTCCGGGTGCGGCCAGCTTGCCAAGACCTTCGGCCTCCTGGCCTTCATGGATGTGAATAAGATGCCTTTCTTTGTGAAAGTAAGGGAGTGAAGTTCCTTTAATCCAATCCTCTGCCTTTTTTCGCCCAACAGGACTCCATTGGAGGCAATGATGCGCTTGTTCGTAAGGATCAGTTCCCTTCTGAATATAGCGATCACGCTGATTGCCAGCAAGAGCAATACAAGGACCGCCAGGAGCACCGAGATCAAGGGTGTAAAGCTGAAGAATATCTCCTCGCACAATCTCACGCTCGGACCGGAATTCGTGGAAATGCAGAATAACGAACTGGCTGCCAGGGAAAGCCCCACCAATGCTGCCAGGATCAATAGGTGTGACAGAATTATCTGAAGAAAATCCCTCTTCCAGCTGAACGTACGGGGGACTTCAAAGAGGATTTGCTCGTCCGGTTCCAAGTGTAGATCCAATGGTTCGTGCACGATCATCATCCTCTGCATGAATCGGGTTTCCTTGGCCTTCGCAGCATCTGTATTCAGGAAAATGGGGGAGCTGGTTGTAGCGCTGGCGAATCCTGGCAATATCAGGTAAAATTATACTGAAACGTTTCAGTAATAGCAAGGTTTATTATGACAATCACCATCCGCGATATCGCCAAGAAACTGAACCTGTCCATCGGGGCGGTTTCGCGCGCCATGGATGGGTACAGTGACATCTCCGAAGAAACCAGACAGCGGGTGTTGCAGACTGCCCAAGAAATGGGCTACGTTCCCAATCGGGCCGCGCGCCAACTTCGGCGCAACAAGGCGGATGCAATTGGGTATGTTCTCCCTTCCAACGCCCCCAGGTTTGCTGATCCTTTCTTCACGGAATTCGTTGCTGGCTTGGGGGATGAGACGGCTCGTCACCCCTTTGATCTACTCATCTCGATTGCACCACCAGGTGAAGAAGCGGAGAAACGCCTGTATCAAAATTGGGTCCTGGGACGTAAGGTTGATGGCTTTATCCTGACCCACGTGCGCTTACAAGACTGGCGCGTGGAGTATCTCTCACAACAAGGTGTTCCCTTTACTGCTTTGGAAAAAACCCTGGGCAGCTATGACTTCCCGCTCGTTGATGTCAACAGGCAGGGGGGCATCATTGAACTGGTGGCTCATCTCGTCGAACGCGGTTTCCACCGTATTGCCTGCATTGGTGGGCCGGAGAACTTGAAAATCCAGGCGGAACAAATCGATGGGTATTGTCAAGGATTGGAAGCAGTCAATATTCCAAATGATCCCAACCTGGTTGCGATTGGCGATCTAACCAGTATCGGCGGGTACCAGGCTACCAAGCGCTTGCTGTCCATCCCAGATCCATCGGATGCCGTCATTTGCATCAACGATGAGACGGCGTTTGGGGTCCTTCATGCGGCGCACGAAGCGGGACTGCGGGTCGGAAAAGATCTCGCTGTGGCCGGGTTCGATGGGGTGCAGCAATCCAAATACACAGAGCCTCCCCTGACCACGCTTGATATTCCGGTATACGATATCGCTTGCAGCCTGGTCAAGATGCTTCACAACGAACTCATGGGACAACCCAACCCCGAACGCCGGGTGATTCTTCAGCCCAGGCTGTTAATCCGAGAATCCACCGGCGGAAATACCTGCTGATTTCCCATCTCGTCCACCGATCACAAATCTTCAAAGAGAAGCTCAGCAAATCAGCGAACATATGTTTTTTTTATTTTTTTTCAGAAGCCATTTTGTTTTTCGAGGATAGATAATTGATGTCTGATACCCCTTACCAAGATTTATTGGCTGCCTACAGCCAACCGGGTTGTCCAATATGCCGGTTGGAAAATAAGGCCATCGATTATTACCTGCAAACGGCATTGCGTGAGAAGCTGAATGATCAGACCATCCGCCAGGAAATCAAGGATAGTTTCGGCTTTTGCCGGGAGCACACCTGGCGGATGCGCAGCCTGGGTTCGGGAAAGACCATGGCGGCGACGCTGGGGTACCACGACACGCTCCTGGCTGCGGTGCAAGCGCTGCAGCATGCAGATCTTACACCCCCACGAATTCGTAAATCCTGGTTCCAAAAGAAACGCCCGGATGCACCCATCGTGCGCTTTGATCGGGTTGTCCAGGCGCTCACCCCTGCAAAACGCTGTCCGGCCTGCAGGATCGCTGAAGGCTTTTCCCGCTCGACATTGAGCATGCTGGTTAAGTTCCTGACCGACCCGCAACTGTCCGGCGTCATGGCAGGATCAGATGGTCTGTGCCTGCCGCATCTGCGAACTGCATTCGAGTTGGTTCAAGACGAAGAAGCCTGCCGAAGACTCATTTCCACATCGATGGAACGCTACGAGGCTGTACGCCGCGAACTGCTGGATGTTTTCCGACAATTCGAGCAGCGCAAGATAACAAAGACAACAGAAAAGGAAGATGAAACCTGGGTCAAAGTGATCAACGCGGTCAGCGGACAGCGGTGATTTGGATTCTCTTTTCATATTGGAGGCATTATGGTCATCCGTGATTGCATGAAAACCAAGGTCTTTCACATCCCCTCCTCCGCCAGGATATCGGAGGCGGCTGAGGTGTTCGTCAAGAACCACATCGGCCTGCTTCCGGTATTGGATGAAAAAGGCAAGCCGATCGGCGTGCTGCGCCTGGAAGACCTGCTCAAACTAGAACTCCCCGATTTCATCAACTTGGTGGCAGATTTTGACTTCGTTCACGATTTCGGCGCGGTGGAAACCACCCGACCGGAAGCATCTCAACTGGCGCAGGCGGTGACGCTGCTCATGCAACCGGTGACCACCATCGAGGATACTAGTGGGCTCCTGCGTGCCTATGCCATCATGCTCCAATACAATCTGATGGATATGCCAGTTGTCAATAAGGGCGGGGAACTGGTCGGCATCATCTCACGGGTGGACATTGGAACAGCGATCCTGTCCCTGTGGTCGGCGGAGACACCCTGATGCTCATCGCCGCCATCCTCTCCAGCCTGATCTTCGTGGTCAGCCTGGGATTGATCTTCTCCGAGAAGATCAACCGCACGATCGTCGGGATCGCCGGGGCAGCCCTGATGGTCGGGGTGGGCAGGCTGCTCGGCTTCTACTCGGAGGCACAGGCCGTGGCCGCGGTGGATTTCAACACCTTGGGCCTGCTGCTTGGGATGATGATCCTGGTCGCCCTGCTCGAACCGACCGGCTTCTTCCAGTACCTGGCCGTCTGGGCGGGACGCGTCTCGAAGGGACGCCCGGTGCGCTTGCTGGTGCTGCTCGGTACGGTGACGACCGTGGTTTCGATGTTCCTTGACAATGTCACCACGGTCGTCCTGATCGCCCCCGTGACGATCCTGATCTGCGAGATCCTTGGCATCAGCCCCGCGCCCTACCTGCTTGCCGAAGCCCTGCTTTCGGATACCGGCGGCGTCGCCACGCTGGTCGGGGACCCGCCAAACATCCTGATCGGTTCTGCGGCCGGCCTTTCGTTCGTCGACTTCCTCGTCTACGCGCTGCCGATCGTCCTGGTGGCCTGGCTGGCAGCCCTGGTCCTCCTGCGTTACCTCTTCCGCCGTGAGTTGGCTGTCCGGCCGCGTAATATGAAAGCCGTTCTGGAGTTGAATCCTGCCGAGGCACTCGATGACCGGAAAACTGCCATACGGGTGCTGATCGTCCTCAGCGTGGCCATCCTGTTCTTCTTCCTTTCGCGCTTCCTGCAGATCAGTCCGGCTTTCATCGCCCTGAGCGCTGCTGGAGCAGCGTTGCTCTGGGTCCGGCCGGACATGAAGAAAATGTTCGCACATATCGAGTGGAGCGTGCTGATCTTCTTCGCTGGATTGTTCGTGATGGTGGGCGGCCTGGATGCGGCCGGGGTCTTTGCATTGCTCGTGCAGCTGCTCGATGGGGCCGCCTCCATTCCGCCGGTGCTCTTTGGCGTGCTCCTCATCTGGATAGTGGCTGGCCTGTCCGCGATCGTGGACAACGTGCCGATCACGATCGCCATGATCCCGGTCATCCAGGGGCTTGGGGCGGCAGGCATGGAGATCGGTCCCCTGTGGTGGGCGCTGGCTTTTGGCGCCGGTTTTGGCGGCAACGGCACCATCGTCGGGTCGACCGCCAACATCGTCGTCGCCACCCTCTCCGAAAAAACGCACACGCCGATCACCTCAAAGATGTGGAACAGGCGCGGCCTGCCGGTCATGCTGGCCACCTGCGTCATCGCCAGCATCCTGTTCGCACTGGCCTATCCCTGGCTTAGCAGGTAAAGGAGAATAGATTATGTTCATGGTTTTTCTAGTTCTGGATAATCCGGACCAGCTCGAAGCCGTCCTGCAGGCCTGGGACGGGGTCGGGGTCCGCGGCGCGACGATCATCGAGAGCACCGGCATCCACCGCCAGTTGCGGCGGTTGATCCCGATGCGTTATCTCTTTCAATCCGCAGGAAGTGAAGAGGAGGGGCATCTCACCCTGCTGGCAATCGTCGAGACACAGGCTGTGGTGGATGCCTGTCTGCTGGCCACGGAAACGGTCACCGGCGACCTGGACGGCCCGCACACCGGCGTCTTTGCCTCCTGGCCGCTGGCCACGGTCAAGGGCCTCCCATCCAGGGAGGAATGACACCATGGTCTGGGTTCAATTCCTTCTCACTGCGGCCGCCATCGTCTACGCGGCCACCCAGTTGGCAAAGTACGGCGACGTGATCGCCATCCGTACCAGGCTGGGCGGGATGTTTGTCGGCACGCTCCTGCTGGCAGGCGTCACCTCCCTGCCGGAGGTGCTCACCACGATCAGCGCCCTGGGCCGGGGTGCGGTCGACCTGGCCGCCGGGAACCTCCTGGGCAGCAACATGTTCAACATGCTGCTCCTGGCCGTGCTCGACATGGTCCATTCCAAGAAGCGCCTGCTGCGCAAGGCAGCCTTCAAGCACGCCCTGTCGGGCGGCCTGGCCATGCTCATGATCGGGCTGGCGGTCTTCTTCATCCTGGCCGACATCGACCTGAAGGTCGGTTGGGTGGGCGCGGACAGCCTGATCCTGATCCTGGTGTACATCGGCGGCGTCCGCCTGATCCAGACCAATCCCCTGGCCGGGGAAAAGACCCTCGCCCAGCCTGAGGAGATTCCTACCGGCATCCCCAGCCTGCGCAAGGCGCTGGTCGGCTTCGGCCTGGCCGCCGCGGCGTTGGTGGTCGTCACCCCCCTTATGGTGGATAGCAGCGTGCGGATCGCTGAGATCACCGGTCTGGGAACCACCTTCGTGGGCACGACCCTGGTGGCGCTGGTCACCTCGCTCCCTGAGATGGTCACGACCATCGCCGCGGCCAGGCAGGGTGCAGACGACATGGCGATTGGGAACCTCTTCGGCAGCAACCTGTTCAACATGGCTGCCCTCGGCCTGACCGACATCTTTTTCCTGGGCGGCCGTTTCCTCGGTGTGGTCGACCCGGCGTTCGCACTGGTGGGCCTGCTGGGGCTGATCATGACCGGCATGGGTCTGATTGGCAACCTGGCCCGGCTGGAGAAGCGGATCGGCTTCATCGAGATCGATGCGCTGCTGTTGATCCTGGTCTATGCCGGCGGCCTGTGGTTCCTGTACAGCCGGGGTGTAACCCCATAAGGACGGCAATTCTCTGCCGGCTTGCTGGGATTTCCCACGCCAGCCTTACCTTTCAGGAGTACATAGAATGAAAACCGTTGTAGCGGCTGCAATCGGAGAGTGCGTCCACGTGGCGGGGGTGATTAATTTTCTGCGCCTGGCCGAAACTGCCGGCTGGCGGACGGTATTTCTTGGTCCGGCAGTGTCAATCGAAGATGTGTTGGAAGCATCGCGACGGGAAAAGGCCGAACTGGTCGGCGTCTCGTATCGCCTGACGCCGGAAACGGGCGAGCGGCTGTTAGGGCAGTTTGCCGAGGAAGCCGCCGAACTTCACGCCGCCGGGGTGCGTTTTGCCTTCGGGGGCACTCCACCGGTAACCAAACGCGCCGCCCGGCTGGGATTTTTCGAGAAAGTCTTCGACGGCAGCGAGATGCCCGAGGAAGTCCTGGCCTACCTGAAAGGGGAAACCGGCCGGGGGACCGGAAACGAGGTCTATCCCCAGACCATGGTCGAACGTATCCTGTGGAAACAGCCCTACCCGCTCCTGCGCCATCATTTTGGCTTGCCCACCATGCCGGATACGATCAAAGGGGTGGAGAAAATCTCAGAGGCCAGAGCCTTGGATGTCATCTCGCTGGGGATCGACCAGGATGCGCAGGAGAATTTCTACCATCCGGAACGCCAGGATCCGCGCCGCAAGGGAGCGGGAGGCGTTCCGGTGCGATCCGCAGACGATTACCGGGCGCTTTATGCAGCCAGCCGGAGAGGGAACTTCCCGTTGCTGCGCACCTACTCAGGCACGGACGATTTCATCCGCCTGGCCGAGATGTACGTGGAGACGATCAACATCGCCTGGGCAGCCATTCCGCTTTTCTGGTTCAACCAGATGGACGGACGCGGGCCCTGGGACCTGGCAGGCTCGATCCGCGAGCACCAGCAGGTCATGGCCTGGTATGGGGAACGCGGCATCCCGGTCGAGTTGAATGAGCCGCATCACTGGGGTATGCGTGACGCACCCGATGTTGTGTTCGTTGTGGCCGCGTTCCTTTCGGCGTACAACGCCATGAAATTCGGCGTGAAGGATTACATTGCCCAGTTGATGTTCAACAGCCCGCCGGGGCTGTCTGATGCAATGGACCTGGCCAAGATGCTGGCGGTGCTGGAATTGATCGAACCGCTGGCCAGCGAACATTTCCGCATCTGGAGGCAGACCCGCACCGGCCTGCTCAGCTACCCGCTTGACCCGGAAGCTGCCCGCGGCCACCTGGCCGCCAGCATCTACCTGCAGATGGCGCTCAAGCCGCACATCGTCCACATCGTTGGCCATAGTGAAGCTGACCACGCCGCTACGGCCGAGGATGTGATCGACGCCAGCAGGATCGCCCGGCGTGCAATCGAAAATGCAGTGAACGGCGCGCCGGATATGGCCGCCGACCCCAGCGTGCAAACGCGAAAAAGAGAATTGATCGCCGAGGCAAAAGCAAATCTGGCCGAGATCCTCTCCCTGGCTGGATCGGACGTGACGGATCCCTGGGCAGACGCAACCTGCCTAGCGAAAGCGGTCACCTCCGGGATTCTCGACGCCCCTCAGCTGAAGAACAACCGCTTCGGGCGGGGAATGGTCCGTACCCGCATCCTGAATGGCATGTGCGTTGCCGTGGACGAAGCAGGCCGTTCATTATCAGAAAAGAAACGCCTGTCGGTTTTACGGAAGGAGGCAAGATGAACACCCCTGAGAGATATACCGTTATTGGAGCCGGACACGGTGGAAAAGCCATGGCTGCCCACCTGGCGCTGATGGGTTTCCAGGTCACGCTGTATAACCGCACATTCGAACATATCAGCGTCATCAAGAAACGCGGCGGTATCGAATTGGAAAACGCGGGAGATGGTCTCAAAGGATTCGGAAAGTTGAAGCAGGTCACCTCCGAGATAGGAGATGCCCTCAAGCGTGCCCAAATGGTCATGGTGGTCGTTCCATCCTCAGCGCACGCGGATGTCGCCAAAGTTGCTGCACCGCACCTCAAGAATGGGCAGATCGTTGTCCTGCATCCGGGCCGCACCGGAGGCGCGCTTGAATTTGCCAAGGTGCTTCGGGATGAGGGCTGCAAGGCGGACGTCACCATTGCGGAGGCCGAGACTTTTATCTACGCCAGTCGCTCGGATGGGCCGGCCGAGGCGCGCATTTTCCGGGTTAAGGAGGCGGTTCCTCTGGCTGCCCTTCCCGCCGTACGAAATGAACGGGTATTGGACGCGATCCATGCGGCCTACCCGCAGTTCATCGACGGTGTGAATGTGTTGAATACGGGCCTCAATAATATGGGGGCCATCTTCCATCCCGCGTTGACCCTGTTGAATGCCGGGTGGATCGAAGCCACGCATGGTGATTACCAGTTCTATATCGATGGCGTGACCTCATCCGTGGCGCGAGTGCTCGAAGCGTTGGACCGGGAACGTGTGACGGTTGCATCCTCGCTTGGTATCCGCGCCCGCACAGCGATGGAGTGGCTTAAACTGGCCTACGATACCACCGGTGAGGATCTGCATGATGCCATTCAAAACCAGCCCGGCTATTACGGCATCAAGGCCCCGAACAGCCTCAGCCACCGCTACATTTTCGAAGATGTTCCCGCCAGCCTGGTTCCCATGGCATCCTTTGGCGAGCGCTTCGGCGTTTCGGTGCGCGCCATGGATGCAATCATCCGCCTGGGCTGCATCGTCCACCGCACCGACTACTGGAAGCGCGGTCGGACGGTGGACAAGCTGGGGATTGGTGACTTGAGCGTCGGCGAGTTGACCCGCTATGTGAACGAAGGCGTTCGGGATTAGGAGAGGAAACCATGGCAGGGATTGCCGGTGTAGCAAAGACAGGAAAAACCTGGCTGGTCAACTGTATGCTGGATAGGATAATTCACCGCGGATCAGCCGGTAGAGAGGTCATCGAAACCCCACTGGGGACCATGGGGGTAACCTGGCTCCAGCCCCAGGCCGAAGCAGGGACCTTCCTCGCAAAAACTCAAATTGCACTGGACGAGTCCGGTCCCGGTCATTTTGCACTGGTTGATGGAGCTTTCACCCTCAAACGGGACCTACTAGGAGTTGCGCCGCTGTATTATGGTCAGATGGCGGACGGTATTCTGTGCTTTGCGTCTGAGGTCAAGGCGCTCTTGGAAGCGACGCGCCAGGTGATGGAATTACCCCCCGGTCATATCTACAATGGAAGTGCTCTGCATTCATATGAATCATTGAGAAGACAGGAACCAGTTCACGAACAGCCCGAAAATATTGCCAGGGAATTGCGCCGAAAGTTGGAATTGGCTGTGGAAAAACGCATCAGCAAGGATGAAATGGGAGTGTGGCTTTCTGGAGGGCTGGATTCCAGCATCATGGCGGCCCTGGCGCGGCCACATCTTCACCGGTTGGACACCTTTGCCGTGGGATTACCTGGCGCGCCTGATTTGGAGTACGCCCGGATTGCCTCTCGTTTTCTCAAGTGCAAACACCACGAGATTACGGTTCTTTTCAAGGAAATGCTGGCTGTCTTACCGACCGTAATCTACCATTTGGAGTCCTTCGACGCCTTGTTGGTCCGTTCCAGCGTGATGAATTTCCTGGTCGCCAAACGGGCGGCCGGATATGTGCTGGAAGTGTTCTCGGGGGAGGGGGGAGACGAATTGTTTGCCGGTTATGAGTACCTGAAATCGCTTGAGTCATCAAAGCTGACTGATGAGCTTGTTGATATCACGATGCGTTTACATAATACCGCCCTCCAGCGGGTCGACCGCTGCGCATCGGCGCATGGTTTGGTGGCGCACGTCGCCTTTCTTGATCCTGAAGTGGTCGACTATGCTTTCCGTATCCCTGTTGCAGATAAGCTGCACAATGGCGTTGAGAAATGGATCTTGCGCCAGGCCATGACCGGGGCATTACCAGACCCTATTTTGAACCGTCCAAAAAGCAAATTCTGGCAAGGCGCAGGGGTGGAAGAGTTGTTTGCTCGTTATGCAGAAGAGAATGTAACGGACGCGGGTTTTAACAAGAAACTTGAATTACCAAATGGGTGGTGTTTAGACTCTAAAGAGGAATTGTTTTACTACCGCATCTTCCATCAGTATTTTGGCAAGTTTAAAGACCTATCCTGGATGGTGAGAACAAAGGGTGCTCCCATAAGCTAATATGAGGAGACAATCATGGTATATCCATTCATCAAGGTGCGTAGCGTATATGCTCAACAGAACCGGCTGCTTGTGGTGTGAAGACGAAGCAGGCGATCA